>Ga0181524_10000170_pt1 | contig 78065 bp, 73 predicted proteins | sample PEATcosm2014_Bin_34_FD_119761 | JGI IMG/M metagenome (GOLD analysis project Ga0181524, IMG submission 119761) | Peatland microbial communities from MTU Mesocosm Facility, Houghton, MI, USA - PEATcosm2014_Bin05_60_metaG | ecosystem: Environmental > Terrestrial > Soil > Wetlands > Peat | place... | reverse complement strand
GAGCCAGCTCCCGATCCTCTGCCCGGCCCAACTGGAATTCCGTGGTCACGCGCATACTTGATGAAGTCCCACACAATCAGGAAGTATCCCGCGTAACTCATCTGCTTGATGATCCCGATCTCGAATTCCAGCCGCGCATCGTACTCCTCGAGCGCCGCCCGCCGCGCGCCCCGCGCCTCCAGCATCCGCACCGCCGTCTCCAGCCGCTTCTTGTAGCCCTCCCTGCACACCTGCTCGAAGTAGCTGTCGATGGTGTGTCCCGCCGGCACCGCAAACTCCGGAAACGGATTCTCCACCTTGGCCAGCTTCAGATTGCACCGCTCCGCAATCTCCATCGTCCGCTTCAGCACCTCGGGCGAATCCTTGAACAGCGCCCCCATCTCGTCCGCGCTTTTGACAAAGAACTGGTCGCTGTCGAACCGGAACCGCTCACGATCGTGAATCTTCGCGCCCGTCTGCACGCACAGCATCACGTCATGCGCGTGGCTGTCCTCCCCGCACAGGTAATGCGAGTCGTTGGTCGCCACCAGCGGAATCTTGAGCTCCCGCTCGAGGCGAAACAGCGCCTCATGAATCTTCTTCTCCTGTTCCAGCCCCTGGTCCTGAATCTCCAGATAGAAATTGCCCTTGCCAAAAATATCCTCGTACTGCTCGGCCACCCCGCGCGCCTTCTCGTAGTTGCCCGCCACCAGCTCCTCGCACAGCTCCCCGCTCAGGCACCCCGACAGCCCGATCAGCCCCTCGGCATGTTCCGCCAGGTACCGCTTGCTCACGCGAGGCTTGCGATAGAACCCATGGAGCGAAGCCTCCGAAGTAATCCGCACCAGGTTCCTGTACCCCTCTTCGTTCTGGGCCAGCACCAGCAGGTGATTGTTGTCGTCCCCTTCGCCCGCCGCCCGGTGGTCTTCATTCTTCGAGATATAAAGCTCGCACCCCAGAATCGGCTTGATGCCTTTTTGCTTCGCCGCGTCGAAAAAGTGTACGGCCCCATAAATATTCCCGTGGTCCGTCATCGCCACAGAAGTCTGCCCCAGCGCCGCCACCCGGTCCACGAGCTTGTAAACGTCGCAAGCCCCATCCAGCAGCGAATACTCCGTATGCAAATGCAAATGCGTAAATTCAGCCATGGCTGCTCATGATTTTAGCCGTCACACGCCCTCCAATACCCGCCCAAAAGCCGGTTGAAATCCTGCCCGTCTGAGGAAAAGCCGGCGAAATCCGCCACCCGCCGCTGCGTTCACGGCCCTGCCCGGCGCAGGCTTTGCAAGCGGCTAGCGCACGGACTCTATGGTTTATGCTCTTTGGGTGGAGCAGTTTCAGGGCAAGGGCGCTCAATTTTGGGGGTGGGCTTTGGATTTAGTAACGACAAATCTTGTCAACAGCTTTCGTGAACAGCAGGGGTTCCCGGAGACCATCGGGATACCCACACTCTTTGAGCATTTTGCGAACTTCTGCGTCGCATCGAGAGAATACCCCGATGAATTCGACGTGGAAGATATATCCGTAGCCGGGGGAAACGACCTGCAACTCGACGGCATCATGGTAGTTGTCAACGGAGTCCTCGTCGAGTCAGCAGAGGAGGTAGATGATCTCGCAAGGACAAATAAATACATTGACGCCGAATTCGTATTTGTACAAGCAAAGACCGGCTCTGACTTCAATGGTGCAGAAATCTCAAGCATGTTCTATGGAGTAAGGGATTTATTCGCGTCTGCCCCACTAATGCCGCGCAATGAGACGCTGGCGAGCAAAGAGAAGATCATCCGGCACATATACACAAAGAGTCCCCTGTTTAGCCACGGCAACCCGCGATTGCGTATGTATTACGTGACCACCGGGAAATGGCAGAACGATCCGCAACTCATGAGCCGAATTCAAAACGAGATTGCCACGCTCGACGATCTTAACATATTCCAGTCATCACCAAAGTTTGAGCCAATTGACGCAAAGCGACTTCAGCAATTATTCAGCCGCTCTCAAAATGCACTGACAAAGACATTCACATTTGCAAAGCGTATAACAGTCCCATCAATCGACGGTGTTAGAGAGGCCTACCTGGGCTATATCCCGGCTAAAGATTTCATCGATTTGATCACGGATGAGAATCAAAACCTTCTACGCGGAATGTTCTACGAGAATGTTCGGGACTATCAAGGCGACAATCCAGTCAATAAAGAGATAGAGGAGACTCTTAAGAGCAACTACCGTGACTCATTTATACTCCTCAATAATGGGATTACAATTGTATCCGAAGACCTCAAGACAACCTCGGACTTTTTCACTGTATCTGGTTTTCAGATTGTGAACGGGTGCCAGACCAGCCACGTCCTTTACAACAACCGTGATCGCATCACGGGGTCAGAGTTTCTCTCGATTAAATTGGTTGTTGCTCCAAACGACTTTCTACGAAGCCAGGTTATCAAAGCCACTAATAGGCAAACCGTTGTGAAGACGGAAGAGCTTGCAGCATTGACGGATTTTCAAAAGTCAATCGAGCGCTACTACGAGGCAGTTCCGACCGAACATCGGCTTTATTACGAGCGCCGATCCCAACAATTCAGGTCTATTCCGGGTCTGGAAAAGATTAGAATTGTGAATATCTCAACACAAATCCGCACATTTGCATCGATGTTCCTAAATCGCGCGCACCAAGCAAGCCGCTATTACGGTTCCCTGCTGAAAGACATAGAGAACACCATTTTCGTTGAAGGCCATTTCCCGATATCATACTACGTTAGCTCTTTTGCGCTCTTTCGAATCGAGTCGTTTCTTCGCCGAGGACAAGTTGATAACAAGTACCGCCCTTTCAAGTATCACTTATTGGGGATACTTAGGATGGTCGTTGCAGGTTCGGTGATGCACGCTATGACTGCAAACAAGTTTGAGAAATACTGCGAGATCATCCGCGACACGCTTTGGGATGACGTGATGTGCTTAGCTGCCACACAAAAAGCCTGCGGAGTGATGGACCAAGTACTTGCGGGTGCCTACGACAGGGATAAAGCCAAGGACTCTAACATTCAGTCGCAAGCTATGGCAATCATTAACGCGCAAGCGGCCCCGGCCCCATAAGGCTTCCAAGGCTAGCCGTGCGCCCCAGGTCCCGCCTTTGGCACCTGGGAAAGCACGAACCCCGCCCCGGCCGGGTGCCCCATGTCTCGCCTTGCTGTGAAGGGTGAGTGACCACCCACAGTCGCGACCAACCCGGAAAATCAACCCTGAATTCATACCATTCAAGCCGCTTTTTCGCCCTAAATAGCGTCAAAACACGCGAAAAACACCCGTTTTGCAGGGAAAATGTCCAATTCCATACAACCTTTTGCTCTTATTGGTTCAATTTCTAACGGCCTTTTCGTCAATTCCGGCCCCTCCCAGGGTTGGACATGCAGAAAAATCCAACCCTACAGGCGAACCTTCGGCCACCAAACGCAACCTTTCAGGCAGACCTTCGGCCCTCTGGCCTAACCCTCCAGGCGAACCTTTCGCCGGGTGCCGGGTGCCCCAGGTCTCGCCTTTGATACCTGGGAGCGCAGCCAATACGTATCCTCCCGCCGCAGCCCACAATGCAGCAGCACCACCTCGCGCCCCGCAATGTCGTAGCGAAACCGGAACCTCCCTGACCGAAGCCGGTACTGGCCCTCCCCCGCCGAGACCCCTTGCGGCTTCTTGGCCGAGGTGCTCTTTCCTCTCACAGGCGGTCACCCCGGCGACGAGTTTTCTCATTGCCAGACTGACCTTCGATCTGTATTTTGGTTGCGGAGGATTTTCCATGATTACTCGTAGACTGGTGTTAGGCACTGTTCTCGGCCTGGGACTCTTCGCTTCCGGCGTGGTCGTCGGGCAAAACGTGAATCCAATGCGGCATCCGAACCTGGCGGCCGCGCAGCGTTTCATCGAACAGGCCGTCGGCAAGATTGACGCCGCGCAGGCTGCGAACGAGTTTGACATGGGTGGTCACGCGGCTAAAGCGAAAGAGTTGCTGGCTGGGGCATTCCGGGAAATAAAGTTGGCTGCCGAAGCGGCGAATCGCCGCTAGATCCTCTGCGCGGGAAGGTCTTACGCCTTCCAGTTCGGCCCAAACATCGCAAGCAAATTCTTTTTCGTGGCCCACGGTGCTCCACCTATGGAGCGCCCCGCAGGACCCTTGCCCGCGCCGATTCGCACCCGAGGCAACAGCGCCGTGTGCCGGGTGTTCAAGGTCGCGCCCTGAGACCTGGGAGCGCAGCCAATACGTATCCTCCCGCCGCAGCCCACAATACAGCAGCACGACCTCGCGCCCCGCAATGTCGTAGCGAAAGCGGAATCTCCAACACCACCAATGTGACTGCCGTCGCCGCGCACCCTCTCCATCCTGATGCATCCTTGACCTTCACTTGAAATTACCGGAGGACGGTGCTACGCTGAGAGTGTGACTTAAATGTCACAAATTAAGGCGCGGCTCAGAGACGCATTTGGAAACCACGCCCAGAGAGTTTCTGATTTGTCAGCACGAAAACGGCCGCGAACCATTCACCGAATGGCTCAACGGGCTCGACGTTCAAACCAGAGCACGAGTCCGCGTCCGCATCGATCGTCTTGAGGATGGGCTATTCGGCGATGTGGAACCGGTCGGCGAAGGCGTCTCGGAGTTGAGACTGGATTTTGGCCCCGGTTACCGGGTCTATTTCGGACACATAGGGCCTCAAATCCATCTGCTCCTCGGCGGGTCGAAGCAAGGCCAGAGCGCGAATATCCGCCAGGCAAAGAAGTTTTGGAGGGCACATGACCATTAAGACGAGTTCCTACCGCCAGTCTCTCTTGACGGCGCTTCTTGACCCGGTCGAAGCATCGGCCTATTTGAACGCCGCCCTCGAAGACTCCCCGGAAGCCTTTCTCAAAGCTCTCAAGAACGTAGCCCAGGCCCGTCCCATGGCCCAGGTGGCCAAGCAAGCCGGCATCCAGAGAGAAACCCTTTACCGCGCCTTCTCAGAACAAGGCAACCCCACCTTCGAGACCTTGTCTTCAGTCCTCGGCGCACTGGGAATGAAGCTAACCATCGCTCCCAGCGAATCTGAAGCGGCAATGGGCTTAACCAGCGCAGCAAAATGAATCGTCGCGAAGTCCCGAGGCAGCCTCACGCGGCCAGAACTTCATCGCGCACAAAATGGAGACGGATGATCTTGGGCGCTTCCATGGCCTCATCGAAGTAGCAGCGGACGGCGTCCTTCACCATCGCGCGCAGCTCCTCCACAGTGTCTCCCTGCGTATGGATGCCGTAACCGAGAGCGTTGGCCGTATAGTCGCCATCCACCTCGTCCTCGCGCACCTCAAAGATGATCTCGGTCATCGAAAGAAGACCCTTTCAGCCTGGATGATGTTACACCGCCCGTGGGCATACAACAAGCCATGGTAGTGGGTCGGTTTGGTTTTCCACAGGGCAATCCAGCAGTGCAGGGGGTGCGGCATGAATAGCGCCCTCGTTACTGTGCTGCTAGGTATATCGGTGGTATTCGTCGGCAACCCCTATGCCCTCAATGCGGAAAATCGAATAATCAAGATCGCCAACAACAGGCTGGTACAGACCTATCCAGCGTGTTTCGTGGAGCGAAGTAGGGGATGGATCGGCGAGGTCACGGTACAGAACGGTTCCAAAGACGAATACCTGCCCTTCCCACGAGAATCGAGGAAAATCTTCCTTGAGAACATTGTGCAGCGTTCTAGGGTCGAACCACCATATCTTTGCCGCTCCATCGGGCATTACGATGCGATCCTGTACGAGTATTCTGGGCCAGTAGGAAGGCTCTTTAGGCAGATCGGATACGCTCTTTACCGCTGTACATCCCCAATGTGCGGTAGTAATCATCGCGGGCGTTCGTCCCCTATTCCTAACGTGAACATTGAACCCGCCCATTGGTCCGAATATGGGTTTTATGACTACCAAGAGCCATGGACGCTCGGCATTGATGACGGCCTGGGCGTTCAATTTAGCAGCGTCAGCGCTCGTCTGAGCAGCAGCCAGCGCTCCAGTCATAAGCGAAGTCTGTTTACGGAAAATGGCAATCTGAAAGCCGATACCGACTACTTGCAAAACGGCGGTGGTAGCGACAGCGAATGCAAGATAGAGCGTCCATCGGTCGATGAACTCTTTGCGATCTTTTTCGGCTTGTTCTTCCTCGGTATCTTTTGCGGTCTTTACGGGCTTCTTTACGTCAACGACAAACGAACTATCCTGCGTACCTCTTTGGTCGCTATTGCCTTTGGATGTATCTGCTTTGCTTACCTGTTTCTGATTGCTGTCGGAATTCACCCCTACAGTTGGGGCTTGCCCACAAAGCGCCACTTCCACCGCTGCCAAGAGACAGAGTATCGCCAGACGTTTCAGCATAATGGCGAAAATGTATCACGCCGGAGCGGAGGCGCGTATGATTTTGCCTAAGCCTCTAGCGCTTCCGCTCCAAATCAATCATTGGAAAAATCCGTCTGTGCGGAAGGCATATCGGCCCCAGAGGAAACCTGTGACGATTGCCATTGGATTTGCCTATGACGGCGGTTTGCTTTTTTGCTCCGACACAAAGGTGACCGGAGATATACACGAATTCCAGAGCAAACTTCGGCACTTTAGAAGCACAGACGGTAATTGCGCCATCACGTTCGCAAGCTCTGCGGTAGATTTGACTTTTCCGCTGTCTGCCATCTCCAAATGTTGGGAGGCGGTTCGAGGCATGGATTTTGCGGTTCGATCAATTGAAGAAGTTCACCACGCGGCAGAGTTCTCGCTCGCCGAATTCTATTCGACGCATATTTATCCACACCCGGATCGTGTACCGGATTCCCCGTACCTGCAATTGCTAATAGGGATTTGGCTTAGGGGAGAAAGTAATCTCTACTTGTCAAACGAAACCGTATTGAATCCGGTCGATCAATACGAATGTATCGGAGCGGGTGCCTATCTTGCCAAATACATAATCGGCCAATACCTAGCGGCGACCCCTGGAGTTAATTCCCTTCAAGATGTTGCCCTTATCGCCGAACATGCCGTACAGTCCGCAATTGAATACGACGGAAGATGCGGGGGATGTCCAGAGATGTTAATTGTTCGGGATAGCGGCGAGATCGACATAAGCGATCCCTGCATTGGATACCCATCGGAGAAGTTGATCCAAGGAATTTTCAAAGAAACATGGAGAATGCTGCACGACATTGCCCACATGAAAAACTCTTTTGGCAAAGAGGTCGAAAATCGGATAGATGCGCTCTCCAAAGAGATTCGCAAATTGGATTTGTCTAAGTGGCAATTTTGATTAGGCGCTCTCTCCAAGCGCCCTCCGAAACAGTTCCCGGTCAATTCTGGACGGTCCAACGGTCGGCTTTGGCAGTAAGGCAATCAATTCTTCCGTATCCCAAACATGGTCCGTTAGCCCCGCTTCCATTGCTGGCGTGACGCGCAGCGTCTGATGCACCCGGCAATAGTTGTAATGCATATAGTGGAGCGCAACCGCATGAGCGTGGTTTTCAGCCTTTTTGCTGAAACCGTTTGTGAGGCGAGTAAACCGGCGCGAGGACATTCTCAGGGTCAAATTCTGTCTTTCCACATAGCTCGTGCTGACGTGTTGAGGATCGGGATACCCTAGAACCGTTTTCATGTCACAGCCGATGCACTTGCCGGGGGAATAGCGCCTTTGCTCTTCATCAGACGGCACCCCGTAGATTTTTTGGAGTGTGGCAAAATCCACTTCCAACCCGAAAGCACCCTCCACGGCCTTGAGGTAGGGCTTGTGCGCGTCTGTCGTGACCTGGACGCGCCCTCTAATGCGGCTGGCGCAGTCTTCCATGAACTCCATTGCCCAGCCCGCATCCCGTCCGCCGACCAAATAACTCACAACCAATTTACTATCGGCACAAATCCCGATCCACGTCCAAATATCGCCCCATCCAAAATACTTCTGCTCTACTGTAGCATTCTTCTTTTTGCAACCAACAAACGCCCAAATTTCATCACATTGCAAACGGCGAACTCGGAGGTTCCGAACGTGCCTGTCGTGGTACGCCGCGCAAGCCGCTCCGATATCGGCCAGCAGCTTCACAACCGTATTCTTTGCCGCTCCCGTCATGCGGCAAGTCGCACGGATTGAGCAGCCTTCAATCAGGCAATTCACGATTTGCGCTCTGGTTTGGGAATCCAAGCAGTTCATACTGATTATTATGCTAAAGCCGCTTGAGAATGTCAAGAGAATTCTTTGGCATTGCGGGATATAATCGCGCAATCTGAGGAGCACTCAGTACATGAATGACGAAGAGCAAAAGCGTTACCTGCTTAAGCGCATGAAGGAAATCTACCGCGAACTAACCGTCTATCGCGCATTTGCCTCAATTGCGAAGGAGAAGGGATTCCAAGCCGAAGTCGGGAATGAAGGATTCAAGGACGTTGATGGTCTACTTGAGTCCGCTCGTCAACTTCCACAATTGGACAAGTGGGTTGATTCCCATTTTTCTGGCCTTGAAGGATTGCTAGGGCTAACAAACGAATCTCTGCTGGATCAGGCTCTTCAAGAATTGCTTGAAAAAAGTTATCCAAACGAACCCATAAATTAATCGAAAGTTCTTGCATAAGGGCGAACTCCATGCGATGATGTCGCTACAGAGTTTCGCCACACCGAAGGGCCGCGCCGGGATGCGCGGCTTTTCATTTGCTGCTTATAATAGCGGCATCTGAGGAAACGCGCAATGGAAAAGTGGGGGATCATCATCGCGGCTGCTCTCGCCGTCGCCTTCATAGTCCACTCCATTTATCATGTGGGTAGCGTGCTTGGCTTCCGACTTGATGAACTGCACGAAAAAGTGGACGCGCTGCAAGAGAAACTTGATGAAATCGAAGCCGAACAGGATAGGAAACCTTACGTCAATCCAATTGATCTATGACAGAAGATAACCGCGAAACCAAACGAGAGAACCGAGACGGGATGTTCAATCTGTACTACTACATCTCCCTTACTGCGCTCTGTGTAGTTGTCGTTTGGCATTGGATTTTCGGCGGAAAATACGGGTTTTTTGGAACCATCGCGGTCTATTCTGTCTGTGTCTTTATCGTGCTCGGATTCCTAAACGCGATTGGTATTTTTGGACGGCGCTGATATGAGAAAGACCAACTTTGCTTTGGAATTGTTTCTCTTGGTTTGTGGAATGCTGCCGCTGTGTGTCCTTAGCGCGTTTTACTGGTTCACCACCAGTAAGGTTCCCCATGTGCTCGTCTATGGGATGCTTGCCGTATTTGTAGGCTGCGTTATCGCTGGAATTGAGGAGCGATTTGAGAATAGCCGCCACAACGCCGAAGAGGTAAAGAAGCAAAAGGGATAAATTACGCTTTCTTTCCCCACCGCGCTTGTGCAGCCTTTGCAGCCGCTTTCTTCCGTTCCTCTGGCGTCATGGTCACTAAACGCCGTTTCCCGCCCACCGTGCCGCCTTTGCGTCCCATTGCGGACATATACGCGGACAGGTTGAACGGTTCCGATCCTGGCGCTTCTGGCTTCGCCTCTGCCGTGGACTGCTCTACAATCCACTTGGCGAGCTGGTTCGGATCGCGCGGACGTTTGCCCTTGCCGATGGTCATGTATCCATGATTTCACGAATCGGGATGCCAATACTAGCCTGTGGAAAACCAAACTGACCCACTACCCAAGCCATTGCCGTAAGCTAAACTCACGCCATGAACGACCAGCAATGGAACACGCTCGTCTCTGTAGTGCGCGGAGAAACGCTCCGTCCCCTTCCCACAGCTTTCATCATCGACAGTCCCTGGCTCCCCAACTGGGCGGGCCACACCATCCTCGATTACTTCACCGATGAACGCATCTTTCTCGACGACAATCTCCAGGCCATTGGCGCCTTCCCTGAGACGATTTTCCTGCCCGGTTTCTGGTCCGAATACGGAATGTGCACCGAACCCTCCGCCTTCGGCTCCGTCTCTGTGTGGGGCGAGGACGAATTCCCCTTCGCCAAAAAAGTGCTGCACTCCCCGTCCGAGGTCGAGCATCTCGAAAAGCCCGATCCGCGCAAACACGGCCTGCTGCCCTTTGTCATCAAGCGGCTCCAGCACCTGCAGCCGGAGATCGAGAAGGCCGGCCACAAAATCCGCTTCGCCGTGGCCCGCGGACCGCTCAATATCGCCTCCTTCCTGATGGGCACGCCGGAATTCCTTGAAGCCCTCAAGACCGAGCCAGAACTGATGCATCAACTTCTCGGCCTCGTCACCGATTTTCTGGTGGACTGGATCGCGTATCAGCGCGAAGCGTTCCCGTCGATCGACGGCATCTTCCTGCTCGACGATATCGTTGGATTCGTGAGCCGCCGCGATTTCGAGGCCTTCGGCCTGCCTTATCTGCGGCGCGCCTTCAGCGCCGGCGTCACCGTCAAGTTCTTCCACAACGACGCGCCCTGCAAGGCCAGCGCGCCTTTGCTCGCGGACGCGGGCATCAATCTGCTCAACTTCGGCGTTCAGCACACGCTGGCCGACATGAAGACCTGGACCAGCAACCGCATTGCGCTCATGGGCAACATCCCTCCGCGCGACGTGCTGGGGGAAGGAACGCCGGCGGACGTGGCGCGCTCGGTCACCGAAATGCTGAACGCTCTCGATGACCGGTCGCGCCTGATCGTCTCCTGCGGCGGAGGAATGCCTCCTCACGCGCCCACGGAGAATATCCGGGCATTGATCTCCACCGTGGAAGAGCTGACGCGCTAGGCCGCGGTCGATCCTGTGGCCAGGCGCCGGGTGGCGGGTGGCGCGCCCTATCCGCCCCATCGGCGGTTGAAATTCCCCCCTGAAAAACGCCGAAAATTGAATTAGGCTGTACAGGAGGTCCGAGAACGGGGGAACTCGCCATGTTTGAACTGGATCAAAAGGTAGTGGTCATCACCGGCAAGGGAATTGCCTACGAAGGCTTCATTCTCGCGCGCGGCAAAGCCGACGATGGCTCCGGAGCCTACAAGATTGGCCTGGAGGGCGCGGGCTTCGAACAACCGGGACAGTGGCACAAGGCCTGCGACGTCTTCCTGGAAGAGCCCACCAGGGAGAAAGAGCCATACTCTTCTGAACCCTCATGGAACGATAGCCCGCGCTAGCGCAATGCGCCTGCATCCTCGAGCTCCCGGCCCAGGTCCCCGTTCCCTGATTCCCGACCCCTGGGCGTGGCGAGCGGTCTTTGCTCCCTGGGGTGGCTGATCCCTGACCCCTGTATTTCCAGCTATACTGACCGCAAGCCTATGCGCACCCGTCTCCCGCTCACCCTCCTGCTCCTTGTCCTGCCAGCCTTGCTGTGCGCCCAAACCCCAGCCAAACCAGATCAGGAGAAAATGTCTCCCAAGCCAAATGCCGCCCAGGTCCATCGCTCCGCCCTGGTCATCGACTCCCACGCCGACACCCCGCAACGCTTTGTCGATGAAAACTTTGACCTCGCCGACCCCCTCGGCGGGGGCAACCTCAATCTGGACTCTATCCACAAGGGAAACCTGGGCGCCGAGTTCTTCTCCATCTGGGTCGACCCCACGCAGTACAAAGGCCAGTACGCCCGCCGCACCCTGGTGCTGATTGACTCCGTCAAGCAGCAGGTCGCCCGACACCCCGACCAGATCATGTTCGTCACCACCCCCGAAGGCATCGAGTATACCCATCGGACGCATAAGTTCGCGGCTCTCATGGGCATCGAGGGCGGCCACTCCATCGAGGACTCGCTCGCCCTGCTCCGCCAGTACTACGCCCTCGGCGTCCGCTACATGACCCTCACCTGGTCCAACTCCAACAACTGGGCCGACAGCTCCGGCGACATCGACGACAAATCCATCCCCCACACCAGGGAGGGCCTCACCGAATTCGGCAAGGACGTGGTCTACGAGATGAATCGCCTGGGCATGATGGTCGATATCTCCCACGTCTCGGACCGCACATTCTACAGGACTTTGGTCATCAGCCGCGCCCCCGTCATCGCCTCCCACTCGTCCTCTCGCGCTCTCTGCGACGCCCCCCGCAACATGACCGACGACATGATCCGCGCCGTGGCCAACTCCGGCGGTCCCAACTCCAAGGGCGGCGTCGTCCAGGTCAACTTCTTCTCCGGCTTCCTCTCCCAGGCCTACCGCGACGCCGTCAAGGTCCAGCAACCCCTCGCCCAAAAGGCCATCGACGAGCTCAAAGCCAAGGCCAAGGCCGAAGGCAAGGAAGTCCCCTACCCCGAGATCGACAAGATCGAGCGCGAGTACGCCGACCGCATCCCCCGTCCCCCCTTCTCCATCCTCATCGACCACATCGACCACATCGCCAAGGTGGGAGGAGTGGACCACGTAGGCCTCGGCTCCGATTTCGACGGCGTCAACGGCCAGCTCCCTGAAGGCCTTGATTCGCCGGCAGATCTGCCCAAAATCACAGCGGCGCTGATGGCCCGCGGCTACTCCGCCGAAGACTGCCGCAAAATCCTCGGCGGCAATCTCCTCCGTGTCTTCCGCGAAGTCGAACAGGTCTCGAAAGAGCTCCAGGCCGAGAGCCGCCCCAAAATCACCGACAAACAGCCGTTCGACAAGCCAAAGAAGTAGGAGAGCGGACCATGAGAGGCCTTGCAATTACGATATGGGCCAGTTATTATAGTCCATATCGGAGGGTCTATGAGCACATCGGCAACCAACGAGACCACCATCGGCGTGACCGCCTTCAAATCCAAGTGCCTGGGATTGATTGACGATGTCGCCGAGGGCAAGACCGACCGCATTGTCCTGCTGAAACACAACAAGCCTGTTGCGGCCATTGTGCCAATCGCCAGGGACAGCGACGACCCATTTGAACTCTGGGGTGCGATGCGGGGCACGGTTACGTTCCTTCCGAATGTCGACCTGACGGAGAGTACAGGGGAAGTCTGGGACGCGGAGCAGTAAGTGCCCGATTCCGTCCTGCTCGACACCTGCGCCGCGCTCTGGCTGATGGGCGGCGAGCCCATGTCCGAGGCCAGCCTGACGGCCATTCGCGGTGCTCGCGTGGCCAATGTTGGCGTTTACGTCTCGCCCTTCGCGGCCTGGGAAATCGGCACTCTGGTTGCGAAACAGCGCCTGCCCCTCGCGCGTTCTCCCGAGGTGTGGTTTGAGACCCTGCTGGCCCTGCCCGGTGTGCGATTGGCTCCGTTAACGCCGAAGATTCTGCTTGCCTCCACGGCGCTGCCCGGAACTCCTCCCTCCGACCCCGCGGATCGCATCGTCGCAGCCACTGCTCGCATCTGCGGCCACATCGTCATCACCCGCGACGGAAAGCTGCTGGATTACGCCGAGAAGGGGCATATCCTCGCGATCAGGTGCTGAATCGTGCTAATATCACGCGCGCTGTGGAAAGGAAGTTCTATGAGTGAGTTTGGGGACGCACACGAACGGAAGTTATTCAAGGGGGACCCTGGCGACAATATTCGTAGAACAATCGCCATTGTCAGCCATGAGACAGAGTTCATCGTCAATAGACATGACCTTCACTTCACGGGTGAATCCGGGCTACGTGACACGAACAAACCGGATGCACCGATAAGCAACTGCGCATTGACAGGTACGGGCAGTACGCCACCGATGCCTTTGAAGGACGCTATCGAATACGCTGAAAATGCATTCAAACGTAGCGTTGACGATGAGCAATTCACGCCGCTTCCTGCCGGCGCAGATTTTCCCTTTTAGCCCACCATAGAATTCAGAGAATTGGGCGGGATTCTAGACATCTTGTGTGCCGTGGAAATTGGCGGAAGTCGTCCTTGGACGGAATTCATACGCTCAAGCTCTATACTGGTCTTTCGCCCGATCCCCTTTCCCGGAGACTCCCCGATGCGCCTCCCCTACGCCTTGCCCGCCGCCCTGCTCGCGGCCGTTGCTCTCGTTACCCCTAATTTCGTCAGCGCCCAGGACGACGCCCCCGCCGCCAAGTCCGCAACCACTGACAAGGCCAGCGACAAGACCGCCGAAAAGCCCCTGCCCGCGGACAGCACCACCCAGGGCTCAGTTGACGTAGCCGGCCAGCACATCGCCTACACCGCCGTCGCCGGCACACTCACCGTGGGCGCCACCGACGTGCAGGATGCGCAACTCGGCCCGGACGGAAAGCCCCAGCCCGGCAGCCAGCTTGCCCTTGCCGAGCCCAAAGACCCCAAGGACGCAACCCCCTTCGCGCGGATGTCTTACGTGGCCTACTTCAAGAAAGACGCCAAGGCTGAAGAGCGCCCCATCACCTTCTTCTATAACGGCGGCCCTGGCAGCTCCACGGTCTGGCTTCACATGGGTTCCCTCGGCCCCAAGCATGTGGTCACGGACGGCGACCAGCACCTGCCCGCGGCCCCCTACAAGCTGGTCGACAATGCGTACTCCCTGCTCGACTCGAGCGACCTGGTCTTCATCGATATGCCCGGCACCGGCTTCGGCCGGCTCATCGGCAAGGACGCCGAAAAGGCCTTCTGGGGCGTGGATGAAGACGCCAACGCTTTTGCCCGTTTCATCGCCCGCTTCATTACCAAATACAACCGCTGGAACTCGCCCAAGTTCATCTTCGGAGAGAGCTACGGCACTACCCGCTCCGCCGTCCTGGCCAACATTCTGGAGAACGGGAAGAGTATCGACCTGAACGGCATCATTCTGCTCTCCCAGATCTTCAACTTCACTACCGATATCGACGGCCCCAGCGGCAACCCCGGCGTGGACCTGCCCTATGTCCTGGCTCTCCCCACCTATGCCGCCACGGCCTGGTATCACAAGAAACTGCCCCAGCAGCCGGCCGCTCTCGAGCCCTTCCTCAAAGAGGTGGAAGACTTCGCCATGGGTCCCTACACCCACGCCCTGGCCCTGGGCACCGATCTTTCCGCTGAAGAGAAGCAATCCGTCGCCGCGAAGCTGCACGACTACACCGGCCTGCCCGTGGCCTACCTTCTCAAGGCCAACCTGCGCGTCAACGGCGGCGAGTTTGAAAAGACTCTGCAGGAAGACCAGGACCTGACCACCGGCCGGCTCGATACCCGCTTCTCCGGCCCCAACCTCAACCCCTTGAGCGAGAGCGCCGAGTACGATCCGCAAAGCTCGGCCATTTCCTCGGCCTACGTTGCGCTCTTCAACGACTATGTGCGCCGCGACCTGAAGTATGGCGAAGGCCAGACCTACTTGCCCCAGGCGCAGTTCGGGAGCACCCGATGGGATCTCGTGCATCGCGGCAACCCCATCAGCCTCAACGTCGCCAACGATCTGGCTGAAGCTCTCAAAACCAATCCCCGCCTCCGCATCATGGTCAACGGCGGTTACTACGACCTGGCCACGCCCTTCTTCGCCGCCCAGTACGAAGAGAAGCACCTGCCCATTCCGCAATCCCTTGCCAAAAACATCGAATACGCCTGGTATGAGTCCGGCCACATGGTTTATGTCCGCGACGAGAGCCTCAAGCAGCTCCACGACCGCGTTGCCGCGTTCATTAAAAGCACACAAGCGGATGGCAAGTAGAAGCATTCGGGCCCGAGGCTCGTGGTTTCCCAGGTCTCAGAATCACTGGATTTTCAGACACGGAAGTTTCGCTGTACGCGCAGTCCTACGGGAGGTCGGTCGCCCAGTTCACGGTTGCTTGAAGATCATCCACCTGGGCAAAGGCTTTGTCGTTCGTCACCAGCACCGCGCCCGTCGCAATGGCATGGGCCGCAATCTGCATATCCATATTCTCGAGGGTCTTGCCGGACGACTCCAGCCTGGCTCTGAGTGCTCCATAAGCCTTCGCCTCATCCCGGCCCCACGGCAGAATCTTCACCGCGGCGAGAAACCATTCCATGCGCTCCCGGAGCGCCGCTGCTTCGGGCCTCTTGGCCAGACCATAGCGGATTTCCGCTTCAGTAATCGCCGAGAGGCAGACAATCTCATCTTGCTCCACGTTAAGCATCCGGGCACGCGCGGCTTTCGAGTGACCTTTGGCGATATAACTTACCATATTGGTGTCGAGCATATAGAGAGACTTCATAGCTCAGGCCGCTCCTGCGGCAAACCCTGGGCACGGTCTGACGGAGAAAGGAAATCGTCCGGCACCCCTATCTCATCGAGCGCGGCGAAGATCTCCGCCAAGCTGGCCGGCGCCTGGGAGAGGATCAGGTCTCCGTTCTTCGGGTCACGGCGAATATAGACTTCGCTGTTTGAAAAGCGGTACTGCGCGGGGATGCGGACAGCCTGGCTCCGTCCGCTCATAAAGACCTTTGCTTTTTCAAGGGGTGCCATCGTTCACCTCTGCCATATAGCATGATATATAGCAGAGGAAAAGTCAAGCCGCCTTCCTACGGCTGGGATGTCAGGAAGAACAATTCTCCTGATTCGCCCGGTGAGACCTCGACCCTCCATCGGCAGTGGCGCCCGCGCTATAGACTAGCCAGCATGAAGCGCACAGCCCTGATCCTCCTTCTGCTCTTCCCCGTTGCCGCAATCGCCCAATCGTTCTCCGTCACCTTTCCCAGGGAGGTCAGCGCCCAACCCCTCGATGGCCGCCTCCTGCTGGTCCTCTCCACCGACCCCAGTGATGAGCCGCGGAACCAGATCGACGACTCTCCGCGCTCACAGATTGTCTTCGGCCTCACCGTCGACGCCTGGCAGCCCGGCCAACCCGTAGTGGTCGACGCCGGCGCCTGGGGCTACCCCATCCGCAGCCTCAAAGACGTTCCCCAAGGCGAATACACCGTTCAGGCCGTGCTCAACAAGTACGAGACCTTCCACCGCGGCGACGGAAAGACCGTCAAGCTGCACATGGATCAGGGCGAGGGCCAGCACTGGAACAGCTCTCCCGGCAACCTCTACTCTAAGCCGCAAAAAGTCACCGTCAAGGCAGGCGGCGCGCCCATCGCGGTCTCGCTCACTCAAGTGATTCCCCCCATCCCCACGCCCGCCGACACCAAATACATCCGCCACATCCGCATACAGAGCGCCGCGCTCACCGGATTCTGGGGCCGGCCCATGTTTGTGAGCGCCATCGTGCTGGTGCCTGAGGGCTTCGACGACCACCCCAACGCCCGCTTCCCGCTCATCATCTTCCACGACCATTTCGTGAGTGACTTCAGCGATTTCCGCACCACCCCGCCCGACCCCGACCTCAAGCCCGACTACAGCCAGCGCTTCCACCTGGCCGGCTACAACCGCATCCAGCAGCAGGAGGCTTACAAGTTCTACCAGCAGTGGATCGCGCCCGGTTTCCCGCGCGTGCTCATCGTCAAAATCCAGCACGCCAACCCCTTCTATGACGACTCCTACGCTGTGAACTCGGCCAACGTCGGCCCCTACGGCGACGCTATCGAAAACGAGCTCATTCCGGCCATCGAGAAGCAGTTCCGCGGCATCGGCCAGGGCTGGGCGCGCTTTGCCTATGGCGGCTCGACCGGCGGATGGGAAGCCCTCGCCGTCCAGGTCTTCTATCCCGATCACTACAACGGCGCTTTCGCCGCCTGCCCCGACCCCATCGACTTCCACGCCTTCACCAACATCGATCTCTACGACGACAGGAACGCCTTCTTCCTCGAAGGCGCGCACACCCGCATCGCCCAGCCCGCCATGCGCGACTATCTGGGCCACACCTTCATCACCACCCGGGAGAACAACGCCTACGAACTCGCCCTCGGCGACCACGGCCGCAGCGGCGAACAGTTTGATATCTGGCAGGCAGTCTGGGGACCTGTGGGCGCGGACGGCTATCCCGCGCCCATCTTCGATAAGGTCACCGGCGAAATCGACCACACCGTGGCTGAGTACTGGCGGCAGCACTACGACCTTGAAGCCATCCTCGAACGCGACTGGGCGAAGTTAGGTCCCGAGTTAGCCGGCAAGATTCACATCTATGTAGGTTCCGACGATACCTACTTCCTCAACGACGCCGTCTATCGCATGGAAGACTTTCTCAATTCAACGAAGAACCCGCCCTACGGCGGCGAAGTGACCTACGGCCCGCGCGCCGAGCATTGCTGGAACGGCGACCCCACCCAGCCCAACGCGTATTCGCGCCTGCACTACAACACCCAATACCTGCCCAAAATCCTCGACCGGATCCAGAAAACCGCCCCCCAGGGAGCAGACCTCACCAGTTGGCGGTATTGATCGCCCCGCACATTCCCGGATGGTCCCGGCGGCTGTTCTCTCTCTGCAGTCATCGGCAGTCGCGGACGCCATCGCCATGCCCTGCCCCGCTAACTCGCCGGCCCGTCTCCTAACAGCTTTGCGTAGATCAGCGCCGCCCCGCCCACAGCATAGTAGTCTTCTTCCCTGCCTCTCAAGCCGTAACCGCGCCTCTCGTACATGCGGATAGCTCCGGCGTTCTCCGCATCCACATGGAGCCAGATCCCTTCGGCGCCCACAGCGCGCGCGGAGTCCTCGACGCGGCGCAGCAGTTCCTCGCCCACGCCCTGCCCGCGCCGATCCGGCGTCACCTCAAGGGTTTGAAGATACGCCATCGTTCCGCCAGCGCCCCGCGTCCACTCCATGATGGCGAAGCCGGCCATCCGCCCGTCCTCCTCCGCGATCCAGGTCGCCGCATTGGAGCTTTGGACGAGCTGGCGCATATACCTCCGCCCAAAACGAAGCGGCGGCTGGAAGCAGACCTCCTCGATCGCATAGAGCGCGGCAAAATCCTCCGCCGAGTAGAGACGGTAAAGCACAGCCCAACTCTAGCGCACTTCATTCGCGCGTCGCACTGCCTGCGCAAGGCAAAAAGCCACCCTCTGCATGAGGATGGCTTTCCGCGTACCGTCGAGCGGCCGGAAACTTATACCTTCGCCTCCAAATCCGCGATCACGTCGAAGAAACGCTGATCGAGCCGGCGGTTGGTGGCGATGGCTTCCTTGATGGTGATGTCGGTGATGTCCATGCCTTTCAGCACGGCGATCCGGCCCCACTTCTTCTCGTGAACCATGTCGATGGCGTGCAGTCCGTACCTTTGGCCCAGGGTTCGGTCGTACGCCGTGGGAACGCCGCCGCGCTGGGTGTGGCCCAGGTTCACCGAGCGGGTCTCAAACCCGGTCTTCTGCTCGATCAATTCGGCCAGCGCCTCGCCGATGCCCGACAGGCGTGCATGGCCGAAAGAGTCCAGTTGCGCCGATTCGTCGACCACCTGGCCGATCTCGGGCAGATGGCAGCCTTCGGCCACCACCACCACGCCGTAGTGCTTGCCGTGATCGTAGTTGTACTTGAGCAGCGCGCACACGTGGTCGATATCGATGTCCTTCTCGGGGACCAGGATCACATGCGCCCCCCCGGCCACACCGGAGGCATACGCGATCCAGCCGGCATCGCGGCCCATCACCTCGACCACGATCACCCGGTTGTGAGAGTCGGCGGTGGTGTGGATGCGATCGACGCCCTCGGTGGCGATGGATACCGCCGTGTCGAAACCAAAGGTCGTATCGGTGCCGTTAATGTCGTTGTCGATGGTCTTGGGAACGCCCACGCTGGGCACGCCATTCTCGCTCAGGAACAACGTCACCGACTGCGTGTCGTCCCCGCCCAGGGCGATCAGCGCGTCGATGCGGTTGGTCTTCAAAACCTCCTGGACCTTCGCGATGCCGCCGGGAATCTTCTTCACGTTGGTCCGCGAGGAATGCAGAATGGTCCCGCCCCTCAGTTGGATGCCGTCAGTGCTCTCCAGGGTGAGGGGAATCCAGTTGTTGTCCAGTACGCCGCGCCAGCCGTTGAGAAAGCCGATGAACTCATCGCCATAATGGTTGATGCCCTTCTTTACAGCCGCGTAGATCACTGCATTCAATCCAGGGCAATCGCCGCCACCGGTCAACAAAGCAATTCGCATCGCAAGGCCTCCTCATCGCATTCGCGCGGACGTTCCGGCCGGGCCGGGAGCAACTCCCTCCGCCCTACGTCCGGACCGGGTAAGTTTCCCGGTCTCGACGCCTTATCCAGTGTACCCCCGTCGTTGTAAAGCCAAATCGTGACCGCGCTCACGTTGCGGGAAGAATTGCCCCAAAATACATTTCCTTCTTGGGATCGGCCCCCGGAAATGATTCAATAAAGTATGCCCGGTCGAGGAGCGCTGTTGCTGCTGGCGTTTGCCACCCTGGTCGTCGTCCTGCTGCTGGTGCTGCTGCAGTTGACCCGGCTGGGATTCCTGGTGCGCTCCACCATCCCCGACCGGCCCCGCCGGCGCATGTTCATTGCCTCGGTCTCCTTCCTGATCACTTTTGTGGGCGTGCGGATTCTGGTCCACAGGATCGTGAACCATGAGGGACACTTCCAGTGGGTGATGGTGCATGGCCTCCACATTCACCACCTGGTGTGGGGCATACTCATCCTGCTGCTGGTGGGCTACGGCTGGCTGCTGGACCTGGGGCGGTCCCACTCCCCGCTCTCCATCTTCTTCAGCCGGCTCATGTCGGTCAGTTACGGCGTTGGCGCCGCGCTCACCCTGGACGAGTTTGCGCTGTGGCTGAACCTGGAACCGGATGCCTACTGGTCGAGCGCCGGGCGCCTCAACATCGACGCCATCATTCTGTTCGGCAGCCTGCTGGCCGTGGGCGCCTGGGGCGCTCCGTTCTTTCGCGGAGTGCAGCGAATGTGGCGCCGGCAGGCGCTGTTCGGCGAAAAGCCGCCCCCGCCTATTCACCGCGCGAGGTTGCTTCGTCCGCGTAAAGTGCGTCGATTGCCGCGGCGTACTTTGCCGTAATGACGCGGCGCTTGAGCTTCATTGAGGGCGTCAGCTCGCCCGTTTCCTGCGTCCACTCCTCCGCGACCACCCGGAATCGCTTCAGCGTCTCAAAGTTGGCCAGGCTGCCGTTCACCTCCCTGACAATCTCGCCGTAAAGGGCCAGCACGCGGCTGTCAGCCACCAGTTCGGCGCGCGATTTTGTCTCAATGCCGTGATGCCGGGCCCAATCTTCCAGTGCAACAAAGTTGGGCGAGAGCAGCGCGGAGATGAACTTGTGCCTATCGCCCACCAGGGCGGCCTGCGCCACCATCAGGCTGGTCTTGAGCTTGCTTTCAATGGGCTGCGGCGCCACCATCTTGCCGCCCGAGGTCTTCAGCATTTCCTTCTTGCGGTCGGTGATGAAAAGAAAACCATCCGCGTCCAGGTGGCCGATATCGCCGGTGCGGAACCAGCCCTCCTGGTCGAAACATTCGGCATTCGCCGCCGGCTTGTGCCAGTAGCCGGCAAAGACCGACGGCCCGCGGACCAGCAACTCCCCATCCGCGGCCAGCTTCAGCTCCACATTGAGCAAGGGCATGCCCGCGGCGCCCATGCGGTGTCTGAGGGGCGTGTTTAGGGCGATCACCGGCGAGGTCTCGGTCATGCCATAACCCTCCCAAAGGGCAATCCCCACCGCGGCGAACCATTTGGCGGTGTCGATGCCCAACGGCGCGCCCCCTGGGACAAAGATCTTCACCCGGCCGCCGAAGGCCGCGCGCACCTTGGAGTAGACCAGCCTGTCGGCCAGTTTCCACCGCAGCGAAGTGGGCCGGCGGCCGTCATAGACCGTGTCGCGCTGGCCTGCGCCCACCCTCACCGCCCAGGCGAGCAGGCGCTTCTTCACCGGCGACAGGCTCGCCTGCCGCTCCACCTCCAGGCGAATCTTCTCGAATACGCGCGGCACTCCCACGAATACCGTGGGCCTGATCTCGCGCATGGCCTGGGGCAGTTTATCGAACTGCGAGCAATAGGCCACCTGCACCCCGAACGCGTACATGATGTAGTCCAACGCACGAGCCGTAATGTGCGACAGAGGCAGGAAGGAGATCAGGGCGTCCGTGGCGTCGAAGTGGAAATCCATAGGGGCGTAGTTCTGGTTCGCCGCCATGTTGGCGTGCGTGAGCGCCACGCCCTTGGGCTCGCCGGTCGTGCCGGAGGTGTAAATCAGCGTGGCCAGGTCCTTCGGTTCCACCGCGCGGACCAGTGCGTCGAAGATCGGATCGCGCTCGCTGCCGCGGGCATCGGCCTCGCCCAGCGCCGCGCTGAAGGACGTGGCCCCATCCTGCGGGGCGGCGGAATCCATCATCACGATCCGTTCCAGATGCGTTTGCCCGCGGACCGCGTTCAGCTTGTCGAACTGCTGGCGGGTGGAAACCACCGCGATGCGGCAGCCGGCGTCCTCCACCAGCGCTGCCACCTGCTCGCCGGTGAGCGTGGGATAAATGGGCACATCCACGGCGCCGATGGCCAGCGCGGCGAAGTCGGTCACGGCCCACTCCCAGCGATTCTCACTGATGAGGGCAATGCGGTCGCCCTTTTGCACGCCCCAGCCGAGAAAAGCTACGGCGAGGGCGCGGACCCGCTGGTAGATCTGGTCCGAGGAAATGGGTTGCCATTGGCCAAACTCGTCCAGCCAGAGCACGGCGCGCGGGTTGGCTGCCGCGGCCACGCGGCAAAATAGGTCATTGATGGTGGAAATCGGGGCGATAGTTGTCATTGGATTGGCATTCGGAGCGCGGACAATTCTCAACCGCGGCCCGTCGAGAGTGTATCAGCGCAGAGCGCCCCCTGCGAAGCACTCTTGCTCCCTGGCGCGATCCCGGCTGCATGTGAGCCCATCCCGCGCGCGCACCAAGGCCCCCGGCATATCACAAACCACCCCGAATCAAACCAGGCATTTCGATCCCGTCGCCCAGGCCGCGATTTACCCCGGATCCACCCGCCGGTTGCGCCTCCAGCCGTACCGAAGCCCGCATTTTCAGGTTCCTTGCCCGCATCCGGGCACTGTAGACTGTTGCCGGAGCAGAGAAATCCAGCTTCACGTCCCCAAATCCCGGATTCCTGCTCGTCAACGATGCCCAAGCTCGCACCGGCTCTTTCTCCCGGCGAACCCGACCCAGCCCTGCTGGAGATGCTGGCCCTGGCCAAGCGCATCTGTCTGGGCGCAGTCGCGCTAATTGCCTTGCTCACCCTGGGGCTGCGGTTGATGACCGCGCTGAGCCGGATCTCTCCGCCCGGCTGGCAGCTCATGAATGCCGATGCCGCGCTCTCGGTCCTGTTCAGCGCGCTCAGCCTTGATCTCTCGGAGCCGCGCCACTCCAGGAGGATGCACCAACTCAGCCTGCTGCTTGCCGCCCTGGTCGCCCTCCTGGCCGCCGCCACACTCTGCGGGTACAAATTTCACGTCTCCCTGGACCTCGATGCCCTGCTTGCCTCCGGTCATGGGTTCCCTTCCCCGTTCTTTGGCAGAATGTCCCCCCAGGCGGCGGGCGGGTTCGCTCTCCTGGGAATCGCAACGATCCTAATCCAGACACGACAGCGCTTCGCTGCCCGACTGGCCGATCTGCTCATCTTCTGCCTTGGCCTGCTGGTCCTGATCGTTGTGTCGGAATACCTCTTTGGCGTGTTGCCCATTTTCGGTCTCTCCATGGGCATGCGGACCTCGCCACTGACTCTGCTTTGCCTCTTCCTCCTGACGCAGGTGGCCCTTTTCCGCGGCGCCGAAGACGGTGTCTTCTCCATTCTCCTGGGGAGCGGAATCGGCAGCAGAATCGCGCGCCTCTGTTCCCCCGTCTTGCTGGCATTGCCGTTCCTGAGCGAAGCCGCCAGAGTCCGCTTCATCCGCGCCAGCCATCTGCCTCCCAATTACGCTACTGCGATTCTCGTCTCGGTGGCGGCGATGTTCTCCTTTGCCCTGTTGCTGTTCATAGCCTGGCGCATCAACAGCATGGAGAGGGAAATCCTCGACCTCTCCCTGCGCGACGAATTAACCGGACTGCACAACCTCAGGGGATTCCACCTGCTTGCCGAGCAGGCCCTGCGCCTGGCGCGGCGTTCCCAGGTGCCGTTCTCCGTCTTGTTCATCGATCTCGACAATCTGAAACAGATCAACGACTCGTTCGGGCACAGCGTTGGCTCTGCGACCCTCATTGAGACGGGAGAACTCCTCCAGCACACATTCCGCGAAACCGATGTGATGGGAAGAATCGGCGGCGACGAATTCGCCGTGGCCGGCCAGTTCAGCCACGCTGCAATCTCCGTTGCCATCCAGCGCCTGCGCGAAGCCTCCGCACTGCGCAACTCCGAGGCCGGGCGCCGGTTTCCTCTCAGTTTCAGCATTGGCCATTTCACTTCGGAAGTGAACGAACACGAATCCCTGCGGGAGTTGCTGACCAGAGCCGACTATGCGATGTATGAGGAGAAGCGGCGCAAGAAATCAACTCCCGGCTGACCGGCAGGCCACCCCATTTCTTCCCTGGCTCCCTGCGCCCGCGGCCGGGCTGCAAGCCGCACAAATCTCTGTGTTTCGCTCTCGCATGCCCGCGGCTGAACTTGGCTTTTTCGCGGCGCCGGGGCTACGGCTTTGCATAGTTATGCATTCCTGTTGTATATTTATACAAGCGCGGCTGCGGCGCTGCGAGCCCTGCTTTCGCTTTGCCCATAAGCGGCCATCGATAGGTCAACAAACGGCGATGAAGTTTCAAAGACACAACGCGATACGGGACCTGCTGGCCAACTCTCCGGTGACCAACCAGGACGAACTGCGCCGCAAGCTGCGCCGTCGCGGCTTTGCCGTCACTCAGGCTACCCTCTCGCGCGATATTCACGAATTGCGTCTCTCCAAGGGCCCCGGCGGCTACTCCCTGCCCAACGGCAACGGCGCGGCCACGGCGGTTGAAGACGATAGTCCGCCTTCACTGGCGGAGATGATCGAGAGTTTCGGCCTGCGCGTGCGCCAGGCCATGAATCAGGTGGTCGTGGGAACGGTGATGGGCGGAGCCCAGCCGGTGGCCGCGGCCCTGGACCATGAGGGATGGCCGGAGGTGGTGGGCACCGTTGCCGGCGACGACACCGTACTGGTCATCTGTCCCGACCCGCGCCGCGCCGGCGAAGTGGAAGCCCGGCTGAGGACCATTCTGGAGTCATGACCAACACCGTACAAACCGCGGTTGTAGGAGTTACAGGGTACGCAGGCGCCGAGCTGGCCCGGCTGCTGCTGCGCCATCCCCGTCTCCAGGGCGTGCCTCCGGTCTTTGCCGGCCGTGTGGACGCAAAGGATCTGGCGCGCGGCGGCGTTCCTCTCGCCGAAATCCATCCCCAATTGGCCGGCGGCAACGGCAGCGGCAGCCTCAAGCTGGAACCTTTTTCCTGGGAACTGCTTGCCGGCCGCGGCGTCGAAGTTCTGTTCCTTGCCACTCCCCATGAGCAGTCCCGCCAGTGGGTGCCGGAGGCGCTGGCGCGCGGACTGCGGGTCATTGACCTGAGCGGCGCGTGGCGGCTCACTGAAGCGGCCAACCGCGCCGTCTATGCCTTCGATGATGAAGGCTCCGAGCAGGCTGCGGCAATCCAGGCGCAGGCCGTCTACGGCATGCCCGAGTTGCATCGCGCGCAGATCGCGGGCGCGCGCCTCGTCGCCAACCCCGGCTGTTATGCGACCTCCATCATCCTGGGCCTCAAGCCGCTGGTCGCCGCCGGACTCGTCGACCTCGACCACGGCATCGTCGCCGACGCCAAGAGCGGCATGAGTGGCGCGGGCAAGGCCCCCACCGCAAGAACGCATTTCATGTACGCGGCCGACAATCTCTCCGCTTACGGTGTCTTCACCCATCGCCACACCGGCGAACTGCTCGAGCAGATCGGCGTCGAGCAAAGCCAGATCGTCTTCACGCCCCATCTGCTGCCCATTCCGCGCGGCATTCTCTCCACCATATACGTTCGCTTTCACGACCCGCAGACGGCCGCAACTGTCTCGCGCGTTTACCGCGAGTTTTTTCGAAACAGCCCCATGATCCGGCTCCATGACAAAACGCTGCCGCAGATTCAATACTCGCTGCGCACCAACTATGCCGATATCGGCTTCCAGCTTTCCGCCGATGGCCGCCGCGCCGTCGTCGTCAGTTGCCTTGATAACTTGTTGAAGGGCGCGTCCTCGCAGGCCGTCGAAAACCTGAACGTAATGCTGGGCTGGGGCGAGGCGGAGGGGCTCGAATGAAGTACGTCGTCAAATTGGGTGGTGCGGGCCTTGAAACTCCGTCGCTCCTCGATGGTGCCATGCGCGCCATCACGGAGTTGGTGCGTGACGGCAATCAGGTGGTCGTGGTTCACGGTGGCGGAGCCCAGTTGACCCGCATGCTCAAGGCTCTCGGCAAACAGAGCGAATTCATCAACGGCCTCCGCGTCACCGACGCGGAAACCCGCGACGTCGCGCTCATGGTTTTCGCCGGCAAGGTCAACAAGAGTCTCGTGGCCGCTCTCGGCGCACTTGGGTTACCCGCGGTCGGCCTCTCCGGCGGCGACGGCTTGCTCTTCCGTGCGCGCAAGAAGCGCACCGCGCCCGATCTCGGCTACGTGGGCGAGATCGCCGCCAGCGATCCTCGCTGGATCGAGGCCATCTGGCAGTTGAACGGCGTGCCCGTCCTCTGCTCCATGGCCCTCGGCTTCGATGGCGAATACTACAACATCAACGCCGACGAAATGGCCGCGGCCTGCGCCATCGCCTGCCGCGCCGATGCGCTCGTCTTCCTCACCGACGTCCCCGGCGTCAAGGGAGCCAACGGCCAGGTACTCCGATGGCTCAGTATCGATCAAATCGCCGAGATGGCCAAAAGTTCCGTCATCTCCGGCGGCATGTTGCCCAAGCTCAGCGCCTGCCGTGAAGCTCTCTTGAACGGCGTCAAGCGCGTAAGAATTCTTCCCGCCGAAGCTGCCGGTTCTCTTCCCGACCTGTGCAGCTCCCGCGTAGCCCACGGCACCGAAGTGATGGTGGCCTAGTGTTCCCAGGAGAAGTGGACCAGGAGAAATGGAATTGAACAAACTCGATCAGATTCGCGCCGCGGAAGCGCGTCTTCTGCTTTCCACCTACGACCGCAACCCCATCCTTTTTGTCGGTGGCCAGGGGGTACACATCATCGACGAAAACGGCGAGCGCTATCTTGACCTGCTCAGCGGCATCGGCGTCAATGCTCTCGGCTACAGCCATCCCGTCATTGAAGAAGCGATTGCCCGCCAGAGTCGCGCGCTCATCCACACTTCGAACCTCTTCTATCACCAGGGCCAGGCGGAGCTTGCTCTGCGCCTCACTGAGCGCACCGGCCTCGATCGCGTCTTCTTCTCGAACACCGGAACGGAAGCCTGGGAAGGCGCAATGAAGCTTGCTCGCGCTCATGCCGGCCTCAAGCGCAGCGAAGGCACTAACATCGGCACAAAGTTTCTTGCCCTTGAACAAAGCTTTCACGGCCGCACCTTCGGCTCCATGTCCACCACGTACAAGGAGAAGTACCGCGAGCCCTTCGGCCCCGTCGTTCCCGGCGTCGAGTTCGTCCGCTTCAACGACGTCGCCGACCTGCGCGCCAAATTCTCCAATAAGGTCTGCGCCATTCTTGTCGAAGCCATCCAGGGCGAAGGCGGCGTGCGTCCGCTCACGCAGGAGTTCTTCGCTGAAGCCCGCGTCCTCTCGAGCTCCACCGGCGCTCTGCTTATCGTTGATGAGATTCAGGCCGGCATGGGCCGCACCGGCAAGTGGTGCGCCTATCAGCATTACGGCATTCAGCCCGACGTCACCACCCTGGCCAAGCCCCTCGCCGGCGGCATCCCACTGGGCGCACTCCTCTGCACGGAAGAAGCCGCTCGCGCCATCCACGCCGGCATGCACGGCACCACCTTTGGCGGAGGTCCGCTGGCCTGCGCCGTCGCCATCGCCGTCATCGACCACATCGAACGGGAGAACCTGCTGGCTCACGCAACCGAAGTCGGCGATTACTTCCAGGCGCGGTTGCGCTCCCTCGCCACGCGCCACAGTGCAATCGTTGACGTGCGCGGCCGTGGCCTGATGATCGCCGCCGAGCTCGATTCGGCTTCGCTCGCCAAGCTCACCGTCGCCGAGATGCTCAAGCGGCGCATCCTCATCAACTGCACCAGCGATACGGTGTTGCGTTTCCTGCCCCCTTATATCCTGGAACGCGCCCATGTTGACACCGCCATCGCGGCGCTGGACGAAATCTTCACCGAACATGCGGGCGCCCTGATCGCGCCTCATGCCGCATCTCACACCACTACCCACACCGCAGGAGGACCCAACCATGGCTAGCAAAGCAACCATCGAACGCCCGGAGACCGCGATTCCCATCGAGAAAGACCCCGATATTCTCGCCGCCGCCGCGCGGCTGGCCGGCGAGGACCTGTGCTCCGTCGCCGATCTGTCCAGCGCCGAAGTGCGCGCCATCCTCAAGCTCGGTCACCACGTAAAGCGCAATCCGCGCGAATATCGCCATGCCCTCGACGCCAAACAGATGGTCCTCATGTTTGAGAAAGCCAGCCTGCGCACGCGTCTGGCCTTTGAGACCGGCATCAACACCATGGGCGGTAACGCCATCTTCGTCGATCAGACCAGCTCACCCCTCGGCGAGCGCGAATCCATCGCCGACGTCGCCCGCAACGTCGAGCGCTGGGTCGATGTCATCGTGCTGCGCACCTACGCACACGACACCATCACCGAGATGGCCGCCAATTCACGAGTCCCCGTCATCAACGCGCTCTCCGACTTCGAGCACCCCTGCCAGGCGCTGGCCGACTTCATGACTCTTCAGGAGCACTTCGGCTCCGCGGCCGGCCTCAACTTCACTTATGTCGGCGACGGCAACAACGTCTGCCACTCGCTGATGCTGACCGGCGCGCAACTCGCCGTCAACGTCACCGTGGCCACGCCGCGCGGCTACTCGCCCGACATTGAGATCGTCACCCTCGCCCGCGACATTGCCCAGGCCAACGGCTGCGAGATCCGCCTGCTGCAGGACCCGCAACTCGCCGTCGAAGGCGCCGATGCGGTCTACACCGATGTCTGCGTCAGCATGGGATTCGAGCACGAATCCACCAAGCGCGAGCCCATCTTCCGGCCCTTCCAGGTGAACGAGGCGCTGATGCGGAAGGCCACGCCCCATGCGGTCTTCATGCACTGCCTGCCCGCGCGCCGCAACGCTGAAGTCACCGACGAGGTGCTCGACGGCCCGCAGTCCATCGTCTTCGACCAGGCCGAAAACCGCATGCACGCGCAGAAAGCCCTGCTGCTTCTGCTCCTCGGCGGCCTGGCAAATGTTGCAAGTTTTCAGTAAACAGTGGTCAGTGGTCAGTTTTCATCTAAGGAACCTCTGCTTGGGCCGATGTTTTGAAAGGGCACGGCTTTAGCCGTGCCGCGAACGCAGCAAAATGACTTCGGGCTTTAGCCCCTGAGGTTCAGCATTTCGAAGGAGAGTTTCACACAATGGCAAAGAAAGTAGTACTGGCTTATTCCGGAGGCCTCGACACCTCCATCATCATCCCGTGGCTCAACGAAAACTATGGCATGGACGTCATCGCCATGATCGCCGATGTAGGCCAGGGCGACGACATGGACGGGGTCGTCGCCAAAGCCTATGACACCGGCGCAAAAAAGGCCGTCGTCCTCGACCTGCGCGAGGAGTTTCTTCGCGACTACGTTTATCCCATCGTCCGCTCCGGAGCCATCTACGAACACAAGTACCTGCTCGGCACATCGATCGCGCGGCCCATCATCGCCAGGCACCAGGTCCTCACCGCGCTCAGTGAAGGCGCTGAGGCCGTAGCCCACGGCTGCACCGGCAAGGGCAACGACCAGGTCCGCTTCGAACTCGCCTATCAGGCCCTCGCGCCAGAACTCAAGATCATTGCTCCCTGGCGCGAATGGGAGTTGAAGAGCCGCGAAGACTGCCTCGACTACGCCGAAGCCCACGGCGTGTCGCTGGCCCAGACCCGCGCCAAGATTCACTCTCGCGACCGCAACATCTGGCACATCAGCCACGAAGGCGGCGAGCTTGAAGATGCAGGCAACGCGCCGCTCGAATCCACCTGGGTGTGGACGCGCAGCCCCAGGGACGCCCCCGACCAGGAAGAGGTGGTCGAAATCGGCTTCGAGCAGGGCAATCCAGTCTCCGCCAACGGCCAGAACCTCGATCCCGTGCAGCTTGTCGAGTTGCTCAACGAGATCGCCGCGCGCAACGCCGTCGGCCGCATCGATATCGTCGAAAACCGTTTCGTCGGCATGAAGAGCCGCGGCATCTACGAGACCCCTGCCGGCACGCTCATCACCACCGCCCATCGCGAGGTCGAGTCTCTCACCCTCGAGCGCGAAGTCGCGCACTACAAGCAGTCGATCGCCCTGAAGTATGCCGATCTTGTCTACAACGGATTCTGGTTCACTCCCCTGCGCGAAGCGCTCGACGCCTTCGTCTCCAAAACCCAGGAGCACGTCACCGGCGCCGTCAAGCTTTCGCTTTACAAGGGCAACATCTCCATCGCCGGCCGCACCAGCCCCTTCTCGCTCTTCTCCAACGAGCTCTCCTCCTTCACCATGGGCGCGAGCTACAACCAGAAGGACGCCGAGGGATTCATCCGCATTCTCGGGCTCCCCGCGCGCACCCAGGCGCATCTTCTCGGTCGCCGCGGCGACCAAAAGGAGGCCGTGAAGTGAAGATGTGGTCCGGCCGCTTTCGTGAGCCGCTCGACGCCGGCTTCGAACAGTGGCAGCGGTCTATTGTGTTCGATTGGCGGCTTCTTCCTCAGGAAGTAGCCGCCAGCAAGGCCCACGCATCGGCGCTTGTCGCTGCTAATATCCTCACACGGGATGAAGGAGCCCAGCTCCGCGCCGCGCTCGATTCCATTGCCGCCGACCACGCCTCCGAAGCCGGCCAGGCGCTGGTGCGCAACCATCCCTCCGCTGAAGACATTCATCACTTCGTCGAGCTCTCCTTGGTGGAGCGCATCGGCTCGCTCGCCCTTAAGCTCCACACCGGCCGCAGCCGCAATGAGCAGATCGCCACCGACCTGCGCCTCTTCGTACGCCGGCATATCGCGCAAACCATTGAGGCTCTCGCCAGATGGGCGCAGGCGCTCGTCGAGCAGGCAAGCAAAGCCGGCGATGCCGTCATGCCCAGCTATACGCACATGCAGCGCGCCGAGCCCGTTCTTGTCGCTCACTGGCTGTTGGCTTACGTCGAAATGCTGTTGCGCGACGCCGGGCGCCTGCGCGATTGTTCGGTGCGCCTGAATGAATGCCCGCTCGGTTCCGGCGCGGTAGCGGGCGCCACCCTCAGTCTCGATCGCTTCATCGCCGCGCGCGAGCTCGGCTTCGCTGCGCCCACGGCAAACAGCATCGATGCCACCAGCGACCGCGACTTTGCCCTGGAGTTCGCTCAGGCTGCGGCCACCCTGGGCATTCACATCTCCCGCTTTGCCGAAGAGATCACGTTGTTCGCCACTGCGGAGTTCGGCTTCATTGACCTGGCCGAGTCCTTCTCCACCGGGTCGAGCGCCATGCCGCAGAAGAAAAACCCGGACCTCACGGAACTGCTTCGGGGCAAGACGGGACGCTTGCTCGGTGCGGCCACGACCATAGCAACTCTGCTCAAGGGCCTGCCTCTCGCCTACAATAAGGATTTACAGGAGACCCAGGAGCCCGTCTTTGCCGTTGCCGACACTCTCGAGGGCATGTTGAGCCTTTTGCCGAAATTCACGCGCGCGCTTCGCTTTCGCCACGACCGCATGAGCAATGCGGCGCAGTCCGGCTACTTGAATGCCATGGCCGCCGCCACTTACCTGGTGCACAAGGGCGTTCCCTTTCGCACCGCGCACGAAGAAATCGGCAACGCTGTGCGCTTTGCCATCGAGAAGGGCGTCGAACTGGGCGACCTCACGCTCGATGAACTGCGCGCATTCGGTCCCGAGTTCGCTGAGGATTTTTTCCCGGCCGTCACTGTCGCCGCCACGCTCGACTGCCACGACGTGATCGGGGGGACCGCGCGCGAGCGCGTGCATCAGGCTCTCGCCGCCGCATCCGAGCGCATCGCCGCGCTCACTCAGGAGGCCGTCCATGCTGGTGCGTAAGGCCCTCCTCCAGGATGCCTCCAACGTTTACGACCTGGTGAACTCGCTCTCCGGCGACGGCACGCTGCTCAGGCGCGCCTTCGCCGAGATCTGCGAAAACATCCGCGACTTCACCGTCGCCGAGTCCGATGGCGGCGTCTTCCTCGGCTGCGGCGCGCTCCATCTTTACGGCCCGCATCTGGCTGAGGTGCGCTCCATCGTGGTCTCGCCCGGAGCCAAGGGCCAGGGCGCCGGCGGCCGCATCCTCGGCGCGCTCATCGAGGAGGCCGAAGTGCACGGCATCCAATCCGTCTGCCTCTTCACGCGCATTCCCGACTTCTTCTTCAAGTACGGCTTCCGCACCGTCGAAGATAAGTCCGAGCTGCCCGACAAAATCTTCAAAGACTGCCAGAACTGCCCCCGCCTGTCCCGCTGCGACGAAGTCGCCATGGTCCGCGGCCGCATCCCCCGCATGTCCATCCTCGGCCCGCGTCACGAGGCGGAGGAGCTGGTCCGCATCTCGGGGTGAGATGGCGTCAACCGTGAATGAAAGGCGTTTGAGAAGATGAAGAATCAATGGCGCAGGCCGGAAGGCTGGCTGGGGCGCTGGTTGCTGCGCAACATGAACAAGCGCCATTCGCGCGTGACCGATTGGGGGCTCTCGCACGTATCCATTCCGCGCGACGGCGCCATTCTCGACGTGGGCTGTGGCGGCGGAAGGACCATTGCCAAGCTGGCGGCCGCGTCGGGCTCGGGGATGGTGAGCGGCCTCGATCACTCCGCCGATAGCGTCCGCGTGGCTGCGCTGACAAACGCGGAATTGATCCAATCCAGCCGTATTGCGATTCGTGAAGGGTCGGTGTCGCAACTCCCCTATGCAGACGATGCCTTCGACCTGGTTACGGCAGTGGAGACGCATTTCTTCTGGCCCGATCTGCCCGGGAATGTGCGGGAAGTGTGGCGCGTGACCAAACCCGGCGGATCCTTCGCCATCATTGCAGAGGCATATATGGGCGCCAATGCAGCGACGTCGCGGATGGTGGAGAAATATGCGCCCAAGGCAGGGATGACGCTGCTGACGCCCGATGAACACCAGAGCCTCCTTGAGAAAGCGGGATTCGAAAGTGTCCGGGTGTTTAGCGTTGCGTCGAAGGGGTGGATTTGTGCGCTCGGCCGGAAGCCTCTCCACGAACCATGAGCATCGCCGCCGCAACTACTGCCTGCCCATAACTCAACCCTCCATCCCCAGGGCTGACCTGGGCGTCCTGAAACACCTCGAACCCCTCCGCCTCCAGCCCCGCCCGCAGCAACCGCGCCAGCCGCCGGTTGTGCATGCACCCGCCGCTCAACGCCACCTTTCCCACGCCCGTAGCCGCCCGCGCCAGCACCGCCGCCCGCACAAATCCCGCCGCCACCCCCGCATGAAACCGCCCCGCAATGCGCTCCTTGCTGACCCCAGCCCGCAAATCCTTCAACAGCTCTAGCCACAGCGGCCCCGCGCCAATCCTCACCGGCTCGCGCCTTGCCCAATCCCCGCCTTGCAACTCCATCTCATATCCCGCCTCATCGCCCTCGTCCACCGCAAGACCTTCCAGTTCGATCGCCGCCTGCGCCTCATAATCCACCACCCGCCGCCCCAGAACCACCGCCGCCGCCGCATCGAACAGCCTTCCGCAGCTCGAGGTCAAGGGCGAATTCACTCCCCGCTCCATCATCCGCCGGAGCACCCGCGCCTCTTGTTCCTTAGCACCCACAAGGCCAAGCACCGAATCAGACGAAACATCAAACCCCGCCGCACTCAAATGCCCCAGCGCCATCCGCCACGGCTCGCGGATCGCCGCCTCTCCTCCCGGCATCGGCACATATTCGAGATGCGCAAACCGCTCAAACCCATCCATCCGGCTCACCAGCACTTCCCCGCCCCAAATCCGCCCATCCGCTCCATACCCGGTCCCATCCAGCGAAAGCCCGATCACCGGCCCCTCCAGCCCATGCTCCGCCATGCACCCCGCCACATGCGCATGATGATGCTGCACCGCGATCAGTCCCAACCCCCGCTCCCGCGCCCAATCCTTGGCCCACGCCGTCGAAAGGTACCCCGGATGCAAATCGTGCACCACCGTCTCCGGCTCAATCTCGAACGTCCGCATCAGGTGCTCCAACGACTCGCGAAAGAACTCCAGCCCGGTCAAATTCTCCAGATCTCCCAAATGCTGGCTCTGGTAAGCAAACCGCCCTCGCGCCAGCGCGAAAACATTCTTCAAGTGTCCGCCCACCGCCAGCAGCGGAGGTGCATCGAGCGGCAACTCCACCCGCAGCGGTACAAACCCCCGCGCCCGCCGGATCAACTGCGGCGCCCCATCCACCACCGCCGCCACCGAATCGTCGCACCGCTGCAAGATCTCCCGGTCGTGCATCAGGAACGCGTCCGCAATCCCTCCCAGCCGCGCCCGCGCCTCGTCGTTGTCGATCGCAATCGGCTCCTCGCTCAGATTCGCTGAGGTCATCACCAGCGCCCGCACCCTCGCGTCGGCAAACAAAAGATGCTGCAGCGGCGCATAGGGCAGAAACACCCCCAGCCACGGAATTCCCGGCGCAACCCCCTCCGCAATTCCACCACCGTCTCTTTTCCGCGCCAGCACAATCGGCCGCGCCGCTGTTCCCAGCAGCGCCTCATCCTCAGCCGTCAACGCGCACACCCTCCGCGCCGCTTCCACATCCTTCACCATCACCGCCAGCGGCTTCCCATACCTGCGCTTGCGTTCCCGCAGCCGCATCACCGCCGCCTCATTGGTCGCATCCGCACTCAGGTGGAATCCGCCAATCCCCTTGATGGCCACAATCTCGCCCGCCATCAACCGGTCGATGGTCGCGGTCACGGCATCATCCGCCGCAATCGGCTCCCCATCCGCCCTCACCAGCCAAACCCGCGGCCCGCACTCCCAGCACGCATTCGGCTGCGCATGGAACCGCCTGTTCCCCGGATCGTCGTATTCCGCCTGGCAAGCCGAGCACATCCTGAATCGTGCCATCGAAGTCTGTGGCCGGTCGTAAGGGATTCGCCGCGTGATGGTGAAGCGCGGTCCGCAGTTGGTGCAGTTCAAAAACGGGTACCGGTACCGCCGGTCCTCGGGATCCAGCAACTCCCGCAGACAATCCGCGCAGGTCGCCGCATCTGCCGGAATCCCCGTGCTCACCCGCCCCAAAACCTCGCTGGCAACAATCCGGAACCCCACTTCGCCGGTCGCCGCCGCTTCCCGCACCGCAACCGAGTCTATCCGCGCCAAAGGCGGCGTCTCCGCGCGCAATCGCTCCAGAAACGCCTCCACTCGTCCGCGCAACCCCTCAACCTCGATCGTCACCCCGTCCGTATCGTTCCCGATAGACCCCGCCAGCCCCTCCTCCAGCGCCAACCGGTAGACAAAAGGCCTGAAACCCACCCCTTGCACCACCCCGCACACCAGCACCCCGCGCCTGATAGGCGGCTCATCGAGCGGTCCTTCGATTGCATGGATCTCGTCAGTCAAGAAGAGGCCTCACACCGCAGGCAAGCATAGCGCATCATCTCCCATTCACCCCATGCGCCTCAACATCTCCGTCCCTACACAGGCCCTGCATGGATGGAACGGCAAGCCCAATGAACGAAGGTAATCTGAACCGGCGCGGAGTCGTCGACGGCCGGAACAATCCCCTCCGCCGCTTCCATCGTCAAGACAAGTCAGCGAAAGACGTTAACCCCGCCGTACTCAACGTACTGCTCCCCGGAGAACAGCGCGGATCGGCGTCCCGTATTGCGGCATGACAGTCTTCAATGTGAGGCGCATCACATCCCCGAGGCACCTCGCGCACTAGGATTTGAAGCATGACAGCTGCGACCCTCATCCTGATTGCTCCATGCTCGCTTCTGTTGGGTGCCGCGCTGCAGATCCTCGTTGCAAGGCTCTGTTCCGCCCGGACGAAAGGGATTCTGGCCTTTCTCACCTGTCTGCCGGCCGTGCTCGCCGTTGCCGGCATTTTGCCCCTGGTTCGCGCAGGCCAGGCAATCGATCTGAATCTGCTCCCGTGGGATGGGCCGCTCGCCCTGGTTTTCCACGTGGACGCGCTCAGTGTCCTGTTCGCGTTGATGGGGTCAGGCCTGGGCGCCTTCGTTCTCCTCTATTCCATCGGATACATGGCGCACGACAAGTCCGCGACCCGCTTTTACATCTTGATGCTGCTCTTCATCGGCGGCTTCATCGGACTGGTCTCGAGCGCCAACCTGTTTTTCTTCTACCTGTGCTGGGAGGTGGCGGGGCTGTGCTCGTTCAGCCTGGTGGGTTTCTGGCACACCAACCCCGAGGCGGTTGACGGCGCGCGCAAGGTGTTGCTGATGACGCACATTGCGGGCTACGGCCTGCTGGCGGCCATCCTCATCGTCTTCACCCGCACCGGAAGCGCTCTGTGGACCGACCCGGCCGTGGCGCACAGCTTCACCAGCGGAGTCTTTCTGCTCATGTTGGTCGCGCTGGTGGCCAAATCCGTGCAGGTGCCTCTGCACACCTGGATTCCCGAGGCCATGGCGGCTCCCACCCCGGTCAGCGCCCTGCTGCACGCGGCCTGCTATGTGACGGCCGGCGTTTATCTCGCCGCGCGCATGCACAGCTTTGGCGTGTGGCCTGCAGCCTGGGGTGGAACACTTGTCTGGATAGGCACCATCACCATGGCTGTGGGCGTGATGTACGCCATGGTGCAGACCGATCTGAAGCGCATGCTGGCCTTCTCCACGGTCAGCCAGATCGGCTACATGATGATGGGTCTGGGCATCGGCACGCCGCTGGCCATTGCCGCGGGCCTGCTGCATTGTCTCAATCACGGATTCTTCAAGGGCGGCCTGTTCCTGACCGCCGGCTCGGTGCAGCACGCCGCGGGTACCCGCGACATGAATCAGCTCGGCGGCCTGGCCCAGCGCATGCCCCGCACCACGCTCTCCTGGCTCATCGGCGCCGGCAGCATGATGGGCATCCCGCTGATGAGCGGCTTCGCCAGCAAGTGGATGCTCTACGCAGCAGCCCTGCAGGCCGGGTGGGCCGTTCCCGCCCTGGCGGCCTGGGCCGTCAGCCTGGGCACGGTCTTCCTGTGCGCCAAGGCCACCAGCGCGGTGTTCCTCGGGCCCTTGACTGAGGCCACCAAAGACGCCCACGAGTCCCCGCCCACCATGGTCTGGGGCATGGGATTCCTGGCCGCGGGCAGCATCGTTCTGGGCGTCGCGCCGCAGGTGGCCGTCAACTACCTTCTCAATCCGATTCTGGGCGCGCTTCAACTCAAGGCGGTCCAGGTCACGTGGTTTGGACTCTCCTCCGACGCCGGGACTTTCTCCACCACCGGCGGCCTGGTGTTGGCTGTGGTCTCTATCATTCTGGGCGGCCTGATCTATGCCATCGCCTACGTCGCGCGTCCGGCGCAGGTTGCCGCCACAGGCGGAGGCGGCCCGGCGCTGGCAGGCGCGGGCGGTGGAATCTTTACCGGCGGAGAACCCCTCTCCGACCAGGGAAGGCTCACCGCCGGCGACTTTTCCGATATATTCCTGCAGAACTGGAAGGAATTCTTCCGCTGGACCAACGTCGATCGGGTCTATCTGGGCGTCTGGGACGGATTGCAGGCTGCTTCGCGCGTGTTGGGCGTCGCGGTCTCCTGGATGGAGCGCAGCGCCACGGTCCTGATCGTCGTTTTGGCGGCAGCGCTGCTGATTGGCGTTCGCTGGCTTGCCCCCAGTATTGCAGGCGTCCAGACTCTTGCCTCGCCCCCTATGCCCGTGCTGCTGGTTGCGGCCTGCGCCGTGGCCGCGGGCGCACTGATCCTGGCCGCTCTCGCGCAAGCGATGAGCCGCCGCCTGGCGCCGCTGATGATTCTCACCAGCGTGGCCGTCGTTGCAGGTCTGGTGGTTGCCGACCCGTGGCTTCGTCTCGGGCTTTTGGAGCTGGGCGCTCTGCTCACCATCCCGCTGGTCTGGCAATGCGCACGCACCCGCCCGGCAAAGCTGGCCTACCTCGCAGTCGTGGCAATCTCTGCCTTGTCTCTCGTTGCCAGCGACCTTCTGACGGAGCGTGGACAGCCGGATTGGGCGCGGGCGCTGCTCATCACCAGCGTCTGTGTCAAGCTGGCCGCGGTTCCGCTCTTTTTCTGGCTGCTCCGGTTGGCCGACGAGCTGCCGGCCTTGGTCCTGGGCTTGATCATCGCGGTCGTCGATATGGCCGCCTTCGGCGAACTCTACGTCGTCGCACAGGCTTCTCCGGCTTCTCTCACTCCCCAGGGACTTTGGCTGGGAGTGGCCGCTGCCACGTCGCTGCTCGCCGCTCTCCTAATGCTCACCCAGCGCAGCCTCAAGCGCCTGCTGGTTCTCTCCACCGTCGAGGACATCGGCTTCCTTCTGCTCGGACTCGCCTCCTTGAGCGTTCTCGGAATCAAGGGCGCGATGATTGCCGCCTCCACCCACGCCCTGGCCAAGGCTCTCCTCTTCGCTTGCCTCAGCGGCCCCGAGGCCGGCGGCGCATTGGACGGCGAGCAAACGGGCCTCATCAGCCGCTACCCGGTCAGCGCCTTCGGTTTCCTGTTCGGGATGCTGGCCATGGTGGGCATACCGCCGACAGTCGGCTACATCGGACGCTGGAGGCTCTATGAGACCGCATTCCGGATCAACCCTCTTCTCCTGGCGGTCTTTATCCTCTCTTCCGTATTCGCGCTGATCGCGTATGCATTGGCTTTGACGCGCGTTTGGTGGGGCCCGGCGCGTGAACCGGATGCGCCGCTCCCAAGCCCGCTGCATCTAATAAAAGAGCCGCTTGTCTTGCAGGCCGTGGTCGTGGGGCTGGTGGTGTTGCTGCTGGCTGCCGGGGTATGGCCGGACGCACTCGAAATGCTCCATTGGGGGAGACCATGAACCTCTGGAATCGATTGATGTGCTACTGCCGCCGCCGCAGCCCCTGGCTCTTCCATATGAACTCCGGCAGTTGCAACGGTTGCGACATCGAACTGGTGGCCTCGCTCACCCCCCGTTACGACGCCGAGCAGTTGGGAGTGCGTCTTGAAGGCAGCCCGCGCCACGCCGATATTCTGTGCATTACCGGTCCCGTCACTCACAACTCGGTTGAGGCCATCAAGACCGTCTACGGCCAGGTCTGCGGGCCCAAGGCCGTGGTGGCCATCGGCTCCTGTCCGGCCACGACCAATGTCTTCATCGACAGCCGGACCCTCGATGGGCCGCTCAATCGTCATATCCCCGTCGATGTCTTTGTTCCCGGCTGTCCGCCCCGTCCTGACGCCATTATCCAGGGCGTAGCCAAAGCCGCTGCGATTTTGGCCGAGAGGGGCAATAAACTGCCCGTCGAGTCTGTCATGGTGCCCATCGGCGAGTCGACCTGCGCGTGCGCAGACGCAACCCAACCCGCGGCCGGCGAGGTGCAGCCATGAACCTGACCACCGCCCTCGCGCGCCTGCTCATCTTTCCCGGACTTCTCTTCGCCGTGCCCGCCGCGTGGTTCTTCCTCTGGGTAGAACGCAAGTCGGTTGCCTTGATGCAGGGACGCATCGGTCCGCCCTTCATGCAGCCGTTCTATGACTTCATCAAGCTGCTGGGCAAAAGCACCCCTCCTCGCAGCGGAGTGGGCGGCCTGCTGATGATGATGTGGCCGCTGCTTGCCGTCTCCGCGGCCGCGGGCGCGGTTGGGATGCTGCCCGTGCTGCCCTCCTCCGGCGGCTTCGAGGGCGACCTGATCCTGCTCCTGGCCCTGCTGGAGCTCCCCTCGATGTGCGTCATCGCCGCGGGTTTCTCCTCGCGCTCCATCTTCGGTGAAATCGGCTCGGCGCGCGAAGCCGCCTTGAGCGTCTCCTACAACGTGGTCTTTCTTTTGGCCATCGTCTCCATCGCCGCCTCGCAGCACACCTTCCGCCTCGAAGCCCTGGCGCACCTGCCGGCCTCGCCGCTGCATTGGCTGGGCGTGCTGGCGATCCTGGTATGCCTGCCTGCCAAGCTGCACATCAATCCCTTCTCTCTGCCCAACGCGGAGCAGGAAATCTACTCCGGTCCCATGGTTGAGTACGCCGGCCCCGAACTGGCCATGTGGGAGCTGTCCCATGGCCTCGAGTGGGTTGCGGCCACAGGACTGGTGGCCACGCTGGCCGCTCCCCATTTCGCCGCCTGGTGGCTCGCCGCCATGGTCTTCGTCGCGCTCTCTTTTGTGGTTGTGCTGCTCTTGTCGGCAACCGCGGCCGCCACAGCGCGGTTGCAGATCGATACCACGGTGCGCTTTTACTGGCAATGCACCCTTATCTTCGCGGTTCTGGCCATTTCCTCCGCGCTCTTCATGAGGTTTAAATCATGAACATTCTCACCATGCTGTGGCGGAACCTGTGGGGCGGCTCCCGGACTTTGCTCTTCCCCGCGCGCCCCAAGGTGACCAAGGGCTACCGCGGTCTGGTGCGGTTCGATCCCGCGCTCTGCACCGGATGCGCGATCTGCAGGTTTCGCTGCACCGCGCGCGCCATCGAGTTCAAGGCCGCCAAAGGCGAGTTCACGTGGAGCTACGATCCCGGCCAGTGCACCTTCTGCGGGCGCTGCGTGGAAGGCTGCAAGACCCATGCGCTGAGCCAGGACTCTCAATGCCCGCCCGTGTATCTGACCATCGGCGCCTTGAAAAATTCTTACACCGTTGCCCGCAAGCCTGCGCCCAAACCCGCCGCGGCAGCTCCGCCGGCCGCCGCCGCGCCCACGTCAATCCCCGCACAGGAGGCGCGCAATGAACCTGCTTGAGAGCGTTCCGGAACAGTTGGGGAGCACGGAACCCTGGGTCGAGAAGGGCGGCGTCCATTGGCTCACGCCCGGCGCCATGACCGTGCGCGAACTGGCCCAGGCGATGAACGCCCTCCATGCCCGCTTTATCACCATTACCGCCTATCAGCTTCCCAAGGACGAGGGCTTTCGCCTGGAGTACCATTGGGACCTCGACGGCCAGTTGCTGGGCTTTCCCTTTTTGCTTGCCGGCAAATCCATTGACAGCATCTACGACCTCTGCGAGGCCGTGGACTGGATCGAGCGCGAAATCCATGAAGGCTTCGCCATCGACTTCCTGGGGCGCGAGTACGAACCGCTGCTTCTCCGCCAGGGAGACAAGCCGGGAGTGAATCTGCGCGAGGAGAAAAAATGAGCTACAAGATCCCCATGGGCCCATACCATCCGGCGCTCGAAGAGCCTTACAAGCTGGATATGATCTGCGAAGGCGAGACCGTCATCGACGCCAACCTGCATATAGGGTTCAATTTTCGCGGCATCGAGCACCTGGCCGAAACCCGCAATTATATCCAGGTGATCGCGCTCATGGAGCGGGTCTGCGGCATCTGCTCCAACATCCACACCCTCACCCTGTGCCAGGCAATGGAGCAGTTGACCGGCCTCAATCCGCCTCCGCGCGCCCTCTATATTCGCGTCGTCGTGGCGGAACTGGAGCGCCTGCACTCCCATGTGCTCTGGGCAGGCATCGCAGCCAAGCTCATGGGCTTCAAAACCATGTTCATGACCTGCTTTGAGCTGCGCGAGAAGGTCATGGACGTGCTTCAGGCCATCTCCGGCAACCGCGTCAACTATTCGATGAATCGCATCGGCGGGGTCAATCGCGACATCGACGATCCGCTTGCGGTGCTGGGCATGGTCGAGCAGCTCGAGCGCGAGATGGTCCGCACCGTCATCCCCATCTTCACCACCAGCACCACGGCCGCGTCGCGTTGCGCCGGCATCGGCGTCCTCACCCGCGAGAAAGCGCTCTCCTGCGGCGTTGTCGGGCCCACGGCGAGAGCCTCCGGGCTGCCCCAGGATCTTCGCCGCGCCGCGCCCTACGCCGCCTACGCGGAGATGGAGTTCGATGTGCCGGTCGAGCAGTCCGGCGACGTGAAAGCCCGCCTGTTGGTCCGCGCCCTGGAGATTATCGAGAGCTGCCGCATTCTGCGCCAGGCGCTCACCAAATTGCCGCCCGGCGAGCTGAGCACCGGGGACGAAAAGATCGTCTTCACCACCGGAACGGCCACCAGCCGCGTCGAGGCGCCGCGCGGTGAAGTCATGTATAGCGTCTCCTGGAGAGAGGGTTCCCGGAACCCCAGCAGAGTGCATGTGCGCACGCCTACGTTCGCCAATATGCCTGCTGTCCGCTGGATGGTGAAGGGAGCCCGGCTTGCGGACACGCCCTTGATCCAGGCCTCCATCGACCCTTGCTACTCGTGCACCGACAGGTAGCCCGTCCGCAACCGGCAGACCGCAAGAATGACAATGGACTTTCGAGACGCTGTTTTCTCGTGAAGCGCGCAGCCGGCCTGAGAACCTGTCTAGAAACCGGAGTTTGTCGACTTTCAACCCGTCACAAACGCTCCGTGCCCCATCCTTTCGCGTTGTCGCCGCGGCGACCGAATGGGTGGGAGACCAAGAACCCCAATCTGCCTTCCTCGAAATCAGTGATTCGACAGGTTCTGAGGAAACTCCGGGTGGCAGGGCCAGGAGCGCGCGGAGATTCAGGAAGCTTCCCTGCTTGAACTCTCGTCTCCCGGCAACACAGCCTCACCGGTTTAAACTTTGATCTATGGGCATCCTCGGCATTGCCGGTTTCCCGCGCCAACGGTTGGCGATCCTGACCGCTTCTCTCCTTGCGTGCCTCCCCATCGCCGCGTTGCAGGCCCGGCAGCCCGACGAAGCCTCGGTCATTCGGGGCGTTGACGCGGCGGTCAAGGCAAGAGTTGATACCGTTGCGGGATATACCGTTACCGAGCACTATGCCGTTTTCCGGAACGCCGACGAAAACCACCCCGTGGCTGAGATGACCGTGAAGACCGTCTACCGGCAGGAAACAGGCAAGAGTTACACCATCGTCTCGGAATCCGGCTCCGAGTTCATTCGAAAACACGTACTGGGCACACTCCTCGACGATGAGAAGAACATCAATCTGCCCGGCATCCGGGAGCATTCGTGGTTCACATCCGCCAATTATGAGATGCATCTGAAACCCGGCGGCGTGCAGCGTGTGGATCGTCGCGATTGTCTTGCGCTGGCCATCGTCCCCAGGCGTAAGGCCACGAACATGATCGAAGGAACCCTATGGGTAGACGCAGAGGACGGTACGATCGTCCGCATCGAGGGAACCGCATCTCAAAGTCCTTCAGTGTTCACTGGGCCGGCACAGGTGGTGCGCCAGTATGTAAACATGAGCGGCTTTTCAATGGCCACTCATGCCAGAGCCGTTTCTGATAGCTTTCTTCTTGGCCGGACAACCGTCACCATCGACTACCGCGACTACCAGATCCAGCTTCGTCCATCCCCGTGAGCCGGTCTGCCCCCGGGTCCAGGTCAGACGCCGCCTGCTCTGCCGGCCGCAAGAACCGCCGCCGGGTCGGCAACGTCTATCTCCCTCAAAACAATCGCTGCGGGCGCGACGCCCGCCTTCCCATCCCTGAAATGTGGAACTGCGTGTCATAAAATGGGAAGACATCCCAGCCCAGTGACCCCTATCACGGAGGAAAAAGGCCACTGGACGTACAACTAGCATAGACAAGAAGCAGGGCGCGGAAGCACAATCGCCTTGCAGCCAGACCGTCTGCATCCGGGAGGGAACTGTGCAAGCTTTCACACCCCCGCCGCTGCCAAGCGACGACAAACGATGGAAGATCGTGAACGGCACCATGCGCAAGAATGGCTTTGCCCGCCACGCGCTGATTGAAACGCTCCACACCGTGCAGTCTTCGTTCGGCTATCTGGACGACGACGCCATCCGGTTTGTGGCACGTTCGCTGCGGGTGCCGTTGAGCCAGGCCTATGGGGTGGTGACCTTCTATCACTACTTCAGCCTCAAGCCGCCGGGCAAGCACACCATGACCGTCTGCCTCGGCACAGCCTGCTATATCAAGGGCTCCGACAAGCTGGTGGCAGCGGCCGCAAAACGCCTGGGCATTCCCCAGGGGCAGACCACAAAGGACGGAAACATCAGCCTGATGACGGCCCGCTGCGTGGGCGCCTGCAGCCGCGCGCCGGTAGCGCTGTTCGACGGCGAAGTCGCGGGCGAGATGTCCGATGAGCAGATGCTCGAGCGACTGGAAAGGTGGGCGGTGGAATGACGATCGAAGAGCTCGAACAGATAGCGAAAAGCGTCTCCCAGGAGAACGAGAAATACGATTTTGAAGTGAACGTCTGCATGGACCTCGCCTGTGCCAGCCAGGGTTCGGAACGTTTGCGGGAGGCGCTGGTGAAGGCAGTCGAGGCATCCGGCAAGAAAGTGCTCGTTCGCCGCACCGGGTGCATGGGGCCGTGCTCCTCCGGGCCGCTGGTGCGAGTCGATCCCCAACAGGCCCTTTATCACCATGTGGATGCCGGCCACGCCGAGGCTGTTGTGGCCAGCCTGGGCGGCGAACCGGTACCCGACCTGCAATGCGATCTGCACGAGCACTTCGACAAACAAGTGCGGGTCGTTCTGGAGAACGCCGGTCACATCGATCCGGAAAAGATCGACGACTACATCTCCCGCGACGGGTACAAGGCTCTCCTGACGGTGCTGACCGAGATGATGCCCAACGGGGTGATCCACCGCATCACCGAGAGCGGCCTGCGGGGCCGCGGCGGCGGCGGCTATCCCACCGGGCTGAAGTGGGGAACCGTAGCCAAGGCCCCGGGCGACCTGAAATATGTGGTCTGCAACGGCGATGAGGGCGATCCCGGCGCCTTCATGGATCGCAGCGTGATGGAGGGCGATCCGCATCGCATCATCGAGGGCATGGCCATCGCCGCCTATGCGGTGGGCGCCAGCAAAGGCTTCATCTACGTCCGGGCCGAATACCCGGTAGCCGTCGCCCGGCTGACGACCGCCATCCGCGAAGCACGGCGCCGCGGATTGCTGGGCAACAGCATCTGCAATACCACCTTCAACTTCGACGTCGAGATCCGTTTGGGCGCCGGGGCCTTCGTGTGCGGCGAGGAAACGGCGTTGCTTGTCTCCATCGAGGGCCTGCGCGGCCTCCCCAGACCGCGGCCGCCCTACCCGGCGGTCAGCGGTCTGTGGGGCAAACCCACTCTCATCAACAATGTTGAAACCTACGCCAACGTCGCGCCCATCATGCGCAACGGCGGCAAGTGGTTTTTCAACATGGGCTCGGAGAGAAGCAAAGGAACCAAGGTTTTCGCGCTCACCGGAAAGATCACCAACACCGGCCTCGTGGAAGTGCCCATGGGCATCAAGCTCTGGGAGATCATCGATGTCATTGGAGGCGGCGTGCCCGGCGGGCACAAATTGAAGGCGGTGCAAACCGGTGGTCCCTCAGGTGGCTGCATTCCCGCCGACATGCTGGGCCTCGGGGTCAGCTACGATGCCCTCATGGCGGCCGGCTCCATCATGGGCTCCGGCGGCATGATCGTCATGGATGACACCTCCTGCATGGTCAACGTGGCGCGCTTCTTCGTGGAGTTCTGCAAGACCGAATCGTGCGGCAAGTGCATCCCCTGCCGGGCGGGCACCAGCCAGATGTTTACCCTCCTGACGCGCATCTGCAACGGCACGGGAACCATGGAGGATCTGGACCTGCTGGTAAGCCTGTGCGGCACAATCAAGGAAACCAGCCTGTGCGGGCTGGGCCAGACGGCGCCCAATCCCGTGCTGAGCACGCTCAAGTACTTCAGAAACGAGTACATCGAACATATCGTGCACAAGCGTTGTCCGGCTGGAGTCTGCAAGATGGAAGCGCCCGTGGAGGTGTTGGCATGAATGAAAGTGGGGGCGTCAAAACACTTCAAATCGATGAGCGGGAAGTCAGCGCCCGCTCCGGGGAGACCATCCTGGAAGTGGCGCGGGAAAACAACATCTACATTCCCACCCTCTGCCATCTGGAGGGCCTGCATGACGTAGGCGCCTGCCGGCTGTGCCTGGTGGAGATCAAAGGCAGCAACAAGCTCCTTCCCGCCTGCGTGGCCACCGTCTTCGAGGGCATGGAGGTGAGCACCAACACCGAGCGGCTCCAGAAGCACCGCCGCACCATCCTCGAATTGCTTTTCGCCGAGCGCAACCATATCTGTTCGGTGTGCGTGGCCAATGGCAACTGCGAACTGCAGACCCTGGCGCAGGAGCAGGGTTTGACCCATATCAGCCTGCCCTATCGCAACCCCGAACTGACGGTGGATGCCTCAAATGAGCGATTTACCATCGACCACAACCGTTGCATCCTGTGTACCCGCTGCGTGCGGATCTGCGCCGAGATCGAAGGCGCGCATGTGTGGGATGTGATGGGCCGCGGCATCGACTGCATCATCATCAGCGATCTGCATGAAGACTGGGGAGCCTCCACGTGCACCCGCTGCGGCAAGTGCGTGCAGGTATGCCCCACCGGAGCCCTCTTCGACAAGACCAAGATCGGCACCGAACACCCCAAGTATCCCGATTTTCTGCCTTACTTGAACCTCATGAGGGAAAAGCGATGAGCAAACTGACACTGGCAACAATCTGGCTGGATGGATGTTCGGGCTGCCACATGTCATTCCTCGACATGGACGAACGGCTCATCGAGTTGGCCGAGCTTGTCGATGTGGTCTACAGCCCCATCGTGGACGCCAAGGAGTTCCCCGACAAGGTGGACATCGCTCTGGTTGAGGGAGCAGTCGCCTCGGTGGACGACGAAAAGAAGATCCGCAAGATTCGCGCCCACTCCAAAATGCTGATCGCCATGGGCGACTGCGCCGTGACCGGCAACGTGCCCTCCATGCGCAATCCCATCGGCCCGGAAGCCATTCTCGACCGCGCCTATATCGAGAACGCCTCGGCGCAGCCGCAGATTCCCTGCGTCGTGGTGCCCAAGCTGCTCCGGGTCGTGCGTCCCATCCACGAATTCGTAAAGGTGGACGTATTTCTCCCCGGCTGCCCACCCTCGGCCGACACCTTCCACCTCGCGCTGACCGCGCTGCTAACCGGTGCACCGCTGGATATTCCGGCCCTCACCCGCTTTGGAGCCTAATTCATTGGAGCCTGCCCCATGAGCCAGACCATCACCATCGATCCCGTTACGCGCCTCGAAGGCCACGGCAAGATCACCATCCAACTCAACGGCCAGGGCGAGGTGCAAGATGCGCACTTTCACGTTACGCAGGTGCGCGGCTTTGAGAGGTTCGCCCAGGGTCGGCCGTTCTATGAGATGCCCAGCCTGATGGCCCGCATCTGCGGCATCTGCCCGGTGAGCCACCTGCTTGCCTCGGCCAGGGCCTGCGAAGCCATCATGTCGGTCCGCATTCCGTATACCGCCGCGCAGTTGCGGCGCATGTTGAATCTGGCCCAGATGGTCCAGTCTCACGCGCTGAGCTTCTTCTATCTCGCCTCCCCCGACCTTTTGTTAGGCATGGAGTCCGACCCCAAGGTGCGCAACATCTTCGGAGTCGTGGCCGCCAAGCCCCAGTTGGGCCGCGCCGGCGTGGCTTTGCGCCGCTTCGGCCAGCACATCATCGAACTGCTGGGCAGCAAGCGCATCCATACCGGGTGGGTGGTGCCTGGCGGCGTCACCGAGCCTTTGAGCGCCGCCAAGCGCGATGAGATCCTGGGCATGATTCCCGAGGCCTACGACAACATCGGTCTCGCTCTGGACGCATACAAGCAGATCGCCTCGAGCTTCAAGCCGGAGATCGAGGTCTTCGCCAACTTTCCGTCGCTCTTCATGGGCCTGATCAACGAAGACGAGTCGGTGTCGTTCACCGTCGGCACGCTGCGGCTGATCGATGCCAAGGGCAACATTGTCGAGGACGGCATCCTCGCCTCCAGGTTTACCGAGGTGATTGGCGAGGCCGTAGAGCCCTACAGCTACACCAAGTTCGCCTACTACAAGCCGCTCGGCTATCCCCAGGGCAGTTACCGCGTGGGCCCCTTGGCTCGGCTCAACATCGCCAAGAGCATGGGCACTCCAATGGCGGACAAGGAACTGGCTGAATTCAAGCAACTGGCCGACGGCCCGGTGCTGAGTTCCTTCTACTATCATCACGCCCGGCTCGTTGAAATCCTCTACGGCATCGAGAAGATCGAGCGAATGCTCAACGATCCGCTCATTCTCGACAAGCATGTGCGCGCCATTGCCGGCGTCAACCGGCTCGAGGGCGCGGGTCAGGCCGAGGCGCCGCGCGGCACGCTGAATCACCACTACAAGGTGGACGACAATGGCCTCATCACCTGGGCCAACCTGGTCATTGCCACCGGTCAGAACAACAACGCCATGAACAAGGGCGTCCTGCAGGCCGCCAGGCACTACGTGAAAGACGGCAAGTTCACCGAGGGCGTTCTCAATCGCGTTGAAGCCGTGATTCGCACCTTCGACCCATGCCTCAGTTGCTCCTCGCACGCCTTCGGACAAATGCCGCTGGTTCTCTCGCTGCTCTCGCCCGATGGCGAAGTCCTCGACCGGGTCGTACGCTGACCGGCAAAGCATCCATGACGTTGACCACGGCCCGATGCCTCATCCTAGCCTGCGGCAACACCCTGCGCTCGGATGACGGCATCGGGCCGTGGCTCGCTGAGTGGGCTGAAGACAGGTTCCGTTCAGAAGCCGGCCTGCGCGTCCTCGCCCGTCAGCAATGGACTCCCGAGCTGGCCGAAGAAATCGCCCGCGCCGAGTCCGTCCTCTTCATCGACTGTTCCGTCGAATCAACTCCCGGATCAGTGCGCATCATCGAAGTCCAGCTGGCCGTCCCAACGCCAGGCCTCGCCACCCACCACCTGGGCGCGCCCGAACTCCTAGCCCTGGCCCGCGAACTCTACGATTCCCTGCCCCGCAAGGCCCTCCTGCTGACCGTCGGCGCCGGCTCAATAGAACTCGGCGAAGAGTTCAGCGAGCCGGTCCTCGATGCCATTCCGCAGGCCTGCAGCCTCCTGGAACGCACCATCCTCCAGTCTTTGTGCGGGCAGGATTAGCGCAGGTAACCCGCCAGTTTGAACGAGTACGCATAATCGCCCTTCAATTGCGCACGCAATACGATTCGCGTTTTATCTACCTGCACCTTCGCCCCAAGTTCGTTTGTATCGCCAAGCTGCGTAATCGGCACTCCCTGCTTCGCGGGAACATCCGGAATCGTCACTGTCCGCGCCTTCGGTTTGCCCAGCACCGTCACATACAGATCGTCACCCTTGCGCGTAAACCGCAGATCGTCCCCCTCCACGCTCTTGCCCACCGCCTGCGTCCACGGCGTCGTATCGTAGATCGCCTCTCCGTTCTGCTTCAGCCACGCGCCCAGCGCCTTCAGCCGCTCCATCTGCACCGGCGGAATGGTCCCATCGGCCTCCGGTCCCACATCCAGAAGGAGATTTCCGTTCTTGCTCACAATGTCCACCAGCAGCGCAATCAACTCCTCCGGCGCAATCGTCTCCGCCTCGCCCTCGGCGCGGTTGTACCCGAAAGACCGCCCCAGCCCGCGGCATTCCTCCCACTTCTTCGCGCTGATCTTGTCCAGCTTCTCGTACTCGGGAGAAGTAAAGTCCGAGTGCGCCACGCCAAAGCGGTCGTCGATCACCCCGTCCGGCACCGCGTTGTAGTAGTCCGCCATCACCTCCAGCGCCTCGCCCGTCTTCGGCCAGTCGATGTCGTTCCACAGCAGCGACGGGTGGTACCGCTCGATCAACTCATGAATCTGCGCATTGGCATACTTGCCATACGCCTCGCTCTCCGGCTTCACCGTCTCGTAGTCGGCAGCTTTGCGGATGGGCCCGGGAACAAACGTCCAGTCGTACCCGCCGGAGTAGTAAAGCCCCATGTGCAGCCCCTGTTTCCTCACCGCGGCCGTCAGGTCTCCCACGATGTCGCGCGTAGCGTGCTGCCGGTCCTTGGGCAGCGTGGGGTTGGGCGTCGAGCTCGGCCACAGCGTAAAGCCCTCGTGGTGCTTGCTGGTCAGCACCACGTAGCGCGCGCCGGCCTCGCGAAAGACCTTGGCCCACTGCTCCGGATTCCACTTCTGGCTCTCCCGGTCGAAGATGGGTGCGAAGTTGTAGTAGTTGTAATCCGCGCCGTAGTGCTCGCGATGGTAGGCCTGCGTAGGCGAACCATCGATGCGCATCACGTTGTAGTACCACTCGGCGTAGGGATTGTACTTGATGTAATCGTCGGAGGAAAAATCGTGGTCCGGATGCGTCAGCGGAGCCCACCCCGGCACCGAGTAGAGCCCCCAGTGAATGAAGATCCCCAGCTTGGCCCCGGCATACCACTGCGGCAACGGATGGCGGTCGAGTGACTCCAGCGTCGCCTCATATTTCACCGGCGCCTGCGCCGCGCACAAACCGCACAAACCAAAAACCGCGCCTAAGATCAACCCGAAGCGTATTCTCCTGCCCGCCATTTCAACCCCCCTTTTTCTCCGTGCTTTGACGCTGATGCGGAGCGGTAGGCCGGGACTTCAGTCCCGGCAATTGCGCCCAAAATAGAGCGGGGCTTCAGCCCCTGAGGTTTTGCTTTTGAAAGCATACCCCAGGGGCCAAAGCCCCGTATATTCTGCCCGCCTTCGTGTCAGGGCCAAAGCCCCGTATATTCTGCCCGCCTTCGTGTCAGGGCCAAAGCCCTGACCTACCAATCCTGCCCCCCACTCTGAGGCCCCGTTAGAACGCCGCCACCGTCTGACGCAGACTGTAGGAACTGAGCGTCTTGATGTAGTTGCCGCGGTCGAACGGCGACGTATCCGGCACCGACCGCCGGCTCAAACACCCGCGCGTCTCCCACAGCGAGGTATACTCGCGCTTCTCCAGCCAGTACTGCACGTCCGCCAGCACCCGGCCGATGTGCTCGATGCCATGAATGTGCAGCGCCGAACACATCATCGTTACGCCGGCTCCCGCCATGATCCCCTTCAACACATCCTCGGCCGAGTGAACCCCGCCGGAGATGGCCAGGTCGATGTTCAGATGGCCGTAGAGAATGGCCGCCCAGTGCAGCCGCGGCAGCAGTTCTGATGGTGTTGAAAAGTGCAGCGTGGGCCGCACCTCCAGCGTCTCGATGTCGAAGTCCGGCTGGTAGAAGCGGTTGAACAGCACCACGCCACGCGCGCCCACATCCTCCAGCCGGGCCAACAGATGCGGCAGGCTGGTGAACCACTGCGACAGCTTCACGGCCACCGGAATCTTCACCGCGCCGGTCACGGCAGCCACCAGTTCGAGCAGTTGCAGCTCCAGGTCGGCCGAAGTCTGGCTGCGGTCGGTGGCCAGTGCGTAGGTATTCAGCTCGATGGCGTCCGCGCCGGCCTGCTCCATATCCCTTGCGTAGCGAATCCAGCCGCCGGTCGTGGCTCCGTTCAGGCTGGCCATGATCGGGATCTTGACCGCCTCCTTCGCCCGCCGCAGGTGCTCGAGGTAAACCTCTTGCGTCATGCGGTAGTCATCCAGATCCGGAAGGTAATCAAGCGATTCGGCAAAGGACTCCGTCCCGCGCGAAAGGTCCTCGTCCAGCGCCTTCGATTCAAGCTCCAACTGCTCCTCGAAAAGCGAAGTCAGCACAATCGCCGCTGCGCCCGCATCCTCCATGCGGCGAACGCTGTCGATCGACTCCGAGAGCGGCGTGGACGAAACCACGATGGGCCCGCTCAGCTTCAAACCAAGATACTGCGTTGAAAAATCGATCATTCTGTGCCTCCGTCAGCCACAGCTACCTTTTTCTCTTCAGACTTCTCTTCCGGCGCAATGTGCGGCGTCTCGCCACGGCCCGGCATCGCGGCCCGCGCGGAGTAGACGCGCCACTGGCGCTCCACGTCGTCCTGCGCTTCCTTCAGCAGCGTTGCGGCCAGCTCCGGATTGCCGCGCGCCAGCATCGTGTAGCGCGCCTCGCGGTACGCGTAATCCTTGAGCCGGATCGACGGCGCCTTGGAGTCCAGTTGGAAGGGGTTCTTGCCCGTCTCGCGCAGTGCGGGGTTGTAGCGCATCAGCGGCCAGTAGCCGGACTGCACGGCCAGCTTCTGCTGCTCCAGCCCGTGCACCAGGTCATAGCCGTGCGCAATGCAACTCGAATACGCGATGATGATCGACGGCCCGTCGTGCGCTTCGGCCTCCTGAAAAGCCTTCACCACGTGGCTGTCGTTGCCGCCCAGCGCCACCTGCGCCACATACACGTAGCCGTAACTCACGGCTTCCATGGCCAGGTCTTTCTTGCTGTTGCTCTTGCCGCTGGCGGCAAACTTGGCTACCGCGCCGCGGGGCGTGGCCTTCGACATTTGCCCGCCGGTATTCGAATAAACCTCCGTGTCCAGCACCAGCACATTTACGTTTTTGCCCGAGCCCAGCACGTGGTCCAGTCCGCCGAAGCCGATGTCGTACGCCCAGCCGTCCCCGCCCAGAATCCAAACGCTCTTGCGCACCAGCGCATCGGCAATGGCCAGCAGGTTGCGCGCGTCGGAACTGTCGTTGCCGGCAAGTTGCCCGCGCAGCGCCAGCACCCGCTCCCGCTGCTGGTTGATCTCCGTTTCGGTCTTCTGCTGAGCGCCCAGCAGCGCCGTCACCAGCTCATCGCCAACCGCCGGCGCAAGCCGCTTCAGCAGTGTTTCAGCAAATATCTTCTGCTGGTCGAGCGCGATTCTCATGCCGAAGCCGAACTCCGCGTTGTCCTCGAACAACGAGTTCGACCAGGTCGGCCCACGGCCCTGCGGGTTGCTGGTGTAGGGCGTCGTGGGCAGGTTGCCGCCATAGATCGACGAGCAGCCCGTGGCGTTGGCGATGTACAGCCGGTCGCCGAACAGTTGCGTAAGCAGCTTGATGTACGCCGTCTCGCCGCATCCTGAGCAGGCGCCCGAGAATTCAAACAGCGGCTGCAGCAGTTGGATGTCTTTCACCTGCGTATGCGACAGCTTCGAGCGGTCCACCTCGGGCAGGTCGAGGAAGAACTCCCAGTTGTCGCGCTCGGCCTCGCGCAGCGCCAACTGCGGCGCCATGTTGATGGCCTTGTGGCTGGCGTCGCTCTTGCTCTTCACCGGGCACACTTCCACGCACAGCGCGCAGCCCGTGCAATCTTCGGGAGCCACCTGCAGCGTATACCGGTCCTGCTCCATGGCCTTCCACTTCGGCTTGGCCCACTGGAAGGTCGCCGGCGCCTTGTCTCCAAGTTCCGGACTGTAAACCTTGGCGCGAATCACAGCATGGGGGCAGACCATCACGCACTTGCCGCACTGGATGCACAGATCCTTGTCCCACACCGGAATGAACTGCGCAATGTTCCGCTTCTCCCACTGCGCCGTACCGGTGGGGAATGCGCCGCCGGCCGGAATCGCGCTCACCGGAAGCAGGTCGCCATGCCCCCCGGCAATCTGGCCCAGCACGTTGCGGACAAACTCCGGAGCCTTGCTGCTGATGGGGGGAATCAGATCGAACTCGGACGAAGCAACCTCTGGAAGTTTAACCTTTTCCAGGTGTGCCAGCGCGTGGTCCACGGCGGCGTAGTTCTTGGCCACCACCGCTTCGCCGCGCTTGCCGTAGGTCTTGTAAATGGACTTCTTGATCTGTTCGATCGCTTCCTCGCGCGGCAGCACGCCGCTGATGGCGAAGAAGCAGGTCTGCATGATGGTGTTGATCCGCGATCCCATGCCCGCCTCGCGCGCCACCTTGTAGCCGTCGATCACATAAAACTCGATCTTCTTGCGCAGCATCTCTTGCTGCGTGGTCTTGGGCAGATGGTCCCACACCTCCGCCGCCGAATAAGGCGTGTTGAGCAGGAAGACCGCGCCGGGCACGGCCGCTTCCACCACATCCATCTTCTCCAAAAAGCTGAAGTTGTGGCAGGCCACGAAGCTGGCGCGCGTGATCAGGTAGCTGGAGCGGATGGGGTTCGGCCCGAAGCGCAGGTGCGAGGTGGTCATCGACCCCGACTTCTTCGAGTCGTAAACGAAATAGCCCTGCGCGTAATTCGGCGTGTTTTCGCCGATAATCTTGATCGAGTTCTTGTTGGCGCCCACCGTGCCGTCCGAACCCAGGCCATAGAACAACGCGCGCACCGTCTTCGCATCCTCGGTCGAGAACTCGGGATCGTAGCTCAGGCTGGTGTGGCTTACATCGTCGTCGATGCCGATCGTGAAGTGGTTCTTCGGCTCGGGCTTGGCCAGCTCGTCGAAGACGCCCTTGACCATGGCCGGCGTGAACTCCTTCGAAGACAGCCCGTAGCGCCCGCCAATCACGGTGGGCTTGATTGCGAAAGGCAGGGTCGCCGCATTCTCAGCCAGCGCCGTCACGAGGTCCTGGTAGAGCGGCTCGCCGGCGCCGCCCGGCTCCTTGCAGCGGTCCAGAACGGCAATCGACTTCACCGTGGCGGGCAGCGCCGCCAGCAAAGCGCTGGCGTCGAACGGCCGGTAGAGGCGAACCTTCAGCAGCCCCAGCTTTTCGCCCTGCTTGTTCAACGCATCCACGGCCTCCTCGGCAGCCTCTGCGCCGGAGCCCATCAGCACCATCACGCGCTCCGCGTCCGGTGCCCCGTAGTAGTCGAACAGGTGATAGGCGCGGCCGGTCAGCGCTGCGAGCCGGTCCATCACCGACTGCACAATCCCCGGAACCGCGTCATGGAATGGATTGCAGGCCTCGCGAGCCTGGAAGAAAACGTCGGGATTCTGCGCCGTCCCTCTGATCACCGGGCGATCGGAGCTGAGGGCGTTCTTGCGGAACTCGATGAGGTACTTGTCGTCCACCAGGGCGCGAATGGTCTCGTCGCTGATGGGCAGAATCTTGCCCACCTCGTGCGAAGTGCGGAAGCCGTCGAAGAAATGAATGAACGGAATGCGCGATTCCAGCGTGGCAATCTGCGCCACCAGCGCCAGGTCGTGAACCTCCTGCACGGAGTTCGACGCCAGCATCGCCCAGCCCGTCGAGCGGCACGCCATCACGTCGGAGTGATCGCCGAAGATCGACAGCGCGTGCGTAGCCAGGGTGCGGGCCGACACGTGCATCGTCGCCGGGGTCAGCTCGCCGGCAATCTTGAACATGTTGGGAATCATCAGCAGCAAGCCCTGCGAGGCGGTAAACGTGGTCCCGAAGGCCCCTGCCTGCAACGCGCCGTGCAGCGCGCCGGCCGCGCCGCCTTCGCTCTGCAGTTCTTCCACAATGGGCAATGCGCCCCAGATATTCGTCTTTCCCTCCGCGCGCCACTGATCGGCCCACTCGGCCATCGGCGACGAGGGGGTAATGGGGTAGATGGCGACGACTTCGGAGAGACGATAGGCCACCGAGGCGGCAGCCTCGTTCCCATCCACAATTACCATTTTGCTGACCGTTTTCTGTTCACTCATTTCATTTGCCTCACAGCGCAGCCGGGGGAAAATCAACCGCTAGGTCGAGTCTCATCCCCAGGGGTTGGAGTCGCAGTGATGTGAGACACACGGCGGGGGGTGAATCCCATATTATGCACTTAAAATCACATAATGGGGACCTTGCCCGCATGTTCCGTCTGCCTAAGCAGGCCGGTCCCGGACACGGGTTGACGCAGATAGCCCAGCCTCTCGCCCAGAAGTTCGAGATCCGCGCCGCCCTGATAGGGTACGTCACACCACAGGCAAATGTGATATTCCGACCGGCGTCAGCAATCTGCGGTCTGGGCCGACTTGAAACGCGCCGGGTGCCCCTCCTTCGCGCCTTTCGCGAAGGGAGGGAACCAAGCGAGCCGAGGTTCCTGGTCTCCCACCCGGGATTTGTAAGCCGTCGCGAGACGGCGATTTCGCTCACGCCAGCAGCGCGGTCACCTTGGGCATCCACTCGCCGATCTCAATCTTCTGTGGACACAATCCTTCGCAAATGCCGCAATCGATGCAGGCGCCGGACCGCTGCTCCTCGGTAAGAAAGACCTTGTACCTGAAACGAGCGCCCGCAACGTCGTCGTACAAGCGAGCGTAATTGAAGAACTCGAAGTTGGCGGGAATGTACACGCCATTGGGACAGGGCATGCAGTAGTTGCACCTGCTGCACGGGATCGCGGTGCGCGCGAGATACTTTTCCCTGACCTCGGCGATCAGCGCCTGCTCCGCCTCGGTGAAGGATCCAATGCGCGAGTTATCCGCAAAGCGCAGGTTTTCTTCCACCTGAGTTATAGTGCTCATGCCGCTCAAGACAACCGAAACTTCCGGCTGATCCCACAGCCACTGGAGCGCCCACTCTACGGCAGTTCGCCGCGCGGGAAAGCTCTCCATGGCCGCGAGAATATCTTTTGGCGGATCGGCCAGCCTGCCGCCCATCAGCGGCTCCATGATAACTACGGCCAGGCCCTTGCTCGCCGCCAGTTTCAGGCCGCGTGTCCCGGCCTGATTCTCCGCGTCCATGTAGTTATATTGAATCTGGCAAAAGCTCCATAGGTCGCTGCCGTTGACAATCTCCGCGAAGCTCTCATACTCGTCGTGAAACGAGAAGCCCAGATGCCGGATGCGCCCATCGGCCAGCGCGGCGGCAGCCCGAGTTAGAAGATCGTGCTTCAGAACTATCTCCCGCCAGCGGCTTCCGCTCAACGCATGAAGCAGGTAAAAGTCGATGTAACTCGTCTGAAGCTTCTTTAACTGCTCGTTGAGCAATCTGTCGAAGTCCGCCGTGCTTTGAACCAGGAAAACCGGCAGTTTGGTGGCCAGCCTCACCTTTTCCCGATAACCGTCCTGGAGCGCCCTGCCCACCACAACTTCGCTCTGCCCTCCATGGTATGGGTACGCGGTGTCGACGTAATTGACCCCGTTGTCGATGGCGTGACGAACCATGCGCAGCGCTTCGGCCTGGTCGATGTTGGGGCTGAGCCGGTCTCCATCCAGCGTGGGAAAACGCATGCAGCCAAAACCCAGCGCGGAGACCTTCCAATCGAGTTTTCCAAAACGGCGATATTGCATCGGTGCCCACCCCCCAGCCGAGATCGCATTTTACGCTCAATTGCCCGTTTCCGCCGTGTCGCCTCCCACCGCCCGCTTTCCGGCTGCGCACGGAATCGGTCGCTCCTGCCCCTGCGCCCTCGTCTCACTCCGCCGTCAACCTCTCCACCAGCGGCTCCCACTAGGCCTCCAGCGTGGGCCGTTGAAACCTCCGCCCAGCCAAGCCAGCGGTCAGTGACTTTTGGCGTTTTGACATTGCAAAGATTCATCGACAGCCTGTTTCCAAGCTTTTGGGGCATCGAACGGAGAAACCAGCGGATTATCCCCTGGATTGGTCCCCGGCAACGTGACCCCCATGGCACTCCCGTAAGCAGTCATTCCGTGAGAAATCATATACGTAGGAAAATAGGCCGGAGGGCTCATGCTCTCCAGGTCCGAACAGTACTTTGCTTTAAGAGAGTCGTTGCCGTTCATCTGCTTGACCCGTTCCCTGAAGGCAGCCACTTTCGTTTGGTCCAGCGGTTTAAGGTACATTTCCGGCAGCAGGTACGCAACATCGTGAGCGGTCGCATCCTTTACCCGCAAAATATCGAACCGTCCGTACGCGCCCGCCAAAGCAAAGAGGAATAAACCTGCGTCGTACTTCTCTTGATCGATGCAACTGGCAACGTCCTTGTACAATTCGACGGGCGTCAACTGGTTGCCGAGCCCATCTCGTCCAATGCAACGGACGTTTGCTTGTTCCAGTTGCGCCAGCGCCTTCAGGGCGTTAGGGTCGTGCAATTCTGCCGCTTTGGTAAACCAGGTCACCGCCTGAGCTTTGTCCTGCGTCAATCCGCCCCGGCCCATGATGTACATGGCGCCAAGCTTGAACATGCCGGACGCATCCCCGGCCTCCGCCGCCTTGCGATACCAGCTCACCGCCTGAACGTCATCCTTCGCCAGCCCACCCCGGCCAGCTATGTACATGGCGCCAAGATTAGTCATGCCCCGCACATCGCCAGCCTCGGCCGCTTTGCGATACCAGCTCACCGCCTGAACGTCATCCTTCGCCAGCCCGCCCCGGCCAGCCATGTACATGTCGCCAAGATATGTCATGCCGATGCGGTCGCCGGCCTCCGCTGCTTTGCGATACCATTCCACCGCCTGAGCATCGTCCTTCGCCAATCCGCCCTGGCCCGCCTCGTACATGGTTCCAAGCATCCCCATGGCTTGCGCGTCGCCAAACTCCGCAGCTTTGCGAGCCCAGCTCTCAGCCTGGACGTCATCCCGCGGCAGTCCGCCCCGGCCAGTCGCGTAAGCAAAGCCGAGCCTGGTCATGCCGCCCGCATCGCCGGCCTCCGCCGCCTTGCGATACCAGCTCACCGCCTGAACTTCGTCCTGCGTCAATCCGCCCCGGCCGGCCGCGTACATCAGGCCGAGATTGGTCATGGCAGAAGCCTCGCCAGCCTCCGCCGCCTTGCGATACCAGCCGACCGCCTGGACGTCATCCCTGGCCAGATCGCCGAGACCACGTTCGTACATGACGCCGAGAATGGCCATGGAGCGCCGGTTGCCGGCCTCGGCGGCCTTGCGATACCACTTGGCGGCCTGGACAGAATCCTTGGGGACGCCGATGCCCTTGTCATAGGCAAAGGCCACCAGGTACTGAGAGGTGGCATCGCCGGCATTCGCACGGGCAAGCAGCTTTGGATCCATCCCTTTGGCTGGTGCTTGCGCTTGCGCCAGAAGCGACGGAGCGAGCAGAGCAAGCGCAACGGCCGCGATCAGGATTGCTGCAAGAACGACCGTGTCGGCAAGTTGCTTCCGGAGCCCCTCCATAACGCCTCTAGGAATTGCGAAAGGATAGCGCGGATACATGATTGCTTCTCCGTTTCTTGAGAGAGGGAACTCTCAACACGCCGCTCAGTCCTCTTGGGTCCCTGCAAGCAGCCCCTCCACCAGCGCCGCCCACTCCTCTTCCAGCGTCGCCCGGTGAAACCGCCGCCCGGCCCGCTGATACCAGTAGTCGGCGTTCGAGGTTACGCCCTCCTTGCGGTGCAGGTAGGCGTGAACCGCCATGCCCTCCGGTGTCTCAAGCTCATCCACCAGCCCATGAGCGCGCGCCCAATCTCCGCGCGCGTCCCACCACAACGCCGCCAGCGTCGCCGGCAGTTCCTTCGGCGGCTCTTCTTGAGCTAGAGATGCGCGAAACTCCTCGGCCTGCATACAGTCCTCGTATCAACCGTCTTCTTTGCCTCGCGAACGATTATTTGCCTAACTAAAGTGATCTATATCACATTCCGCGGCCATTTGACCTGATAAAAAAGGCCATCGCTCCGATGAACTGTGCAGAGAGGTCCGCCAGTTGCTTCGGAGGGCTGGCGAGTACACGCCAGCCGTCCCCTCCCGGAGGTCCAGCTATGCGTGTGCATCGAACGAAAGATATTGAAACCAGCGTTTGCGGCTCACGCCCTGATAGTCGTATACTTAATTACGACCATTCTGGTCGTAGTTTTCATTCGGGCCTCCGTTTTAATGTCCTACCCTTCCGGCGGCCTCTGGGAGTGCGGCGGTTGAGCGTGTTGAGCGAATTGAAGGTCGGTGAAACCGGGGTCCTGGTGGCCCTTGACCTTCCCGAATCCGTGCAGAACCACCTGATGCATATGGGCTTCGTCCCCGATGCACTGGTGACCGCGCTGCGTCGCGCGCCGGCCGGCGACCCCACTGTGTACGGCGTGGACGGCATGGAAATTGCCCTGCGCCACGAGACTGCGGAGGCCATCCGCGTCCGTGAGCCCGAGGCGGAATCCGCAGACGAACCCGAAGCAACCGAAGCCTCCAAATTAGTCGAGGCCGCCCGATGAACGCCTGCTGTGAAACCCCGGTCTTTGAACCACCCACCACTCCGCCGCCCGCCGGAGCGCTCAAAACCGTCGTCCTGATCGGACCGCCGAACTCCGGCAAGTCCACTCTTTTCAACCGCCTGACCGGCCTGCGCCAGAAGGTCGCCAACTACCCCGGCGTCACCGTCGAGCAGCGCATGGGCCTCATGGCCGGCGTGGGCCGCGACGACCTCACCCTCATCGACCTGCCCGGCGTCTACTCCCTCACCCCCTACACTGAAGACGCCCGCGTCGCCGTCGATGTGCTGCGCGGAAAGATGCCCGGCACCCCCAAGCCCGACGCCGTTCTGCTCGTCCTCGATTCCCTCCACCTCACGCGCCAGCTCATGCTGGCCGCCCCGGTGCTGGCCGTCGGGCTGCCCACGCTGGTCCTGCTCAACATGAGCGACCTCATGGAAGCCCGCGGCGGCCACATCGACTCCCTCAAGCTGGCCCGCGAGCTTGGTGCGCCCGTTGCCCAGATCAGCGCCACGCGCGGAACCGGCCTGGATGCCGTTCCCCTCTTCCTGCACCGGCAAACCGATCGCGCCGCCGCCAAGCCGCTCGCCCTGCCCGTCCTCGGCAACGCCGCCAGCGCCCACACCTGGGCCGCCCAGGTCAGCCGCCGCACCGGCTACCAGGCTCCCCTCTCGGTCGAAGGCACACGCAAGATCGACAACATCCTCCTGCACCGCATCTGGGGGCCGCTGCTCTTTCTGGTCGTGGTCGTAGGCGTCTTTGAGGTCGTCTTCTCCATCGGTCAGCCGCTCTCCGACGGCTTTGGCGACATCCTCGCCCGCATCGGCGAATTCGCCCGCCCGCTGCTGCCCGCCGGCTGGCTCCAGTCGCTCCTCCTCGACGGCGCATGGAAGGGCATCTCCTCCGTGCTCGTCTTCCTGCCCCAGATCCTGCTGCTCTTTCTATTCATCGGCATCCTCGAAGACTCCGGCTACCTGGCTCGCGCGGCGCTCATCGCCGACCGCGTCATGCGCACCATCGGCCTCAACGGAAAAGCCTTCATTCCCCTGCTCTCCGCCTACGCTTGCGCCGTCCCGGCCATCATGGCCACCCGGACCATCGCCAACAAGCGCGACCGCCTGGCCACCATTCTCGTCACGCCCTTCATGACCTGCTCGGCCCGCCTCCCGGTCTACATGCTCCTCATCGCCGCCTTTATCCCCCATATCGTCTACCTGCACGGATTCCTCGGCCTGCAAACCATCGTCATGCTCAGCCTTTATGTGGCCGGCTTTGTGGGCGCCATGACCACCGCATGGCTGCTGAAAAGCTCCATCCTCAAGTCCAGCGAAACCCCCTTCATCCTTGAACTGCCCCAGTACCGCATGCCCACTCTCTGGACGCTGGCTCTGCGCCTCATTGACCGCGCGCGCATCTTCCTCCGCCAGGCCGGCACCGTCATCCTCTGCGTCACGCTCGCCCTGTGGGTTCTGGCCCACCTGCCCGTCATTCACCTCGGGTCCGGCACCTACGCCGCGCCTGAACTGGCCAACAGCCTCATCGGCCGCCTCGGCCACTTCATCGAGCCCGCCATTGCCCCCCTCGGCTTCAACTGGAAGATCGGCATCGGCCTGCTCTCCAGCGTGCTGGCCCGCGAAGTCATGGTCAGCACCATGGGCACCCTTTACGGCGCCGACCCCGCAACCCAGGCCATGCACCTGCAAACCGCCCTCCACCACGACATGACCCTCGGCGGCGCGCTCGCTCTCATGATCTTTTTCGCCCTCGCCATGCAGTGCACCTCCACCATGGCCGTAGTCCGCCGCGAAACCAACAGTTGGAAGTGGCCCGCCGTCCAGTTCCTCTACATGCTGGTCCTGGCCTACGGCGCGGCCTTCGTCGTCAACCACGCCGTCATGGCCATCTTCGGATAGCTTTCCAGCCCCTCGATCCGGTCCCAGCCGCGGAGAATCGCAAAACGCGAGATCACCCGCTCTTATGAGAAACTGGAAGAGCCGAAGTTCTCCGGGCCTGCCGGGTACCCTTTGGGTGCTGCGCGGCCCCAAACCAAGACCCAACCCAGCCCCAACCGGCCCGCCGGCGCCGAAGCCCCGCTGCGGCCCGCACATAGGAACCAGAACAAGAATGCTCAGCACCAGCAACGTCACCATGCGCTACGGCGCCAAGGTCCTCTTCGAAGACGTAAGCGTCAGCTTCGTCCCCGGCCGCCGCTACGGCCTCACCGGTCCCAACGGCTCCGGCAAGACCACTTTCATGAAAATCCTCACCGGCGAAATCGACGCCCAGAAGGGCAGCGTGGTCCGTCCGCGCAAGTTCGGCGTCCTGCGTCAAGATCAGTTCGCCTTTGACGCCTATCGCGTCATCGACACCGTCATCATGGGCAACAAGCCCCTGTGGGCCGCCATGGAAGAGCGCGACCGCATCTACGAGCAGCCCGAGCTGACCGACGCCGACGGCATGCGCCTCGGCGAGCTCGAAGGCATCATCGGCGACGAAGACGGCTACACCGCCGAGAGCGACGCCGCCGTCCTCCTCGATGGCCTCGACATTCCCGAAGCCCTCCACGAGCGCAGGATGGGTGAACTCCAGGGCGGCCAGAAGGTTCGCGTCCTGCTCGCCCAGGCCCTTTTCGGCAAGCCTGAAGCCCTGCTCCTCGACGAGCCTACCAACTACCTCGATCTCGACTCCGTTCACTGGCTCCAGGACTTCCTCTTGGGCTACGACGGCACCCTCATCGCCATCTCCCACGACCGCCACTTCCTCAACAGCGTCACCACCCACACCGCCGACATCGATTACGAGACCATCATCGTCTACACCGGCGGCTACGACGACATGGTGATGGCCAAGACCCAGATTCGCTCCACCCTCGAGTCGCAGAACGCCCAGCGCGAAAAGAAGATCGCTCAGCTCAACGACTTCATCGCCCGCTTTTCCGCCGGAACCCGCTCCTCCCAGGTCACCAGCCGCCGCAAGGAGGTCGAGCGCCTGCAAACCAACGACCTCGCCCGCTCCAACATCGCGCGCCCCTACATCCGCTTCGACCAGGTCCGCCCCAGCGGCAAGCACATCCTCGAGTTCAAGCACCTCACCAAGCTCTACGGCGACTTGAAAGTCCTCGACGGCTTCACCGCCAACGTCCTGCGCGGCGAAAAGATCTGTCTCATGGGCCGCAACGGCGCCGGCAAAACCACTCTCCTCAAGAGCCTTCTCTCCAAGTACCCAGGCCTCGCCGACCCCGATTTCACCCTCGATTCCGGCTCCGTCTTCTGGGGCCACGAAGCCCACATCGGTTACTTCCCCCAGGACGTCGGCTCGACCATCGAACCCGGCCTCACCGTAGCCGAGTGGCTCCATCGCTGGAAACCGGATGCCCACGTCGAAGACATCCGCGGCATCCTCGGCCAGATGCTTTTCAGCGGCGAAGAAGGCGACAAGCAAACCAAAGCCCTCTCCGGCGGCGAACAAGCCCGCCTCGCCTTCTGCAAGTTAATCCTCACCAAGCCCAACATACTAATCTTCGACGAGCCCACCAACCATCTCGACTTAGAAGCCATCAACGCCCTGAACATAGCCCTCCAGCGCTACGAAGGCACGGTCCTGTTAGTAACTCACGACCACGACTTAATTGACGAAGTAGCCACCCGCCTCTGGGTCTTCCACGAAGACAACATCGAAGACTTCCAGGGCCCCTACGCCGAGTGGAAAGGCAAGCACAACTAAGGCAGGCGCAACATCCAGTACGATCAAAGTTTGCTGAATGGGAACGGTAGGCCGGGGATTCATCCCCGGCAACGCTGCGTCCTTTCGGGAGCGGGGTTTTAACCCCTGAGGTATGCTTGTCGTCGCCATTTGCGCACAATGGAACTTAAGAACCACCCGACCGGCTATGCCTGTTCGTCAAGCTGTTTAAGGGTTATGCCATCTTCAGTTTTCCAGGCGATTAGACCATTCGCACTGCCACCGTGTATGACGGCCGCCGCTGCAGAAGGGCTCGAAAACTCTGAATCTTTGGTGAACACAAAAAACCCGCCCTTTTCGATGAGAGTCCCATCGGCAATAAACTGCTTTCGCTGAGCTAATACAGTTGGATAGCTCTCAGCGGCCGGGCGTTCCTTCAGGACGGCAGTCGATCCATGGAATACGACGAATCCGCCGGCGGTGCGCTGACCTCTTGCCACTGCTCCCTTCATGCGACAAAAGAGCACCCCGCCCGGCTGGGCCTTTGCGGCGGGTTGGGCAATCGGCGTCAGAATATCGGAGCCGAGGACCGGGAGGAGTTGCCGAATTCGTCCAAAAAACACCTCCATGTCTGCTCGGTCTGACTCGGGAAGCTTTGAGCCACCAGACTGGTTCTGATCTAGAGAGAATCTGTTGATCTGAGCGGCTTCCGTGAGAATCAGAGACTCAAGATACCTAACATGAGCTTTGGTCAGATTCTCATCCTTGCTGGTGAACACAATGGCCGAGATCCAGAATTCCTTCGTCTTATGCTGCTTGAGTCGATCACGGATTACTTCCGCCTCACCGATGTAAGCTTGTGGCGCGCCAGTTTTCGGATCGCTTCCAATAAGCATGTAGACCCCTGCCTTGTCGAGTTCCTCGCGAGCTAGAAGCTCATCGAGTTCAGTGCGCGGAGCGGCAACGGCCTTTCCGCTCCAATTGGAGATCTCCGCGGTGCGCAGACTTTTCGCATCTCCGAGCGGAAGGAACAGTGTGATGGTCGCCGAATTCATGATAGCTCCAAATTCATCGCGAAGAATTCCTCAAATCGCCAACCTTGTGAAGCCTCAGAAGACTCGATGCGGAGTCTGCACTTATCCAAAAGCGAAAGCCACACCCGAGACAGACCGCCGGATTCTCTGCATTTGATCCGCGCTGGTGCTCACGAACGATAGCCAGTATTGGGTGGCCGCAGCCCACGCAGATAAAGGCAACGTTATTCCCGAACGCATCACAAGGAACGTTTCGATCGTTTTCATCCACGCAGCGTAAACCAGTGATTGTTGGCATTGTGTTGGGCGTAATTCTAGTCCAAAGCACAATGGCCTACAAGGAAGAAATGCTTCGAGCGCGGGGAATGTTGGCGCACCGGGAGCGGTAGGCCGGGGATTTATCCCCGGCAATACGACAGCCTCATTGGAGCGGGTTTCTACCCCTGAGGGTTGCCTTTCCTTCGCCAAGGTTAGCCCCACCGCAGGCGGCTGGCAGACCACCAACCCCGTCCCGTCAACCCGGTATGAATCCAATGCAAGCGACAAGCGAGCGTCTGGCCGCACCGCAGGTGCTTGCAGATTATTTCCCCCCTTCGTCGCACAATGATCTTCAGAAGCTTTCCCTCAAACTGTCCTGGCACGACCTCTTCGCGCCGCCTTCCAGCCGGAAGCGGCCAACAGAGGCCGAAACGTCCCGTAACTCCTTTGCCAGGAATATTTTGTAGGGAACTTCATTGTTTTCAAGATTTTACAGCGCAACCCTGCCTGTAAACTCAAGAAAACAAGGAATTTGTTTACAAAATATGGGTGGGGGTACCCGATGTTCCAGCTTTGCCGTCATATCAAGACCAACGGTCAGCGATGCCAATCTCCGGCTCTCAGCGGGTCGGCTTATTGTTATTTCCACGCCCGTGTGCATACCATGGCCAAAGCGAAAAGCTCCGTCTGGGATGACATCAAGCTCCCCCTGCTGGAGGATACCGCCTCCATCCAGGTAGCCATCTCCCAGATCACAGCCGCCTTCCTCAGTTCCCGCATCGACGCGCGCCGCACCGGCCTGCTCCTTTACGCCCTCCAGATCGCCTCGCAGAATATCGATCGCGCTTCCTCCCGTGAGGATTCCGAAACTGTGCACTCCATGAGCGTCACCGGCGAAGGCGATGAGCTGGCCCCGGAAAAGGAAATCTGCGAACCCGGCGATTGCGTAAGCTGCAATCGTCGTGATACATGCGACGAATACGATCCCGAAGAAGAGGGCGAGGAGCTGACTAAAGAAGAAGTGGCCAAAATGTAGGCGGGTGGCCCAGGTCTGGATTTTCAGACCTGGGATCGACGCAGTTTCACCGCGGCAAGGGGGGAATACCACGCAATCTCACCCCACCCGCCATTGCAGCGGGCAGAATTCGGCGAGCCGCGCGAAGTCCCGCGCGTTCCCCGTGATGACTTCAATGCCACATCGCGCCGCGCTCGTCGCGATCAGCGCATCGTTGGTCAGCCGCCCCTGCCCGATCCGCTCAACCCCATACTTTGCGCCAACCTTTGCCAGAATCCGCCCGGTCTGCGTCCAGTCGCTCAAATTCGGAACCAGGACTCGCCGAGCCCTCTCAAAATCCCTCTCCAGTTTCTCGATGAGTCTCATGCCCGCCGCATCCGCCCCTGCATAGAGCTCCTCCAGCACCACCGAGCTCACCCAGATGGGCGACTTCCGGCGCCAGCGCTCGAAGATCAGCCCGGCGTCCCGGTTCCCCCGAAACGCGCCGATGTACACCGAAGAGTCGAACAGAACTTGCATTCGCCCTACTCAAGCACGCCGTACACATCGCGCACGGTCGCCTTGGAGCGGACAAAGCGGTCATGCGCCTGATTCGCAATGCGGTTCCGCTCATGTTCCAAAATGGCCATGTCGATGGCGCGCTCCACTGTCTCGGTCTCCGTCGGTGCACCTAGCAATTTCTGCGCGCGCTTCAGCTTGGCGGCGTCAAGCCGGAAATGCTTGTGAACCACCGTGGCCCGTGCCGTTCCCATATCACCCTCCATTCACTCATCCTACCACGGATGTGTACAAACACTGGAATCATGTACACACGAACGCGTGGCCCACCCTTGAACCAGTCACAAACGAATGGGTGCCCCTCTTTGAAGCGCCATTCGAGGAGAACATCGCGGCAAAGGCAGGAGTTCGCGCGCGGCAGACCCCCTCACAGCCCCGTCATTCCGGCTTCCGGGCCCGGAACCGGTGGGGCTTGGAGGCCCAGGCACATTTCAGCAGAGGCGGCTTCGATTTCACTGTTGATCTCAGCGCCCAGAAGAAGCATCAGACCGGTGATATAGAACCAGGTCAGCAGAATAATCACTGCGCCGAGAGACCCGTACGTAACAGAATAGTTATTGAAGTAATGAAGATAGACACGGAGGCTGAGAGAGGCCAGGAGCCATCCGAGCAGGCCCAGGGCGCCGCCGGGCGTGAGCCAGTGCCAGCGGCGTTTCTTCGAATCCGGAGCCCAATAGTAGATGACGGCGAAGGAGAAGTCGAGAAGAACGGCTGCCATCATCCAGCCCATAACTCTCGCCGCGACAGCGACGGCCATGGCCAGAAGACGATCATGGAGGCCGAGCCGGGCCAGTGCGGCAACAAAGTCTCCCCCCAAAAGACAGGCAAGGTCTAAGCTGATGATGATCGTCAGAACGACAGTCAAGCCAATGGCGTGAAGTCGTGCTATGAAATAAGAGCGCGAGTCCTCGATCTTGTAAACGATATTGAGAGTGTCCTGAAGAGCCGAAATGCCGACGGATGCAGACCAGATGGCGGCAACGAGTCCAAGAGTCGCCTTGCCCGAGGAGGCGGCAGCCGTCGTCTCGTTAAAGGTATTGAGAACGGTGCCGAGGGCTGAAGTGGGAATGACGAGCGCGAGATAATCCAGCAGCCTGTCGTAAACCTGGTGCGCCGATCGAGCGGCCAGGCCGAGAATCGAACTGGCGCAAAACAGAGTGGGAAACAGAGCAAACAGGAAGTAAAAGCCCAGTTCTGCGGCATGCCCGAAGAGACGATCGGCGTTCACAGCTTTCCAGGTGCGCGTGGCCACCACGCGAACGGAAACACCTTGCAGGTTCCAAAGCGACTCCAGAGGAGAGTGGGACACAATCTCCCAGATACGCCGCTGACGGCGATCCAATCGCTGGTCCACGTTGGAACTCGCGCCCGTCATGAGGGCTCCTTGGCTCCTGCAGCCGCCCGCGACCCGATTGTAGACGGGTTGCCCACCCAAAACCAGCCAAAAACCTGCGGGCGCCCCATCCTGGACGCAGTTTTGTCGCGGCAAGGGTGGGAAACCACGGACCCACTGCCGTTCGGTGCCTCGCCGGGCACCGTGCGCGCCGGCTCCGCCCTGCCTGCTACGGCGCCGACGTGAACGGCGAAGCCGGCAGTCCCTCGCCGTTGAACAGGTTGCACTGCGGACTGTTGGCCCAGCCGTAACGCACCCACACCGGCTCCGCCACATCCGCGCTCGTCGCAACCACGGTAGCGCCCTCAATCCTGGCCGTGGCGGCGACGAACTTGCCGTCCGCCCCTGCAACCTCGAAGCCGGTTACCGCGCCGCCCTTCGCCGTCAGCCCCTTGGCATGGTCGAACCACGCGCGAATTGCACTCCCTTCCGGCGTCGTTTGGCGGAAGATCGGCCCCGCGTACTCGATGGCCTCGCCATAGCTGAGGGCGCGCGCCGCCCGGGCCAGCCGCAAACCCACATCCACCTTGTCGGTAGGGTGCACATTGTCCGGGTTGCCGATATCGATCGTCACCGCCATCGCCGTATTGCGCAGTTCCAGGGTCTTCAACTGCTGCTCGCGCAGTGTCGCCCAATCCTCGGCCGGGGTGGACGTGAAGTTCGAAATCTGCACAAAAAGAAATGGAAAATCGCCCACGCCCCACTGCCTGCGCCAATCCTCAATCAGTGTGCTGAACACGCGTTTGTAAAGCGGCGCCCTCGCCAGCGCGCTGTTGCTCTCGCCCTGGTACCAGATCACCCCGCGGATGGGAAACGGCGTCAGCGGCGCGATCATCCCGTTGTACAGCATCCCCGGACCCCAGCTCAACAACTGCGGATGCCACGGAAACTGCGGCTCCGGCTGGCCCTGCGCCTTGGCCTCCTCGCGCTGCCGTTGTTCGTCTTTGCCTGCCAGCACCGCGTCCGGTTCGTGCTCCGTCATCTCGCCCCACGAGGCGAACACCGGCGCCAGCGCCGCGTCCTCGCCCAGCGCGGCCAGCCGCGTCCACGCCTCCGCAACCGTGCCGCCCCAGGTCGCGTCGATGACGCCCACAGGCACCTTCTCGCGCTGTTCGATCTCGCGGGCAAAGTACCACGCCACGGCAGAAAACTCGCGCGCGGTTTCGGGAGTTGAAGCTGCCCAACCCTCCGTATCGGCGTCGTCCTGCGGATACTCGGCGGCCCGCTGATTGACGGTCAGCAGCCGGATGCGCGGATTGGCCGCGTGGGGCAAGTCCTCGTCCGCCGTGGCCGCCTCGCGCATCTCGAATGCCATGTTCGACTGCCCGGAAGCCACCCACACATCGCCCACCAGAACATCGTCCAGCGTGATGGTCCGCGCCGCGGCCGCATCGGCGCCGTCGGCCGCCGGCCTGCCTTGCACCGTCATTTGAAACGGCCCGCCCGCCGCCCCCGGCGAGAGATAAACGCTCCACCTGCCCAGTTGTCCGGCTTTCGTCGAGCGCGTCTCCCCGCGAAAGCTTACGCTCACCTCTTCTCCCGCTGCCGCCATTCCCCACACGTGTACCGGCAGGCCCCGCTGCACCACCATGTGGCTGGCCAGGATCCTGGGCAAAGTCACCTCCGCGGATGCGGTCGCGCCCGGAAGCAGGGCAAGCAAAAGCAGAAATCGCAGGTTCATGAGCAGCCTCGCTGAAAACAGGATGCCGGCAGACAGTCCGCTCTCCATGGTCGTGGAAGTCCCCCGGAAAGAGAACGTTAGCACAACGAGCCGCTACGCGTCAGTCCTTCAATGTCGCCGCATCACTCGCGCATTCTCGTGCATCGCGGCGCAACATTTCCCGGAAATCCGTGTCCAGGCAGGAAGAAGGGAGGCATCCCCGGGGACATTTTTGAGGTCGAGAGCCTTCGGCCACGAAAGCCGGCCTCTCCTCGCTTGCATCTACGCAAAGATGCTTCACTTTCACAGGATTTCCGCCTTACTGAAAGCAACAAAATAGACCTGACCAGGAGTGACCGAAGCTTTCCATGCGCAACGGACGCACAATTGTTCTTGCTTTCGTAGCCTTGGCGGTTTTGGCCCTTTATTCCCCGCGCAGCCACGCGCAGGCAGCCTTGCTGATGGAGGAGCCCTACGGCTTCTTCGGCGCCCTGAATCCGACCGGGCACAATGCCCTCTACTTTGAACGTATTTGCGCCGAGACCCCCGTACGGCTGCGCCGCTGCGAACCCGGCGAACTGGGCATCGTCATCGCCCGCTACCAGGGCATCTCCGGATACGATTGGGTGGCGATCCCGCTGCTTCCCTACCTCCATTCGGTCGAGAGCGCTGCACAAGTCCCGGCCCGCGTGAACCGCGAGACCGTCACCCAGATGCGAAACCGGTATTACGAAGCCCACATGCTCTCTCTGGGAGAAAACCTCCTTGCGGGCAGTCTGTTCCGGGGCGGCTGGAACCAACTGCTGGGTGTGGCGTATGAGCGCCGCATCTACGTCCTCCGCTTCGCGGCCGCCGAGGAGCAGGACGATGCCTTGATTGCGCGCTTGAACTCCAGCGAAAATCGCTCCCACTTCGAACTGCTCTACAGCAATTGCGCCGATTTTGCGCGTATCGTCCTCAACTCCTACTTCCCCCGCACCTTCCGCCGCAGCGTCTTTCCCGACGCCGGCATGACCACCCCCAAACAGCTCGCCTGGAAGCTCGATCGCTACGCCCGCAAACACCCTGAGATGCAACTGACCGTCTTTGAGATTCTCCAGGTGCCCGGTTATCGCCACCTGAGCCACTCCAACAAGAGCGTTGCCGAGTCGCTCTCCACCACCCTCTATGCCGTCCCCATCGCGCTGGTCAACCCGTACATCGCCGGGGGGCTGTTTGTGGACTACCTGGCGCGCGGCCGTTTTCATCTCATCCCCAGGCATCCTCAGGTCCTGGCGCCCGGCGATCTCTCCGCATTGACAGCTTCAGCCCGCCCCGCGCAAAATCCGGATAGCGCGGGCATTCAGGCGCCCGCCGCCGCCCACGACCTTGGGGAAACGCAGGTCGATGAGACAGCCAACAGCGGCCTGAAAGAAATGAAGGCTACGCATGAGTGATTCCGCCCCGCAGAGTCTCAAGAACCATGGACGCTACGACCCGCCGTACCACTTCGTTTTCCTCACCGTCCTGATCGTCAACCTGGCCATCGCTATCGTCCACCTGATCCATCATTTTGGCTACTTTTCCGAATGGCTGGTGGTGCTTTCGATAGCCGTGTTCATCCCTTTCGCCAAGCTGCGCTCGTATCCCCTCAAAGTGCAGGACCGCATCATCCGTCTCGAAGAACGCCTTCGCCTGCAGGCGCTGGCTCCAGCCGAGTGGCACACGCAGATCTATCGCCTCACTGAGGACCAGTTGATCGGCCTGCGCTTTGCCGCGGATGACGAGGTTGTCGAGCTGGCCAAGCAGGCGCTTGAGCAAAATCTGAACCGTAAGCAGATCAAGGAGCGCATCAAGAACTGGCGTCCTGATGACTGGCGGGTCTGAGCGGTTCCTTCACTGCGGCGGCCCCGCCCATCGGAGCCGCCGCGGACCGTTCTCTCGCGACCCTCACTCCCGCGGCGGCTCCGCGGCCGGTTTGGCCCCATGCTCTTCAGCCGAACCTTTCCGCTCCAGGGCTTCAGCCTCCGCCAAGGCCTCCGTGTCCAGTTCGTGTTCATGGCGGTAATGCTCCACCGGCATCTTTCCGTCCCACCACGCCCAGTTCATCGGATACACATCGGGATCAAAAAATACCTGGTAGAAGTGCCACACCAGGATAGCCAGCGTGGCCAGTATCGCCTCGTAAAAGTGGATCGCGGTCGCCACGTCGATCCACCAGCGTGCGATCAGGTCGCCAACCCAGACCTTGGCCCATAACATGATTCCGGTAACGCCCATCAGGGCCGTGCCCCACACCAGCGCCCAGTACTCCGCCTTTTCCCCGTAACTGAAGCGGCCGAACTTAGGCCTTTCTTTCCTCAGACCCAGGTAATAGCGCATCGTTCCCCACGCATCGAAGGCGTCCCTCGGCACGGGTGCGAAATCCCGGATCAACCGCCGCCCATCCTTTGTAACTGCCAGGTACAGGACGTGATAGATTCCGGCGCCGATCAGGATAACTCCTGCAACCCGATGAACAATGCTGCGCAGCCTCTCGCCCATGCCCAGCACGTCGGCAATCCAGGAGTTCGGGAATTTGAGTGCAAATCCGGTGACCACCAGCACGATGAAGCTGGCCAGCAGCACCACGTGCTGCCAGCGCTGGTTGTCGGTCATCCGAACCATGAACGGATTCAGCATCCTCCGTCGCGCCACGGCCTTGCTCCGCCAGATGATGGCGTTATGCAGGAACATCGCGCTGATCACCACCACGATCAACACCAGATAGAACCATCTCACCCAGCGAACCGCAATCGTACCGATATCCTTTGACTGGCCCCGATCCATATGCACTTTGTTGAGAGTAAACTTCTGGGTAACTCCCCGATGGCACTTGCCGCAGGTTGCGTCGAGATTGGCGCGATTGATGGTAGACCGTGGATCGCTCGATGGCAGAATGTCATGCACGCCGTGGCAACTGGCGCAGTTGGCCACCACCACCGAGCCGCCTTCCGAGGCCAGTCCGTGATAACTGTCCAGGTAAGTCGAGACCCTGCCGCCGGCCACTCCAAACTCCTGAGAAAGCCGCACTCCCTCGTGGCACCGCGCGCAGGTGGTCCGCGCCAGGTTCTGTTCCGACACTGAAGAATTCGGGTCGATATGCGCCTTGATCGAGTGGATCCCGTGGCAGTCCGTGCATACCGGAGCCAGTTGGTTGCCCCGCGCAATTGCCTGCCCGTGAATGCTCTGCATGAACGTGTTTGCGATTTCCGTGTGGCACTTGCCGCAAGTCGCCGGAACATTGGCCTTGTATATCGGGGACTTGGCATCGTTGGCGGGAAGAATCTCGTGCACGCCGTGGCAATCCGTGCATACCGCGGCCTTCTGCGAACCCTTCTCGATGGCGCGTCCATGCACGCTTTCCTGGTAGGAGATGAAAGCCTGTGCGCTTTCGCCGTTCGACTCCATCAGAAACTTCTGCCCATGGCACTTGCCGCAGGTGGCGGGAATGTTGCCGTGATTTACCGGAGACTTGGCGTCGTCGGCAGCCAGAATCTCGTGCGCGCCTCCGTGGCAGTCCTGGCAATTGGCCGCTGCTGCTCCACCGGCCTTGGTCGCCTTGGCGTGCAGGCTGTGCTCGTACGCCACCTGCTCGTCGGCATGGCAATCGGCGCAGGCCGCATTCCGCCGGGCGTTTTTGTTGGCCGGATTCTTTCCCGCCTTGTGACAATCCACGCAGGTGAACAGGGAGCCGTGGATCGAATGCTTCAGCTTGTCTTCATCCACGTACAGGCTGATTTGCTTGCCGTTCACCTGTTTAGACAAGGCGGGATTGGAGTGGCAGGCAAAACAGTCTTTGTCAGTCGCCTTATGCTCGGCATTAGCCGCACAGGCCCAGACAAGCAGGGATAGAGCGAGCGCTGGCGTGAGGATTCTTCTGGCAGAGGTCACTCCATTGAGGAGATGCTTTGGCTAAAAAAACCGCAGTGACTGGAGTCACAACCCCAAATCCAACCCACAGGGGCTTCCCTTTTCAGCGCATCGGCCTGAGCCCGATTCATCCCGGCGCCTTCCTTGAGGACGGAATGTCACTCATCACCCGCTGACGATGCGCTCGAATTCATCTCCGTCGAAACCACCCTCCGACGCCTCGTGTGTTTAGGGAATCTCTGCACAAGTCCAGATCTGTTTCCGCTGTGAAAGGGCGCGGCCTTAAATCCGCATCCTTCCAAAACATCAACTCATTCGGAGATTTCTCAGGAAATGCGCAAGGGAAGACTGCGGCGGCGATTTTGAAGTCATTTTCCTGAACTTTCTGGCGGGTTTGCGCGTAGAGTTTAGGGTGGAGCCCACCATGATCCAGCGAATGCTTGCCGTTAGCCTGCTCGGCGTCGCTTTTGCGGTTGCCGCTACCCCCGCGCGTGCCGACAACGACGCGGTCCATTTCTTCTCCAACATCCACGTGTCCCCGAACGCCACCGTGCACGACGCTGTCTGCTTTTTTTGCAACGTGAACGCGGAGGGCGAGGTAAGAGGCGACGTCGTCGTCTTCTTCGGGGACATCCACATCGCCAGCAAGGCCAACCACGACGTGGTGAACTTCTTCGGCTCGGTTTCGGCGGACGACAACGCCCAGATCGGCGGCGACCTGGTGAGCTTTTTTGGCATGATCCGGCTGGGAGAAAACGTCTCGGTGGGCAAGGATATGGTGGCGATGTTTGGAGTCGTGCGCGCGCCCGAATCGGTCACCGTGGGCCACGACCGCGTCGGCATGCCGGCCTGGGTCGTTTTCGGTCCGCTGATCTTTTTGGCACTGGTGGTGATCCTGATCGTGCACGAATTCCGCGCCTATCGCCGGCGGCAGTATCTGCGGGGCTATCCCTTTCCGCCCCGGCCGTAGCGAGCGGGCACGAGCCGCGGCAGACGCTGTAGGCTGAATTCATGAGCAACCTGGGCGCGGGACCGGTCGGCGTGGGTGTGCGGCCGCTGCGCATTGTGCTGCCCGGCGGTAGTGGACAGGTGGGCCATGCGCTGGCGCGGCACTTTCAGGAGCGGGGCCATCATGTCACCGTGCTTACGCGCGGGCCGTATACCGCGCCCTGGCTCACGGTTCACTGGGACGGCGAGCACGAGGGCGACTGGACCGAAACGCTGGAAGGCGCCGACGTCTGCATCAACCTGGCCGGGCGCAGCGTGAACTGCCGCTTCACCCCGGATAACTGCGCCGCCATCTACAACTCGCGCATCGGAACAACCAGGTTGCTCAACCGCGTGATTGCCGGGCTAGCCCGTCCGCCGTGGGTGTGGCTGAATGCGTCGACGGCGACAATCTATCGCCACGCGCTCTTGAGGCCGATGGATGAAGCAACCGGCGAACTGGGCGGTAACGAGCTTGTCTCAAAAAGGCGGCGCGCGCCGGATACGTGGAACTTCTCCGTCCGCGTGGCGAAAGACTGGGAGGCCGCGTTTTTTGACACGGAGACGCCGCGCACGCGCAAGGTGGCCCTGCGCAGCGCCATCACCTTCAGCCCCACGCCGGGCAATGCCTTTCAAGTGTTTCTCAATCTGGTGCGGCTGGGGCTGGGCGGCAAGCAGGGCAACGGACGGCAGTTTGTCTCGTGGATTCACGAGGACGACTTTGCCCGCGCTGTCGAGTTTTTGATCGGCCATGAAGAGCTGGACGGGCCAGTCAACATCGCCGCGCCCAATCCCCTTCCCAATCGGGAGTTCATGGAGGCGCTGAGAGATGCGTGGGGCGTCCCGAACGGTTTTCCCGCGCCGGCGCCGCTCATCGAGATCGCCGCGTTCTTTCTGCGCACCGAGTCGGAGCTGGCGCTCAAAAGCCGCCGCGTCGTTCCCGGCCGCCTGCTGGACGCCGGGTTCGAGTTCGAGTTCCCTGAGTGGCCCGAAGCCGCCGAAGACCTGGTGCTGCAATGGCGGCACCGGCACGATTGACGGCAGATGACAGATGACAGATGACAGCTTTGTTTCACTTGTTCGGCGGCGTAATATCCGTCACCGGCAGATCGATGTGCCCCAGCAAAATCTCAAATCTCCGCTGCTCTTCCTTCTGATAGGTCGCCTGGTCCGGCCATAACTCCTTGATGAACGCTTCTTCGTCCGGGTTCGCCGTCGTAGCCACCGTCGAGTTCTTATACCGGATAGTCACGCGATAATCCCAGCGCAGTTCTTCCGACGTGTGATATGCAGGCGTCTCGATCTTCACGGAAAGAATCCGCCCCGTCGACTGAATCTTCTTGAGCAGCGGGTAGTGGTTCTTGAGGAACAACTGCAGGAACTCCTGCTGATGGCCCCACTGCAGCTTGTAGTAGTACTCGACGGTATAGGGCTGGTCGGCCCCTCCCTGCGGCGGCGCGCCCTGGGCCAGGAGCGGGGCGGCAAGCGAAGCGGCAAAGACGAGAGCAAGAGCGGCGAGAAGGGTTTTGCGCATGGAACCTCCAAGGAGCGAATGGGGCCATTGTAGCGCGTGGACCCCCGCCGCACGACTCGCGCCAATTCCCTGCACCCTGGCGGCCTCCCTGTGAATCCAAGGCTTTACAGGAGAAACTTCCCCCATGTCTCAGAAAATCGCATTCATTACCGGCGGAAACCGCGGCCTCGGCTTCCAGACCGCACTGGAGCTGAAGGATGCCGGCGTAAAAGTCGTCATCGGTTCCCGCGACCTGGCGCAGGGAGAATTGGCCGTCGCCAAGCTCCGCGCCGCCGGCGCCGACGCCGATGTGCTCCAGTTCGACATCACCAGGGCAGCCGATGCGCAGGCCGCCTATGACTACTTCGAGTCGCGCTACGGACGGCTCGACATCCTGGTGAACAACGCGGGCATCGCCGGCGGCAGCTTCCCCGGCGCCGGTCCGGAACACTCGGCCGGCGAGGTTCCACCCGAGCTGCTGCACAAGGTCTTTGAAACCAACTTCTTTGCGCAGGTGGCGCTGACCGGCGCGCTGTTGCCGCTGCTCAAAAAGAGCCCCGCCGGACGCATCGTGAACCTGTCCAGCATCCTCGCCTCGCTCACGCTGCACGCCGACCCCAACTCGCCCATCTATAACTCGAAGTCGTTTGCCTACGACGCATCGAAGACAGCGCTCAACGCGTTCACTGTGCATCTGGCGTGGGAGTTGCGCGACACTAACATCAAGGTCAACTCCGCGCATCCCGGCTGGGTGAAGACCGCCATGGGCGGCGAGCAAGCGCCCATGGAACTCAGTGAGGGAGCCAGGACCAGTGTGGCGCTTGCCACGCTGCCTGATGACGGGCCAACGGGCGGGTTCTTCCACGTGGGAGAGCCACTGCCGTGGTGAGCTGGAGGGCCAGGTCTGACGATCCACCCGCATTTGTGGTGAATCTTCAGGTCTGAACCGACCGCCCGAAATTCCGTCCTATTCCGTGGTCGTGGAACCGTAGTTAGTGGGTTCCGGGGCCGTGCCGCGAATCCGCTGGATGAAAAGAGGCACCTCTTTCTTGATCAGATCCGCGCGGTCCAGCTGAACGTAATGCGTGCTATCTTTGGCGACGATTCTCCGGCTGTGCGTGGAAAGCTTTTTCAGATCTTCCTGCATCTGGTTCCAATCGCTCGCCATAAGCGCCGTCATTCCAACTTGGGTTTTGGCCGGGTCCTGCGAGAGGATCAGAATCGGAAGCGCGCCATACGGACCAATATGAATGGTCTCCTGGCCGGAGCGGTCGAAGCTGTCCATTTCGGCGGACCAGGCACTGACCTGGAAATGACAAATATCCTCCGCCTGCAACCTGGCAGCGTGAGCATCGAACCCCGGAAAAGGCTGCGAACACTGCCCCGTAAGACGCGGAATGCCCAAGATCAACGTGGACTTCATGAGCAGGTTGCCAAGCCATTGATGCTTTCTGTTAAAAAGGGCGTTGAATGCGGGGTTCCGGTTCTGCAAAGGCGTGGAGCCGTCCGCAAACACGATCCCGGCCAGACTCGCCGGATAGCGCGTGGCGTAATCGCGCATATAGATTCCGGCAATGGAATGGCCCATCAGGACGATAGGGCCGGTGACTTTGGCCTGGAGGAGAAGCTCATGCAGTTCGGCGGCAATGTGGTCGGCGTCGCGCGGGGCGGGCCGCGCGTCGCTCCAGCCGAATCCGGCGCGGTCGTAGGCGCAAACGCGGGTGGTCTTGGATAGTTCGGGCTGGACCCCTCCCCAGATGAGCGCGTCGTTGCCCAGTCCCGCATCAAGAACGATCGTCGGCGATCCGCTCCCCGTGCAGTAGATGTGCATCTTGCGGCCATCGACGGTGTAGATGTCTCCGGGAGGCGGATTGTGCGCCCGGAACCAGAGAAGAGCAATGGCGTTATAACTCGCGCTTCCCGCCACTGCAACCGCCACAACAACCACGCCCGACAGCACCATGCGCTCTGCAAACCGCAGCCAATTGCCGAAGACTTTCGTAGAAAGTGAAAGAACGCGGCGGACCGACAGCCAGATGACCAGAATCCCAATCATCAGAATGAGCGCCGGAACGACGACATAGTCGAAATCCATGAAACCTCTCAGCCTTCCAATTCGGTGAATCACAATCCAACGGATGATTCTATTCCCTCGAATGGGGCGTCAAGCTGAGTCCCTCGTGCCGGCGCCGACGGTTCGCTTGCTCAGATTGCTATCTTGGTTTCAATAGCGTCGTTGTTGGCGTACTCTCCGCTGGGTGTGGCGCTCACTGAAAAAAGCCTGTCTTGCGTCAGGGCAGTGAAAAGCCTGTCTTGTGTTCGCTCACTTAAAGAAGCCCATCTTGTATCAGTCGTCCACCGGCGTCGCCGACCCGCGGAGGGATGAAAATTGCGTCGGCGAAAGCCACCGCTAACTTGCTAACTCGCTCGCCGCCGCGAAGCGCCGGCTAACTCGCTGCATTTGTTCCAAAACTCTCCTCGGCCATCCCACTTGTATTGTTCAACTTGCCGACCGAACGAAATCTCGTTTCCCTTTAGGGAACCTCTGCGCAGGTTCCTGGTTTCACAGCGGCGAAGCCGTTACGGCTGATTTCTTCCGTTTTAAACCAAATGTTGTCGAAAAGTGCGGGTTGCTGCTGGTCTTATTGGTCTCTTG
>Ga0181524_10000164_pt1 | contig 79271 bp, 73 predicted proteins | sample PEATcosm2014_Bin_34_FD_119761 | JGI IMG/M metagenome (GOLD analysis project Ga0181524, IMG submission 119761) | Peatland microbial communities from MTU Mesocosm Facility, Houghton, MI, USA - PEATcosm2014_Bin05_60_metaG | ecosystem: Environmental > Terrestrial > Soil > Wetlands > Peat | place... | reverse complement strand
TAGCACCCCGCGTCCACCGCACCCGCGAGCGGCTTCCTTCTGACGGCTGTATCGAAAGCGAACTCCCGAGGTCAAGGCTAACCGGAACCGTCGTGCCGTTCGCTTCCGATACAGCACTAGCGTAACCCGGCGGTTCCGTTGACTTCACCCTCCCCGTATGTGAGAATCCGCGCAAGAGGCTGCTTTTGCTTGAGATAATGGCGAAGGCGGCGGGAGCCAGCGATCCCTCCCCGAGCACAACTTCCGAAGTGTCAGGCATTGGGTCTTTTTCAATTTTTCCGGGAACCGGGTTTCTGGAAATCCGGCGCGCCGCAAGTGGAACGGCCCGGCGTGAGGCCGGTTTGAAGCCGGTGATTCTGGCTGGCGCCGTGGTCTTTGCCGTCTTCGCCGGCTGGGTTGACCTGCGCAGACGGCGCATCCCCAACTGGCTGACCGTGCCGGGCTTGGTGGTAGGAACGGCATTGAATGTGACCTTGGGCGGTTGGAACGGGTTGAAGACTTCCCTGCTGGGTGCGGGGCTGGGCCTGGCGTTGCTCTTGCCTTTCGTGCTGGTCCGCAGCCTGGGCGCCGGAGACTGGAAAATGGCCGGAGCGCTGGGCGCTTTCACGGGCTGGAAAGCATTGACAGATATTTTGATTGGATCGGTTTTCGTGGCGGGAATCATGGCGGTGGCTCTGGTGATTTACAAGGGGCGGGTGCGGCAGACCATGCGAAATATCGGCCATATCCTGGTTTCGCTGGTGACGTTCCGGCTGCCCGAGTCTCGCGTGTCGCTGGACAATCCCGATTCTCTGAAGATTCCTTACGGCGTGGCCCTGGCGCTCAGCGTCGTGCTCTACAGCGCGGCTCATCTATGGGGAGTTGCCTGATATGACGGCTATGATGACGACGTTGGCGCGGATCTGGCGCGGGTTGGCAGGCGAGACCCGTGCCGCTGAAATCGCCGAAGCCGCAGCCGTGTTGCCCCTGATGTTCATGGTCCTGCTCGGTATCTTCTGGTTCGGGCAGGCCTTCAGCATTTACGGAACGATTACGCGAGCGGCGCAGGAGGGAGCGCGCGCCGGCGCGGCGGTGCCGCAGTGCACTACCTGCACGGCAGCCAGCGGATCTGTACAAAACGCCAGCAATGCGGTGCAGGCTGCCATGGCCGCGGCCAAGCTGGATGTAACCAAAGCCCGCTACCCAGTGCCGCTGCCAACGGAGAATGTCTGCTCGGGCGGCAGCGTGAGTTGCGACGGCACAAGCAGCAACGTTTGCGTGCAGACCGGAATTCAGTTGTCGAACACGGCGTCTGGCGGGGCGGGGGTCTGCGGCATTGCGGTCAGCTTTCAGTACCCGTTTCAGTTCTGGCTGCCGTTTACCTCACTCAACAAACAACAGATCTGGCTGACGGCTTCGGCACACGCCCGCATGGAGACCCAGTGATGAGTTGGCCTCGCCTTCGTGGATGCAGCCGACGGGCCCGACAAGCCTGGCGCGACGACCGCGCCGCCCAGATCGTCGAGTTTGCCGTGGCCCTGCCCCTTCTGATTGTGTTCGTGGTGGGCATCTTCGATTTCAGCGGGGCGTTTACCCTCAAGCAAAAACTCACGAACCTGGCGCGGGACGCGGCGCGCGCGGCCGCGGCCGATCCGGCCAACGATCTATCGCTTCCTTCAACCCCTGTTCCGGCTTCAGTGAGCGACGCGTATCAGATGATTGACAATTACCTGGTGGCCAACAAAATCAACGATTGCGGCATTACGCCCGGCAGCGCGGTCCCTTCCTCTCCCGCCACCTGGACCTACACTGCCAACGGCAACGGCTGCCCGGGGACGGGTCTGATCATCACCATCAACCGCATGTACTTCTACGCGCAGAATGGCGGGGCGCAGACCCCGAGCGTGAACTGCGGGGCACAACCAACCGGCTCACAAACCACGGTGATCGCCACCTGCGTCAGCCTTCAGTATGCCTATCAGTGGAGGTTTGGCCGGGTAGCGAGCCTGCTGGGATCGACGGTTGGGTTGCCCAATTCGATCTCTGCTACTTCTGTGACCATGAACGAAAATTGACCTCACTATGAAACCTCCGTTCATCCTGGGATCGCGCCGTGTTGGCAAGCTCCACCGGCAAGCGGGCATCACCATGTTGCTGGTGGCGATGGCCATGGTCGCGATCATCGCGATGGCGGCGCTCTCGATCGACGTGGTAACGCTGTACCTGGCCCGGATGGAAGCGCAGCGCTCGGCCGACGCGGCCGCCCTCGCGGCAGCGCGGGTGATCTCGCTCTCCGGCATTACCGGCGACCCCAGCGACTCTTCGGGTTCGTGGGCATTGATCTGCGGCGGATCGTCCAGCCCGGCCACCCTGGCGGCGGTAGCCTCAGCCACGCAGAATGTGATCGGCGCGATCACGCCCACCGTTACGGTCACCTACTTCACGGTCGGCACCTCACCGACGGCTGACTGTTCCGGACTGCCCGCCGCCTTCGGGGTGAATCCCCTGGTCACGGCACAAGTCACGCGGTCGAATCTGCCCACGTTTTTTTCGCGCATGTGGGGAAACGCGGGAAACACGGTAACCGCGACCGCTACGGCTGAAGCTTTTAATGCCTCAAATTCAGCGAACATCGGCAACGGGCCTACGGGAACGATTACGCCGGTGCAGCCGCGCTGCGTGAAGCCGTGGATCATTCCTAACAAAGATCCGCTATGGCCGGTCCCCTATACGCCTCCGCACGGGCAGCCGGTGACCACTTACTGCGACCAGGGCACCCCTCCCGGCGGCTGCAACCCGTTAGTGGACCTGTCCAGCGGCCAGATTGAGCGCCCGGGAATCTCGCTCAACGGCACCGGTTCCAACGCGATCATCGGGGAAACTTTCTGGTTGGAGCCCGATTGCGTTCACAATGGCTCGAACTGTAACCTCCGCTCGGGTTCGTCTCCTCCGCAGGGCAATGACTACAACGGAAGCGGATTGTTCGAACTGCCCCCCAGCATGCAGTACGTGCCTGGGCAAGCGCCCACTGTGACCCCGGTCGCCGTGCCGTCCTGCTCGTCGGGGCAAAGCATGTATCAGCAGGCGATCGCAGGATGTGACCAGTCCACCGTCTATCAGTGCGGCGTGCAGAACGTGAACGCCGTGGATTTGAGCGAGAATCCCGGCATGTATACCAACGACACCATGAATGGCGTGGACTGCCTCATCGATGAAGGCGACGCGGCCGATGCCCAGCCCGATGGCCAGGACACGCTCAATCCCTATGCCGCGCCCTCATCGTATCCCTTTCAGATTCTTGCCGGCTCGAGCAACCCCCTGCTTGGTGCTGGTCTCGCCACGGGCACGCCCATCACCAGTAGCAACTCGGTCGCCTCCCTGCCCATTTACGATGATAAAAACAACCCCATCCCCAACGACGGCGGGGTCCATCCGGTAACTATCGTCGGCTTCCTGCAGGTCTTCATCAACTCGGCAGACCCGTACGGGAACGTCAGCGTGACCGTGCTGAATGTCACCGGTTGCAGCAATGGCCAGGGACAGCCGGTCGGCACGGCGGTGACTGGATCCTCACCCGTGCCGGTCCGACTGATCACAGCTCCCTAGACATGCCGCGTGGGCATGGCCCGCAGACCCACTGCGCGGCGCCCTCACGCAATTGTGTATTCGATTTTGATGCCGCGCTTTTCCACTTCCTCGAGGAATAGTTCGGCAGGGACATCGCGCTCCTGCAAAACTCCGCCCCGCTTGCTGATGGCGCCCGAAGCCATCATCTGCAGGACGATGGACGCCGGGTAGGCGGTGGTGCGCATCATGGCGCTGGTATCGGTTTTCGAATCGTAGCGATCGACCATGGTGAACGACGCCACCCGGCCTTTCAGCCGCCCGCCCAGCAATCCCCGCACGCCCGGCCGGTTCACCGATTCGTGCGCTTCCACGCGCATGATGCAGACGTCCGGCGCTTTCGAGGCAAACTTGCCCTCGAAGATTTTCGATATCATGGCGCGCGGGGCGATCTCCGTCCCATTGATCTTCATCTTCTCGCTGGAAAACAGTCCCAGTTCCTTCAGTTCGCACAGCAGATCGTAGTGGCCGGGATAGCGCAGCGTCTTTTCAAAGCACTCGCCCACGCCGCCCTCGAAGGTCTCGGGCAGCGTCGAGGTGCCGCCGGAGGTGTGAAAAGCCACCAGCTGCGAGAATCCCGGAATATTGAAATCTTCCGGTTCGGTCAGCGGATCGATGGTGATGAGTTTGCCTTTGCGCAGAATGCGCGCCGGTTCCACGTATTCGTTGATCAGCCCTTCGACCGAGAACACGAGTTGATAGTGAAACGGCGGCGTGGGTTGCTCGGGCAGACCTCCGACATAAATTCGCAGCGCGTCGGCGCGGCCTCCCAGCCGGCGGATGAGCTCGCCGCCCAGAATCGATGCCATCCCCGGAGAAAGCCCGCAATCGGGCGCCAGCGCTACGTCGTGCTTCTCGGCTTGTTTGGCCAGCGCCAGTTCGTGCCGTACCACGGTGTTATTGCCGCCCAGATCCGCGAAGTGACAACGCGCCTCGATTGCGGCCCGGGCCAGCCCGAGATTCAGAAAGTACGGCACCGCCGAAAGTGCCGCGTCGTGTCCACGCATCAGCCGGGCGGCGGCTTTCTCGTCGCTGGCATCGAGGCCGACCGCGCGCACTTTTTTTTCGCCGGTCATGCGATTCACTCGTGCCGCCACATCGCGGGCGAGCTTCAAGTCGCTATCCGCCAGCGTTACTGCATTCACTTGCGGCGTGCGGGCCATATCGAATGCCGCCGCCGAGCCCATCATGCCCGAACCAATCACTAAGAGTTTCATAGGAATTCCTTTCGTATGAATTTGTGGGTGCCCCAGGGTCTCGCCGCTTTTGCGAGACCTGGGAGCCGCAGTTGTAAATCTGCCGATCAGTCTCGGGCGCACGCGCCCCTGATCGGAGAGCTGAGTTGTCTAACGAAGAAGCTCAAGCCGCAGATGTACGGCTCAGAATGTGAGCATGTGGAGGGACTTACAGACCGGACGGAGCCAGCCGTTCGCAGACGTAACGGCGAAGATCAAGCCGAAGCAGGTTCACAGATAATAGTACCACTTCAGCAGGCAGATTCGAACCCTCGACTTGTCTCACCTGGTTTCCGGAGAACCCTTGGCCTGCAGTTATGCGCTTCGCAGAATTGGCACGGTCCTCGGGACAGGCGATGGAAGACAACCTCCCGAACGAGCCGGATTCTGTTAGTCTGCGCAGTTCTCATTTCCCGGGAGGGATATCATGCCTTACTCTTACATCGTTCTCGGTTCCGGAAGGCAAACCACCGCCTCCGCCTACGACCTGGGGAAATTCGGCGACGCCGGCAAGATCACGCTGGCCGATGCCGATTTCGCCCGTGCCCAGTCAGCCGCAGAATGCGTCAACCGTCTGCTCGGCCGCTCCATTGCTCACGCCATCGCGCTCGACGTGCGTGACGAATCCGCGGTCCGCCGGGCGCTCGCCGGCCACGATGTTGCGCTCAGCGGCGTCCCTTATTTCTTCAACCTGCCGCTGACCCAGATCGCGATCTCCGCCGGCGTGTCGTTCTGCGACCTCGGCGGCAACACTGAAATTGTCCGCCAGCAGCACGCACTCGACTCAGAAGCCAAACGCGCCGGCGTGCGGGTGGTTGCGGACTGCGGCATGGGTCCAGGCATGGGCAACACGCTGGGCGTGTATGCCATGAGCCTGCTCGACCAGCCCGAGCACGTATATCTGTTCGATGGCGGGCTGCCGCGCGACCCCCAGCCGCCGTGGAACTACCAGCTCACCTTCTCGATCGAAGGGCTGACCAACGAGTACTACGGCGGCATCACGTTGCTGCGTGGCGGCGAACTGGTGCACGTGCCCTGCTTCACCGAGATGGAAATGGTGGACGTGCCGCCGATCGGGAAACTCGAAGCCTTCATCGTGGCCGGCGGAGTTTCGACTGCCCCCTGGACTTTCCGCGGCAAGCTGAAAACCTACCAGCTGAAAATCCTGCGCTATCCCGGAACCTTCGCCCAGCTCAAGGCCTTCAGCGATCTCGGCCTGTATGAACTCGATCCGGTCGAGGTGGACGGCAAGCCGGTCATTCCGCGGCATGTCTTCCACGCGCTTTACGAGCCGAAAGTGACTGCGCCGGTGATCAACGACGTTTGCATCATCCGGGCGCACGCCGTCGGGCGCAAGGGCGGGCGCAAGACCGACGCGGTGGTCGAAGTCATTGATTACTACGATCCCGCGACCGGATTTACTTCCATGCAGCGCACCACGGGATGGCATCTTTCGATCGTGGCCTCGCTGATGGCGCATGGTGAAACGCCGGTTGGATCGGTGCCGCTGGAACTCGCCGTGCCGGGAGACGCATTCGTCCGTGAAGCTCGCCGCCGCGGCTTCAACATCACCGAGCCTGTCACGCCGGCCTGAAAGAGAACGCGACGTTCAGCCGGTTTGGTGCCGATGTTGGGACGCTGTTAAAATAAATGGCGACGCTTGCTCCGCTGATCAGTGGTCCGCGGATCAAGGGTCCAACCTGCACGGGGCTATAGCTCAGCTGGGAGAGCGCATCGTTCGCAACGATGAGGTCGTCGGTTCGATCCCGACTAGCTCCACCATCTATTTCCCAACAAAAATGAGGGTTCCAGATGGGTATACAAGAAAATGTACCAAAATTGTACCCATCCCGGTACCAATGTTGCCCATCACCCCAAGAGGGACCGGCATCCATGCTTTTCGTTTATTCCCGCCACGCTCCTGAGTGCGCTCACAAGGATGAGATCAAGTATCGGCGCTGCCGGTGCCCAAAGTGGATTGACGGCTACGTCGACGGAAAGCGAGTCCGACAGTCCGCCAAGACTCGGAACTGGGAACAAGCGGAACGCCAAGCGCGTTTGTGGAAGATGCTTCCGATCCCGCGAAGCCGCCCCGGCCGTAATGACCATCGCCGACGCCGTCGACGTTTTCATGGCTGATGAGCAAGGCCGCAGTCTCTCCAAAGAAACGACGAAACAATCGAAGACACTGTTTGAAAAGCAGTTTCTTCTCTGGGCGAAGCACCGCGGCCTAAATCGATTGCGCGATTTGACGTCGGCTGAACTGGTCAATTTTCGTGCTACTTGGAAGAACCATGGTCTTTAGGGATGATCGGGGTTATCGGGGCTAATTGACGGAGGCGGGAAACAAAAAACCCAGCAGGCGACTCCGACGATCACGCCCAAACCAGCCCCTTGGACGTACGGCGAATTCATGAGGGCGCCCGTCCCCGCCACGGGGGTTTCCCTAAGAACTGCGCCGCCGCATTTCTCCTCGCGCGATTTCTGCTCGCCTTCCCGAACGATGACGCGGTCGGAGCGCGCGGATTGCCTCGCTTGTTGCGGGTTGGCGGATCGGGATTCAACATACACGTCGTCCTTGAGCGCAGACACTGTGACCCTGCCGTCTACGTCACTGACCTCGTAGTGAGTCCATTCGATCTGGACCGGCGTGACCGTGACGCAGCCTGCACGCACCTTCAAACCGCGAGAGGTGTTGACCGACAGGCTACCGTGCTCAAGGATGAGTTCGTCAGGGGTGAACCGGACCATCGTTTCAGCACTGATATCCGCCGCTGAACCCGAGAATTCGATCCGGGCCAGCGATTGCTTTTGGGTTTCGACCATGTCCCCGGAGAGCAGCGTGCTGGTCGACGGCACAGGGTTCCCATTGAGCAGGACAACCCCGCTGCTGCGCAAAATGGCAGCGCCGGTATCGCCGCCCACGAGAGCCGCAGGCAGAGTCGCGATCAGGGACAAGCAAACGAAATTGCGCCAATTGAACAAGTCTCCGCCCTACAGGGCGTCCACACTCCTTCCGGGAAGGAGTTTAGCTGGGCTTGTAGGCACCGACCATTGGCTCCCGTGGTGACCCAGCGGAGGCGAATCTGACTTGGCAACAGGGTGGCTAGCCAGGCGGGCGATATCCGCGTTGGTATAGACGTGTGAGTCGCGCGTCCTATGGGCTTTCCAGAACGCGGCCGCTTCAGCGACAGTCACTCCAAATCCGCGCTCGCGCAGGGACTGTGCATCAGTAATCTCAACCCCGACATTGAGAATACTGGCGGGCAAGACAGGAGAGGGTTCCGCCAAAGTGATCTCGACCACGCTGGTATTTGGCACACCGTAGTAGATGGAGAAAAGCTCCGCTTGATTCCGAAGCTGGGGGTTGGTGGTATAGGTCGGCTGATTGGCGCCAGCCTCAGCCGGGGCAGCAGTCGTCGGCTGTGGTGCGAAGGAAAGGGACGGAGTCGCGATGGGCTGCAGGAACAACGGCGAGCCGAAGTTCATGAGGTATTGCGGTCCCGTGGGGAAGTTGGTGTCCTGGGCAACGCAGATTCCAGCCAGGGCGAACAACAGGCAAGAGAGAAAACCTGAACGCATGGGAACCTCCCGGGAGCGCGGCTTGCTGACTTAATTATGAAGCCGAAGAGGACGAATTGCCAGAGTGATTTCGCTCGATCTCCCGCTTCTGGCGCTGGATTTAGCCTCTCGTGGTGATGGAATACACCCTTCGCCGCTCGCGGCGGTTGGCCAGAATGATATAGAGCATGAAAGCGACGACCGCCAGGTTGGCAATGAGCAAGCCACAACGAAAAACCGTCAGACCGCGAAGGAGTTCGCGAACCTCGAGGGGCAGCAACAGAGTTCCCGAGATCAGCGCGACCCATTCGGCCCAGGTGCGTTCATGCCACAAACCGTAGGCTTCGACAAAGCGCAGCGCGGCGTAGGCGAAAGCGATGCGGGCCGCAGCCCACAGACGGGCGTCGGTGATGCTGTCGGCGAAGTCGAGGAACACCTGCGCCGAACGCCTATCGGTGTTGATCTTGAACAGAGCGAGCAAGCTTTCTGCGATCAACCATGTGTCTTTGTGCACAAGGGCCAGAGCACAGAGTCCCATCAAGACCACAAAGATGCCTTTGGCAAATTCAAAGCCGGCAACAGCCCGGAGGACGCGCCGCTGTCGGCGGTGAGGATCAGGCTTGGTTCCGAGCGGGCGCATGAACGCTGGCAGTAACTCAAGGCAGAGTATCACGGACGCGGAAGATCATTCCTGCCGACCTGCGTTCCTGGTCGTACCTTGACGGATGCTCTTACCTCGGTAACTGGAGCGCACGCGGGAATAGTGCCACGATTCTGTGACGGGGACTCACGATGCGAAAAGCAGTTATCTCGCTGACGGTCGCAATCTTGTGCGCCACCGGCTCACACGCCCAACAGATTGCCTCTACACCACAAACCCCACGCCAGGCGCTGATGGAGATGTTCTTCAGCAAGACACCCGGAACCCTTGTGAGGCACTTGCCTGGGGCTATGCGTGAGGCGTTGGAAAAATCGGGCGCACTGGCCAAATTACAGGCATATTCACTGATGGCGAGCCAGTTCCAGGCGCAGGGGCAGAAGGTGCAGACGTTTGAAGCCGGGCCGGTGCTGCTGACAACGGAAGATCCAAAGACCGGCCAGAAGGTGCAGGTCACGGTGGAAAACGACGCGATGCACGGCGATCTCGATGACATTGAGTTATCGTTCCAGATCTACAAAAACGGTCAGGCCCAGCGAACTCCCTTCATGCCGCAGATGACGTTCTCGATGAAGCAGGAAGAGCAGGTGTGGACGCTGAATGAAGTCTCGGTGACCATTCACCTGCCGCTCGCGGATCCGGACCTGCTGAAAGCCTTCACCGAGGGCATGAAAGCCGGTTCGGCTACAAACACCGCTACGCCGACGAATATCACGTTCCCCGCTCACGAGGAGTCCCCGGTGCAGCCAGCCGGTGCAGACGCGATGGTGTTAGCGGCAATGCGCACGATTCTTACGGCTGAGGTCACCTACGCCAGCAGCTACCCGACGGTGGGATTTACTTGCACGCTCTCGATCCTGGACGGCTTTGGCGGGGGAGAACCGAATGAACGCCAGGCCATGCTGATCAACAGCGGCTTGGCGAGTGGAAAGAAGTACGGTTTCGTCTTTACGCTTTCGGGATGCACGGGGACGCCGGCCACCGGTTTTTATCTCACAGCAGCATCAAACGGAACTCTTGACCGACGAAAGGCCTTCTGCGCGGATCAATCGGGAGTGATTCGATCGTCTGACGATGGCAGCGCGGCCACGTGTTTAGCCAGCGGAGTGCCGGTTCACTAGAAAATTAGTGAGGCACGCTACTTCTTGCGAATGGCCGCGCGCAGTTCGGCGACGATTTCCTGCGAGGCCTTGATGGCAGCGGCATGCTGGTTCACGTTGAAAGAAATCGCCCCCACGCGGGCGTGTCCGCCTCCCCCGTAGCGCTCGCAGATTCGCGCCAGGTTCACCTCGGGTTGCTGCGGCGCCCAGGGATTCGACCCCACCGACACCTTCACCCGAAAACTACTTTTGCTGAGCCCTACGCTGTAGACCGACTCCGGATGCAGGTAATAAGGAATGAATTTGTTGTATCCCTCGAGGTCGTGGTCGGTAATGTCGAAAAAGATCGTGCCGTCCTTGCACTCGGTGCGTTGCTTGAGGATTTCGATGGAAAGCTCGTGGCGTTTCAGTAGTGGTGGCAGCAAGGGCGCAACGAATGGGGCTTCGAGGATCTCCCCCAGCGGCTGCTTGGCCAGCAGAGGGATCAGATTGGGGACGAAACCGTGGTCCGGCGCCGATTCGATCACCATGGTCAGCTTCATGGCGGGCGCTTCCATCTCGACCGCGGTCTTGGCATCGGGATAGAGAGCGCCGTCGATCACGTCGGTCCAGTGCACCAGATCGGCCACGGGCGCGGGATCGAAGCCGAAGTGCTGCTGCGCGATCATGGCGATGAAACTGGTGCAGGACTTGAACGCCGGGTCGTAGAACTTACGGTTACTCTGGTTCTGCTCGAAGTGCTCGGCATCCGCGGCCGACAGGAAAGCGCTCTCGTGATGATCGAACCACCAGGTAATTTTCGGCGAACTGGAGTACTTGAAATCGACGATGGCGTTCTCGTCACCGTCGAATTGCCTCTCATCGAACAACGCCCCGGCGCGATGCACCAGGCCGCTGAAGACAAAGTCGGCATCGTCCCGGATGCGCTCGCGGTAGAAACGTGAAAACAGCGCGGCGGAGGAGGCCCCGTCAAAACATTTGTCGTGATAGAAGACTCGTACTCGCAATGATTCCCTCGATCGCACCATTAATTCCCGCCGCCTGAAAGCCACACTTACGGCGTGAATTTCCGGTGCGAGTAAAAGCTAATAGGATTGACAGCTTCGAGGAAGAAAGTCAAGTAGCAGAATCTTGCGGTAGTGGGCTACTTTCATTCAAAGTAGCCCACTACCGAATCTTGCCTGAAATGGCCAACCGCCAGTCGAGCGAGTTCCCGCTCCGCCAGGGAACTCGCCGGACAGCAGAATTCCTGAAACCACACGCGGCACGGGTGCTCTACAGTGCGTTGGCTTGCTTCTCGGCCAGATCCCCGATGAAGGGCAGTTTGTACATCTGGCCGCCATTCGCCTTCATCAACAGGATGATCCAGATCACGATTCCGCCAATGGCTAGTGCCATCCATAGGAGAAACGCGACCAGATGCCCGAGCACCGGGATAAACGCCAAAACAGCGGAGAGGATCATCAGGGCAATCCAAACCACGATCCACGCCCCGTGGAAGAAAATGTTCTGCCACGCGTGGAATCGCACAAACCGGTTCTTGTTGTAGGGTTCCATCACCAGGAAGATGATGGCCGGGATGATGGTCACATAGGCGAGCATCCCCGCCACATTGTCGGCCATGCCACCGGTGCTGGCGGGTGCTGAGGCGGCCGGGGGTGCGGCCGCGGCGCGTCCCGCGCAGGCTGCGCAAGTGGTGGTTCCGTCGGGAATCTGTGCACCGCACGAGTTGCAAAATGCCATTGCGGTTTCCTCCTCTGCCGTCATGGCAAGCAAGATACCAGTCTCGCGTAACGGCGTAGGCGGCAAGCTACCAAAAATGGCCCGGCAAAGCAATGAACATTTTTGAAGGCCAAGGCTAGGGTTCCGACTCGCCCGCATACTCCGCGGCAAACTCTCCCAGCAACGGCAGCTTGAATCTCTCTCCCTGGAGCGCCTTAACAACGAGCACCAGCCAGACCAAGACGACTGCCAGGACGACCACCGCTGAGATCAATAGCCAAAGAAGCGGTCCAATTGCCGGGATCAGGAAGAGGAGGTCGCTCACAAGTTTGAGCGCGAGGGCAATAATTATGCCCGCTCCCCAAAGCAGCAGGCACTGCACCGCGTGGAAACGGACAAAGCTCTTCTTCTTGTACGGCTTCAGCACGAGGAAAAGGATGGCCGGGATGAACGTCAGGTAGGCGAGCGCGCCGGCGGCGTTTTCGGCAAATAAGCCAGCCTCTGGGCGTGCGTTAGGGACGGGCTTCTTCATGGGCCGTCCGCAGCCCGGGCAGAACGCGGCCGTGTCCGGCATCTGGGCAGCGCAATGGGGACAGGTGAGCAGCATGATTGGGTTCGATCCCTTCGTGGCGAACCTTATCAAAACCCGCGGCCGGCAGCAAACGGACGGGCCAACTTATTGCGTTGACGCGGCATAGTGCAAAGAGTAATGTTGCGTCGAAAATTCCAGTAGAGCCAGCGGCTCGGCGCGGGGATGTCTGCAGAACGGCGCGTTCCTGCAGTGAACAACTTAACGAATCTTAGAGCGATCAGTCTCAGATCGACCAGTCTCAGGAGGTAGCGAATGTTCTGTCCTCAATGTGGGGCCAGTACTCCGGACAACGCAGTGGTGTGCATGCAGTGCGGCCGGAACCTTCAGGCGGCGCCTCCGCCGCCGTTGCAGGCTACGCCCTACCAAGGTGCGCCCTTGCAGGCTCCGGGCGTCATTTTGCCCCCGGGCGCCACGGTGCCCAACTACCTGGTATTCGCGATTCTCACGACCGTATTCTGCTGCCTTCCCGCGGGCATTCCCGCCATCGTTTTTGCAGCTCAGGTGAACGGCAAATTGCAGGCCGGGGATCTGGCGGGCGCGCAACAGGCCTCAAAGAACGCAAAATTGTGGTGCCTGATATCGCTGGGACTTGGTCTCGCGGTTGTGGTGATTTGGGGGCTGCTCGTCTTGGCAGGCGTCCTGACCGGGATCAGCCACCAGAATTAGATTGGAGAAGGCTTGTTGGAAACGCGGAATCGTCGTCGGTTGCTCACCGCGTTGTTCGGGGCCGGCGCGGTCGGCGTTATCCTGCGCGTTTTCGATCCCGCAACGTCGCGAATTTTTCCGCCGTGTCCAGTGTGGTACTTAACGGGCTGGTACTGCCCGGGATGCGGTTCGTTGCGGGCCATCCACCAACTGCTGCATGGCAACCTGCAGGCCGCATGGGCGATGAATCCGTTGACGGTGATATTGCTGCCCTTTATCTGTTACGGTTTGGTTTCTCATGCCGTGATCGCAATTCGCGGGCAAGGGAATGGATTGCCGCGACTGTTTCTGCCCGCGGTTTGGATCCGCGCCCTGTGTGCTTTGATTGTCTTGTATGGTATCGCCAGGAATCTGCCCTTTTATCCGTTTGACCTGCTGGCCCCGGGCGCGATGCTGCGGCTCTGAGGGAAGGGTCTTCCCCACCACCGTGCTGCTAGGCCCGGTGGTTCTTCTTGCGGCAGTCTTCGCACACGCCATAAATCTGAAAAGTGTGGCGGGTCGTGAGGTAGCGGTATTTGCTTCCGATCTCCAGCTCCAACTGGCCTACTTCCGGAGAAAAGAACTCTACGGAACTGCCACATTCGGTGCAGACCATGTGGTGATGGCTGCGCCGGTTGTACTGGTGTTCGTAGCGTGCGATGCCGTCCTGGAAGGCGACTTCACTGGCCAACCCGCACTCGGCCAGCAGCTTCAGAGTGCGGTACACCGTGGTGTAGCCGATGCGGGCGTCCTTCTTCTGCACCACGCGATGCAGCTCGTCGGTGGAGAGATGGTCGCGGGTCTCCAGGAAGGCGCGCAGGATGGCGTCGCGCTGGCCGGTCTGTTTTAACCCAACCCGCTTCAGATGGCGATGGAGGATATCCTGGGCTTCGCGCACCATCTGCCGGGAGATGGTGGGCTGGTCGTCAATGCGTTTCTGTAGCATGGCGAAGGAAACCCGAAGTCAGGATATCACCCGTTAACTTGAAAATGAAATTCAGTTTCAGCACACCGCCCGCCCGGCGTGGAATACAATTCAAAGACTCTCATGAGTACTTTGGCAGAAATCAGCGCCCCCAGCTCACGCCGTTCGCCCCTTGCCCGTGTTCTCTTCTGGTTCCTGTTCGCTGTCCTCGCAATCCTGGCCGGCGCCGCGGCTTATGCCTGGTTCGTAGCCTACTCTGCCCTTCCCCAGCTCGATGGCCGCTTGCAGATCAGCGGACTCTCGGCTGCGGTCACGGTCACGCGTGACAGCCACGGTGTGCCCGATATTGAAGCCAGCTCTCTGGAGGACCTCTTTTTCGCGCAGGGTTACGTCACGGCCCAAGACCGGCTGTGGCAGATGGACGTCATGCGCCGCTATGGCGCGGGAGAACTCTCGGAGATTCTGGGCGAGGACAGGCTGAAGATCGACCGCGAGCAAAGAATTCTGGGGCTGCGCGCGGCGGCAAGAAGATCGCTGCAGATGGCCGGCCCGCGCGACCACGCATTTCTTGAGGCCTATGCGCGTGGTGTAAATGCCTACATCGGGACTCATGGCCACCGCCTGCCGATCGAGTTTCGCATCCTCGGCTATGCGCCGAAGCCATGGCTGGCCGAGGACTCCGTGGTCATCGCCAACGTCATGGTCAAGGACCTGAACTATCAATATTTTTTCGACGCCCTTGCGCGCGAGAAGATTCTGGCCAAGCTCGGGCCGGAGCTGACTGCCGATCTTTACGTCAATCGCTCGTGGCACGACCGCCCGCCCACCGTATTGCGGGATGATCTGGCCGAACCGCAAAACAACACCGGCGACTCCGATGACGACGATGATGACGATGACTCCGGTCCCGACAATTCGGTCACGCAGACTGCATCCCCCCCCCACGCTCCCCAAAGTCTGCCGGTTGAAGCCCAACCGGTCGAAGATTCGCCAATCAATGGGTCGAACGATTGGGTAATCTCTGGCGTTCACACGGTCACCGGCAAGCCGCTGCTCGCGAACGACATGCATCTCGGCCACCAGATGCCTAACCTGTGGTACGAAGCCCACCTGCACGCCGGCACGTTCGACGTGGCGGGCGTTACGCTGCCGGGAATGCCCTACGTGATCGTCGGCCACAACCAGCGGATCGCCTGGGGATTCACCAACGTCGGTCCGACGGTAACTGACGTTTACATCGAGAATCTCAACCAGCAGGGCGAGTATCAGATACCGGGCGGCTGGATGAAGCCGGAACATCGGGTAGAGATTGTTCATGTCAAAGGCAAGCCCGACGTAACTGTGGATGTGAAAAACACGCGCCACGGGCCCATCATCGCGGAACTGGTTCCGGGCGAAACCCGGCCGCTGGCGCTGCGTTGGACGCTCTACGACGGGCTGCGCATGCCCTTCTTCGACGTGAATGCGGCGCAGAACTGGGAGGAGTTCCGGCATGCTTTTTCGCAATTGGATGCGCCGGGGCAGAACGTTGTCTATGCCGACGTGGACGGGAATATCGGGTATCAGGCGACCGGCAAGATTCCAATCCGCGCGGCCGGCGATGGCAGCCTTCCGGTAAGCGGCGCCGACAACGCGCACGAATGGGTTTCCTACATCCCGTTTGAAAGGCTGCCCAGCATCTACAATCCGCCCTCGGGCATCATTGCCACGGCAAACGGCAGAATCACGCCCGACGGTTATCCCAACTCCATCAGCATGGAATGGGAGGCCCCCTGGCGCACCGAGCGCATATACCACGTGCTTGAATCGGGGCGGAGGTTTTCTGCGGCAGATATGCTCGCGCTGGAGAATGATATCCACTCCGAAGCGGACTTGTTCGCAGCCGAGCGCTTGGTGTATGCGGTCGATCACGCGTCCAAGCCGTTGGCGCGGGCCAAGCAAGCGGCAGATCTGATGCGAGGCTGGGATGGAAGAATGCTGGCCTCGTCCGCCGCGCCGACCATCACTGAGAAGTCCATGCGGGAATTGCAGCGTCTGCTGCTCGAACCGAAGCTGGGCAGCGCGCCCGCCGATCCTGCAAAGCAAGACGAGGTCTTAAGCTGGAAGACTTATGCGTGGGAAATGCAATCGGTGTGGCTGGAGAACATCCTGATACATCATCCCAGGAGCTGGCTGCCGGATCAGTATGCGAACTACGACGAGCTGTTGACTGCGGCGGTGGAAGCCACGGTCAACAGTCCTCAGGCGCCGAAAGATCTGGCATCGTGGCGCTGGGGCGCGTTCAATGCGGTCGAAATCCAGCATCCCATTCTGGGGAAGATCCCGGTGCTGAAGTATTGGGCGGGACCGGGCGTGCAGGAACAATCCGGCAGCGGATACACAGTCAAGGCTGTGACCCGGCATCATGGACCGTCGGAGCGCTTCATCGCAAATCTGGCCGATCTGGACCAGTCAATGCTGAACACCGTCACCGGCCAGAGCGGGAATTTCCTGAGCCGTTCCTACATGGATCAATGGAAGGCTTGGTATGAAGGAACGACCTTCAACTTGCCCTTCAGCAAGAAAACGGTGGAAGCCGCCAAAGCACACCAGCTGTTGCTGGAACCGGACAGGTAAGGGCATGGTTCGCGAGAGGCGCTAAAAGAAATCAATCGCCTTGACGTCTCCGACGTAGCCCACCACATCGATGAACCCATCCGGTATGTAATCGGTGATCAGCGGAGCATCAAACAGCGTGTCGTACACAACCAGGTACCCGTCTTGGGCCACATACTCAACATAGCGGCTGGTAAAACTCTGCAGCCCATTGACATCGCCGTTTTCAGCAGGAGCGATCACCTGGCCGTTCATCGTGTTCAGAATGGAGAGGCAGCCGCGTACCTCGCCGCTGGGATTACTGGCGTTGCCGATGTTGGTGCAGTCGTATGATCCGATGAACAGTTGGCCGTTCACGCTCATGTCCATGCGGTCGTGGTAGCCATCTGTGATCTTATAAGTGTTCGTCACCGTCAGCGAGTTCAAGTCCACGGTGTCGAGGCGCCCGCAGTGGGTGGCCGATGTCGGCTGGGGAGGAATTCCCCACGTCTGGCCGGTGCAGTCGTTGTTGGTAGGTGAGGTACCGGCGACGTAGAGCGTGGAGCCGCTGAGGTAAGCCCAAGTGGCCGCATCCACCGGGATCGCGTTCGTGATGGTGAGGCTCTCCAGGTCGAACACCGCGACGCTGGCCGGTTGGGACCCGCCACACTGGAGACCGCAGTTCATGATGTACGCAGTACTGCCGCTTATGACCGCGTAGACGGGCCGGCTCAGGCGGGAGTCCTGCACAATGACGCACACGGCATTGGGCGGATTGGTGAGGCAACTGGTGTCCACTGGGGGAACCGCAACCCCTGGGAAGAGCGCGGTCACAGAATCCGAATCGTTGCTGAAGACCAGAAGTTCGGTGTTGGCTGAGTTCGAGACGACGGTCTGCGCGTTGGTGACCGCGATCGTGGTAATGATTGCCCCCACGGAGAGATTCATTACCTCGACGCCGCCTACGAAAGAGTAGCCGTTGACTGAAGCCGCCGGGACTGCGGCATAACCGATCGGACTTGCGGTGGGGATGACCATGCTCGAGGTGGCGCCGGGAAGTTGCACGTGTCCTAAACTGGTTTCCTTGGTCGTGTCCACTGCATAGACGGAGTTACTGCTCTGATCGAAGGCCGCCAGAATGTTCCGAGTCGGAGAAATGGCCATCAGGCCCGGGGAAGTTCCTGCACCCAGTGGAGGAACCCGTACCAAGGTATCGTTCTCGCCGTTGATGTACACCAGGGAGCCAAATACTTGGGTTGCAGAAACTGATTGGGAGGCCAGCACGCGCTCCGTCAGGCCGCTCGGTGGTCCGCTCTTTTTGGACGATCCGCAGGAAACCAGGCTCAAGCTGGCCCACAAAGCCGAGACCACAACCAGAATTCGTCTCTTCAACGGCAAGCTCCTAACAACATGAAAAAGGAAGTTTTAGGTGCGAAATGGTGGATTATAGCAGACCCGGAACGCATCCTCATTTCCCTTTCGTCGAACGGGCGCCCAATCGAAAAGCTTTCCCACTTGGCAACACTTAAGATGCGCGACCCCGGACTGATCCTGTATTCTCAACAGACATATGGCGGCTGACTTTCTTGCCCGGCTCAAGCAGTCCCCCGTGCTCTGCGACGGCGCCATGGGTACATTGCTGTATGCCAAGGGCGTTTTCATCAACCGATGCTATGACGAACTTAACCTGTCGCAACCCGACCTAATTCGCGGGGTTCACCACGAATACCTGCAGGCGGGAGCCGAGATCATCGAAACCAACACGTTCGGGGCCAATGTTTTCCGCTTGGCCCGGCACAGCTTGGCAGACAAGGTGGTCGACATCAATCGAGCGGGAGCACGTTTGGCCCGCGAGGCCGCCAAGAGCTTCGATGTGTGGGTGGCGGGATCGGTTGGCCCGCTGGGCACAAGAATTGAGCCCCTGGGCAAGACTTCATTCCAGGAGGCTCGTGACGCGTTCCGCCAGCAGATCGAGGCGTTGGTGCAGGGTGGAGTCGACCTGCTGATCCTTGAAACCTTCGGATATCTGGAAGAGATTCACCAGGCGATGTTGGCGGCCAGGGAAGTGAATCCGGCGCTGCCCATCGTTGCCCAGGTAACCATCGATGAGGACGGCAACTGCCTGGACGGTTCCGATCCGGGGACGTTTGGCCCCAAACTGGCGGAGTGGGGCGCGGACGTAATCGGTTGCAACTGCAGCGTGGGCCCGGTCGCCATGCTGGATGCGATCGAACGCGTGCGGGCGGCGACTTCCCTGCCGCTCTCGGCTCAGCCCAACGCTGGCGTTCCGCGGTCGGTGGAGGGCAGAAATATCTACCTGTGCTCGCCTGAGTATATGGCCAACTATGCGCGCAAGTTTGTCGCTGCCGGAGTCCGCGTGGTAGGCGGATGTTGCGGGACAACCCCGGATCACATCCGGGCAATGAAGTCGGCGCTGCGGGTGGGAGAGGCCAGAGGGAAGTCCACATTGGCTCCGGCGGCCAGCGGACCGGCTGCGGCAAAGGCAGTTCCGGCGGTGCCTCTCGGAAACCGATCGGCGCTGGGCTCCAAGCTGGCCCGCGGCGAATTCGCGACCATGGTCGAGATCGTGCCGCCCAAAGGTACAGACATTCGCAAAGAAGTCGAGGGGGCGCGGTTCTTGAAATCGGTGGGTGTCGATGCGGTCAACATCCCTGACAGTCCGCGCGCCTCCGCACGCATGAGCAACCAGGCGCTGTCGCTGCTCATTCAGCGCGAGGTGGCCATCGAAGCGGTCCTGCACTATACCTGCCGGGACCGCAACGTGCTGGGCATCCAGAGCGATCTGCTGGGTGCGGCCGCGGTCGGCATCAGGAACCTGATTTGCATTACCGGCGATCCCCCGAAAATGGGCAACTATCCGGATGCCACGGCTGTCTTCGATGTGGACGCCATTGGCCTGGTCAACATCGTGCACAACCTGAACCGGGGCCTCGATATTGGCGGAAACCCGATTGGCACCGGCACCGGCTTTGTGATTGGCGTGGGAGCCAACCCCGGCCTGACTGATCTGGACGAGGAGATTCGCCGTTTTGAGTACAAGGTGGAAGCCGGGGCCGAATACGCCGTGACCCAACCGGTGTTCGACCTGCGGCTGCTGGAGAACTTCGTACGCAGCATCGAGCATTGCCGCATCCCGGTGGTGGCCGGGATTTGGCCATTGGTTAGCGTGCGCAACGCTGAATTCATGAAGAATGAGTTGAGGGTTTCGGTACCGGATTCGATTCTGGAACGCATGGCGCGGGCGCAGACTCCCGAGGCAGCCCGGGAAGAAGGCGTCGCCATAGCCCGGGAGATGCTGATTGCCGTGCGGCAGATCGTGCAGGGGGCTCAGATCAGCGCGCCCCTGGGCCGTTACAGCTCGGCGGTTGATGTTTTGGAAGCACTGGGAGTACGGGGCCCGGCAACGTCAGTCTGAAATCCTTCCCATTGTGGGTCCGGCAACCATTCACTGTGGATATTCTTTCAAAAAAGACTGGACACCCTGCCCCTGAAGTTGCATTAAAATAGAGCAGGAGCGAAACTCGTTGGCCAAGTTTGAAGAGTGCCTCCAGCGACTGGAGAAAATTGTTCAGGAACTGGAGAAGGGTGAGGTCTCTCTGGAGAAGTCGCTCACGCTCTTTGAAGAAGGCGTACAACTTTCCTCCGCTTGCCGCAAGGAACTGGAGCAGGCGGAAGGGCGAGTAGACATTCTGCTCAAGAAGAACGGGAAGCTCCAGGCCGAACCGTTTGAGCCGCAGGCGGACCAGGCACCAGCACGGCGCTAGGTCTTCCGCTTTCTGCCGCGGCTTGCAAGTCGTGATGCCTGTGGAGTTGTGGACTTTTTGCCCACCCCGCAGCCTTAGTCTCGCCGTTGACGACGGTTGAAGATCGGGGGATATATGGGTCAAAGTGTAGTCGTGCTCGAGAAAGATCCGAAAGTGGCCCGGTCCCTGGCCGGTGGACTGCGTCCTCACTTCTCGGTACAAGTAATCCAATCCCGGGAGGAACTCCGGGAAAGGCTAGCCAAGAACCATCCTGAAGCCGTAGTTCTCAACATCGAGTACTGGCGGATGACCGACGTGGAGAGTCTGCACCACGACTTCCCCGAAGTGCCGATCGTGTGCACCCATCGCATACCGGATGAGGAGATGTGGATGGCCGCCCTCGAAGCTGGGGCCACGGACATGTGCCCCGCTGATGATGTGGAGAACGTGCTGACTTCAGTTCGCCGCGGTATGGCGCTGTCGCGGGGCGCCGTCGCCGCGTAGGAAATCATTCTTCCGCCAAGAGGACGCCTCCGTGGCGTCCTTTTCCTTTTAGTCGAACCTTTCTTAGTCGAACCTCGCATCGAGGCGCGGCGGCCATGTGGGGACAGCCGCCCTCGGCTGTCCGGCGGAGCGAAGCTCCGCGGCGAAAGCGCATATAGTTAGTCAAGGGCCGCTATGCAAGGGAAATCGGCAGCAGGAACTACTCGGCGCGCAATTCCCACGTGCCCCTCGCTTGCTATACTCACTCTTCATGCTTAAGGAGACTCTCGCACGTACTCTGGAAGAAGGCCAGCGCCTAACCGACGCCGCCCTGGACCGCCTCATTCCGCTGGAAACGCAGCCTCCCGTCTCGATTCACAAGGCGATGCGGCACAGCGTATTCGCCGGTGGCAAGCGCCTGCGGCCCGTGCTCTCGATGGAAGCCGGCCGCACGGTGGCCGGATCGTTGCCGGAAGGAATTGAGGAGCTCGGGGCAGCGCTGGAAATGCTGCACACCTATTCGCTGATCCACGACGACCTGCCCGCGCTCGACAATGACGATCTGCGCCGCGGGCGCCCGACCTGCCACAAGGCGTTCGGCGAAGCCATCGCGATTCTGGCTGGGGACGCGTTGCAGACGCAGGCTTACGAGGTGCTGGCGCGGCTGAAATGTGCAGCGGAAGCGCGGGTTCGTATTATTGAAGAGATTGCCCGCGGCACCGGCACGGTTGACGGAATGATCGGCGGGCAAGTCGTGGACCTCGAGGCAGAACATACCCACCCCACCGCGGAAATGCTCGAATACATCCACCGGTCGAAGACTGCCGCGCTGATCACGGCGAGCCTGGTGAGTGGCGGCTTGTATGTCGGGGCAAAAGACAGCCAGATTACGCATCTGCGGGCTTTCGGACTGGCCATCGGTCTGGCGTTTCAGATTGTGGACGACGTGCTCGACGTAACCCAGACTTCGGAGCAATTGGGCAAGACTGCGGGCAAGGATACGGCCTCGGAGAAAGCGACGTACCCGGCGCTGTTCGGGATTGAAGCTTCGGTTCGCAAGGCGGATGCGCTGGTGAACCAGGCCTTCGCGGAATTGGACGGCTTCGGCGACCGGGCGGACACGCTCAAGGAACTGGCGCGGTTCCTGGTGGAGCGAAAGAAGTAAGCCGGTGCGCCGCCATTTCCTTTAGCGTGGGAAGCACGCGGTTCACGTGCTCATCCGTACTCAGTCCTTCGCCAGAGCTGGCCACTTCGCTTGCCGATAGGTCAAGTGCAGCCAGACGATCGCGGCGGTGGCCACCAGAAGACAAAACCAGCTGGCTTCCGGCCCAAGCAGCCCTCCGGTTACCCTGATCGAGCCCGGAAACTCCGCGTTCAGCAGCCGCCCGACGGCGAACTCTCCGCCATTCATTCCTGAGAAGATATAGATGAACATGAAATCAAAAGCGGCGTGCATGCCGATCGAAAATGCCAAGCTCCCGGTTCGCCGCAGGGCAAGCGTGATGAAGATTGTCAGCAGTGTCACCGCAACCCAGTCCTCCCAGCGCTCGTGCGGCTTGGTGTAATAGTGCAACGCCCCGAACCCAACGGCGTTGATCATGGCAGCCGGCCAAAAACCGATGCCATCGGCCAGGGTGTAGAGGAAATAGCCGCGGAACGTGATCTCTTCGCTCAGCCCTATGAGCAGGTTGGCAAGCAGCCAGAGACCTGCGAATTTTAGAGGGCCGGTACCCGTTACGTTCAGCCCGTGCAGATGGTAGCCACCGCCGAGGAAAATCAGCAGGATAATCGCCGACGGCATGACCAAACCCCATACCACGCCTGCCCAGAACAATCGCCCAAAGAGTTGGCGCAATGGGGGAATGCCGTATGCCGCAAGGCGGCGGTGTTCGAAACGTCCCATGATCGCCGTTGCAATCAGCGCCACAACCAACATGACGGCGTCAAAAACGCCAATGGACACCGGATGGAGGCCGTCCGGCATAACCAAGCGTTCCATTCCCTTTCTTGCGGCGTAGCCGAGAGCAAAGATCAGAAGGAAGAATAAGACCAGCCGCCATCCTGAACGCAGCTCTCGTCCATTGTGGAAGATTTTGCGCAACATGACGCCTCCTGTTGCCGAGTACGCAAGTCCACGGTCCCCGGTTCCGCCGGTTGCGTATGCTACAGCATACTAGTACCCTTTCAGATTCATGCTCTCCCCGCCCCTCGACATTCTCGCCATCGCCGCCCACCGCGACGACGTAGAACAAACCTGCGGCGGCACGCTGCTGAAAGCGGCGCAGCACGGGCAACACGCGGGCATTCTCGACTTGACGCAGGGTGAGATGGGCACGCGCGGTTCCGCGGACGATCGGGCCCGCGAGGCGGACGACGCGGCCAAGATTCTCGGGGTGAGCTGGCGGCGCGCTCTCGACATTCCTGACGGGCGCGTCGAGAACACCTGGGAGAACCGGCTGAGAGTTGCAAGCGTAATTCGTGAGACGCGGCCGCGGGTGGTCATTCTGCCGTACTGGAAGGGGCGACATCCCGATCACTACACGGCCTCGGTGCTGGGATATGAGGCGTGCTTCCTGGCGGGACTGGCCAAGCTGGACCTTGGACCTCGGACGTCAGACCTCAGCCGCCATCAACAGGCGGAACTGAGGGCGGGACGCCCTCAGGAGAGCCGGCAAGATGCCGGCGCCACAAAGCTCGCTCCCCATCGTCCGTTCAAGATTGTCTACGCGACGCTCTACTACGACATTCGCCCGAGCTTCGTCGTTGATATCAGCGCGCAGTTTGAAGCGAAATTTGCGTCCATTCTCGCCTACAAATCGCAGTTCAGCGATCAGGAGGCAGGCAAAGACCTGTTTCCCGCCCATGCTGAGATTCGCGCTCGGGTCGAGGCGATGGCGCGGTTTTACGGTATGCTGGGCGGCGTGACTTACGCTGAGCCGTTCTTGCAAAAAGAAGTCGGGCTGGTCGAGGACTTGCTGGCGATCCCAGTCAAGTCCGTTTAGATGTGTTCACAAACCCGCGCTTGCAGGGATATGTTTTGAAACACACTCTACCGTCGCACGACGCCGCTTGATTCAGACCCTCCGTAAAGTGCCCAGAATTGGTTTCACAAATGGTCTTGCGCGCGGCGAGTGCCAATCCCTCAGGGGCTAAAGCCCAGCGTTTATGCGGTCCTTGGCGGCCCGGCTGAAGCCGGGCCCTACCCAAAACCCCTATTTGTCAAACCAGTTCTAGAAGATCTTCCGGAAGAGCCAGAACAGCGATCCCGACAAGACCATCGCCACGGGCAGAGTCAGCACCCAGGCCAGGGCCAGGTTGCGCACTGTGCTCATTTGAATGCCCGAGTGATTGGCGGCCATGGTGCCAGCGATGCCCGACGAAAGCACGTGCGTGGTGCTGACAGGCAGGCCGAAGCCGTCAGCCGCGCCGATCGTAGCCATGGCGGTGATTTCCGCCGCGGCTCCCTGGGCATACGTCAGGTGCTCTTTGCCGATCTTTTCGCCCACGGTGACCACGATCCGCTTCCAGCCGACCATGGTTCCCAGGCCAAGCGCCATGGCCACGGCAACCTTCACCCAGGTGGGAATGAAACGAGTGGAGCGGTCTACATGCTTCTTGTAGTTCGCCAGAATGGCAGCGTCGGCGGCCGAGAATTTCGGCTGCCCGGATTTTTGCGTAAGCCGCAGGGCCTCACTCACAAGATACAGATCGTTGCGGAAATTGCGAACACGGTCATTGGGAACATTCTTCAGTTCTTTGTAGATGGTGGTTTCATTACCGATATCGTTGACCAGGGTGCGCATGGCCAGCATCGTATTGGCAGTGAACTGCTTGGTGCGGATGTAGTCGGTGACGTCGTCGCGCGCGTCGCCGATGACCGCATCCGGCTCAACATAATGATCGAGTGCATTGGCGGCTTGCTGCGAGACGGCGATGAAATCCTGCGATTCCTTGAGCGTGACTGCGTGGTTCAGGGCATAAGCGGTGGGGACCGTCCCAATCAGAATCAGCATAATCAATCCCATGCCCTTCTGGCCGTCATTGGAGCCGTGGAAGAAACTCACGCCGGTGCAGGTCAGCACGAGCAAACAACGGATATAGAAGGGAGGAGGCTGGGTACCTTCCGGCGCGCGATACAGTTTTTCGTCTTTGATAAGGGCTTTGGCTAGAAGCAACAGAAGCGCGGCTACGCCGAATCCTACAACCGGCGAGAGCAGCAGGGACTTGCCAATGTTCGCTGCTTGTCCCCAATCCACGCCCGACGTACCCGTTTTGGGCGACATCATCTGGTTGGCGATGCCCACACCGATCACCGAACCAATCAGCGTGTGAGAACTCGAGGCGGGCAGCCCGAAGTACCAGGTGCCCAGATTCCAGATGATCGCGGCAACGAGCAGGGCAAAGACCATCGCAAATCCAGCCTTGTTCCCCACCTGCAGAATTAATTCCACTGGCAGCAACGAGATGATGGCAAACGCGACCAACCCGGAGGAAACCATGACCCCGAGGAAATTCCAAAAGCCCGACCAGACTACCGCAACGTGAGGCTCCAGCGAATGCGTGTAGATGACCGTAGCCACAGCATTGGCGGTGTCGTGGAATCCGTTGACGAACTCAAAAGCGAGCGCCACCAGCAGGGCTATCCCCAGCAGCACATAGGGGAGCACGGACTCGTTGTGTATGGTGGAAAGGTCGGACAGCAGGTGCGATCCGGCGTAAGCGAAGCCGATGACCAGCACGATTCCGAAAACGATCATGCCGATCTTGCCGGGCGAACGGGAGATTTTGGCATCAAGCACAGAACTTGCAGTGGCCATAGTGATCCTTAAGTGTGGTGTTGAGAAACCTGAATTCGAACGAGAGCGAATTGTGGAAATATAGTGAAGGAATGTTACAACTGCGTTAGAACGTGGCCAATTGCTCGTGGTTTCCGCACGCACCGAGGTCGACGTGTAACGGACTGCTGCCAAACTGAGCCGCGTCCTATTTCTTCACTGCCACCGCGAGGCCGTCGCGGATGGGAAGAATCGTCGTGTAAAACTCCTTCGAGTCGTAGAGTTTGCGGTTGAATTCGAGGATGGCCCGGGTGTGGACATCGGTCGCGTTCTTCTGGGCAACTCGCCCGCTCCACAACACATTGTCGGTGATGAACAGCCCACCCTTGCGCAGGCGCTGCGGGACCAGCCGCAGAACTCGCGGATAATCTTCTTTATCAACGTCGCAGAAGATGACGTCGAATTCCTGCTTCTGTTCGGAGAGAAGCTCCAGCGCGTCGCCAATGTGGATCGTGATGCGGCTTGTCACCTTGGCGCGATCGAAATAGCCGCGGGCGCGTTCGGCGTTTTTCCGGTCGCCGTCAGTGTAGATAACGCGGCCCTTTTCACCTACCGCCTGCGCCCACCAGATCGTCGAGTATCCGATGGCTGATCCCAGTTCAAACACACTGCGCGCGTTGACCATCAGCGCCATTTGCTCAAGGACGCGCCCAACTGCCGGCCCGACAATGGGTACGTCATGCTGGGTGGCGTATTCCTCCATCTCGGCCAGTACCGCATCGCGCGGCGGTAGCATAGAGTAGAGATAGTCATCAACGGGGCCAGCAGTGGTGCAGTTGTAGTGGCGCCAGTTGGGTTTGCCGTCTTTCTTGTTCTGAGTCACACGCTTCCCTTTCGGATTTGCGATGCTCTTGAGGAATTAACCGCCGATCGTAATGCCCGGTTTCATTTCTAACACCTCAACCGCGGGCGCCAACTTCTGCAACTCGCTGGGGCGCCCGGTCAGCACGGGGAAAGTGCCGAAGTGCATGGGGATTACCGTCTTGGGCTTCAGAAGATTGCAGGCGTAAGCGGCTTCGCGCGGCCCCATGGTGTAGTGATCGCCGACCGGCAGCATGGCGATTTCTGGTGCGTACAGTTCGCGGATGATCGCCATATCCCCGAACACATTGGTATCGCCGGCGTGATAGATCTTGACGCCGTTCGAGAATTCAACAACGTATCCGCAGGCTTCGCCGCCGTAGACAAGCTCGTCGCCATCCTGAATACCGCAGGAGTGGTCGGCGTGCACCATGGTGACTTCGATGTCGCCCACGGTCTGTGTGCCGCCTTTGTTCATCTCGGCGAGTTGCTTGGCGCCTTTCTTGCCCAGCCATCGCACTAATTCCGGAATTCCGACCACGATCGGGTTGTGCTGCTTGCAGATTTCGACGGCATCGCCGATGTGATCGCCGTGACCGTGGGTGCAGAGGAGAATATCAACCCTCTTGACTTTCTTGTCGGCCTCCGGGCACATGGGATTGCCCATGATCCAGGGATCGATGATGACAGTCTTCCCGCCAGGAGTCTCGATGCGGAAGGTGGCGTGCCCTAACCAGGTGAGTTTGATGCCTTTCAGATTCATACCCGCTCCTAGCTCTTAGCTCCTTGCTCTTGCCTCTTACAACTGGTTTCACAAATAGGCTTTGGGTAGGGCCCGGCTTCAGCCGGGCCGCCAAGAGCCACATAAACGCTGGGCTTTAACCCCTGAGGTATCGGCCCTCGCCGCCGGCTGAATACTCAAGTCTGACTGCTGAATGGTCAGCCCAATTGCTTCAAGTCTTCCGGCAATGCTTCCGCTAGTTTAATATGAAACGCCATGGCCGAACTCAAGGTGTTGATTCCGCGGGAAGAGATTGCAAAGCGGGTGAGCGAGCTGGCGGCGCAGATTACGCAGGACTTCGCCGGGCAATCCGTCATTTTCGTCGGGGTGCTGAAGGGAGCGGCGATTTTTCTCTCCGATCTGGCTCGCCAGGTCAAGCTCGACGCGACATTTGACTTCATCGGTGTATCGAGTTATGGCAACCGGCCGACCCCGCAAAAAGAATTGCAGAACGGTTGGGACTCCACGGGTGAGGTAAAGCTGACCAAGGACGTGGATCAGTCCATGCAAGGCAAGAACGTGATTGTGGTCGAAGACATTCTCGATACCGGACTGACGCTCACCTATCTCAAGAAGCTGCTGCTGGCGCACCAGCCGCGGTCTTTGAAGATCGCGGCCTTGCTCGACAAACCGTCACGGCGCAAGCTGCCCTTGGAAGGCGATTATGTCGGGTTCAAGATTCCCGATGAATTTGTGGTGGGCTACGGGCTCGATTACGCTGAGAAATATCGCAACCTCGCCGACGTTTGCATCGTGCCGCGGGAGTCAAGTACGGCGAAAACCACAGGCTGATGGTCATTCCGCCGCCGACTCTGGCAGTACCGGGCGCCGCGAATGCGGCTGTTATCAGCTGCTATCATACAAAGAATGAGTTCTGTTTTGTCCAAACCGGAGCGTCTGCCGGTCGAGTCGCTGCTGCTCGACGTGGCCGACGTGCTGGCTACTTCGCTCGACCTGGACACGACTCTGCGCCGCGTCGCCGAAGTTGTGCGCAAGGTCATTGACTACGAAATTTTCGCCATTTTGCTCCTCCATGAAAAGACCCAGGAGTTGCGTTTCCGCTTTCAGGTGGGCTATCCGCCGGAATTCGCGGAACGCAGCCGGGTGAAGGTCGGGCAAGGAGTGGTTGGCCAAGCCGCTCAACTCCGGCAGGCGGTTCTGATTGACGACGTGACCAGAGACCCGCGCTACATCGAAGCGGTGCCCAACGTGCGTTCGGAACTGGCCGTGCCCCTGATCACCAAGAACCGCGTCATCGGCGTCATCGACCTGGAAGCGCGGGAGCCAGGCTATTTCACCGAAGAACACCGCCGCCTGCTGACGCTGGTGGCGTCGCGCATGGCAGCCGGCATCGAAAATGCGCAACTCTACACCCGCATCACGAAGCAGGCGCGAATTCTGCTGCTGCTGAACGAGATCGCCCGTGAGCTGACCTCCATCTTGAATCTTGACGAATTGCTGGGCCGAATCGCCGAACTGGTGCGGCGTTTGATTGACTACCAGATGTTCAGCATCCTGCTGCTCGATTCCTCCGGCGAAAAACTGCAGCACCGCTTTGCCTTGCGCTTCAACGAAAATATCCACCTGAAGCATGAGATCCCGCTGGGACGCGGCCTGGTGGGTACCGCGGCTCAAAGCAAGCAGGCTGTGCTGGTGCCGGACGTCAGCAAGGACCCACGCTACGTGGAAGCCAATCCCGAGACCCGCTCGGAACTGGCTGTGCCCCTGATCTACAAGGACAAAGTGATCGGCGTGCTCGACCTGGAGCACACCCGGCGGGGATTTTTCACCGAAGAACATCAGCGCACCATGACCACGCTGGCGGCGCAGATTGCCATTGCTCTGGAGAATGCGCGGTTGTATGAAGAGATCGGGCGGCAGGAGCGGAGGCTGGAGCGCGATCTGGCGCTGGCGCGGGAACTGCAATTCCGGTTGCTGCCCCAGGCCCGGCCGAAGCTTGCCCACCTGGATGTGGCGGCGAAGTTCGTACCCGCCCGCGCCATCGGCGGCGACCTGTACGATTTCATTCCTTACTCCCTTTCGCGGCTTGGCATCGCGATTGGTGATGTCAGCGGGAAAGGCGCGCCGGCAGCTATCTATGCGGCTCTGGTGAGCGGGATCCTGCGCTCCCACGCTCCCATCGAACCCGGTTCGGCCGAGATGCTCTCCGCAGTGAATCTGTCGCTGGCGGAGAGGCGCATTGAAGCGCAGTTTGTATCACTTATTTACGCTGTCTGGGACGACGAGCACCGCACCATTACGGTGGCCAATTCGGGTCTTCCCCGCCCTATCTATGTACATGGCGGAAAGAACGAAGTCATCGACGCGACCGGCCTGCCCCTGGGCCTGTTTGACGAAGCCGAGTACGATGAGTTCAAGTTCCGTATGAAGCCGGGAGAGATGTTCGTGTTCTTCAGCGACGGCATTCTTGACGCTCGCAACCGAAAGGGCGACCTTTTTGGACGACATCGAGTGGAGAAGATTATTGCCGAATGCACCGACAAGACGGCGGATTGCGTCGTGGACAGCCTCTTCAAAGCCGTGGCCGAGCACTCAGCCGGCGTAGAGACCTTCGACGATCAGACTGTAGTCGCGATCCGCGTGAGAGGCGGCGCTCAGACTCCTGCCAGAAAAAAATGACCCCCCGCCGGCAGAACTCAACCACAGGACGTCCTCCGGGCTTTGCTTATCGTGAGAGCAAGCACGGGATGTTACGCCGCAACGGGCAGTTTGTGCTGCACGCCGAAGGCGTTGCCCTCGCGAAATTGGCCGCGCAATATGGGACGCCCGTCTATGTATACTCGCGGGAAACCATCGATTCACGTTACGACGTGTTTCATGGCGCATTTCGCGCAGTGCCGCACACGATCTGCTATTCCGTCAAAGCCAACTCTAACCTGAGCATCCTGCGCCTTCTGGCCAGAAAGGGCTGCGGCTTCGATGTGGTTTCCGGCGGTGAACTGGAACGCGTGCTCACCGCGGACCGCAAGGCTGCCAGGAGAGTGGTTTTCTCCGGGGTGGGTAAGACGCGCGAGGAACTGACCGCGGCGCTTAAGGCCGGAATCCTGCTCTTCAACGTGGAAAGCGAATCCGAGTTATCGGCGCTGGCCGAATGCGCGGGCCGGCTTCGCAGGACAGCGCCAATAGCGATAAGGGTAAATCCCGATGTCGCGGCTGAGACTCATCCTTACATCTCCACCGGGCTGCACCAGCACAAGTTCGGTGTCCCTATCCGCGAGGCGCGAGCGCTCTACGCCAAGGCGTCGGGTGCACGCCATCTCAAGGTGCGCGGGGTGAGCGTGCACATCGGTTCGCAGATCACCGATGTCGCCCCGTTCGGTGAGGCCATGGCGCGGGTCGCAAAGCTTGTCCGCGAACTGCGCGAAGACGGCCACGGCATCGCATACGTGGATGCGGGCGGCGGGCTGGGAATCGCCTATGATCAGCCGGAGCCCGCCGACTTTTGTAGCTACGTTGAATCGTATGCGCGAGCGCTCACCACTCCTCTCCAGGGTTTGGACGTGCATCTTCTGCTCGAGCCGGGGCGTGCGATCGTTGGTCCGGCGGGAGTTTTGCTCACCTCCGTGGTTTACCGCAAAACGAATGCCGGCAAGCGATTCCTGGTGGTGGACGCCGCGATGAACGACATGATCCGGCCCGCGCTGTATGGCGCATATCATGAGATCGTTCCGGTCGCGATGGACGCGGGAAAATCCGAGATCGTCGATATCGTCGGTCCGGTCTGTGAGACAGGAGACTTCTTCGCTCGTGACCGCGAGTTGCCCATAGTCGCCGAGGGCGATCTGCTGGCGATTCTGGATGTCGGCGCTTACGGCATGGTGCTGGCGTCGAATTACAACACGCGGCCTCGACCGGCAGAGGTGCTTGTGGCCGGCAAGTCGGCGAAAGTGATTCGGCGGCGGGAGAAGGTTGCGGACCTGCTGCGTGCTGAGGTGTGATACGGCCTCAGACTCAGCTTAATCCTGTCTCTCCCTTTCTCCCCACTTCAGCTTGCTGCGCAGGACGTGGAAGAAATCCAAACCGGTGCGAAACAAAGTTACTTGATGCTCGGAGCGGCGGCAGCGAACGCGGTCGCCGTCGCGCAGGTCGAGGCCGGGCTGCCCGTCCAGGCTGAGATAGGCGACCTCCTCTTGGCTGCGCAGCAGGATTTCAATCTCGACCGAATCCGGCACCACCAGCGGGCGGTGCGTGAGTGAATGTGGGGCAACCGGAGTGATCACGAATGCATTGACAGTCGGCATCAGGACAGGTCCACCCGCCGAGAGAGAATACGCGGTTGAGCCGGTCGGCGTGGCCACGATCATTCCATCGGCCCGGTAGCTGGAAACGAAAGTCCTGTCAACATAGAGATCGTAGTTATTGAGGCGGGCGAGGGTGGTTTTGTTCACGACCGCGTCGTTAAAGACAAGGTAGCTGCCGCGCACCGTGTCCCCGCGCAGCAACTCACATTGCATCAGCGAACGATGCTCAACGGCAGCGCGACCTTCGGCGATCTTGTCGAGCATGGAGTAAAGCGACTGTATGGGCACCTCGGTCAAGAAGCCCAGCGAACCGAGATTGACCCCCAGCAGCGGCACGTCAATCGCCGCCGTTACTCTCGCTGCCGAAAGCAGCGTACCGTCGCCGCCCAGCACGACCGCCAGGTCCATCGGACGCGCGCCCATTTCCGGCCGCGGAACAATTTCCTGCCCCGTCGTATACTTTGCCGTCTCCTCATCAACAACCACGCGATAACCGTGCTCAGCGAACCACGTGAGGAGTCCGGGGATGACTTGCGCTACCTGGGAGCGATCGGGCCGCGAAATGATAGCCGCGGTTTTCTGAGGGGATGCTTGCGGGCTGGGCATAGCGTTAACGAAAGAAGATTGTACAGAATTCTATGGTTTAAACCACATCTGGCCGAGCGAAGACGAGATCAGAAAATGCTATAAAGCAGGAATTCGCGGTTGCCTTCCGCGCCCAGAATGGGCGACTCGATCACGTCGGTTCGCACCGCTCCGAGACTCTGCATTGCGTCCCGGACCCGATCCACCGCTGCCTTCTGCGCTTTCGCGTCGCGCACGATGCCGCCTTTGCCGACCTGCTCCCTGCCCGCTTCGAACTGGGGTTTGACCAGCACGACGATCTGACGTCCCCGACGTTCGTCTGGCGATTCGGGCAGGGCAGCCGCAAGCACGGCCGGAAGCACCAACGTCGCCGAGATGAACGAGACGTCCATGACGATGAGATCTGCACCTTCACCGAGAACTTCACGCGTCAAGTAGCGGGCATTCGTCTTTTCCAGAAGCCGAACGCGCGCATCCTGGCGAAGCTTGAAATCCAACTGCCCGTAGCCGGTATCCACGGCAATCACGCGCTCCGCGCCACGCTGCAGCAGGCAGTCGGTAAACCCTCCGGTGGAGGCGCCAACGTCAAGACAAATCTTACGGCTCACATCAATCTTCCAGTGATCGAGCGCACGTTCGAGCTTCAGCCCTCCGCGGCCGGCGTACCTCAAGTCTTCGCCGAGCAGGCGAATCACAGACTCTTCCGCGACTTGAGCGCCTGCTTTCTCCAGCTTCTGATCGTTCACCAGCACTTTGCCGGCAAGAATCATCGCTTGAGCGCGCTCACGCGATGCCGCCAGACCACGATCCACGAGCAGTTTGTCGAGTCGAACTTTCAAGTGAGGATTTGCCCGCCGCGTCACCACGAAAGTGCCAGCACCCGCTCCAGTGCAAAGTGCTGAAGCATCTCCCGGAGAATCACTTACGAAGATACTGTGCCCCTTTTCCACAGAATTTTCCACGGACATGTTGAAAACTTTTCGGCCCGCGCCTGCCCACACAAAAGCCGCCCCGGGCAGGGCGGCTTCGTTTAGCTCGCTGGCTACAAACTAACCTGCAACCTCTTCCAGCAACTTCTGATCAATGTCGAAGTTGGCGTGAACGTTCTGCACGTCGTCGTGCTCTTCGAGCGCCTCCATCAGGCGGATCATCGTGCCGGCAGCGGCGCCTTCCAGCTTGATGTAGTTCTGCGGAATGAAGGCGATGCTGGAGGATGCGGGTGTGATCCCGGCCTTCTTCACGGCTTCGAGCATGCCTTCGTAGGCGGAAGGCGCAGTCAGAATCTCCCAATTTTCGCCATCGTCAATCGGTTCATCCTCGCCGCCTGCTTCGATGATGATGTTCATCAGATCGTCCACCGTCGCCGCCGACTTGGGGATGATGATGTCGCCCTTCTTGTGGAACATATACGCGACGGCGCCCGCGGCGGCCATGTTGCCGCCGTTCTTGCCGAAGACGTGGCGGATTTCACTGACGGTGCGGTTGCGGTTGTCGGTGTTGATGTCGAGCAGGATGGCGACGCCGCCCGGGCCGTAGCCTTCGAGCGTGAACTCTTCATACGTAGCGCCGGGCAGTTCACCGGTGCCGCGCTGAATGGCCCGCTTGATGTTATCGGCAGGCATGTTCTCGGCCTTGGCGGCAACAATGGCGCCGCGCAGGCGCGGGTTGGAGTCGGGATCGCCGCCGCCGTTTTTGGCGGCAATGCTGATTTCCTTAATGAGACGGGTGAAAATCTTGCCGCGCTTGGCGTCGAGCGCGCCCTTCTTATGCTTGATAGTGGCCCATTTTGAGTGGCCGGACATGGTAAGACCTCGCGTCTAATGATCGTCTTATAAAAAGCTTCGGATGGCGCAGGATTCGCCTTCAGAGGAGATCACGGATTTGCCTCCGTAAGCATGCTTGGTACGCACGCAGGCGAACACAGATTATAGCACGCCCTCAAGAGCAGCTCAGCTGGAGTCCGCATCCGGAGCACGCTTGCTCTGGCTCATGCCAGCTTCATGATCTGTGTCCTTACATTTTCGAACTGATACGTGCCCAAGCCGCGGCTGGCCGCCATTTTCAAGTACGGCAGGGCGTCCACCTCCAGGTTCCAATAGGCCTTGGCCACGTAGGCATCGAGCGCCACCGGATCGGTACCAGCGACCAGGGTTTTCTTGAGCGCGACATCCTCCAGGTTGCCTCCGGTCGGCCCGTTCCGCAGCAGGACGCGGTAACAATCGAGGATGGTCAGAGTCGGACGCATGAAATCAGCCAGGTCTGCCAGGCTCTCGTTGATCTTCTGGTGCAACTGATGCCGCGGTCCGCCCAGGATGCCATACCAGTTCTTCATGCCCAGGGTCGTGCCGGTCAGGCTGTGATGCTTGGCGATCGGAATATTGATGATCTTGTCGGCGTTCAGGAAGGCATCGAAAATCGGCCATTCATGCAGAATTTCGCCCTGCAGGTCCACTTCTTTGTATCGGGCAGGATCGGGGAGGATGACCTCGGCGTTTTCACGTTGTGCTGCCTCGGCGATTCCCGACCGCTGAAAGCAGCGGCGCGGGTCGTTGCAGCTGACGTCGGTCACAATGACACGCTTAGCCCCGGCGTCCCAGCACTGCCGGACGATTTCCGCGACCACCAGCGGGTTGGTGGTAGCCGCCTGTTCTGGCGTGCGATCCCAGCCGATGTTAGGCTTGACCACTACGATATCGGAGCGAGAAATGAAGCGCCGAATTCCGCCCAGTTCGATGAGGGCTTGCCGCGCCAGTTGGGTGGGGTCGTCCCCCTGGATGATCGCCATGTCAGGCAATTGAGGATCGTTGGCGACGGTATGGCTCCGCTTGGCGTTGAGTGCCAGCTCGGGCACGGGGCGCGCGCTGCGCCCGTGGAGCCAGAAGCCAAGGCCGGCCGTTCCAGCGGCTGCACCTCCCAGGCGCAGCAGTTGAATGAGGGCGTCGCGGCGGCTGAGCGATGAGGTGTCGGCTGGCGGCATATTCCCTCCCTGACTTTTCTCGGACAGAGCATTAGACTAATTCGTTCCAATGGCATCGCCTGTGCGGCCCGTCACAATGCCGTGTGAGCAGCGCCCGACGCCCAGCCTGAAAGCGGCTCTGGGCCTGATCGGGTTCAGCGCCGTGGTTGGCCAGATCGTTCTCCTGCGGGAACTTATCGTGGTCTTCAACGGCAACGAGATTTCCCTGGGGATCATGCTGGCGACCTGGCTTTTCTGGACGGCCACGGGCAGCGTCCTGGGCAGCCGCTTTGGGCTGGGCCGCAATCATGCTCGCGGAGCTGTGGCTCTTCTCGAATGCCTGCTCGCCCTCAGCCTCCCTCCGACCATTTGGGTCCTGCGCGCCTCCAAAACTCTTTTTCAGGCTGTACCGGGAGAACTGGTTGGCCCCGTGCCCATGCTGCTCACGTCCCTGGGCTGTCTGAGCGTGTTCTGCGCTCTTTCCGGTGGCCTCTTTGTCGTCGCTTCCCGGATGTACCAGCAGGAGTGTCGCGTCTCCGCCCGGATGGCAACCAGTTCCGCCTATCTGCTGGAAGCCGTCGGTTCGGCTCTGGGCGGGATGGCGGCCAGCCTGGTCTTTGTGCGCTTTCTTGAATCCTTCCAGATCGCGATGATTGTCGCCGGGTTGAACCTGTGCCTGGCGGCAGTTTTGTTCTTCGGCACGGGCTTGAAGCGGATCTTGGCGATCGCTCTGGCTGGGGCCCTCACGGCGACAGGTCTGTGTGTGTTTGTCGCGCCAGTGCTGCAGCGGACTTCGCAAGCCCGCTTGTGGCGCGGGTTTCGGGTGCTGACCTCACGCGATTCGATTTACGGCAACCTGGTGGTGACCGAAACCGGCAGTATCCGCAGCATTTATGACAATGGTGTCATCCTCGCCAACGCACCTGACGAAAGCGCCGCCGAGGAAGCTGTTCACTATGCGCTGCTGGAGCACCCCGCGCCGCGGCAGGTCCTGCTCATTGGCGGCGGGGCTAACGGCAGTATTGCTCAGGCATTGAAGCATCCCACGCTGGAACGGCTCGATTACGTCGAGCTCGACCCCGCGCTCATTGACGTGAGCCGCCAGTTCTTTGCCGCGCAATCGGCGGCGTTCCTGGACCCACGGGTGCATATCCACCATGCGGATGGCCGGCACTATCTCAAGACCGTCAGCAACAAGTTTGATGTAATCATTCTCAACCTGCCCGACCCGCAAACGGCGCAGCTGAACCGCTTCTACACGGCCGAATTCTTTCTTTCGGCACGCGATCATCTCGCGTCCGGAGGCGTGCTGGCACTCGCACTGCGTTCGTCAGAAGATTTCATCAGTCCTGACTTGGCCGAATTCCTGCGGTGCATCCATCACACCTTGCAACAAGTGTTCCCCTACGTGGTCGCCATTCCGGGTGAAACCATCCACTTTCTTGCGGCGGTGCAGTCCGATCTCCTGACGGACGACCCGCAGGTCCTGATTGCCAGGCTCGAGAGCCGGCATCTCCAGACTCAGTACGTTCGGGAATACTTCATTCCGTATCGCATGATGCCGGACCGCATGGCCGAGGTCCGCGAGATGCTGCAACCCTCGCCCGCCACGCCCGTCAATCGCGACTTTGAGCCGATCGCATATTACTTCAACGTTGTGCTGTGGAGCACTCAGTTCAAGTTCGGCTACTCCGGCTGGTTCCGGGCCGCGGCACGCCTCGGATTCACGCAAATCATGGATGGTGTTCTCGCGGTCGGGTTGCTGATCGCGATCGCGGTGGCGTATTTGCCCCGACGGGACACCCGCCGTCGTGCCTCGGCGGTCGGCTGCGTGGCGGCGACCGGGTTCACGCTAATCGCCTTGCAGGTCTTCGTGTTGCTGGCATTCCAGGCGGTCTACGGCTACGTCTACCACCAGCTTGCCATTCTCATCGCCATGTTCATGGCCGGGATCGCCTGCGGGAACTGGCTGGGTATTCGCGGCACCCGCTCGGGCAGCCCGCCATTTCGCGCGATGGCTGCTATTCAGTTCCTTCTCGTTATCTCGGGCCCCGCGCTGATGTTCTTGATCGGTTTCTTGTCGCGGCTTTCTGGAGCTGGCGCAGCGCTATGGGCCACGCAATTTGCATTTCCCGCGCTGGCTGCCTTGAGCGGCCTGCTGGGCGGTTACCAGTTCCCTATCGCGACCGAGATTTACCTTAGCGACAACAGTGCCAAAACAAGCCTGGGCGCGCTGTATGCGATAGACCTGCTGGGTGGGTGCGTGGGCGCTCTGCTGGTGAGCGGCTACCTCATCCCCGTGTTTGGCTTCTGGAAGACGGCTTGGCTCACGGCGGCGTCAAACCTGGCCCCGGCACTCCTGGCCGTCCGGGTGGGCCGGAACGCGGAGTCGCCTCGGGCATAAGTTCTTCCGGCTTGGTTTCACCGAACACTACCGCGGTGAACATAAAGATGTCCGTATTCTCATCCTTCCAGCATTTGGCCGGCATGCCTGCCTTGCCGCAGGTTTCATCCAGGTAGGTCTGCCTGTCCCATTTCTCTTCCACCGGGACCTGGGGCAGGAAAAGGCCTTCATAACTTCCGTTTTTCATGAGCAGGCCGTGCTCGCCGACTTTGATCTCCCGAATATCGCGGACGCGCCGCAGAGGGGAAAGCACCGAGACTTCGTAGTTAAGCTGGTTCAATTCCCACGGGGACACAGGCTGGAATCGGGAATCACGCAGCGCGGCCAGCGTGGCCGTGTCGCGCACAGTCAAGTAAAGCGGTTTCACAGCCGCGGTATAACCGATGCATCCCCGCAGTTCTCCGGATTTCTTCAGCGTGACAAAGGCGCCGTGCTCCTGATTCAACGATTGACTTGCAGGCGCGGGCGGCTCATACGCCTTCTTCTCCGTCACTGCATATTCCACCGATTTGCGCGCCAGAGCCAGCAGTTCGCTTTTCTCGTGATTGCCCAGCGCAAATGGCGGTTGCGCTGCCCGCTGGTTTGGAGCCTTCACCAGCGCCCAGGCGCTGTATCCCACGACGCGCGAGTGATCGCCCGTGGTGTCGCCGGAATTGGCGTACTTGAGCAAGAGCGCCTGATTGGCTCCCATGCGTTCGGCTGCGATCATGGCCGCAACAATCGGAGCGCCGCCACAGGCTTCCCAGACCCGCGTTTCGAAATTCTGTGACATGCTGAAGTAGTCCCAGGCCTGTATGGCGTTCAGCGTTTTATGGTCGATCGTTTCTGCCTCGTCGTAAGGGTGATAGTGCGAAAGGTCGGAACTGGCCAGGATCAGCGTGTCGCTGCTGCCCTGGATCATTTTCGCCAGCGCCACGCCCAGAGCGCGGCTGCTCTCATAACTCTGGTCTCCCATCACGATAGGAACCAGCTGGAAATCTCCCAGCACGCGCTGCAACCATGGCAGTTGTACTTCGAGCGCATGCTCGGCTCCTTTTTCTGTGGGCGTATGGCCCTGGCTGGAGAGCCGCATGGTAGAGCTCATCTTCGCCAACTGCGCGGCGAACGCCTTATCGACCGGGACTGTCCCTAGCGGCGTTGCGTAAGCATCTCCGTCGAAGATGGAAGTGAAATCGAAAGCCTCGAAGTGCGATGGTGCAATCACCACGACGCGCGAGAACTTTCGCCCTTTCAGTTCTGCATAGGTATAAGCAGCGACCGGCCCCGAATACTGATACCCCGCATGCGGCGCAATCATGGCAAGGATCGGGTCACTGATCGGCGGCGGGGACGCATGCGCCAGTAAATCATCGATCATCGCCGTCAGCGCCTTGGGGTCGGCTGGGTAGAAACTGCCGGCCACTCCCGGTTGCCGCACGTTCTGAGCGTTCGCTGCCCGGGAGTGCTTCATCGTGGCGGTCGCCACGATGAGGATCAGCAGGGCCGTCACCACATATCTTGCGGAGCGCATCGTTCCTCTCATACGCAATCCTCCTCTCGCGCTCTCACGCGTGCCAAATGCCGGGAATCGGCTGGCCGCAGAAAGGACACTTTCCTTTACTGATCAGCATTTGTTTGGCCGTCAAGCCCACTCGCTCCACCACGATGCGGCGGCACTTGGGGCAATAAGTATTTTCCGCGGGGTGTCCCGGCACGTTGCCGATATAGACGTAGTGTAGTCCCTCGGCGTCGGCAATCGCCTTGGCTCGCTCCAGTGTCGGAACCGGGGTGATGGGCAGGTTCTTCAGCAGGTATTCGGGATGGAACTGGGTGAAGTGCAACGGCACATCCTGGCCCAGATTTGCCTTCACCCAGCGCGCCAAGCCACGGAATTCCCCGTCGCTGTCGTTGAGCGTCGGTACTACCAGGTAAACCATCTCGGTCCACTTCCCCATCTTGCGCAGCGTAACCAGTGAGTCGAGCACTGGCTTCAATTCGCCTGTGACAACATCCTTGTAATACGATTCAGAAAACGCTTTCAGGTCGATCTTGACCGCGTCCATTTTTCCATAAGCGGTTTTCAGCGCTTCTTTCTGCATATAACCGTTGGACACAACCACGCTGCGGACACCGGCTTCGTGCCCGGCGTCGGCCACGTCCATGAGATATTCGCTGAAAACCACAGGCTCGCTGTAGGTGTAGGCGATGGTCGGACAACCCCGCTGTTTGGCCAGGTCCGCGACCAATTTCGGAGGCGAATACTGAGCCGGAACCTGCTCGGGGCGCGCCTGGGAGATGTCCCAGTTCTGGCAGAACTTGCAATTCACGTTGCATCCCGCAGTCGCAATGGAAAAGGCCAGCGTTCCGGGCAGGTAGTGGAATAACGGCTTCTTCTCAATCGGGTCAATGTGCGCCGCGCACACGCGGGAGTGCACCAGGCTATAGTAGGTTCCCCCGTGATTCTCGCGGACACCGCAATAGCCGGTCTCCCGGTCACCAATGTTGCATTCGCGCGGGCACAGTTTGCATTTGATCTTCTTGTTCTCGAGTTTTTGGTAGAACTTCGCCTCGATGGTGAACTGCGCGTCGTCCTGTTTCTGCGGAACAGGTACAGCGGGGAATGCGGCCAATGGCGGCGCCAAAGCCGAGATGTTGAGGGCGGCTCCAGACGCCATGGCACATTTCAAGAACGAGCGGCGATCGAGCGGGCAAGACAACAGGCCGACCTCCTGTTCCCGGACAGAATTCTCAACTTCCGCTTCGCCAGCGGCCTTCTGCCTCACGCTTGCCCGCGATTGGAACTCGCGCGGCATATTCAACCTCAAATCACGCCGAGACCTCGATAAGGTCAATGCGCCGCGGGTCGTTCGTCCCCAGTTGGTGTTTCGCGTCTGCCGCCGTCGCGATATAGCGTGGCGGTCGGCCAGCGGCTTCCAGAGTTTTCAGTTTCTTTTCCGCCCGCTTCTTCTCGATGATCTGCCAGCTCGTGTAGTCGAGCGCAACCGGATCTTGCGACACCATCAGCGCGTTCTCTTGCCAGGAGTATTGCGGCTTGAATCCCGGGCCGCCCTCATAGCAAGCTGTGGTCGCGTCACAGATCGTGATGCGCATTTTCGACCTGACGGCGGGCAGCATGTTCACGTCAGCCACGTACGGATCGCAGCCGTTGGGGTGACATTTATTCGGATTGTGAATGACGCCGTACATGTTCTTCATGGCGATGGTCACTCCGGCGCCCTCATGATCCTTCAGGATGGGCAAATTGATCATCACGTTGGTGCGCTGGGTCAGGATTTTTGACAATCGGCTGCCCACCTTGCCGAACGTCGACAGTTCATCTTCGTAACCAATGCGATCGGTCCCGAAGCACTGAACCCGATTGTCGGCCGTGGAGGTGCGGAAGCCAACACGGTCCATCTCGTCGGTATCGCGGTCCCAGATAATGATGTCCTGCGCTTTGATTCCAATCTCCTGCAATCTTTCGCAAATGGCCTCGACCAGTTGCACGTTGGTGGAGAGTCCGCGCCCGCCCAGCGTGTTTATTTTGAGTCCCACGGTATCGCCAGGACGAACCAGCTTTTTCCAGGGCTCGGCCGGATGATCGACGTTGAAAAAGCTCTGCATGGCGCGGTCCAGCAGGCTCAGAACGCGGCTGGAGTCGACCGTCGTAGTAGTTCCCCGCAGCATGGCGTCCCGTGCAATCACGACCTTGGACTTGCCTGGCGCCGCAGTTTGCTCTGCCGCGGCGAGCAATGGCATGCCTTCGGCCCGCATCACTGGCTCAGGCCAGGCCTTGCCCGCTGCTCCCAGGACTGCAGCCCCCGTGGCGCACTTTTTCAGAAAATCCCGCCGGCTGCTATCGCCTCTGTTCATGGCCGCTCCTTGGAATGAACGTTTAAGGCTCGATTTGCTTCCTATACCTCAAATGCGCCGGAGATTCAGTGACCCGGCGCACAAATCTCCCTTTTCGGGCTCATCGGCTAAGCCGGTCCGCTATCTTCCGGCCTAGATCAAGCATGGCTTGCGGAGTCTCGGCCGACTCCTGATAAGCCACGATTCGCACCAACGCAGGCCCTTTGCGGAAGACCAGGCTCTGGCCGTAAAGACGCGCGGCATCGCCCAGCGGGACAGATTTCGCATCGCCGGCCGGTTCGGAGTCGAGAATCTTCGCGGCGCTGTCGGCAGCCCCCATGGTATAGATGTCAACCACCGCGTCTATCTTGTTCTGGAACCTGTAATCCGCCGTCTCGACCCTCTGTGCCCCGGCCTTCAAATAGCGCTCGGCCTCGCCATCAATGTATTTCCACAGGTCGGCCGCTTCGAAAGTTCGAGTCTCGCCGGTCTTTGTCCAGCCGGCAGCTTCGTTGGAGGCCGGAAACGGCGATCCACTCGCCGCCGGTTTCCGATTACAGCCGGCGACAGCAATGACTGCCAGGCACAACGCGATCGTGCACGCCGCCAGCCACATCCGACTCTCGTTCATCCTTTCCCCTCTCCCTTGCCCCGATTCAGCAGAATCTGGTTCGTGCGCGAGCGGCTTTCCCCGACGGTGGTCACGTAGACTGCCGGCCGGTCCTGAACCGGGCATGCGTATTCGCACGCGCCGCATCCGACACAGCGGGAGGCATCAAGATATGGCTGCTTCACCTGCTTGACGTTGCCGGCAGCGTCGAATACTTCCGCTGAGCGCAGGTAGATTGCCTTGGGCGACGTCGGACACCACTCTTCGCAGACAATGCAGTCGGTTGCCATGGCCCAGGGCAGGCAGCGTCCGCGATCGTAAAATGCCGTGCCCAGCCGGATCGGCTTGGTGCCCGCCGCCACGTCCACCGACCAACCCTTCTCCTTAGCGGTGATCTCCCAGATGGCTCCCGTCGGGCAAACCTCGGTGCACAACACGCAACTGGTCTCGCAGTAGCCGATTCGCGGGATCAGCACCGGCGTCCAGAGACCTTCCAACCCTCCCTCGGTCAGCGTGGGATGCAACGCGTTGTTCGGGCAAACCTTCATGCACTCGCCGCAACGTATGCAGCGGGATAGGAAGTCGCCCTCTTCCAGCGCGCCCGGCGGGCGCAACAGCCGCTCGTGGCGCTCCACGGCGAATCCCGGTGTGCTGCGCAGCAGCGGAATCAGGGCCGTCCCGGCCGCCAGTCCTGTGAGCACCTTCCGGCGCTGCAGGTTCGCTCCGACCGACTTCTGCGCGGGGAAGAATTGGAACTGCAGCCCATGCTCCGGACATTCATCCACGCAGTTCAGACAGAGATGACACTCCGCCTGCCGCCAGGGAACACCGCCGACCGGATCGTCACCTCCCTGGCAGCGGAGTAAACAGCGGTTGCAGTTTTCACAGTGCTCAGGATTTTTGACCAACCCAAGAACCGCCCAGCGTGAGACCAACCCGAGCAGGGCGCCTAGCGGGCAAACAGCGCGGCACCAGAAACGGGTTATCCGGAAATTCAGCGCGACGAGAAAGATGAAGATAAGGCCCAGCCAAATACCCTGCCGGAAATGCGGCGCTTTGAAGCTGAGCAGCAGCAGTCCCAGGATGAAGTGCAGGGCGCTGCCTGCGAACTGGACCGACGCATACCGGCTGTGTTCGAGTATGCCCAGGAATGCCCGCAGACCGTAATCGGTCGCGGGCAAAATCGACAAACCCAGAGAGCGCACCAGAAACGAGAACGGGTCCAGCCATCCGACCATCCCAGTGCCCAGAGCCGCGGCGACCAGGCACGCAATCAGCAGGTAGTACTTTGTGGTTTGCCAACGCTTGTAGCGGTTGGATTCGATCAGTTGTTTGCCGCGTTTGCGCTCCGATTTCCAGCCGCTGAAGAAATGGTGGATGGAGCCCAGCGGGCAAATCCACCCGCAGAAGAAGCGCCCGAGAAACATCGTCGGAATCAGAATCAGCAGACTCCACAACAGGCCGCGATAAAGAGCGTGACTGGCAAGGGCATTCGACAACGCCACCAGCGGGTCCAACCGGAAGAACAGGTTCACAGGGTACGGCAGGCGGATGTCGCCTGCGCTTTCGTGCAATGACCCGCGGAACTCGGTGCGCACGAGAAGAAACAGAAAGAGCAGGAAGAAAATGCCCTGGGAAAGCAGGCGCAACCGGGTTGGTTTGACAAGAGCCACTCTGTCACTCCCCAAAATGCGGTCGACTGACCGACATCGCCGGGTGCACTACAGCCTTCTTGCCCGGACCCCAATGTTCAGGCCGGACCGAAGCCCATTGCTGTGAGCAGGATCACGTTACACCCTGCGCCATGTCACTGATGAGGTCCTTCCCAAGTTTGCTCAGTTGGGATTTTTATCCGCAATGCCTCCGGGAAAGCTCTGATTAAGCTCGGATCCGCCACTTCGAGCGAAACAGAACAGCACCGTTACGGCAATTTTGCGGAGTCGAGAACTTGTCCTGAGCCTGTGGAAGGAAACCTGCTTTTCGCTTTGGAGAACTTAATCAGAGTTCCCTGGGCCAAGGGTCAACGTAACGTTCGTAATGCAAATCTACCTTTGAACACTGGAGTGCGGCCCCAGGCTGCCGATGCCTCCAGCAATGGCAATGCTGTCTCATCGGCAGGGTTGGTCATTCACTCTGGTTGCGTCCCTTTTCCCCTGTGTTTTCTTTGCCCTCAGCCCGAGTGATGCCCCGGTGGTCACCTATCACACCGGCACCTCCGAAGTGCGCGTAACGTTCTATGCCACCGACGAGAGCAATCATCTGGTGGAGACCGTGGGAAAGGACGACTTCGCAGTGGGTGACGGCGGAATGGTGATACGGGATTTCCGCAGTCTCACTCGCTCGAACGAGACTGAGCTTGATGTGGTCGCTGTGGTGGATGCCAGTGAGTCCGTCGCGCCTCATTTTCGGGCAACGATGAACGACGTCATGCAACTGGTGTCCCAGGAGCGTTTGGCCACGAAGGACGACATTTCTGTCGTGTCGTTCAATGGCCTGCGGCCCGTACTTCTCTGCACGCGGGACTGCCGCAGTCCCGCTGCCGGCCAACGCTTACTGACCGTCAAAGCTGCCGGCCCGACGCCATTATTCGATGCTCTGGCCTATGCCGCCAATTTCATTTCCAGCCGCCATGTGCCGGGCGTCCGGCAGGTCTTGATTTTGTTTTCTGACGGCAACGACACCATCAGCATGATTTCTGCCCGCGATGCGCTGGAGGCCGTCATCAGCAGCGGCGCCCTGCTCTATACGGTTGATCTCAACGAATCCCGCAAGGCTGCCGAGGGAAGCATCGCTCTCGAGCGAATGGCCGAGGCCACCGGAGGCAGATCCTTTTCCGTTGGCGAGGGCGCGGTCAACGTGCTGCAGGCCGCGCTGGACGACCTGCATGCCTCCTATGTGGTCACCTATGTACTTCCCAGCCGTGTGGTTGGATTCCACTCGCTTCGTATTCTTCCTAAACACAACCTCAATCTGCGATTTCATTGCCGGAGTGGTTATTACTATGACCAGAGTATTCGATAGCAGCAGATGTATGAAGCACACCTTGTGGCTGATTCTGGCTGTCTGCAGCGTCCCGGGCGCGTGGGCCGGGCCGTTCGGCGTCTATCAACATGGCACCGTGGTGAGAATGCGGGTGGGTGACTGTACCTTATCCCATCGCGGATTCCTGACCGCCTTTGGCGGCCCGGCGGCGCAAGCGGGGCAAATGGTCGATGAGACCTGCCCTGAGTACACACTAATTTCAGACAAAGTGGTGTACGTCATTGTCGGGAGATCGTCCAATCAACTGATCCCGCTGGCGGATGTGATTGATTTTCGGCTGCACAACAATGAGTTTGTCGTGCGCGTTGACGACGCCAAGCACGAAAGCAAATTCACTATCAAAGAGATGATATTGCGCTCGGAATGGGATCTGGTGCAAAGGCCCATCGCCGACCAACTCAGCACCCCGCCTCACGCCGCAGCAGAAAGCGACACGACCAGCGAAGTCAGAACTAAGTGAATCTCGGCGGCGCAGAACGGCGTGCATTGTGGACTACTGGGCGTCCCGCGACTTCCCATGCCAGGCGGGCACAACCCAGCAGGTTCACCTTGTTTCCTAGTGTGCTCACTCGAATCTTCACCTGCGTCGCCGCAAGCGGTTGAGCGCGCTCAGCCATTGCTCTTGTCAACGAAGTGAGATACAAATCAGCGGCTTCCGCCATTCCTCCCCCAATCACAATGATCTCCGGATTGAAGAGACTGACCAGGTTCGCAACCCCGAAGCCCAGGTACCTCCCTGCGCGGTGAAAGACGTCGCGGGCAATCCGATCGCCCTGACGTGCGGCCGCGGCGACATCCACGGCCGTTATTTGGGAAACGTTGAGCCCTGAAAGGCCGCTTTCCTCGCCATTCCTTAGACGCTCTTGCACAGCCCGTACAATGCCCGGTCCAGCCACAAGCGATTCCAGTTCTCCGCGCCCTGGGGCCTCAGGGACATCGTCGCGCGTGACGGTGAGCCATCCCACGCAACCTGAAAGTTCATGCGCGCCTCGAACCACCCGGCCACCGCTCAGAATTCCCGCGCCGATGCCCGTGCCAATCATCAACACGATCGCATCGGCCCTGCCCTGTGCCGCGCCTTTCCAGCACTCGCCGAGCACCGCGGCAATCCGGTCACTCTCAACGACCACTGGAATCCCCAGCAACCGGCGCAAACGGCGGGCCAGCGGCATTCGCTCCCAACCCGGGAGATTGGGCGCCCACACCGTCCCGTTCTGGCGCACCAGTCCTGGCACCGCGACCGCCGCTGCGGAAAAGGCCTTGTCTGGATTTCCTCCCTCAGCCAACTCCTTAGCCAATTGCCGAATCTGGAGCACAGGACCCGATGGCGACGTCAAATCTACCGGCACTGTGCGGCAGGAAACTACGCGGCCTTTGCGATCAATCCTTGCGGCCGAGCATTTCGTGCCTCCGAGGTCAGCCGCAAAAACGTGAGAGGGCACTTTTGATCCTCGAGATCTCGATGTAGACAGCCTGCTACCAGCAAGGCGAAGAACGGAGCAGTCCGTCGCCCGCATCATACCAACCCTTCCGGTTGAGTCTCCAGATCAGGTACCATGCGGGCAGAGCGGCAACTAAGCAGCGTGCAGTATCTGACCCGCGCGGGTTGCCGCGACCGTGCATTGCTTAATAAGACGGAACACTGAGCTTCTTGCCCGAAAAGAAAGGAAACGCTCTCATGTCGGCTCAGCAATATTTGGATCGAATCAGCGAAATCATTTCCACCATCCGCACCACCCAGAACGAAAAACTCAAAGCCGCGGGTGAAGTGTTTGCCGCCTCGATTTCAAACGGCGGGCGGGTCTACTTGTTCGGCAGCGGCCATTCGGTAATTCCAGTCCTCGACATCTTCCCGCGCTACGGAAGCTTCGTGGGCTTTCACCCCATCTATGACCCGCGCCTCATGTGGTTCAACATTGTCGGCCCCGGCGGCGCGCGGGAACTGCTCTGGCTGGAACGTCAGGAGGGATACGCGCGTGTCATCCTGGCCAGCTACGAGTTGCAGTCCCGCGACTCGATTCTGATCTTTTCCCACGGCGGCTTGAACGCCGCTCCGATCGAGATGGCGCTGGCCGCGCGGGAGAAGGGCTTGAAGGTCGTTTCCGTTTCTTCCCACCAGAACTACCGCCAGGCAAAACCGACTCACTCCAGCAAGAAAAAACTTGCAGACGTTTCCGACATTGCCATCGACAACTGCGTGCCGCCCGAAGACGCGCTGGTTGCGGCCGAGGGGATCTCCGAAAAATTTGCTGCGGGATCTACCGTAGCCGCGGTTTCCATCGCCATGGCCCTGGTTGCAGAAACAGCGATGCGGCTGGTGCAAAGCGGAAAACGACCATCTACTTTTGTCTCGCCCAACGTAGGCTTGCCTCCGGACCATAACGAACAGGTGTTTCAGGAATACACGCGGACTCTGTCGCGACGCAACTCGTAAAAAGAGCGGCTTTCCCGCGCGAGTGATCTGACTTTGAGGTCGAGGAATGAATTCTTCCCGGATTCTGAGCACACTCTCATTGCTTCTGCTGGCGATTCAAACTGGCATGTCGGATCCAGCCCCTCAAAATGCATCGGCGAATCGCAACGATTCGTTCTTCCCCGTGGCCGTCTGGTACGGCGGCGGAAAGGTGCGAGCCCCCATGCTCGAGCGCATTGATGCCAGCAGTGCCCAGCGCTGGAGCAAGGATCTGGACCAGATCAAGGCGGATGGTTTCAATACGGTTAAAACCTGGGTGGACTGGGCCACCGCGGAACCGCACCGGGGAGACTACAACTTCGCAAATCTCGACCTTCTCCTCCGATCAGCGGAGGAACGCGGCTTGCGAGTCATCGTTCAGGTGTACCTCGATTCGGCTCCGGATTGGGTGGGCCAGCGCTATCCTGACGGCCGCTTCGTGGATCGCAGCGGCGCCGTCATCGACTCGCAAGCCGCGCCCGGCTATTGCATCGACCATAACGGCGTGCGCTCGGAGATCGTCAAATTCCTCGAGGCGCTCTCGCAGGATGCAAACAGGAGTCCAGCGCTATACGGCTGGGACGTGTGGAGCGAACCGCACGTCATCAACTGGGCCGACTTTTCTTATCTGCAGGATCCTGAATTCTGCTTTTGCTCGTACAGTCAGGCCCGTTTCCGCGAATGGTTGAAGGCGAAATATCACAACCTGGATGCGCTGAACGCAGCCTGGTATCGCAGTTTCGAGAACTGGGATCAAGTGCAGCCACCTCGTTTCCCGACCATTCTTTCTTACACCGACTATCTGGATTGGCGCGCTTTCATCGAGGACAAGCTGGCGGCGGATCTGAAGACTCGCGTGGATGCGATCCGGAGCGCCGATTCGATCCATCCCATCACGAGTCATGCTGCCGTGCCCGGGCTGTTCACGTCTCCCACCGATGGCTACGGTGAACCCGACGATTGGAAAATGTCGGCCAGCGCCGATTTTTTCGGGACTTCCCTTTATCCCAAGCATTCCGAATCGACCAAGCCGTGGACATACTCCACGCTGGCTGCGGGTCTCGATTTCAGCCGCTCAGCCGGCCATAGTCTCGGCAAAGGTTTCTGGATTGGTGAATTACAGGCCGGCCAGGGCGCCACCGGCATGCGCATCGCCGATCCGGTCACTGGCGACGACGAACGGTATTGGATGTGGCAAGTCGTCGCCCACGGAGCGCGCGAACTTGCGGTTTATGCCTGGTATCCCATGAGCTCCGGCTTTGAATCGAACGGTTATGGGCTGATCAATCTCGACGGCACTCTCACCGAGCGAGCGCGGGTCGCCGGACAAACAGCAAACACGATCGCGCGCCAGAGCATCGAATTCTTGCGCGCGACCCCGGCACCAGCCCAGGTCGCGATTCTCTATAACCGGCTCTCGTACATGGTGGGCGGCTCGCAGCCCTCGCTGTCCAAGCTCGGCAATGCCGAACGCGACTCGTTGCTTGGCCTGCACCGCATCTTCTTTGAACAGAACATCCCGGTCGATTTCGTGAGTGTCGACGATGTAAACGGAAACCGACTGGGACAATACAAGATTCTGTTCCTTCCTTTCCCGGTGATGATGTCCCAGGACGTAGCCGATGGCGTGAAGCGCTATGTGCAAGGCGGAGGCACGGCAGTCGCCGAAGCACGCCTGGCCTGGAACGATGCCCGCGGTTTTGCCAGCGACGTGATTCCCGGCGCCGGATTGGCCGAGATGTTCGGCGCGCGGGAGAAGATCATCCGCCCCGCCGACAAGGTGCTGATCGAGACCCAGGCATCGCCCGCGCTCCCCGGCCTGCCGGCTCGAACCGGCATTACTGGAGAAGCATTCGAAGAACAGCTGGAAGCCCTGCCCGGAGGCACGGTTCTGGCGCACTTCGCCGATGGCAGCCCAGCCATGGTGAAAAGAAGCGAAGGCAAAGGCGAGGCCGTTCTGATCGGATCTTTTCTGGCCTTGGCCTATCACCACCAGCCTGATCCGGCCATCAGACACTTGTTCCTGTCGCTGGCGCAGGCTGCGGGAGTATCGCCGGACGTGGCGGTCTCGGGCGCCGGAACGTCCGAAGTCGAAGTCCGACAGTTGGTCGGGGACAAGCAGCAGACGATTTTCGTGTTCAACCACTCCGACAGCCCTGCCGACGCCACGTTGGCGATCCGGCTTCCCTGGCCCGCTGGGGAAGTTCGGGAAATAGAGAACGATCAGCCGGTGCGCTTCGAGACGAGGGCCGGGCGGACTATATTCCAAAAGCATTTGTCTGCGGGTGAAATCTGGGTGATCGGCGTGCGTAGCTTATGAGCGGCTCAGCCAGCGACAAAAGTGATCTCCGTGCTTCCGGTCATGATTCGCCCTTCGCAACCTCCCTGAGCAGCGCGTCCGGCGGGAGCAATTTCAATTCCAGTTCTCTTCTCGTCGCCGCCAACGCCTGCATGTTTGTGTTCGGGGCGGTGCTGCTGCTGATGGGCTCGCTTCTGCCATCGCTTCAGGTTTCGTACGCGCAGGCCGGCAACCTCGGAGCGTTCCCCTTGGCCGGCATTCTTGTGGCAACCGTCCTGGTCGGCCCTATTCTTGACTTGCTGGGTGCCAAACCTGTTCTGGCGGTCGCACTGGCACTGATTTCGGTTTCGCTCGCTTTGATGCCTGCGCTCCATTCTTACCCCGCACTCGCCGCATCCGCATTTGCTTATGGCCTGGGCGGCGGGCTGCTCAATACGGCCGCCAATGCCTTAGTGGCGGACTTGAGTGCTGCTGGGCGAGCCGCCGCTCTGAACCTGCTTGGATTTTTCTTCAGCCTGGGAGCGATCTCGGCACCCCTGGCGCTGTCCTCGCTTGGTGGCAACCTCTCCGCGACGATGGTTCTCCGCAGTCTGGCGATACTCTGCCTTTTGATCTTTGCTCTCGTTCTTGCCCTGCGATTTCCGCCCGCCGCGAGAGCCGGAACAAGCCTGCGTAAACTTCTTGCGGTCCTGCGTCACCCGACGATATGGCTGCTGGCTGCGCTGCTGTTTTTCGAATCGGGTAACGAAAATTGCATGTTCGTATGGTCGGGCAAGATCGTTGCTGACACGCTGCACGTTCTTCCCAGACAGGCAAATATGGCTCTGGTCGCGCTGAGCGCTGCCTTGGCCGCGGGCAGGTTAATGGCCGTGCTCTGGTTGAAATGGATCGGCAACCGCGGGACCATTTGGCTTTCGACTACGGTAGTAATCGCTGGCAGTCTGGTCGCGATCAATGCGACGCATCTTGCAGGGATGGTTGTGGGCATGCTCATCATTGGTCTTGGATTCTCGGCGATTTTCCCCACCGCCCTGGGCATGGCCAGCGATCGCTTTCCTGCCGAAACCGGCACGGTGTTCGGCGCGATCATGGCCGTCGCGCTGGTGGGCGGAACGGCTGGCCCCAAGATTGCCGGCTGGGCCGCATCGCACAGTCCCGGGAGGGTCCTGCTGATTCCTGTTTTCGCTGCGGCGGCAGTGGCCGCGCTGACCGTTGCCATTGGCAGGCCCAACGGCCACCGCTTGAGATCGACTTCGGCTTAGATTGCGAGGATGCCGCCGTCCGCCGGCATTGTCTTTCAGGGAAAAAACAGCGAGGTTGCGGAGTGGAAAGCATTTCCGGTTACCAAAAGGAGACGCGATGAACCGACGTTCCTTCGCTCAATCCGTGAGTGGGATGGCTGTACTGTCCCTGACAAAGGCGTCCGTCTGGGCGCAAGCAACCGCAGATGCAAAGCCGGGCAAAATCATGGCCATTGCGGCCCATCCGGGCGATGGCCTTTTTACCATGGGTGCCGTGTTGGCCCAGCAGGTCGAGCGCGGAGGAGCGGGCGTCCTGCTGAGCCTCTCACTGGGCGAGAAGGGAGCGCCGACAGCCATCGCGGTCGAGCAGTACGGCGAAATGCAACGCACCGCCACTCAGAAAGCGGCAGCCCTGCTGGGCGCAGAAGCTATTCTCTTTTCCTATCCTGATGCGGAGATCCCTTTCAACGAAGAAATTTCCCTGCGCGTGTGCGATGTGATCCGGCAGCACAAACCGGAAGCCGTGGTGACTCATTGGAGTGGAAGCTGGCATAAAGATCATCAGAACTGCCATCTGATTGTGCGCGACGCCATTTTCTACGCAGGCCTGGAAACGCTGCCGCGCAGCCAGCCTGCTCATTCAGTTTCCAAACTCTTCTATCCAGAAAACTGGGAGGACGCCGCCAACTTCCTGCCCGACACGTACGTCAACATTGAATCCGTCTATGAGAAGTGGTTGCAGGCATGTGATTTCTATCCCATGTGGCGCGGGCAGACCGGTTTTTTCCGATACAACGACTACTACAGCAGCCTGGCGGTCATGCGCGGTTGCCTTTCTGGCGCGAAACACGCGGTCGCGCTGATGTCGGACCTGAACCAGCGAACCGAGCACGTGCCGTTCCTTTGAACCGTTGCTGGGTTGAATGAATCGCAAACCGGGGGCCGGGAGAACACGACATTCTCCGGCCCGGAAAGCACTCGTTCCATGCTCTATAATTCCCCTTCGCAGAAAACCAGATGTGCGGAAGTGACTGCTCACAGGAGGGTCCCTTGAAGGCGATTTCCTTATCGATTCCTTGCTGCATCTTGTTCTTCAGCCTGCCAACACTTTTGGCGCAAACACCATCAGCGAAAACGAGTAACCCTGGCCAGCTTTCCGGATACACGGCGCAATCCTCCAAGTCCGAGCGCGACTGGGAAAAGAAATTTCAGGACGGCATTTCGCGCGACAACCTGCGCGAGAATATGCGCCGCATGAGCGCTCGTCCCCACCATGTGGGCTCGCCGTACGACAAGGACAACGCCGATTGGATCCTCTCGAAATTCAAGGAGTGGGGATTCGATGCCCACATCGAAACTTTCCAGGTGCTGTTCCCCACACCAAAAGATCGCGTGGTCGAACTGCTCCAGCCGACGCAGTTCCGCGCCAAACTGCAGGAACCCGTCGTTCCCGGCGATCCCACGACCAATCAGACCTCCGAGCAGCTGCCCACTTACAATGCCTATTCCATTGACGGTGACGTGACCGCGCCGCTGGTCTATGTGAACTATGGCATTCGCGAGGACTACGAAGAACTCGATCGCCTGGGAATCTCCGTCAAGGGAGCGATTGTCATCGCCCGCTACGGAGAGGCCTGGCGCGGCATCAAGCCCAAAGTCGCGGCCGAACACGGCGCGATCGGCTGCATCATTTATTCCGACCCGAAAGATGACGGCTTCTACAACGGAGACGATTATCCCAAAGGCGGCTGGCGGCCAAAGGACGGGGTTCAGCGCGGCAGCGTGATGGATACCGATTATCCCGGCGATCCTCTCACCCCCGGTGTCGGCGCAACCGCGGATGCCAAGCGTCTGCCTATCAGCGAAGCCAAGACGATTACGAAAATCCCGGTGCTCCCCATTTCCTACGCCGATGCCTTGCCGTTTCTTTCCGCGCTCGCCGGACCGGTTGCACCGGAAAAATGGCGGGGTGCGCTGCCCATCACTTATCACGTCGGGCCCGGCCCGGCGAAGGTTCATCTTAAGGTCACTTCGAACTGGGATTTAAAGCCCGTGAATGACGTCATCGCAACCATGCGCGGGGCAGAATCCCCCGATCAGTGGGTGATTCGCGGCAATCATCACGATGCGTGGGTCAACGGCGCCGATGACCCCTTGTCGGGCATGTCCGCCGTCCTCGAAGAAGCCCGCATGCTCGGCGAGCTGCACCAGCAGGGATGGAATCCCCGGCGAACCATCATCTATTGCGCCTGGGACGGCGAAGAACCCGGTTTGCTGGGCTCGACCGAGTGGGTGGAAACGCATCTCACAGAACTGCAGCAGCACACCGTGGCATACATCAATTCTGACAGCAACGGCCGCGGATTTTTTCACGCGGCCGGCTCGCACGACCTGGAGCGGCTGATCAACGATGTAATGCGCAACGTGAACGACCCCGAAAAAGATATGACGGTCTGGCAACGGGCGCGTCTGGCCCGCATCGCGCACGCCCGGAACCAGGAAGACCGCAACGAGATTCGCAAACGCCCGGATCTGGCGATCGGCGCACTGGGCGACGGTTCCGACTACGCGTCTTTCCTCGACCACGCCGGCATTTCAACCGCCAACATCGGCTACGGCGGTGAAGACGACGCCGATTCCTACCATTCCGTCTACGACGATTTCTACTGGTACACCCACTTTATGGATGCCGATTTCTGGTACGGGCGCGCCCTGGCCCAGACCGGCGGCACTACCGTGATGCGCCTGGCCGATGCCGAGCTGATTCCATATGAATATACGGACCTGGCCGAAACCATCGGCAAGTATGTGACCGAACTGGAGAAGATTCTTAAAGACAAGCAGGAGGAGATCGCCGAGCGCAACCTGGAATTGAAAGAAGGCGTCTTCACAGCGGTCGCCGACCCGCACAAGACGTTCGTGCCTCCGCCCCAGGAGACCGTTCCGCCCTATATGAACTTTGCCCCGCTGAAAAATGGCGTGGAATCGATCAAACACAGCGCCGATCGCTATCAGGCCGCAGTAGCAAAAGCATGGTCCGACGGCGCGCCCGCACTCTCGCCCCAGGCGCTCGCTTCCCTAAATACAGATTTGCTGAAAATCCAGCGCAGCTTCCTGAGCGAACGAGGGCTCCCCGAACGTCCCTGGTTCAAGAACCAGGTCTACGCGCCCGGCGCCTACACCGGTTATGGGGCCAAGCCCATCGCCGCCGTTCGCGAGTACATGGACGAGAAAAAATGGGCGGAGGCCGACGCCCAAGTCCCAACCGTGGGGAAAGTGCTGGAAGATGCGGCCGCAGCGATTGGAAAAGCCGCCGATGAACTGGAACGAGCGACGGCCTCGGGCAAGTGAGGTCCAATACGCTTCACTTCAACTGAGCGGGACAAACAAGCTACTCGCGTTGGTTTCTTGGAGGCTATTGATTGGTGGGCAGTGCAGGACTCGAACCTGCGACCTCCTGCTTGTAAGGCAGGCGCTCTAACCAGCTGAGCTAACCGCCCGAACTTCGAGAATTCGCGGTTCATTCGAGTATAGGTGAGCCGCGAACAGACGGCAAACCGGACTGAATTGTCGATTTTTGACGTTGATCGCTGATTGAAGATCAAAAGCAAACCCTCAACGCGTCGTGGTATTTGTTCAACAATCAAAAATCAACAATCGACAATAATTCGCGACCTGCCCAGACCCTGCCCCGCTACCCCCTCCTGCTACACTCCATCCGTGCGGCGTCTGATCATCAACGCGGATGATTTTGGCTTCACTTCCGGTGTCAACCGGGCCATCATCGAAGCGCACACTCGCGGCATTGTGACTTCTTCCACGCTGATGGCGAATGGCCCGGCTTTCGCCGAGGCCGTGCAGTTGGCAAAGACCGTCCCGGAACTAAGCGTCGGATGTCACGTGGTGCTGATTGACGGCGAACCGGTGCTGCCGGCCGGGAGACTTCCGTCCCTCACCACACGCACTTCGGCTCCGCGCTTCCGCGACGGGCTGAAGACTTTTGCCGCACGCGCGATCGCAGGCCGCATACACTCTGACGAAATCGCCGCCGAAGCTACGGAGCAAATTCGCAGGATTCAATCCGCCGGTCTCGCCGTTTCACACTTCGACACGCACAAGCACACACACCTTTTTCCAAAGATTCTTGAGCCCTTGCTCCGCGCGGCGGCGGCCTGCGGCGTGGGCGCTGTGCGCAATCCGTTTGGGCCACGTTTCCCTCTGCGCTCCAGCCGACTTCTGGCGCGGCCAAACCTCTGGACGCGATGGGCCGAAGTCCGCGTTCTGCGCCGGTTTGCGGGCAACTTTCGCGAGGCTGCGGACCACAAAGGCTTCGTCACCACCGACGGCACGCTGGGCATTGAAGTGACTGGGGCGCTTGACGAGAACCTGTTCCATGCCATCGCCCGCAGCATTCCCCACGGCACATGGGAATTTGTCTGCCATCCCGGTTACAACGATGCGGATTTGCAGGCCGCCCGCACCCGCCTGCGCCAGTCCCGGGAGGAAGAACTTCGCGTCCTGACTCTGCCCGTCGCGCGCGCCGTGCTTGCCCAGGAAGGCGTTGAGCTGATTTCTTACCGCGATTTGAAGTGAGTCGCTGTTGTTGCGGACGATCATTCCATACCTGCTCCCCCGGTTCGAGCCCCGGAAAGTCGGATCTCCAGCCAGAAGAAATCCGCCTCCACGGAAGAGGGAAGCACACTGGTTAGCTTTTTGATTTATCGCCGGGTAGTAAGATGATTTACAATTCAGCGATTTCGTTGCGAGGCAGGAGGGCTTTCGCTCATGTCGGCCCAAGGATCAGCGCCGCGTGCGACTCTGGACCTAAAGGTCCGGGTGTGGGGCATGGGCGCCAACAACCAGCCCTTCTTCCAGAATGCGGTGGCGCAAAATGTGAGCGCCACTGGCGCCTGCATTTACGGGATTGAATCCGAGTTGAAGGTGGGCGATGTTATTGGCGTGCAATACGAAGCCAAGAAAGCCCGCTGCAAAGTAGTCTGGGTTGTGGATGCGGGGGCGCTCAAGAAAATCCAGGTTGGCGTGCAGCTGGTAGCCGAGCAGGAGTGTCCGTGGACGGCAGCTCTCCCGGAGGCCATGCGCATGGAAGCACAGGCAGGGCAGCCGCAGGACAACCGCAGAAAGTTCGTCCGCCACAAGATTTCCTTTCCCGTGGAAGTCCGCGACGAGCGCGTGAATACGCCGCTGCGCGTCAATGCCACCGACATCAGTGGCAATGGGTGTTATGTCGAGACCGTCATGCCGCTGGCTATTGGAACTGCGCTGCGCGTAGATTTCTGGTTGGGTGAGGAGCATCTCTCACCCACCGCTGTTGTTCGCACCCGCGATCCCGGAGTCGGCATGGGCATTGAGTTCACCGGGCTGCCTGAAGAAACTAAAAAGCGGTTCCAGGCGCATCTTGATAAGCTCGACCCCGGACTTAACGTGGGACTCAAGCGCGACCGCTAGCATCTGCATGCATGGCGCCGGCCGGCTGCAGGCGCAAAAACTGCGACCGCGGCGTACTCCAACCATCGAATTACTGAAGCCGGAGAGGGTAGCTCGTGGCACGGTTTTAAACATATGAAGATCGGCATCACCTGTTATCCGACCTACGGCGGCAGTGGAGTCGTGGCCACCGAACTGGGCCTGGAGTTGGCCCAGCGCGGGCACGAGATTCATTTCATTTCCTACGCCCAACCCATCCGGCTACGGGGCGCAGAACCGAATATTCACTATCACGAGGTCGAGGTCTCGCGTTACCCGTTGTTCGATTATCCCCCGTACGATCTTGCGCTGGCGACGCGCATGGCTGAGGTCGGCCAGCTTTACGATCTCGACCTGCTGCACGTTCACTATGCCATCCCGCATTCGGTCAGCGCGTTGCTGGCGCGGCAAATGATGGCCGTCGGGCCTCGCGGCCGCCGCCTGCCCTTCGTCACCACGCTGCATGGCACTGATATCACGCTGGTCGGCCTCGACCGCTCGTATCTGCCCATCACCCGCTACTCGATTGAGCAGAGCGACGGCGTTACCGCGATCTCCAACTATCTGCGCGATCGCACCCTGCGCGTTTTCGACGTCAAGAACAGCATCGAAGTGATTTACAACTCGGTGAATTGCGATGTTTACTACCGCAATCCTGCGGCGGTCTCACAAATGCGCGCTGAGTATGCGCCCAAAGGCGAGCGTGTGCTGGTGCATCTTTCCAATTTCCGTCCGGTGAAGCGCCTGACCGACGTGATCGAAATTTTCGACCGCGTCTGCAAACAGATTCCATCCAGGCTAATACTGATTGGAGACGGCCCTGACCGCTCGGTCGCCGAATGGCTGGCCGTGCAAAAGGGCATTCACGATGACGTGCTGTTTCTGGGCAAGCAGGATCAGATTTACGACAAGCTGGCCGTGGCCGACATCATGCTGATGCCCAGCGAACTCGAGTCGTTCGGGTTGGCGGCGCTGGAAGCCATGGCCTGCGAGGTCGTTCCCATTGCCACGCGCGCCGGAGGGGTCCCGGAAGTCATCGAGCATGGCAAGACCGGCTATCTGGCGGATGTGGGCGATGTCGAAACTATGGCGCGCTATGCCGTCGAGTTGCTGCGCAACGAACCGCAATTGCGGGAAATGGGCAGACAAGGCCGGGCGGCCGCTCAAGACCGGTTCTGCTCGACCAAAATCGTCAAGCAATACGAGGATTTTTACCGCCGCGTGCTGGAGCGTTCGGCGTAAAAGCCCTCGGGAACGGAACTCGCCGCTTCCACCAGCGGTAGCCGAATCCGGATCAGCGTTCCCTTGCCTTCATGGCTGTCAATCGTCAGGCGCGCGGTGTCGCCATAGAGTACCTGCAGCCGCTCGGAAACGTTGGCCATCCCGATGCCCATCCCCATCCAACTGCTGCTTTCTTCCAGATGCGCCCCGCCCATTCCCACGCCGTCATCCTCGACCTCGATGATCAGTTTGGAGTCAGCGACCCGGCTGCGCAGGTAGATGCTTCCGCCTTCCACTTTCGGTGCCAGCCCGTGCTTGATCGAATTCTCCACCAGCGGCTGCAGCAGCATGCTGGGCACGACCACGTCCAGCGACGCGGGGTCGAGTTCTTTGACCACGCGCAGCTTGTCCCGCCCGAAACGCACCACCTCGATGTCGAGGTAGTTGTCGATGAATTCGAATTCTTCCCGCAGCGGCGCAAAGGCTTCGCTGCTGCTCAGCAGGTGCCGCAGAATCGTGGCCAGCTTGAAGATCACCTCTCGCGCCATATCCGGGTCGAACCGCACCAGCGAGGAAATGGAATTCAAGGTGTTGAACAGGAAGTGAGGATTGACCTGATTCTGCAGCGCCACCATGCGGGCGTGAAGCAGAAGCCGTTCCTGCTCTTCGAGCTTGATCTGGATGCGCACGCTGTTGAAGATTTTGATTTCTATTCCGACAGCTGCCACCGACGCCGCATAGATCAGGCCCCAAACCCAGTAGTTATCGGGACTCTCGATGCTGAAGATGGATTTCGGCAGGTACCGCGCCAATTCGGTCTGCACAAAGCGCAATCCAACGACCGCAGTGAAGAACATGACCTGCCAGTCGAACAAGCGAGGCCGCGGCAAATTGCGCCGAATCAGGCGGAAGATACTCTGATCGATAAATGGAGAGAAGGACCAGATATTCTCTTTGTCGACGGCCATCGTGCGGAGTTGTCCGGCCAGAAAACCACAGAGCACATCGAACGGGATTGCGGCCCATTCTCCATGCAGCAGGGCAGGTATGCCCATGAGCACTCCACCCAGAGATCCCGCCCAGCGTCCGGCCATCACTCCCAGCAGAAGGGCCGTTTCAAAACTGATATCGCTGGCGGAAAAACTCCTCTGCATGATCCGGATCCACACTCCGATCATGATCGGGAGGCTAAACCAAAGGACAAGGTACACTTTTTGCCGGAAAGTGCGCTCTTCGCGAAACAGTAATGACTTGAATTCCTTGGAGCGCACCAGACTGCTGGATACGGCCGCAGCTACGCCCAGCTTGATCAGCAGATTGACCAGAATGAGGCGCGATTCCATGGGTTCGGCGCGCGCCGAGCGCGCGGGTTGAGTTCCTCCGACAGAACTGTAGCACGAGCAGAAGCTCAATATCCTTTCTGCTTGTCCACCACAAAGCGCAGCGGTTGCCCCGCCAGATAGCGGCGCAGATTCTCCGAGAACAGTTCATAGTGCCGGTTCCAGAGTTTGTCGGTGAGGCCGGCGGTGTGCGGCGTAATCAGCAGGTTTTCAGCGCCCCAGAGCGGCGAGTCCGCCGGCAACGGCTCCTTCTCGAACACATCCAACGCGGCCCCCGCAATGCGGCGCGAGCGGAGTGCCTCCACCAGGTCGTCCACGTTTACCTGCGGACCCCGGCCCACGTTAACGAGGTTAGCGTCCGGCTTCATGACCGCCAGCCTGGCGGCATTGATCAGACCCTCTGTCTCGGCGAGCAGCGGAGCAGCCAGCACCACGTAATCGGACTGCCTGAGCAATTCATCCAGCTTGGCCGGAGGGAACACCGTCTCTACACCCTCGGTCCTTCCCTTCTCGACGTGCTCGCGCACCGCGATCACCCGCATGCCCATGCCATACGCCATCCGCGCCACCCGCCTCCCGATGCTGCCCAGGCCAATCAATCCCAGAGTCGCGCCAGAAAGTTCGCGCAGGCGCGCCCCGTCCTTCCACATGGCTTCCTGTCCCCAGACGCGCTTCTGCTGGAATGCGGCCGCCTGCGGAATTTTCTTGGCCAGCGCGAAGATCAGCGCCATGACATGTTCGGCCACCACCGGGCCGTGCACTTCGGTTGAGTTCGTGAGCGCCACATCGCTATTGACTAACTCCGCGAACAGCAACTGATGCACCGCAGCCGTGGGCGCATGAATCCAGCGCAGCTTGCGCGCCACGGCAAATTGCTCCGGCCGCAGCGAGATGGTGAAGACAATTTCCGCATCGCCGAGATGTTGCTCGATTCCTTCATAGCTGTTGCGCTGCACAACCTGCAGCTCGGGAAACTCATCCCCCAACCGCGCCCCGAACCACGCCGGGACGTTCCACAGCTCGAACCGGTGATGCACGACGATCAGTAGTTTCATGGCTGCGAGAATTTAATCACAGAACGCGCGCAGGAAGGCACGTTCAGAAACTATCGTGAGCACAGTGTAGTGCAGGCGGCAGCGCAAATGCGCCGCGTGGCGCGCTCAGTCAATTTCATACACTGGGGTTGGACCGTTGGGGTCAATGAATGAGATGGAGATATTACGTCAACAAACGTCTGAATCAGTCGCCGCCTCCGTTTCACGACCGCAATTATTTGCACATTGACAGGATAAGGATTATCCGCCATAATCCGTCCCACGTTTGGGGCACATCCATCTTTTCCCCTCGCCCGAACCTGATTTCTGTACTTCCTTACCGGCTTTTTACTGAAAGCACTTCGGCCCTGTCTGGAATAATGTCCGATTTTCCAAAGGAGAAACTCCCATGAAATTCCGCGCCGCTGGCGTAGGTGTATTCCTGTCGCTGCTGCTTTCACTGACCCCACTAACCCTAGCTCAAACCTCTTCGCATAACGCATCTGCCCTGCCCCCGCCTGGTCCGGTTCGGCGGCACGGTCAAGGATCTTAACGGCAAGCCGCTGACCAGCGTGGTCGGTGTCACTTTCTCTTTGTATTCTGAGCAAACCGGCGGCGCCCCGCTGTGGCTGGAGACGCAGAACGTGACCGCCGACAACCTGGGCCATTACACGGTTCTGCTGGGATCGACCAAGCCCGACGGGCTGCCAGCTGAGATGTTCACTTCCGAACAGGCACGATGGGTGGGAGTGCAAGTCTCCGGGCAGGCCGAGCAGCCGCGCGTGCTGCTGGTCAGCGCGCCCTACGCGTTGAAGGCAGGGGATGCAGAGACCATCGGTGGATTGCCGCCCTCAGCCTTCGTGCTGGCCGCGCCAGCGGCCGTCAGTGCGGCTGCAGCCAGCAGCACGGCTGAAACCGTTTCGCCGCTAGCCGCTACCGACGTGACCACCACCGGCGGCACGACCGGCTATCTGCCAATGTTCAACGGGGCTTCGACCGTCATCGATTCGTCACTGTTTCAGACCGGCAGCGGTACCACAGGCAAGCTGGGTATTGACACCACCACGCCGGCGACTCAACTTGACGTCAATGGCGCCGGCACCATTCGCGGCATTCTGAGTTTGCCGGCGACCGGCACATCTACCGCGGCCGCAGGCAAGAACTCGCAACCGCTCAGCTTGACCGCTTCAGCGTTCAACAAAGGCACGGCGACTGCGGTAAACCAGGTCTTCCACTTGCAGGCCCAGCCGGCGGGCAACGATACGTCAACCACGTCGGGCACGCTGAACCTGCTCTATGCGACGGGAACGGCCACGCCCGCCAATATCCTCTCGATTGCCAGCAACGGAAAGATCACGTTCGCCGCCGGGCAGACGTTTCCCGGCACGGGCACGGTCACCAGTGTGACCGCCTGAGCCGGCTTGGCCGGGGGAACGATTACCAAGACCGGAACGATCAGCCTTGCCGCCGGCGGCGTGACCAATGCCGACCTGGCGCATGACTCGCTGACTGTGAATGCCGGGGCCGATCTGACCGGCGGAGGTGCCGTACTCCTCGGCGGATCCACCACCCTCAACTTGGACACCACCAAGGTTCCGCTGCTGGCATCCGCCAACAGCTTCACCAACAGCCAGAGTATTACCGGCAACCTTGCCGTCAGCGGCACGGTCTCCGGGGGTACTGGAACCTTCAGCGGCAACGTCAGCGGCGCCAATCTAAGCACCGGCGGCGGAGTCTCAGCGACATACGTCGACACGACGGGAGTAAACCTCTTCAGTCCCGGGTTTTCAGAATTCGTGGGCTCCGAGCCCGAGTACGTAGTCGACGTTACTAATTCCGGCGGCGGAAACGGGATCATCGCGTTCAACAACGCAAGCAGCGGAACCTTTGCTGGAGTTTACGCTGCCGCCACGAGCAGTATTAACGCAAATGGCGTCTTCGGCCAGCAGGGAGGCGAAAGCTCCACGGCAAGTAATTTCGCAAGTGCTTTCTCCGGCACGAATGGCGCCGCCGGCGTTTGGGGCGATGGTGGTACGACCACTGCCGAGATCGGCGTCATCGGAACTGTGGATTCCGGCTGGGCGGGTCTGTTCACGAACAGCGGTAGCGGAACCTACACCCTTGAAGCCGTCGCGCAAAACTCCGCAGAGTATCCGTTTTATGCGGCCAACTCCGCAAACGGCACCTCTTGCAACGTTGACACCGGCGGCAACCTCAACTGCACCGGGTCCAAGAACGCCATCGTGCCCATCGACGGCGGAGCGCGAATAGTGGCAATGTCAGCCATCGAGGCCCCACAGAACTGGTTTGAGGATGCGGGTTCGGCGGAATTGGTGAAGGGCGTTGCGGTCGTTACGCTCGACCACGACTTCACCCAAACCGTCAACACCGAGATGGACTACAAAGTCTTTCCCGTCCCCAATGGAGACTGCAAGGGCCTGTACGTGACTAACAAGACAGCAACTTCCTTCGAGGTCCGGGAACTGGGCGGTGGCACCTCCAGCGTGCGCTTTGATTACCGAATCATGGCGCTACGGCGGAAATACGAGAACGTCCGCTTCGCCGACCACAGCCACGATTTGGATCAGATGAAGCTGGGGCAGAACCGTTTGGGAATGAAGGTCGCGCCACACTCTCATAAGCCGGACATGAGTCGTCAACCTCGTCCCGCGTCGACAAAAGCTATGCTTACGCCGACCGCGACGAAGTCACCAACACGTTAGCCTCGGAGCTCCAAGGATGGCCCAACCTAGCCGCATTCTTTGCGGCTAGGTTGGGGGTTTTAGCTCTACTAGCGGGTGCCGCAGGCCGGCACAAAGTTAAATCCATTCGTGAAACCAGCGCTATCCGAACGCCAATTCCTTCGCCCGCTGCGTCGCCTTGACCACGGCTTTGATCAGCGTGACGCGCAGCTTGCCTTCCTCTAACTCCATGATGGCGTCAATGGTGCAGCCGGCCGGAGTGGTCACTGCGTCCTTGAGCAGTGCCGGATGGTCGCCGGTTTCGAGCACCACCTGAGCCGCGCCCAGCGTCGTCTGCGCGGCCAGCAGAGTTGCGATATCGCGCGGCAAACCAACCTTCACTCCCGCTTCCGCCAGCGATTCCAGAATGATGTAGATGTAGGCCGGGCCGCTGGCCGAGAGCGCTGTCACGGCGTCCATGTGTTTTTCGTCAACCACAACCGTTCTTCCCACCACGTCAAACATGTGGCAGGCCAGGGCGACATGTTTGGCGCTGGCGTGCTTGCCCTGGCAGAGCCCGGTCATTCCGCTGCCCAGCAGACAAGGGGTGTTCGGCATGGCGCGGATCACAGGAACATTGGGTGGAAGATCTCTTTCGATCGTCGCAGTCGGCACCGACGCCGCCACCGACACGATCACCTGCCGAGGGGTAACGTGAGCGCTGATCTCGCGCACCACCTCTTCGACCACCTGCGGCTTCACCGCAATCACAATAATGTCTGCGCCCTTCACCGCCGCGGCGTTATCGGTCCCAACCTTCACCTTCAGTTTCGCCGCCAGCGCCCTGGCGCGTTCCGGGTGCGCCACCGTAGCGCAAGTGGACTTCGCCGAGAGCAGACCTTTGCTGAGCAGAGCCTGCAGCAGGATGCCGCCCATTTTCCCGGCGCCCAGAAATGCGACTTTTTTTCCCGACAGATCATTGGCCATAACTTTCCTTCGAGTTACGTCAGTCAACATCTTCACCACGGAGGCACAGAGGCACGGAGAAAAGTCCCTTCTTTCTTCTCGGTGTCTCCGTGCCTCCGTGGTGAATCATCTCTACTTCGCAGCCACCCCTCGGCTGCGTTCCATCCAATTCCAGGCTGTCGCCACCACGTCGTGCAGCCCGCGCGTGGCCTTCCACTGGAGCAGGGCCTGCGCCCTGGCCGGGTTGGCTACTAACATCGGAGGATCTCCCGCGCGCCGCGGCCCGATCTTGCGCGGCACCGGCCTGCCCGTCACTCGTTCCACCTCCAGGATCACTTCCTGCACGGAGTACCCCTGGCCCGTCCCTACGTTCACCGCGAAACTGTCCCTGCCCGCCGCAAGGTGATCGAGTGCCTTCACGTGCACGTCCGCCAGATCGTTCACATGAACGTAGTCTCGGATGCAGGTCCCGTCCGGCGTCGGATAGTCCGATCCGAATACCTGCAGTTCCGGCGCCCGCCCGGCTGCCGCGCCGAGCGCGAGGGGAATCAGATGGGTCTCGGGATCGTGCAGTTCGCCAATTTCGCCGCTCTCATCGGCGCCCGCTGCGTTGAAGTAACGCAGACTGGCAAAGCGGAAACCGTAAGCCCGGTCATACGATTCCAGCGCCTGCTCGAAGAACAGCTTCGAGACTCCATATGGATTCACCGGCTGGCGCGGAGTGTTCTCGTCGATCGGAACTTTCGCCGGCTCGCCATAGACCGCGCAGGTAGAAGAGAAAATGATCTTCTTCACTCCGGCTGCAAGCGCCGCGTTCAGCAGCGAAAGGCCCCCCTCAACGTTGTTATGAAAATACTTCTTCGGATTCAGGACCGATTCGCCGACATAAGCGTGGGCGGCGAAGTGCATCACGGCGTCTGACCGCGGCAATACTCGCCCGAGCGCAGCCGCATCCAGCACATCGCCTTTCACCAGTTCAAATCCCGTTGCCAGGAATTCGTAGCCGGTGCTGAGATTGTCAAAAATTATGACTTCATGCCCGGCGCGCCGCAGTGCTCGTGCCGCATGACTGCCGATGTATCCTGCTCCACCGATGACCAGAACAACCACGTCATTCCCTTTCCTGCCGTGCCTCGCAGCCGCGACCTGAGGCTGCCGCACGACCTCCGCGTGGAAACCGTTTCCCTCGTCCTTACGACAGCCGGCTTTGAATCAAGACTGAATTATAAGGGTTGCTGCCGTGGGAACCACCGGATTCAGCCCGCTAAGTCCAGCTTTACCAGCCTCGGCGCCCGGCGAGGCTCACAGCTTAATCAAGCCCACTTTGCATGCCTCGTGCCCGTAGTGGGCTGTTTTGGAATCTCACTCACTTTGAGAGCCTCCTAAAAAGGTCAGTTAATCCGAAGGCCAGTACGACAAAGCCGACTATGGCGAATATTGGACGCAACCATGCTGCCACTGGCCAACGACGACCGCGAGTGGTTCCCCGGCCAGTTACGGCCCCTTCGGAGAAGAGTGATCGCGATAGCCAAGCACATGATGTCCAGCCACGGAACGTCGAAACTGAGCAGCGATAGAAACATTGGACCGATCCAATAATCCCACCAAATCCTCCAAACTCAAAAGAGCCCACGACCGTCGTGCGGCGTCAGCGCCTTCTCCGTGCCAACCCTGCTAAGATAGCGCATTGTTCCGCGCGGAGGCCTCCGTGGAAATCGAACTCACGCCCGAACCGGCGCCAACCTCCCAGCCCACACCCGTACCCGCAGAAGTTGTGCCTGTAGCGTTGTCGCCCGTGCCCAGCCCGCCCACCAATCCCGACCGCAGCACCGGTTTGCTGATCTTTGGCGTGGTACAGATCATCCTCGGATTGATGACCGCCATGATGGTGCCGCTGATTGCTCTGGGAGCGTTCGTGTCGCGTCTGGCTCCGGGCGGTGCCATGCGTCCCGGCCAATACGTGTCCGCCAGCGCCACCTACCTTCTTCTTGCCGGCGCACTGGTCTGGCTGGGCATCGGATCCATGCGGACCAAGCGCTGGGCGCGCTCGCTCACGCTGGTCATCTCCTGGTACTGGATGATTCTGGGCGTGCTCATAACCGTTCTGCTGACCGGGGTGCTGCCGGTGACCATGCGAACGGCACTGCAGATGCAGCAGAATACTCCGGGAGCGTCAACGGCCGCCCTCCCCACCGGCGTGATGGCCGTCATTCTTACGTTCATCATCGTTTTCTGCGCCATCTTTTTTATTGGCGTACCTATCGCTTTTGTCGTCTTTTACAGCCGCGCGGACGTCGCCGCAACGTGTCACGATCGCGATCCGGTCGAGCCCTGGACCGACCGCGCCCCTCTGCCCGTTCTCGGCGCCAGCCTCGTATTCTTCGTTGGCGCCATGTATCTGTTGGTTACCGGTCTCTCGACTCCGGTTTTCCCCTTTTTTGGCCGCTACGTCACCGGGATTGCCGGATTCGCCTGCTTTCTCATTCTCGCCGCGCTGGACACTTACCTTGCCTTCGCCATTTTCCGGCTCAAGGCCGTGGGCTGGTGGCTCGCGATCCTGACCGTGCCCATCCGCCTTTTCTCGATGGCGCTCACCTTCGCCAAGGCCGACATGATGCAGGCTTATTCGAAAATGGGGATGTCCGATGCCCAGTTGCAGATGCTGCAGTCGAGCCCGTTCGTTCGCAGCCACGTCATCCTATGGTGGAGTCTGGTGTCGCTGGTCATATTCCTCGGCTATCTGATCTGGTTAAAGCGTTACTTTAAGACTCCGTCAGTGCCGTCTCCGGTGGAAAGCCTTTCGGCACTCGCGGGATAGCCACTGGCTCCGGGCAGGCCGCAATTTTGAATTCTGGGGGTTTTCATGACTGAACATCTCGCCGACAAAACTTGTGTGCCGTGCCGTGGAGGGGTTCCGCCTGTGAAAGGTGCGGAACTGGAAAAGCTGCATCGTATTGTCCCGCGATGGACGGTGACGAACGAACACCACATTCACCGCGAGTTTCTCTTTCCTGACTTCAAGCAGGCGCTCGATTTCGTCAATCGCGTGGGCGCGCTGGCCGAGGAACAACGGCACCATCCCGACATCCTTCTGGCCTGGGGCAAAGCGGAGATTTCACTGTGGACCCACAAGATTGACGGCCTTACTGAGAGCGACTTCATCATGGCGGCAAAAATCGACCGCATCTTTGGGAAGTAGCTTTCGTTGCCGACAACCTTGCCGACGTCTTGGGCGGCAGGCGAAATAACTCGGGCAGGTGACATAATTCGTCACCTGACCTCCGGGACTCAGGCTGGAAACCCATATCTCACTTTCAAAATCAGTCACTTAGCAGTAGTGTTTGTTGGTAACCGAACTGCACTCTGAGAGGCGATCCGATTGCCTCCGCCAGGCAAGGTGAGCGGTTATGGCGTACTCGAAAAAAAGGCAGTATCCGCGATTCAAAGCTTCCATTCCCGTTGAGTTGCGTCAGCCGGGAGTGAACGTACCCTTGAGGGCGCAGACCGGCGATATTTGCGTGGGCGGATGCTATGTGGAAATGACCTCGACCCAGCAAGTGTCGAAGGAAGTCGAGGTGATTCTCTGGGTCGGTCAGGAGAAAGTCGTGGCCCGAGGCGTGGTTGTGAGCAACCATCCTGCCTTTGGAAATGGAATTAAGTTCACGGAAGTGTCCAACGAAGACCGCGCGCGGCTGCAGAAGCTGGTGGATTCGCTGGATCCATTCCACCGCGCTCCGCAAAACAAGCCCTAGGAGCACCACTCACGGTTGCGGCCGCAGCCTCCAGCGCATCCCGTCGATCCCGTCCCGCTATGGTTTCAGCTTGATCTTCAGATCAGCGGCGATTTGCTTGCCGTGGAAGCGGCCGTTTTCGATGAAGATTTCGTTCGTCCGTGACCCGGCCACAATCACGCCCGCGACGTAAATTCCCTTGACGTTGCTTTCCAGCGACACCGGGTCGCACACCGGCCGCCATTGCTGGTCCGACAATTCGAGGCCCATGCTGCGCAGAAAATCATAGTCGGGGTGGTAGCCGATCAGGGCCAGCACGAAATCGTTCTTGATGCGCACCGGACCGCTGGGCGTGTTGATGACCACATGATCGACGCCGATTTCCTGCACCCAGCTGTTGAAGTGGGCCTCGATTTCCTCGTTCTTGATGCGGTTCTCGAGATCGGGCTTGATCCAGTACTTGACGTGGTGGTGCAGCTGCGCCTCGCGGTGCACCAGGGTAACGCGCGCTCCGTGCCGCCACAGATCGAGCGCGGCAATGGCCGCTGAATTCTTGCCGCCGATCACCAGCACATCCGTGTCGTAATACGGATGCGGTTCACCGTAGTAGTGCGAAACCTTGGGCAGTTCCTCCCCCGGCACTCCCAGGTTGTTGGCCAGATCGTAATAGCCGGTCGAGACGATGACTTTCTTGGCACGGTAGTCGTGCGGGCGTCCGGCACGGTCGGTCGCCGTAATTGTGAAGTCTCCATCTTCGCCGAGCACGGTCTTGACCCACTCGTACTGCCGGACATCGAGCTCGTAATGTTCCGCCACCTTGCGGTAGTACTCGAGCGCTTCCTCGCGCGTCGGTTTCTGCTGGGCGGTAGTGAAGGGGATGTCGCCGATCTCGAGCAGCTCTGGCGTGGTGAAGAACACCATGTTCGCGGGATAGTGGAACAGCGAATTGACCAGGCATCCCTTGTCGAGAACGATGACTTGCAGCCCGATCTTCTGCGCTTCAATGGCGCAGGCCAGGCCGGTCGGCCCGGCGCCGATGATGAGCACGTCGGTACGCATCTCCGCGCGTTTTTGGGCCTTGGTCTTAGGAAGGGAGTCGATTTCTTCGTCGGCGAGGAACTCAGGCATAGGAGCGGAGTCATGCGAGGCCAAGGCCGCGGCGGCTCGCAAACGCTTGATTCTAGCACGCGAGGCTTTCGGAAAATGGGGCCGTTCAGAGGAGTGCCAGTTTGCAGAAACAGGCCTGTAGGGTAGCCGCGCTTTAGCCGAAGGCAGGCTTGAGGGCTGCCTGCCCGGTTCTGGAAAATCCACAGCGCATCGTGACATGCGTCACATCCACACAGCCGCATCACAAATACACTGGGGAAGTTTCAGGAGCAAACGGATGGCACTGCTCACTATCGTGGTGGTCGCTGCCCTTGTTCTTCTTGCCATACGATTGTTAAACATCCCGTCCCCACCCTCGTGCGACACAGGTCAACACGGCCGTGAACTATCGTCGGCTGACCGTCTCCGGGACCCAGTGAAAACGAAGGTCGCCGACGCTGTTGGCCTGGCAAGCCGCGCTGAGCTGAATCTCGCACTGTTTCCACCGAGATTTGTTGTTTTCGACCTTGAGACAACTGGCCTTGATCCGGTGCGGAACGAGATCATCGAGATAGGCGCAATTAGGATTAATCGCGACTCCGGCTCCCACGACACATTTCGCAGGCTGGTGAAACCAATCGGGCGCATACCGAAACTGATCACACGAATAAACGGTATTTCGCAGGACATGGTCGCCAGCGAAGGAATCCCGCTGGAACAAGCCCTCAGGGAGTTCGTTGGGTTCATCGAGGACCTTCCCCTTGTAAGCTTCAATGCTGATTTCGACATGGCTTTTCTGCGGAATGCGGCAGCGCAGCACGGTCTCGTTGTTAGCAACTCAGCCTCGTGCGCCCTGAAGTTGGCGCGGCTCGCATGGCCCAGCCGGGAGAGCTACAAACTGTGCGACTTCGCCAAGGATGCAGGGTTGTCAGACGTGGAGATGCACAGTGCCCTGAACGATTGCCAGCTCGCACTACTTGTATACATCGCCGCCGCTTCGATACTGGGAGCAGCAACGGCGCCAACAGACGGACGTCATTCAGAGATGCAATTCGGTCCGTCCCCCAGAATGCTTGCCTTCCGCCAGAACTCACGCATTCCGACAGACCCGGTCGAACGGAATCTACTCGGAATGGAGCTCGAAGCAGACGGCCAGACCGACTTCGCCGTCGAGTGCTACCAGGCCAATGTTCGCGACGGTTTTGAAGGCAACCATCCGTATGATCGGCTTGCCGTTATCTTTCGTCGGCGCAAAGACGTCCCAAGCGAGGTCGCGGTGCTTACCCGCGCCATCGAGGTGTTCTCGCAGCTCCAGGCCTCTTCGCGCTCGGATTTAGCCCCAAAATTGGAAAAGTTTAGACACAGGCTTCGTCGCGTTCCTACGCACTTGAATAGGGGCCCGACATCCCCACCCTAACGTCGCAAGAAACGCGATGTTAGGATGGGGCACCCTGCGTCTCGGCGTTATAATCTCTGGTTGCATTCATCTCTCCGCTCGACTCAGGAGTTCCTCATGTCTACCCTCACCGAACCCGCCGTTCGCACCCGCATTGAATCCGACAGCATGGGCAAGATCGAAGTCCCTGCGAACGTCTACTGGGGCGCGCAGACCGAGCGCTCGCTGCTGCATTTCAATATCGGCCGCGACACCATGCCGCCCGAACTGATCCGCGCCTTCGGCATCCTCAAGAAAGCCTGCGCGCTGGTGAATCAGGACCTGGGCAAGTTGCCGGCCGATAAAGCCAAGCTGATCGTCCAGGCCGCCGACGAAGTCATTGCCGGCAAGCTCAACGACCAGTTCCCGCTGCGCATCTGGCAGACCGGCAGCGGCACCCAGACGAACATGAACGTGAACGAGGTCATTTCGAACCGGGCCATTGAAATCGCCGGCGGCGAGATGGGATCGAAGAAGCCGATCCATCCCAACGATCATGTCAACATGTCGCAGTCGTCGAATGACACCTTCCCGGCGGCCATGCACATCGCGGCGGCAGAGCGCGTAAAGAACGCACTGATTCCGGCAATCAAGACGGTGCGCGACGCAATCGCGGCCAAGGCCAAAGAATTCGACAGCATCGTGAAGATCGGCCGCACGCACTTGCAGGACGCCGTTCCCCTAACCATCGGCCAGGAATTCGGCGGCTGGGCCAGCCTGCTCGAGCGCGACATCAAGCGGTTGGAGCAGGCGCTCGAAGGATTATATGAGCTTGCCATCGGAGGCACTGCCGTGGGCACGGGGCTCAACACCCATCCGGAATTTGCCGAGCGGGCGGCCAAGAAGATCGCCGAACTGACTGGACTTCCCTTCCGCTCGCATCCCAACAAGTTTGCGGCGCTTTCCGCCCACGATGAGATCGTGTTCGCGCAGGGCGCGATGGAAACGCTGGCGGCATCGTTCATGAAGATCTCAAACGATATTCGCTGGCTGGCCTCCGGCCCGCGCTGCGGCCTTGGAGAATTGGTGATTCCTGAGAACGAGCCCGGGTCTTCGATCATGCCGGGCAAGGTAAACCCCACCCAGTGCGAGGCCATGACCATGGTCTGCGTGCAGGTGCACGGCGCGACGGCGGCGGTTGGCTTCGCTGGATCGCAGGGCAATTTCGAGCTGAACGTGTTCAAGCCGGTGATGATCTACAACTTCCTGCATTCGGTCACGCTCATCACCGACGCTTGCCACGGCTATGTCGAGTACATGGTCAAGGGTATTGAAGTGGATCGCGCCAAGGTGGATTCGTATGTCAAGAATTCGCTCATGCTGGTCACGGCGCTGACCCCGAAGGTCGGCTACGACAAGGCAGCGCAGATCGCGCATACCGCGCACGTCGAACATTCGAGCCTGCGCGAAGCGGCGGTGAAGCTGGGACATCTCACCGGCGAGGAATTCGATCAGTTGGTCAAGCCGGAGAAGATGACGCGGCCGTAGCCGCCGCCCGCAGCGACTTGCAATCTGTATATCCAACGTATATACTCTGTATTCGGGAGGTAGATACTTGGCCAGCGCTCAAGTTGTGAAATGGGGCAACAGCCTCGCGGTGCGAATTCCGAAGAGCATCGCGGCAAGGGCCCGCATGAAGGAAGGCGACGCTCTTGAGATCAAGGCCGCCAAGGGCCGCATTGAGCTAAGAAGTGCCGAAAGAATCCCAACGTTGGAAGAACTGGTGGCTCAGATCACACCGGAGAACCGCCACCCAGAAACCGACTGGGGCCCTGACGTGGGGCGGGAGAAGATCGAGTGGTGAGGCGTTATGTCCCGGAGGTTGGCGACATTGCATGGCTCGACTTCGATCCACAAGCGGGGCGCGAGCAAGCGAAACGCCGCCCGGCGTTGGTTTTGACCGATCAAACTTACAATCGTGCCAGCGGCCTAGTTGTGGTTTGCCCCCTTACCAGCAAGCGGAAGCCATATCCCTTCGCCCTTCCGGTCACCGTGGACAAGGTTGAAGGAGCGGTTCTCGTGGACCACCTCAAGAGCATGGACTGGCAGGCCCGCAAGATAACTTTTCACTCCAAAGCAGACCCGGTGCTGTTGGCAAAGGTACGTGCCTACGTCGCGGTTCTACTGCGCATCCTGTGAGGTTTGCAAACTACTTCTTCAGCAGGCTGGTGTGGCTGGCAACGCACTGCCATTTGCCGCCGTCGAGCACCCAGGTGTCGGTAAAGCGGCCCATGTGGTCGTAAGGCTTGCCCTGATAGCTGCCTTGGGTGTGATAAATGCCGGTGACCACGGCCGTATCACCGAAGAAGTTCATCTTCACGTCCTGGATGTTCGCCAGCGTGGGTTTGTAGACAGGGTTTCGGATGTCCGCCAGAAATTTCTGTTTGTCACTGAGGTCGCCATCCCACTCGGTATCGATGAAGCGGCTCGAAACCAGGGCGTCGAGGGCAGCGGAATCCCGGTTCACCTGGGCTTCGTTCCACATGCGCTCCAGAATCAGGAGCTTCGCTTCGCGGGGATCGGCCTGCTGTGCCGCCACGGCAACCGAACTTACAGCCAGCAGAAAACAACAGCAGATGGTGCGTATCATAGTCGCGCAAGTTCGCCGCTTACGGCCGGGCGGACGATGCCAGAAAAATAGCAGTTTGGGCACTCCTCTCGCTATCGAAAACGCACCCCGGTGAGTTACCTCCGTCACGCTGGAGGACCGTTCTGAACACAGACTGTTGACGGGAAGGCCTTTCCGAACCAGAGCTTCCAGAAGGCCATGACTTTCGGTGTACTGTCGCTTGCCTAGAACGCCCAGCGGAGCAAGGTCGCGCCCACGGTGAAGCCGGCCCCGACTGAGGCCAGCAGCACCAGGCTTCCTTTCTTCAGTTTGCCTTCCTCAATGGCTGTGGCCATAGCCAGCGGGACGGTCGCAGCCGTGGTGTTGCCGTAGCGTTCAATGTTGACGATCACCGCTTCCGGCCGCAGGCCCAGGCGATCGGCGGTGGCGCTGATGATGCGCAGGTTGGCCTGGTGCGGGATGAATGCGTCAATGTCAGAGCCTTTCAGCCGGTTGCGTTCGAGCAGTTTCTGACAAAGTTCGGTCTGCTTGCGCACGGCGAATTTGAAGACCTGCTGTCCATCCTGGCGGACGTAATGCATTTTCCTTTCGATCGTATCTTTCGACGCTGGATGCAGGCTGCCCCCACCCGGCATGTAGAGGAATTCACCGCCGGACCCGTCCACTTCGTGGATGTAGTCAATCAGTCCGACCGAATCGTCTTCCGCCGGTTCCAGGATCGCCGCGCCCGCACCGTCGCCGAAAATCACGCAAGTGGCGCGGTCGGTGTAGTCAATGATGGATGACATCACGTCGGCGCCGATCACCAGTATCCGCTTGTGCGCTCCGCTGGCAATGAATTGCGCGCCGACCTGCACCGAATAGAGGAAGGCGGAACATGCTCCGGAAAGATCGAACCCCCACGCTCCTTTCGCCCCTAGTTTCTGCTGCACCATGCAAGCCGTCGCAGGAAAAGGCATGTCGGGAGTGACTGTGCCCACAATTATGGCTTCGATGTCGCTGGGCGCCAGGCCGCGCTGCGCCAGGGCCTTTTTCGAGGCCTCCACCGCGAGATCGCTGGTGGCTACGCCTTTGTCTACGATGTGACGTTCGCGGATGCCCACACGCGCCATGATCCACTCGTTATTGGTGTCGACCATGCGCTCGAGGTCGGCGTTGGTAAGCAGGCGCGGCGGCACGTAGGTGCCGAGCGCGCTGATCTTAGCGCGGATGGTTGTGGTCAACGGGAACTCCTGAACGGAAACGTCAATTGTGAAGGATTACAGGAAGAATGTCTAACGGCGGACGTCGGACCTCAGACCTCGGGCGTCAGGCCTTGGACGTCAGACCTTCGAGCTTTGAGGCGGGAGCATCAGCCATCCGCCCGTATCCTTGTAAGCTTGGCGGCATGCGGGTTTTCCTGGTTGGATGTCTGGGGCGACCGGATGTTTGCGGTCCGAGGTCTGAAGTCTGACGCCCGAGGTCCGGGGTCTGAGGTCCGACGTCCGCTCTAGCGCGCCCAGCGCAGCAAGGTTGCCCCGGACGTGAACCCGGCACCAACTGCCGCGAGCAATACCAAGTCCCCCTTCTTCAGTTTTCCCTCTTCGATCGCCGTCCGCATGGCGATCGGAATCGTGCCCGCCGTGGTGTTGCCATAGCGATCGATGTTGATGATGACTTTCTCCATCGGCATGCCCAGGCGATCTGCAGTCGCGGTGATGATTCGCAGGTTGGCCTGGTGCGCGATAAAGCAATCCACATCTTTACCCGTCAGCTTATTTTTCTCCAGGATGCGCTCAGTCATCTCCGCCATCTTCTTCACGGCATACTTGAAGACATTCCTTCCATCCTGATGGATATAGTGCATTTTCTGATCAACTGTCTCGTGCGAAGCGGGGTTCAAACTGCCCCCTCCCGGCATGTAGAGATATTGCCCGCCCATGCCCTCGATCTGGGCGACATGGTCAATCACGCCGTCTTCCCCGTCTTCCGCCGGTTCGAGCAGAACCGCGCCCGCCCCGTCGCCAAAAATGATGCACACCGCACGGTCGGTAAAGTCGGTCATGGATGAGTTCACATCCGACCCGATTACCAGCACCTTCTTGTACTGTCCCGACTCGACAAATTTCACACCCGTGTTCAGGGCAAACAGAAACCCCGAACATCCAGCGGAAACATCAAAACCCCAGGTGTTCACGATGCCTAATTTGTGCTGAACCAGGCACGCGGTCGAGGGATACATCATGTCCGGCGTGACCGTACCCACCACGATGAGATCCACCTGCTGCAGATCGAAGGGATGCGACGCCAGCAGGTTCCTGACCGCCTCGACCGCCAGGTCGCTGGCTGCCACTCCCTTGTCCACAAGATGGCGCTCGCGGATGCCCACACGTTCCATGATCCATTCGTTGGTGGTGTCGACCATCTTTTCCAAGTCGGCGTTGGTGAGAACGCGCGGCGGCAGGTAAGTGCCGAGGGCGGTGATTTTGGCGCGGATTGGTTTCGTCAAATGAGGGCTCCTGAATATGAAACGAATAGGAAACCCAGTATTTTGAAGGATTGGAAGCAGAATGTCTAACCCGATTCAGCGTTGGTGCAGTTAACTAGCCAGGACTGACCGACATTCCCGAAAAAATAAGCCAGGCACCGGGGGCTCGCTGCACTCGCAAGAGCCCGTTACCGTTGCTTCCTTCCGGACCTGGCGGGGTTGGCGGGAATACGTCGCGCGAGACCGATGCCTGACTGGCCATTTTAGCATCCGGCAATCTTTCCTTCCTGGTAGCGCCGGCGTCCCCGCCGGCTGTCGTGAGGGCATCCTGCCCTCACAATTCCGGTTATCCGACCAAAGGCCATGTGACTTTCGGTGCAAGAATCGGCCCCTGAAGTCTTCCCTTCCTGACGCTGTTATCGAACAATAGAGGGCGAACCATAGAACTCTCGCGGGGAAGGCTTCCCCTCCGCGAGTAAAGCCCATGGCCACGCAACCGGCAAAACTCGGTCTGACCCCGCTCCATACGGCCATCGACTTTTACTTTGACGTAGCGCTGTATCTGCTTGTGCTGACTGGCTTTGTCACCCTAGCTAGCACCGGTGGGCTCGACACTCCTTCGGTGGGCCTGGTGGGCGCGGCTCTGGCTGTGCGCGGCTACTTGTTGGTCACGCGACGTTCAGTGATGATTTCTGAGCGCTGGACCACGCCCCTGACCATCGCCTATTTCGTCTTCTTCGCGGCCGACTACTTCACCATTTCCCACAGCTTCCTGCCCGCCACCCTGCATCTGGCGCTGTTCGGCGCGGTGGTGCGTATGTTCTCGTTGCGGCGCGATCGCGATTACATCACCATGGCGATTCTTGCCTTTCTCATGGTGCTGGCGGCGGCGGTTCTGACCGTGGACAGCGTGTTCCTGCTCTCCTTCACCGCCTTCATGCTGATGGCGGTAGCAACGTTCGTGCTGATGGAGATGCGCCGCTCCGGGCATGCTGCCAGCATCCACGCGCGGCATTCCAGCGATCCGAGGGAACATTGGCATCTGGCGTTCTGGCTGGCACGCATGACCCCGGTCCTGATGCTGATGATCCTGGTCGGCGGCGCCATGCTGTTTTTCCTCATGCCGCGCAAGCAGATTGGCTATCTGGGAGGCTACGCCTTCGGCACCGATTTTTCCGCCGGCTTCAGCGATCACGTGCAACTGGGGCAGATCGGGGAAATTCAGCAGTCCAACGCGGTGGTGATGCATATCCAGATCGACGGTGACAATCTGGGCCGCTACGATCTGCACTGGCGCGGTGTGGCGCTTTCCGATTTCGACGGGCACACCTGGTCGAAGCCACGGGAGCAGTTCCTGCTGCAGCGCTGGGCCGACCAGAGTTTTGCCGTTCCACGGCTTGAGAATGCCGCCCTGAAGTCTCTGGTGACGCCGAACCGGGCGCGCGAGCAGATGATCCATTACCGCGTGTTGATGGAACCGATCGGCACCAATGTTTTCTTTCTGGCCCCCTGGGGCCGCAGCATCAGCGGATACTATCGGATTTTGGCCGGCGACTTGGAGGGCGGGGTTTATGACCTCGACATCCAGCATGCCGTCAGCCGTTACGAGGCATACTCCGACATCGCTGCGCCCTCACCGGCAGAATTGCGAACGGCAGGGCGGAACTATCCGCCGCAGGTCACGGAGATTTACCTCCGGCTGCCCGCGCTCGATCCCCGCGTTCCACGGCTCGCCGCACAAATCGCCCGCCCGGAACGGAACGATTTCGACAAGGCTTCGGCCATCGAGAATTACCTTCGAACCCATTTCGATTACACCTTGGAACTGCCGCGCACCGCGCCCCAAGATCCCGTTGCGAACTTTCTGTTTGAGCGCAAACGGGGACACTGCGAGTACTTTGCCTCTTCCATGGCGGTCATGCTGCGCACGCTGGGCATTCCCTCGCGCGTGGTCAATGGATTCCGCAGTGACGAGTTCAACGACCTGACCGGAAACTACGTGATTCGCGCCAAGGACGCCCATGCCTGGGTGGAAGCCTACTTTCCCGGCTACGGCTGGCGCACCTTCGATCCCACCCCTGGCGGCAGCGCCGGCACGCCTCAGGGCTGGAGCAGAGTCGGTCTCTATCTGGATGCCATGGCCTCATTCTGGCGCGATTGGATCGTCAGCTACGATACTTCGCACCAGTACGTCCTCGGCCAGACCGCGGTGAACGGAACTCGCAATCTCTGGGAGGTTACCCGGAACTGGGCGCGCAGCCACTACGAAGCGATGCTCGCGTGGGCCCGGCGCAGTCAGCAGCGGGTGGAGCATGCACCCGGCCGGTGGACTGTGATCGGGCTCGGGGTCGCGCTGTGCTTTCTGATGGTTGCCAATCTGGGGCGGATCACGCGCCTGCTGCGCGAGGTGCGGTTGCGGCTGCATCCGGAGCACTCGCCGCAACAAGCTGCCGCCATGTGGTACCAACGCATGACCGGCGTGGTAGCCCGAAAAGGAGTGCGGAGATCGGCGGCGCAGACGCCACAGGAATTCGTCAGGAAAATTGACGACGCCCGTCTGCGCACGCCGGTGGCCCACTTCACCGAGGTCTACGAAGTAGCGCGATTCGGCAACTCGCCTGCGGACGTGCAACGTCTGCCGGAACTGTACGAAGCGGTTGAGTCGGCGACGCGAGAGTAGCTTCCGCTGAGTGCGAACTGTTATCCCGAGCGCAGCGAAGAATCCGGAAGGGCGCCCATAAGCGCCGGCTTAAGCAGAATTCCTTCTAGTTGGCCGACTACACACCCCGAATCATTGCCATCCGGCGTGCAACGTGCTGCACAGGCTATAATTGCGCCCACGCATGGCTCTGACCTCTGGCACGAGACTTGGCCCCTACGAAATCGAATCGCCGCTTGGCGCCGGTGGCATGGGCGAAGTGTATCGGGCTCGCGACACGCGACTGGAGCGCACGGTTGCCGTCAAAGTGGTGAACGCGCAACTGGTGGCAAACACTGAACTGCGCGCCCGCTTCGAACGTGAAGCCAAGATCATCTCCCAGCTTCAGCATCCCAATATCTGCGTGCTCCACGATGTGGGCAACGAAGGCCCCATCGACTACCTGGTCATGGAGTTCCTGCAAGGGGAATCTCTGGCCGAACGATTGAGGAAGGGGCCGCTCGCCTCTGAAGAAGTGTTGAGAATCGCCATCGAGATTGCCGATGCCCTCGAAAAAGCACACCGCGCTGGAGTCGTGCATCGCGACCTGAAGCCCGGCAACGTGATGCTCACCAAGTCCGGCGCCAAGCTTCTCGATTTCGGTCTGGCGAAGCCGCTCGGCGCGACGGTCGCCTCCGGAACCGGAGGCGGATCTTCGCCTTCCGTTTTCGCCGCGGCCCTGACGCAGACCATGCCTTCCCCTTCCCCAGCCACACCGCTTTCCACGGCAGGAGCGGTGATCGGCACCGTGCAGTACATGTCGCCAGAGCAGATCCAGGGCGTCGAGGCCGACGCTCGCTCCGATATCTTCTCCTTCGGCGTGATGCTGTTTGAGATGGTGACGGGCAAGCGCACTTTCGAAGGGAAGACGCAGGCCAGCATCGTAGGGCAGATCCTCGCCGTCGACCCGCCCTCGGTCAGCATTCTGCGTCCCGAGACTCCACCGGGGCTGGACCGGGTCATTCGGCTTTGCCTTGATAAAGATCCCGACGAGCGCATCCAGAGCGCGCACGACCTGAAGCTCCAGTTGCAGGCCATTGCCGAGGCGTCGCCGACTACAACACAGGCGCCCGTCGTGGTGCGGGCACGGCGACCCTGGCTGGCGTGGGTGGCGGCCGGAGTGCTGGCCATCGTCGCCATCGGCTTCGCGCTGGTCTACCTTCAGACGCTGCGCGCACCTCAGGTTTCCGTTCACTCCTACATCCTGCCTCCGGAGAAAGCCACTTTCTTGCTGAGCGGAACCGCCACCGGACCACCGGTAGCCTCGCCCGCCTGAAACCGTGAGCCTCGCTGCCAGAACCGGACTCAGCGCGTGAAAGCTTTGCATCCCCAGGTGCGGCGGGAACGGCGAAGTGTACCCGTGTCGCGCGAGTGCGCCCACGTAAAATCGACCGAGCGCCGCGCATTCGTTGGCAAGCACACTGATCGTTGCCGAGTCACGCTAGTGCTTTTTCGGAGGCGACGCCGGGATGAGTGCTCAAGGCCGAAAGAAGGTGTGAGGCGTCGCGTTCGAAAAAGCCGTCAGAAGGAAGCCGCTGGCGCGGCGGGCGCGGTACTTA
>Ga0181524_10000161_pt1 | contig 80268 bp, 78 predicted proteins | sample PEATcosm2014_Bin_34_FD_119761 | JGI IMG/M metagenome (GOLD analysis project Ga0181524, IMG submission 119761) | Peatland microbial communities from MTU Mesocosm Facility, Houghton, MI, USA - PEATcosm2014_Bin05_60_metaG | ecosystem: Environmental > Terrestrial > Soil > Wetlands > Peat | place... | reverse complement strand
GTAACTCGCCCTCATGAAAATGGATTCCGTAGTAATCGCGGGTCAACATCCCGCGGTGAATGTGCCCCTGCTCTTTGCACACACCGCCCGTCAAGTCATCCGAGTTGGGTCGGAGTGAGGGTGGCTCATCTGGGTCGCTCGAACTTCGGTTCAGCAAGGGGGACTAAGTCGTAACAAGGTATCTGTAGGGGAACCTGCAGATGGATCACCTCCTAGGAACGCCGGCCGTGCCGGCGATCCGGGCCGCGATCCGTGAAGCTGACGTCGCGTTCTCCCTCTCCTCCCCCTCCGAGCTATCAACCCTTTTTTGAGTAGTTACGCCGACATTAATACCACCGTCCGGCTCGTTCCGTTCGTGCTCCGGCTTCTCCCCGACCGTGCCGTGCCCCCGGCGCTCGTCCCCGCGGCCCAAGCGCTCGCGGCCGGCGAGCCGGTGCTGATCTTCGACGCGGTCGACCGCGAGGCCGAGACCGACCTCGTCTTCCTTTCCGAGCGGGCGACCCCGGAGCTCGTCCACCTCGCCCGGAAGGACGCGGGCGGCCTGATCTGCACCGCGATCTCCGAGGACCTGCGCGAGCGCCTCGACCTCCCGTTCTACTCCGAGCTGCTCGCGCTCGCGGGCCGGGAGTACCCGGACGTCGCCCGCCTCGCCGAGCGGCCCCGCTACGACCGGCGCAGCGCCTTCGGGATTACCGTCAACCACCGCAAGAACTTCACCGGCGTCCCCGACAACGACCGCGCCCTCACGATCCGTACGGTCGGGGAGCTGGCGGCCCTCGCGCCCGGGCTCTCCGACGGGGAGCTGCGGGCCCGGTTCCTCGACGCGTTCATCTCCCCCGGCCACGTCTACCTCCTCTACTCCGCCCCGACCCTCCTCGCCGAACGAAAGGGCCATACGGAACTCGCCATCTCGCTCGCCCGGATGGCCGGACTGAGCGAGTCGGTGACCGTCTGCGAGATGCTCGGCGACTCCGGGGGAGCGCGCGCGCCCGACGCGGCGCGCCGGTACGCGGAGGCGCACGGGTTCGAGTTCCTGGAGGGCGCGACCCTCATCGAGGCCTGGCGGAAATGGTCGTCCGCGTAATGGCCACGGGGGTCTTCGACCTCCTGCACCCCGGGCACGTCTACTTCCTCTCGGAGGCGAAGAAGCTCGGGGACGAGCTCGTCGTCGTCGTCGCGCGCGACCAGACGGCCCGCCGCCTGAAGCACGAGCCGTACGTCCCCGAGCACATCCGACGTGCGATGGTCGAGTCGCTGAAGCCGGTCGACCGGGCGATCCTCGGCTCCGCGACCGACATCTACTCGACGGTGGTCGCGGAGCGGCCGTCGATCATCGCGCTCGGGCACGACCAGGTCTGGAACGAGACGGAGGTCGAGCGGGAGTGCGCCGTCCGCGGCGTGAAGGTCAAGGTCGTCCGGATCGGGCTCCTGCCGCACGACGACCTCGCCACCCGCCGCATCGTCGACCGGATCCTCGAGCGGGCCACGAAGGACCCGGAGGCGCGGATGTGAAGACGATCGGGGTCGCCGACACCACGTTCGCCCGCGTCGACATGGCGCGCGCGGCGATCCGCGCGCTCCAGGCCCAGGGGACCGGCTTCAAGGTCGTCCGCCGCACCGTGCCGGGGATCAAGGACCTGCCGGTCGCGTGCCGCCGGCTGTTCCTCGAGGACGGTGCGGACCTCTGCCTCGCCCTCGGGATGCCGGGGAAGGCCGAGTACGACCGCACCTGCGCCCACGAGGCGTCGCTCGGGCTCCTCTTCGCCGGGGTGCTCGAGGCGAAGCCGGTCGTCGAGTGCTTCGTCTTCGAGGGCGAGGCGTCCGGCCCGACGGAGCTGGACGAGCTCGCTCGGCGGCGCGCCGAGGAGCACGCCGCCAACGCCTACGCGATGCTGTTCCGGCCGGGGTCCCTCGCCCGCCGCGCGGGCGAAGGACTGCGCCAAGGGTTCGCCGATGCGGGGCCGGCGCGTCGGCGGCGGTAAACAACGAGGAGAACGATCACGATGCCGAAAGGGAAGAGCGAAGGGAAGGGAATCTGTGTGGCGATCGTCGCGAGCGAGTACAACTTCGATGTGACGCTCCTGATGCTCGAGCGGGCGAAGGAGGAGGTCGACTTCCTCGGGGCGCGGCTCGGGCCGGTGGTCCGGACCCCCGGGGTCTACGACATCCCGCTCGCGGTCCAGGCGCTGTTCCGGCGGCCCGACGTCGACGGCGTCGTCGCGCTCGGCGCGGTGATCGAGGGGGAGACGCAGCACGACGAGGTGGTGATGAACCAGGCCGCGCGGAAGCTGACCGACCTCTCGGTCGAGTACGGCAAGCCGCTCGGTCTCGGGATCTCGGGCCCGGGCGAGACGCGCCTCCAGGCCCAGGACCGTATCGAGAACGCCGCGAACGCGGTCCGGGCGGTCGTGAAGATGGTCCGCCGCCTCCGCGAGCTCGGATAGGCCGGACGGCCTACAGGCCGATCCGGGAGCGCAGGTACTCGAACGCCGCCTTGCCCTTCGCCGTGTGCGGCGTGACGTCGAGCCGGCCCTCGGCCGGGGCCGTTCCCCGGGTCGCGAGCGCCGACGTCAGCCGCGCGTGGCCGACCTCCACCGTGACGTCCGCGGGCGCGACGGCGCCCGACGCGACCGTCACCGCCCCGTCCGCGGCCACGCAGAGGGACGCGGTACCCTCCTCGGTCCGGAAGACCCAGACCTGGGGAAGGTAGTGGCGGAGCATCCCTCCGAAGAACCCCTGGAGGCGGGAGCGAACCTCCGTCTCCGCCCGCCGGGCGACCGGCCGCAGCAGCTCCTCCACGGCCGGCATGGTGGCGGGAGGACTCCGCCGATAGGATATACCCGCCCGGGGCGGGGCGTGCGCCAACCTGTTAAGCGCGGAGCCCGCTCGTCACGGAGACGGAGGGCTCGTTGGGCGCGCGCGAGGCGTACGACGAGCTTCCGTCGACCCAGGACCGGGCGATCGAGCTCGCCCGGGCCGGGGCGGAGGAGGGGACCCGGGTCGTCGCCCGGCGACAGACGGAGGGCCGAGGGCGCCTCGACCACCCGTGGGTCTCCCCGCGCGGCGGCCTGTACCTCTCGCTCGTCCTGGCGGCTCCCGACTCCTCCTCCCTGCTGCTCCCGCTCGCGCTCGGGGCCCGGCTTCTCGCGTCGTTCCGCAGCCGCTACGGCGTGCCGGTCGCGATCAAGTGGCCGAACGACCTGCTCGTGCTCGCGGCGGGGCGGCCCCCCCGCAAGCTGGGCGGGATCCTCGTCGACCGCGTCGCCTCGCCGACCCTCGGGATGGCGGCGGTCGCGGGGATCGGGCTCAACGTCACCCTGGCGCGGGCGGCCGTGCCGCCGGAGCTCGTGGGGTACGTCGCCTCGCTCGGCGAGTTCGTCGGCCCGGTCCCCGAGCTGCCGGCCCTGGAGGCGGAGGTGTCGGCGATCGCGCTCGACGCCGCCCGGTCGCTGCGCACCCCCGACGGGCCGGCGTCGGCCGTCCGGCTCTGTCGGGAGATGCTCTACGGCGTGGGCCGATGGGCGACCGTCGACGGTCGCCTCCGGGGACGGATCGTCGGCCTCGGGGACGACGGGGAGCTCTGGCTCGACGCCGGCACCGGCAGAGTGGCGATAAGAGCGGGCGACCTACGGGTGGAGGAACGGACATGAGCGAAGCGTTCGACCGCTGGACGGTGCTCCGGAGGAAGTCGCGCGAGGGCGGAGGCGCCGAGCGGGTGGAGCGCCACCGGGCCGCGGGGAAGCTCACGGCGAGGGAGCGCCTGGAGGCGTTCTTCGACCCCGGGACGTTCACCGAGATCGACGCCTTCGTCACGCACCGCGCCCATGCGTTCGGCCTCGACGAGCGCAAGGTCCCCGGGGACGGGGTCGTCACGGGGTGGGGGGACGTCGCCGGCCGACCGGTCTGTGCGTTCGCCCAGGACGCGACCGTCTTCGGGGGAGCACTGGGGGAGGCCCACGCGATGAAGATCGTCAAGATCATGGAGACGGCCCGCAAGGCGGGGGTCCCGATCGTCGGCCTGAACGACTCCGGCGGGGCCCGGATCCAGGAGGGGGTGATGAGCCTCGGCGGCTACGGCGAGGTGTTCTTCCGCAACGTCCTTCTCTCGGGGGTCGTCCCGCAGATCTCCCTGATCCTCGGTCCGTGCGCGGGCGGCGCCGTCTACTCTCCCGCGATCACCGACTTCGTCGTGATCGCGCGGGGGACGGGGCAGATGTTCATCACCGGGCCCGACGTCGTGCGCGCCGTGACGGGCGAAGAGGTGACGATGGAGGCGCTCGGCGGCGCGGACGCCCACGCGGAGCGTTCGGGGGTGTCGCAGTTCACCGCCGACTCCGACCGCGCCGCGATCGACCTGGTCCGGCGCCTCCTCTCCTACCTGCCGCTGAACAACCTCGAGGAGCCGCCGTACGCGGAGCCGGTCGCCCCGACCGCCGCGGCCGCCCAGGAGCTGTCGCGGGTCGTCCCGGAGGACGGCGGGGCGCCGTACGATGTCCACGCGGTCATCGACCGGGTCCTGGACCCCGGGTCGTTCCTCGAGGTGCAGTCCGCGTACGCCGCCAACCTGGTCGTCGGGCTCGCCCGGCTGGCCGGCCGACCGGTCGGGGTCGTGGCGAACAATCCGGGAGTGCTCGCCGGGACGCTCGACATCAACGCCGCGACGAAGGGGGCGCGGTTCGTCCGGTTCTGCGACGCGTTCAACCTGCCCCTGGTGACGTTCGTGGACGTCCCCGGGTTCCTTCCCGGGACCGCCCAGGAGCACGGGGGGATCATCCGCCACGGGGCGAAGCTCCTGTACGCGTACGCCGAGGCGACCGTGCCGATGATGACGGTGATCCTCCGCAAGGCGTACGGCGGCGCGTACGACGTGATGTGCTCGAAGCACCTGGGCGGCGACCTGAACCTCGCGTGGCCGACCGCGGAGATCGCGGTGATGGGGGCGGACGGGGCGGTGAAGATCCTGTTCCGCCAGGAGATCGACCGCGCCGCGCCCGCCGAGCAGGGCCCCACGCGCGACCGGCTCGCGGCGGAGTACCGTCGCGAGTTCCTGAACCCGTACCTCGCGGCCGAGCGGGGGTACATCGACGACGTCATCGACCCGGCCTCGACCCGCGACCACCTGGTCGCGGGGCTCCGGGTCCTCGCGACCAAGCGGGACGACCGGCCCGGCCGAAAGCACGGGAACATCCCGCTCTGAGGGGAGGCCGCATGGTCGGGATCACCGAGACGGTCCTCCGCGACGGACACCAGTCGCTCATCGCCACGCGGATGCGCACCCGCCACATGCTGCCGGCGGCCGAGCGACTCGACGCGATCGGCTACCGGTCGCTCGAGATGTGGGGCGGCGCGACGTTCGACGTCTGTCTCCGCTACCTCCACGAGGACCCGTGGGAACGGCTCCGACGGCTCAAGCGGGCGATGCCGAACACTCCCCTCCAGATGCTCCTGCGGGGCCAGAACCTGGTCGGGTACCGTCACTACGCGGACGACGTCGTTCGCCGGTTCGTGGCGGAATCCGCCCGTCTGGGGATCGACATCTTCCGGGTGTTCGACGCCCTCAACGACGCGCGGAACATGCAGGTCGCCATCGACGCCGTGAAGAAGTCGGGCGCGCGGGCCCAGGCGACGATCTGCTACACGACGTCGCCCGTCCACACCCCCGCCGCGTTCGTCGCGCTCGGCCGGCGCCTCGCCGAGATGGGCGCGGACGAACTGTGCGTCAAGGACATGGGCGGCTTCCTCGCGCCGACGGACGGGGCGGTCCTGGTCCATACGCTCGTCAAGGAGGTCGGACTGCCGGTCGTCGTCCACACGCACTCGACGGGAGGCATGTCGACGATGACCTCCCTGGCCGTCGCGGAGGCCGGCGCGACCGCGATCGACTGCGCGCTCAGCCCGTTCGCCGGGGGGGTGAGCCAACCGCCGACCGAGGCGATGGTCGGGGCGATGCGCGGAACGGCGCTCGACCCGGGGCTCGACCTCGGGGCGCTCGCGGAGCTCGCGGAGTACTTCCGGGGGGTGCTCGACCACTACCGGCCGCTGCTCAACCTGCGCTCCCTCCAGACCGACCCGGGGATCCTGACCCACCAGATCCCGGGCGGGATGCTCTCCAACCTCCTCTCCCAGCTCGCCGAGCAGGAGGCGCTCGGGCGGCTCACCGAGGTGCTGCAGGAGGTCCCCCGGGTCCGGGCCGACCTCGGCTACCCCCCGCTCGTGACCCCGACGAGCCAGATCGTCGGGATCCAGGCCGTCCTCAACGTCCTCACCGGGGGCCGGTACCGCCAGATCACCCGCGAAGTGACCGACTACGTCCGCGGCCTCTACGGCACCCCGCCCGGCCCGATTGACCCCGACCTGCTCGCGCGGGTCACCGCGACCTCGCCGGCCGTGACGGTCCGGCCCGCGGACCTCTTGCCGCCCGAGCTCGAGCGGAACCTCCAGGAGGTGCGGGCGCTGGTCCCCGCGGCGGACGTGGCGGAGGCGCTCTCCTACGCGATGTTCCCGCTCGTCTTCCGGGCCTACCGGGAATCGACGGACCGGGGGATGACGGCCGACGTCCTGACGACCGCCGCGCTCGGGGTCGTCGCGGCCCTGCGCGCGCCGGAGCGTGCGGTGGCGGGTCCCGCGCCGGCGCCCGCCGCCGCGGACCCGGGCGGGATGAGCGCCTGGGCGCACGAAGGCCGGGTGGAGCTTCACGCCCAGCGGAGGTGGATTGATGCGGGTCAGCATCGTGCGCGACGGTGAGAAGAGCGCGGTCGAGGTCGCGGACGACCTCTCCACCGTGACCGTCGCGGGCCGTACCTACCCCGTGCGCGTCGTCGCCCGGACGACCGCGCGCGTCGAGCTCGAGATCGCCGGCGAGCGGGTCGCGGTCGACCAGTGGCCCGACCGGTACCCCAGCCCTCCCGGGCCGGTCGAGGTCGACGGCGAGCGGTATCCGGTCGAGGTGGAGACCGAGCCGTTGCCGTCCTCCCCGTCCCCCCCGACCGCACGGCCGGCCCCCGCGGCGGCTCCGGCGCCGCCCGCGGCGATCGGACCGACGGGCGGCGGGGTCCCGGTGCTCCCCCCCATGCCCGGCAAGGTCGTCGAGCTCCGGGTGCACGACGGCGAGAAGGTGCGCACCGGACAGATCCTCATCGTCCTCGAGGCGATGAAGATGCGCAACGAGATCGCGAGCCCCGCGGACGGCACCGTCCAGGGGCTCGCGGTCGCCTCGGGCACCAACGTCCGGGCGCGCGAGCCGATGCTGTTCGTCCGCCCCGACTGAGCGCGCGCCTCCGCTACCCCCGGGCCGCGGCGTGGCCGCACACCGGGCAGCGGGTCGCCTCCGCCGGCAGGGTCGCGGCGCAGTAGATGCAGAAATCGAGCGGGGGCATCGCGCCCGCCCCGCCGACGCTCCGGACCGCCCCCGCGGGGGCCGGCGCCGGCGCGGTCGCCCCGGCGACGCCGTGGGCGGAGGCGCCGACCGGTCGGTTGCCCCAGGCCGAGTACATCACCGCGAAGGCGATCACCACCCAGGCGAAGCAGGCGTAGAGCGCGTAGGTCGAGTACTGCGGGAACGCGAACCAGACGGCGAGCGTCGCCGTGAGCGCCCCGAGGTTGACGAGCGACAGGAGCGTGCGGGCGAGCATTCCGACCCGACGAGGAGCCGGAGGGGCTCGGGCCTACTTGTCGATTTGTCCCAACGGCCGTGGGCGGCGGGCGCGGTCGGGCGGCGGGAGCGGCTGTCTAATAGCCTTCCCGGCTGGCGCGGCGCCGTGACGCAGGTCCCGACGCTCGTTCCGATCGACGAGTTCACGTACGAGATCCCCCGGGAGGAGGTCCCCGGCATGCGGGTCCCGGGTCGGCTCTTCTCCAACCGGGCCCTCCTCGAGGGGGTCACCGGCGACCCGTCGCTGATGCAGCTCGCCAACGTCGCGACGCTGCCCGGGATCCAGCGGCACGCGCTCGCGATGCCGGACATCCACTTCGGCTACGGGTTCCCGGTCGGGGGCGTCGCGGCGTTCGACCTCGCCGACGGCATCGTCTCGCCGGGCGGGATCGGCTACGACATCAACTGCGGCGTGCGGCTCCTCCGGACGACGCTCACGGTCGACGAGGTCCGTCCCCGGCTGGTCGAGCTCATCGACCGGCTGTACCGGGAGGTCCCGAGCGGGGTCGGTTCCCGGGGCGGCCGGTCGCTGAAGCCGCCCGAGATGGACGCCGTGCTCGCCGGGGGCGCCGCGTGGGCCGTCGCCGAGGGGATGGGGTGGCCGAACGACCTCCCGTTCCAGGAGGAGGGCGGGCGGCTCCCGGGCGCCCAGCCCGCAGAGGTCTCCGATTCCGCTCGCCACCGCGGGGCGAGGCAGCTCGGTACGCTCGGGTCGGGCAACCACTTCCTCGAGGTCCAGGCCGTCGACGAGGTGTTCGACGCGCCGTTCGCCGCCGCGCTCGGCCTGGTGCCGGGCCGGGTCGTCGTGATGCTCCACACCGGTTCCCGCGGCCTCGGCCACCAGGTCGCCACCGACTTCATCCGCCGGATGGACCAACGGCTCGCGACGGAGGGGGTCACCCTCGTCGACCGCCAGCTCTCCTGCGCGCCGATCGCCTCGGACGACGGCCAGCGATACCTCGGGGCGATGGCGGCGGGAGCGAACTTCGCCTGGGCGAACCGCCAGGTGATCACCCACGGCGTCCGGCGCGCCTTTGCCGCGACGTTCGGCCGCCCGGCGGAGGAGCTCGGCCTCGAGGTCGTCTACGACATCGCGCACAACATCGCGAAGGTCGAGACGCACCGGACGGACTCGGGAGAGAAGGAGGTCCTCGTCCACCGCAAGGGAGCGACGCGCGCCTTCCCGGCCGGCCGCGAGGAGGTGCCCGCCCCGTACCGGACGTTCGGCCAGCCGGTCCTGATCCCGGGCGACATGGGAACGGCCAGCTACGTGCTCGGCGGGCTCCCGACCGCGATGGAGCGGTCGTTCGGCTCGTCGTGCCACGGAGCCGGCCGGCGGCTGAGCCGCCACGCCGCGGTCCGTGCGTTCCGGTACGACGAGGTGACCCGCCAGCTGGCGGGGCGGGGGATCGTCGTCCGTTCGGCGTCGCGCGAGGGGGTCACCGAGGAGGCTCCCGGGGCGTACAAGAACGTGGAGGAGGTCGTGCGGGTCGCCGAGGGCGCCGGCCTCACGCGGAGGGTGGCCCGCGTGGTGCCTCTCGGCGTCGTCAAGGGCTGACCGGACGTCGGGGCCGCCGGCGCCCGGCACCGCCCAGCACCACCGCCAGGCCGATCCCGACCGCCGCCCCGGTGGCGAGGATCGCCACCGGGACCACCGCGTCGAGCCGGACGGTCACGGTCCAGTTCTGCCCGGCGCTCTCCCCGAGGCGGTCGCTCACCTCGAGGCGGACGTGGTACACGCCCGGCTGCGAGTACGTCACCGCGGCCGCCGAAGCGGTCGCGCTCTCGCCGTTCCCGAACGTCCACAGGTACAGGTACCCCCCGACGCCGCCCGAGGCCTCGACCGAGAAGCTGACCGTCAGCGGAACGTCGCCGCCGGTCGCGGACGGTCCCCCGACCAGCGCGACCGGAGCGGTGACCACGGCCACCGTCGAGGCGACCGCCCGGTCGCCGTAGGGGTCGCTCGCCTCCGCGGCGACCGTGTAGTTCCCCGGCGCGGTGAAGGTGTGAGTCACGGGGCTCCCGGCCGCGGACCCGTCACCGCCGAACTCCCAGAGCACGCTCCCGCCTCCGGGCCCCGCCGCGGCGGCGCTGGCGTGCACCTCGAGCGGCGTGGGACCGAACGTCGAGGTCACGTTCGCGGAGAGCCGGAGGGTGTCCGCGGCCGGAACGAACCCGCCCGACTCGACGGCGAAGAACGAGGGAAGCGCGAGCGACAGGTTCTCGAGCGGGTTGAGCCCGGGCCCCTCGAGCAGCAGCTCCACCGTGACCGCGTCGTCCGGCGGAGGCGGGGAGGCGAAGTACGTCTGGTTCGCCACGGGTCCGGAGGCGCTGTAGCCTCCCCCGAACTCCCAGAAGAGCGTCACCGGGGCCGCGGCGCCGATCACCGCTCCCGAGAAGCGGACGGTCGTCCCCGAGCTGACGTCCTCGGAGGGGAGAATGGTGCCGGTCGCTCCGAGCGGAGGCGACGCGCCGTCGGGCTGCGCGTCGACCAGGAACGACTCGCTGGCGTTGCCGTAGCCGGAATCTCCCACGACCCCCGTGACGAGGAACTCTCCGGATTGGTTGTACGTGAAGCTCACGCTCGCGCCCACCGCCGAGCCTCCGTCGCCGGACGACCAGCGGGTCGCGGACGCGTCCGCCCCGTACCCGCCGCTGACCGTCGCCGAGAACCCGATCGTCAGCGGCACCGGCCCGGCGAGCTTCGAGGCGGAGAACGTCGCGTTGAGCGGTGGCGCGACGGTCAGCTGGATCGTCCCGTTGGCGCTCGCCCCGGCCGAGTCCACGGCGGTCTCGATCACCGTGTAGTTGCCGGGCGACCGCAGGATCGCGCACCCGCACGCCGCGGTGTACGGGTCGTTCGACGAGAGCGACGTTGTCGGGGGAGGGTTCCCGTTCCCCGTCGTTCCGCCGCTGACGGTGAAGAGGGTGGGGAAATCGGCCGGTGCGTCCCGGACGCCCGGATGGGGGATCGCGGCCACCGTCAGCGGCAACGAGCTGTTGCCGCACCCGGAGCTGGTGGCCCCTCCGACCGCGATCGCGGCCGCCGGGCTCGCTCCCCCGTTCACGGGGTCGGCGCTGTCCGCCACCTCGACGGCCGCGCAGAAGACCCCCGAGACCGGGTAGGCGTGGACCGCAGTGGCGGTCGAAAGCCCGTCCGCGGACGCACCGTCGCCGAACCAGAAGCTGTAGTTGTAGGGCGCGGTCCCGCCCGTGACGGTCGCGGTGAACGTGACGGGGGCGCCGGTGCCGGGAGTCTCGTTGGAGGCGGCCAACGTGACCGCGAGCGGTCCGCCCCCTCCGACGACGACGGTCAAGGGGGGGGAGACCGACGCGTTCCCGCCCGAGTCGACCACGAACGACTGCGTCGCATAGACCCCGGGCGAGGCGAAGGTGTACTCCACCGACCCGGTCTTGGTGAGCGACGAGTTCGAGTCGCCGAACGAGACCCCCTCGAGAGGGTACGACCCGGTCCCTCCCGAGGCCGAGACCGTGAACCTGACGGTGAGCGGGGCGGACCCGCGGGCGGGCGTTGCCGCCACGAAGGTGGCGAGCCCCCCGCCGGCGAGGGACCCTCCGCGGGAGAGGTCCGTCACCAGCGCGGCGACGAGCGGGGTCCCGAGGCCGGTCACCGGGTCCCATCCGGGCCGGGCCCGGTAGCCGTTCCCCCCCGAGGCAATGTCGTGGAAGTCGGTCTCGTAGCGCCCGCTCTCCAGGGTCTGGTAGAGGGATGGGTCGAGGAACCCGAGGTCGACGTGGGCGGACTGGTCGGCGATCGCCTCGATCGCCGCCCATATCGGAGTTCCGACGCTCGTCCCTTCCACCCCCTCCGGCACGCCCTGGTACTCGATCTCGACCGGGCTCCCGGCGTCCATCGCCACGTCCGGGACCCCCCGGACCGTGGTTCCCGTCGGCAATCCGGTCTGCCACCACGGGCGGGGGAACGGGGAGTATCCACCCCCCGAGCCCCCTTGGTTCTGGCAGCCCTGCGAGGAGGCGCCCGACTGGTTCCCGGACCACGCCGTCTCCGCGATCCAGTCGTTGCCCGTGACGGAGAGGTTCGTACCGCCTACCCCGGTGACGTAGGGGTCCGACGCCGGGAAGTTGGTCGCCACCCCCGAGGTGCCGTCGGCGGACCCGCAGTCCCCGCTCGCCGCGAAGACGCCGATCCCCTCCGCGGCCGCGAGCTCCAGCACCGGCCCCAGGACCGCGTACGACCCGTCGGAGGAGGCGTTGCAGCCGGCCGTGCAGGGGCCCGAGAACGCGTTGAAGATCCCGACGTCGGGCTCCCCCCAGCTCAGGGAGATCACGTCGGCGGCTCCGTGGGCGACGATCCAGTCGACCGCCGCGTAGAGGCCGGGTCCGGCGTTCGGGGAGAACGTCATCTCGATCGTGGCGCCCGGGGCGATCGCTCGGGCCCACTCGATGTCGAGGGCCTCCTCGGGGCCCCAGGCGGTATTGGTTCCGCTCGTGTTGAGGGATCCGCTGGACGGTACTGGGTACAGGTAGCTGACGTTCCCTACGGGGACCGCGGCGAGGGCGGCGAACTTGGCCAGGTCGGATTCGAGCTCCGGTTGCTGCTCCAAGCCGGAGTAGGCATCAACGACCGCGATCCTCTCTCCCGCGCCGTTGGTACCGCTCGACACGAGCGGGGTGATGTTGTACGCTGTACTGAGGGTGCACGGGAGGAATCCGACGCTTCCCGCCGAGCAGGTCCCCGCGGGGACCGGGGCGGCCGGCCGTGCGACGCCGGCGATCGCCGGCACGATCGGGGTGACGTTACCGAGCCCGACGGCACCGGACCAAGGCGCGACCGCGGGCAGATCGGCGGGCGTCGGGTGGCTGTAGACCATCCGGCCGTCGGCCTCGCGGTACTCGTCGAACGCGGTCCCGAACGCGCGAGCGACCCCGGAGCTCGGCCCGTTGACGTACACGACGAGCCCGTCCGGGGCCGCCGAGGCGGAGAGACCGAACCCATCGAAGTAATGCTCCGCGGCACGGACCGCCGCCGCCGAGGCGCCGAACCGCAGGGCGGCCATGGACGGCGAGAGATAGTGGTGGAACTCGGGCGTGCCGGGCGTCGCCGCCGTGGCGACCCACGCCGCGAGGCCGCCCGGGTCCTTCGAGGCGAGACCGACCGCGACGGAGATCGATGTGTTGGCCGGGAGCGGGCCCACTTCCTCAGCGTTCCATGACGGTGGGATTGCGGGAGCGACCTCGACCGAGGCCGGGACGTCCGCGAACGATCCGGTCGGCGCCGGGCCGCCCGCGATCCCTCCGGACGAGAGGGGGGTGGCGGAGACCGCCGCCGGGAAGGCGGCGATCACGGCGATCGCAAGTGCGACCGCGGACCGAAGGCCTCCCAGGTCCGCGCCGCTCACGTTGGCCCCTCGCGGTCTAGGGAACCGCCGGCGCCCCATATCCACCTTCCCGAGCCCTCCCGCCGGCCCGCAAGAGCTCATAACCCGGTCCCGGAGTTGGCGGGAGGCTCCCTTGAACCCGTACCTCGGCTACGAGATCGTGCTCGTAGTGGTCGCCGCGTACGCCGCGGTCGTCTACGGGCTATGGCGCGCCGGACGGATCGGGGCCGATCGGACCTTCTCGCTGCTGGGCCCGGCGCTGATGGTCAAGACGCGCCGGGGCCGCTCGGCGCTCGACCGATGGGGCCGGTTCGTCCGGTTCTGGACGGCCGCCAGCGACGTGGGGATCCTGCTCGCCGCGGCAGCGATGACGCTGATCGTCGTCCTGCTCGCCTTCGGGGCCGTCGCGTCGTTCCGCCTCACGCCGTCCGAGGCGCCCAGCCCCACGACGGCCCTCGGTCTGCCGGGGATCAACCCGGTGATCCCGCTCGGCTACGGGCTCGTCGCTCTCGTCATCGGCATCGTCCTCCACGAGCTCTGCCACGGGGTCGTCGCGCGCTCGCAGAAGATCGGGGTGAAGAGCCTCGGCATCCTCTGGTGCGTGATCCCCGTCGGCGCCTTCGTCGAGCAGGACGACGCCGAGATGCTCGCGGCCTCCCGGCGCCGCCGGGACCGCGTCGCGGCGGCGGGCGTGCTGGCCAACTTCGCGCTGGCGCTCCTGTTCTTCGTCGCGCTGTCCGTGGTCGTCGCGGCCTCGGTCCAGCCGAGCGCGTCCGGCGTCGGGGTCGCATACGTCGAATCGAACACGCCCGCCGCGAACGCCTCCCTCCAGGCGGGCGACATCATCACCTCCGTCAACGGCACCGCCACGACCTCCGCGGCGCTGTTCGAATCCGCGATGTCCGCCACGGTCCCCTACGAGAACGTGACGGTCGCGTACCGGGCGGTGAACGGCACCACCGTGTCGGCCCGGATCGAGCTCGCGAAGAGCCCGACGGTCGCCGGTCGCGGTTTCCTCGGGGTCACGGTCGACTCCCTGACGCCGGGCCAGATCAAGCAGACCCTGGTGTCGCCGCTCACCGGTTCGTTCGGGCCGCTCGTCGGGAGCATCTACTGGCTCGTCCTCCCGCTCGCCGGCCTCGAGCCCGTCGGAGGATCGTCCGTCCACTTCTTCCACGTGGCGGGTCCGCTCGCGGTCCTCGGGACCGGCAACTTCTGGATCCTCGCGAACATGCTCTACTGGATCGCCTGGATGAACCTCCTCCTCGGCCTGTCGAACGCCCTCCCGCTCGTCCCCCTCGACGGGGGGCTCCTGTTCCGCGACTTCGCGATGTCGATCGCCGCCCGGTTCCGCCGGGGCTGGGACGCCGCCCGGCTCGAGGCCTTCGGCGGCCGCGCCGTGGCGATCTCCTCGACGGTCGTCCTGGTCCTGCTCGTATGGCAGTTCGTGGTCCCGCGACTCATCTAGACGCCGGGTCGCTCTTCGCGGAGCACCCGTTCCTCCCCGGCGCCGAGTCGATCCTCGGGCCCGAGCCGGTGTCGGTCGGCTCCCTGCTCCGGGACGCCGCGTACGAGCGGCCGAGGGCGATCGGCCGCGCCCGCATCCTCGCGGCCGCCGACGACCCCCGGGGGGAACGCACGGTCGGGGAGCTCGCCGGGGCGACCGGCGACGTGCGGTTCCTGTCGTTCCTGTTCGCGCGCCTGGTCCTCGCCTCGGCGCCGTCGCCCGCGGTCCTCCGTCGCTGGGCCGTCTCCGAGGCGAAGCGGAGCTACGGCCGCCTCGCCACGGCCGAGCCCGAGGAGCTGGAGGAGGTCGCGCGCCGCCTCGGCTTCCCCGTGGAGCGCCACGGCCGCCGCATGACGTTCGACCTCACCGATTACCTTCGGCTCTCCGCCGCCTTTCGCGAGGCGGATTTCCGGCTCGCACGCCAGGACGTCGATCACGGACGCGTGACGGTCGAGAGCGTCCGGGCGGCCCGTCTCCTCCAGGAGGCGATCCGCCGCCAGCTCGCGGTGCCGCTTCCGCTCACCGCCGAGGTCGTCGCGCTCGTCCGGGAGCGCGAGGCGGAGCTCCTCGAAACGGTCGCCGCGAGGATGCCCCAGCCCGTGGCGCGGACCGGATCGGCCGGCGCGCGGCTGAGCCCGGAGCGGTTCCCTCCGTGCATCCGCCGCATGCAGCGGAACCTGGAGCGGGGGGAGAACCTCTCCCACGCGGGCCGGTTCTGCCTCGCCGCGTTCCTGCACCGGGCGGGGGCGGACGCCGAGACGATCGTCGACGCGTTCCGGGGGGCCCCCGACTTCGACGAGTCGATCACCCGCTACCAGGTCGAGCACATCACCTCCCGGGGCGGCGGCGAGGGATACGAGCCTCCCGAATGCGACACGCTGCGCACCCACGGGCTGTGCGCCCGCGACGGCGACCCGGACGCGAAGGACCCGGCCGACCGGCGGCGCGACGAGCTCTGCTTCCGGCCGACCCTGATGCACCCGCTCCAGTACTACCGGATCCGGGGGGGCGCGACCGTGGGGCGGGCCGCCTCCGCCGACGCTACGTCGGAGGCGCGAGGGCCCGGTACGTCCGCCGGGCCCGGGAGAACGCCGTCCACTGGCCGGCGATGACGAAGTAGACGAACGCGACGTCGATGACCGTGAACCCGACGCCCGCGAGGTGGAACCGCGACCACGGCTCGGAGACGGCCCACGGCCAAGGAAGCGACCAGTCGAACTCGAGGAACGTCGCGAGGGCGAGCACGACCAGGCGGTCGGCGCGCGAGAGAAGGCCCGCGTAGAGCCGTCCCTGGCCGACCGCCTGCGCCTGGGTGCCCATGTAGCTGGTCAAGAGGAGGCTGGCCAGGGCCAGGAGCGCGAGCGACGGGATCGCGTAGCCCGACAGGGCGATCCCGATCAGGATCACGAAGTCCGCGTACCGGTCGAGGACGTGGTCGAGAAGGTCTCCCCGCGCCGACGAGCGGCCCGTCGAACGGGCGACCGACCCGTCGATCACGTCGAACAGCCCGGCGCCGAAGATCAGCAGGCTCACGGGCAGGAAGAGGAGCGGCGTCGTCCACCGGACGGCGACGGCGAGCATCGCAGCGGCGACCGCGAGGGTGATCGCCAGCCAGCTCAGGGAATCGGGCGACCACCCGAGGAACGGCCGCGCGACGCGCTCGATGTAGGGTCGCAGGCGCTCCCGATACCCCTCGAGAACCATCGGGGAACGCTACCGGCCCGGGCCCAAAAGGTGCGTGGTCACCGCCGGATCGACGAGCCAGTCGACCGACCCGAACCGGGGCGGGCCACCCGTGGCGAGGCGGCGGCGGACGTCGCGGACGACCGCCCCCACGGTGCGACCCGTCGTGTCGATCTCGAAGACGGTGCGGCCCGCCTCCATCGCCTCGAGGAGGACGGCGTCGGTCGCCTCGCAGACGAAGTTCGCCTGCCGGTCGGCCGCCGAGCCGCGCCGGGCCCGCCGAAGGCGCTCGACCAGCTCGACCGGCCGGCAGCGCAGGACGATCGCCTCCGACACGGGGAGCAGGTGGGCGAGGTGGCCCACGACCAGGTCGACGTCGTCGAGCGCCCCGGGCCTCCGCAGCGATCGCCTCAGGCGCGCGAGGTCCACCGCGACGTGCCGGCCCCGTCCTCGGGCGGCGCCGTGGCGGCGCGCGAGGTCGGAGACCTCGACGACCCGCAGCTCGCCGCGGAGGCGGTCGCCGACCGAGCTCTTTCCGGTCCCCGGGGTACCGGTGAGCGCGACGGCGGGGGGCATGGAGGCGCTCAGGCGAACCGTAGCGTGCGGTACGTTCGGCGCCAGGCCAGGACCTCGGCGGCGACCCGCTCCGACCGCAGCCCGGCGCGGGCGAAGAGCGCGGCCAGGCGCGGCATCTCGGGCGGCGTGAGGCCGAGCCGGGTCGCCTCGGCGGTCCCGATCCGCCCGACCAGGTCGATCAGGAGCCGCTGACGCTCGAGCCGGCGGGCGAGCGCCCCCGACCCGAGGCCGTGCTTCTCCTTCAGTCGGGGCCGATCGAGGTGGAGCTGGTGGGACGCGGTGAATCCCTCGGCCTCCGCGATGAGGGGGAGCCCCTCGGAGGAGAGCGCCCGGCCCAGGGCCCGGCTGTTGGCGACGACCGTCCGGGCGTACTCCGGCGCGCACCGCTCGAGCTCCAGGATCGTCTGCGCCAGCCCCGCGATCCGGTTCCAGTGGGCGTTGTCGAACGTCCGCCAGACGAACGCGGGGTCCATCTGCTCGAACAGGTCGCTCCGGTCGGTGACGATGATCCCGCCCTGCGGGCCCGGGAACGACTTGTGCGTGCTGCCGAACATCACGTCCGCGCCGTGGCGCAGCGGGTCCTCGAACTCGCCGCCCGCCACCAGGCCGAGGACATGGGAGGCGTCGTAGAGGACGAGCGCGTCGACGGCGTGCGCGGCGTCGGCGATCTCCCGCAGCGGGTACGGGAAGAGGAAGAAGCTCTGGCCGAGGACGACCGCCTGCGGCCGTTCCCGGCGGATCACGTCGACGGCGGTCCCGGCCTCGACCCGATGGCCCGGTCCGTCGGCGGGGAGCGGCCGCACGGTCTGGCCGAGCAGCGCGGGAAGGTACCCCGGGGCGTACCCGTCGTATCCCCCCGACTCGGGGGGGATCGCGAGCAGCCGGGAACGCGGCGGGAGGAGCGTCGCGAGCACCGAGAGCGCCGCGATGTGGCCGGAGAGCGGCCGCGTGGTGGCGTGCTTCGCGCGGAAGAGCCGGGCGGCCGCCGTGTCCGCGAGCCGCTGGATCTCGTCCGTGTACCGGGTCCCGGCGTAGCTGTTGTCGAGCGTCTCGCCGTCGTACGGCGTGGCCATCGGCAGCGTGTAGCGTCCGGCGAGGTCGCTGCCCAGGTACCGCCGGGCGACCGGCGAGATCGAGTTCTCGCTCGCTAGGAGGTTGAACACCTCGCGGCCGCGCCAGCGGTCGTGCGACCGGACCAGCCGGGCGAGTCGCCGCTCCTCGTCAGAGGGCGTCGTGGCCATGAGCGTCCGGTCCGTCGGGATGGGGTCCCTTCGCCAGCTTGCGGCGCTCGTGGTGGCCGCACCGGGGGCAGACGAGCTCGGAGCCTCCGAGCCGGAGGACCGCGTGGCACGCCTGGCAGCGGGCGGAGACCACGCCGAGCGACGTGGGCGCCGTGGTGAGCTTGATCGACGGCCGGGCCTGGAGGACCTTCGCGAGCAGGATATCCCCGACGGCGAACTCGCCGGAGAGCGTCTCCGTGTAGCCGTCCTTCGCCTTCGAGATGTGGACGGTCCCCTCGGGCCTTCCCGGGACGGCCCGGCGGCTCGTCGTGGTGGTGAGCACCGTGCAGATCGCCATCGCGCTCTTCAGCTCGTCGACGCGCGCGTAGACGATGTCCCCCTCGGCGAGTTCCGGCACCGCGTTGTGCGCTTCGACCCGGACCGTACGGTCGCGCGGGTCGATCGACGGATGGCCCAGGACCGAGGCGTAGATGCGCCCCCGGTCCTCGTACGTGCCCCGTCCGGGAAGGTACTCCTCCGCGGCCCCCAGGTAGTGGCCGGGAAGGACGAGCTTCGGAAGTTCGGTTTCGTTCATCCCTTCGGCCCCGTACGGATCGCCCAGAGGTCGACGTCGAGCACGACCCGGCGTCGGACGTGGTGCGCGAACGTCCGCGGCAACGCCCAGGGGACGGATCCGACTTCGAGTACTGCGGCGCCCCGTGCGACCGCGCGTTCTGCTATAAAGGTTCGGGAGTCGGAGAGGGCGAAGGCGTAGACCGATCGCTCGGCGAGCGCGAACGCGCGCTCCCAGAACGGTCGGTCGGCATGCCGCCTCTGCGCCCCGAACGGGGGATTCATCACGACCAGCTCCGCGGGCCGATCGGCCGTGGTGACGTCCCCGACGTCGAACTCGACCGCGACCGCGGCGTCCCGCGCTGCCCGACGGGCGAGGTCGACCGCGGCGCCGTCAATATCGATGCCCCGGACCGGGCCGGCGCCGAGGAGGGCGGCCCCGACCGACAGCCGGCCCGTGCCGCATCCAAGGTCGAGCACCGAGCGACCGGCCAGGCCGTCGATCCGGTCCGCGGTCGCGAGGAGCGTCGCGGCCGCCTCGGACGGGGTGATCACCTGCTCGAGCGCGGGCCCCGGGCTCGCGAACGGAGGCACGCGCTCCAGCGCCCGGAGCAGCTCGGACCGTCGCACGCGCCCCGAGGGGGACCGGGACGGAAGACGATGTCCCCTAGCGTCCCCGCGCACGGGGAGGATGCGGGGAGCCGGATTTGAACCGGCGAACGCCTGTGCGGCAGGATCTCTTCGAGCGGGTGCCCGCCGTTTAAGTCCTGCGCCGTTTCCGGGCTTGGCTATCCCCGCGCCGCTCAGCGGGCGGGCACCGCGGATTCCTCTTCCGGGGCCGGTCGTCCCGAGGTCTTCTTCATCGAGACCCGCTTCGGGAAGTACTTCAGCAGGACGACGTCGTTCACGGCCGAGACCCAGCGGTACGGCACGTTGGTCGGACGCGAGTCGTCCACTAACATCGGGCTGGTCTCGTCGACGTACAGGCCGTCGATCTTCGCGCCTTCGACGTCGACCACGAGGTTGTCGACCTCGCCCAGGAGCCGTCCGTCCGGCGTGTAGATCTGTCGTCCTAGCAATTCGGTCATCTCGACCAGCATAGTCCGTTCCCGGCGGCCGCGACGGGGGCGGCCCTTCTTATGCCTTTGGGCGGAAGGGCGGTGGCCGGCCCCGCCCGGCGGCGGGGCGCATCGGTCGATCCGTACCTGCCCGACCGGTCACGCCTCGGGCGGCGGGTCGCCGGGCGAGGTCGCCTGGCGGACCTGCAGACGGTACATCCGAAGGAGCTCGGCGGCGGTCGTCGCGTCGGTCGGGCCCCTGTCGTCCCGGAAGCGGCCCGTGAACCGGGGGAACCGGAGGGCGAGCCCCGTGCCCGCCCGGACGGCGCCGACCGCGGCCCGGTGCACCGGGCTGAGCGTGAGCTCGGCGCCGCGGACCTCGAGGACGAGCCCCGGCCGGAACCACCGGTCGGGCTCGATGCCGGTCTCGACGTTCGCCGGTCGCTCCTCCGACGAGAACCGCTTCAGGCGCCCGGGCATCTCGGCCAGTTGGGCGTCGTCGAAGCCGCTCCCGACCTTCGAGAACGATTCGAACCGGTCGTGCGCGGGGTCGTAGACGGCGAGCAGGAACGCGCCGAACCGTCCGGCGCGGCGGCCCCGGCCGTGGAACCCTCCGACCACGACTCCGTCGATTGAATCGACCAGGCCCGCGGTGTAGTCCCTCTTGTACTTGATCCACCAGTAGCCCCGGGCCCCGGCACGGTACGCGCTTCCCTCCCGGAGGGACTTCGCCACCACCCCCTCCGCCCCGGAGGAGATCGCTTCGTCGAGGAACGTGGCGGCCTCCTCGGGCGTCGTCACGATCCGCTGCGTCGCCAGACGAACGCGCTCGGTCGGTCGAAGGAGCGCCTCGAGCTCCCGACGGCGCTCGGGGAAGTCGTGCGCGAGGACCGGCGTTCCGCCGGCGAGCAGCACGTCGAACAGGAACAGGCAGACCGGCACCTCCTCCTGGAGCCGGTCGAGGTCGTGCTTGCGTCCCCGCCGACGGGAGACCTCCTGGAACGGCTGGATCTCGTCGGTGTCGGGGTCGATCGGCACGCACTCCCCCTCGACGATCGACGGCTTCCTCCGGATCGCTGCAGGGAGCTCGGCGACGAGCTCCGGGAACTGGGTCCCGATCTCCTCGAGCCGTCGGGAGAACAGTCGCACCTTCCCGTCGAGGGGGACGTGGGCCTGGACCCGCAGCCCGTCGTACTTGTACTCGACCGCGGCCCGTCCGCCGAGCCGCGCGAGCAGCTGGTCGAGCGTCGGCTCGCGCTCCGCGAGCATCGGGCGGACCGGCCGCCCGACCTCGAGGCCGATCCGGTCCAGGCCGGCGACGCCGTGCGCGCCGAGCGTCGTCGCGACGAGCCCGAGGTCGCTCGAGAGGTTGAACGCCGCCTCGATCCGGGTCCGCGCCTCCTTCGACCCCCCGCCGAACGCCTCCGCGAGCGCGTCGAGGATCGTCATCTCGCGCACGCCGACCCGCAGCGTCCCGAGGACGAACCGGAGGAGGTACTTCGCCTCGAGCGGGGACGCGCGGCCCAGGAGGCCGACGAGCGTGCGGACCTTCGTCTCCTGGGAGCCCTCCCCCTTCGCCCGGGCGATCTGCTCGAGCTCCGAGTAGACGTCGGCCACCGTGAGCGGCTCTTCGTCCGACAGCCGCCGGCGGGAGCCGATCAGCTCCTGGGCCGTCGTGCCGAGGTCGCCCGAGGCCTTCGTCCGCCGGGCGACGACCACCTCCTCGACCCCCGCGGACAGCGCGACCGCTCGGCGGGCGAGCGAGTCGGCGACGCCCAGCTCGACCCCTTCGTACTCGGGTCGCAGGAGCCCCTGGGACAGGTAGAGGACCTTGCCGAGGTCCGCGGGCGGGAGCGGACGGAACAGCTCCGCGAGGATCCCGCGCATCTCGAGGCGCTTGGGGGTCGCCTCGAGCCGTTCGTACGCCGCGGCGAGGTCAGCGAACCGCACCGTGCGCCCCCTCTTCGACCGCGGCCCGCAGCCGCCGGAGGTTCCCGTCCACGGGGCCGCCCGCGAAGACGGAGTTCCCGCAGACGAAGAACGTCGCGCCGGCGCGGGCGGCCTCCCGTGCGGTCTCGGGCGTGACGCCCCCGTCGATCGAGACGTCCGCGGCGGGCGCCACCTCGTCCAGGAGCGCCCGCGCCTCCGTGACCTTCGGGAGGACGTCCGGGAGGAACGCCTGGCCGGAGAACCCGGGGTGGACGCTCATGACGAGGACCTGGTCGAGCCGATCGGCGAGCGGCGCGACTCGCGAGAACGGCGAGTCCGGCCGGATCGCGGCGCCGACCCGGGCGCCGAGGCGGTGCACCGCGCGCACGACGTCCGCCGGTGCACACCTCGACTCGACGTGGAAGACGAGGGTGTCGCCGCCGGCGCGATGGAACGCTTCGACGTACCGCAGGGGATCGTCGATCATGAGGTGGACGTCGAGCGGGAGCCGAGTCCTCGCGCGGACCGCGGCCACCAGGGCCGGGCCGAACGAGATGTTCGGGACGAAGTGGCCGTCCATGACGTCGAGATGCAGCGCGTCGGCCCCCGCCCCCTCCGCCGCACGGACGGCATCGCCCAGGGCCGCGAAATCCGCGCTGAGCAGGGATGGGGCGAGCCGAAGAGGAGGCCTTCCCGCCACGGCGGCACGAAGTCGGCCCCGTATTTATGGGACCGCGGACCGGGTCCCGCCGTACTAGAGGAACTCGCGGGGGTCCGGTCCCTGCGCGGGAACGACGACCGGGCGCCCCGCCCGGACGTCGGCCCCTTCGGGCGTCCATCGCCCGTACCGCACCGGCCGGATCAGGCTCCGACGGAACGGCTTGTCCCGGGTGGACCGGGACGGGCCCCCGCTCGTCGGGCGGTACCACAGGCACCGGTAGAGGAGGAACTCGGCGTACACGGTGGCGGCCACGACGGGGAGCACCTCGTCCGCGGGGGAGTTGGACGGTGGAAAGAGGTAGCCGAGCTCCCACGACAGGGCGATCAGGAACGCCACGATGACGTACCACTTGGCCGCCCGGAAGAAGAACCACTGGGACCACGTGGGCCCGGGTTCGAGGAGGGCGAGCCGTTTCTCCTCGCGCACTCGCACGAGCTGGGCCTCGAGGGCGACCTCCTCGTCCGGCAGCAGCTGGGTGGTGGGTTCGGCGGTCGATCCGTACTGCTTGAGGTCGTCGGTCGTGTGCGGCACGCCTCGCGACCTCCCCTCCTAGGAGGCGACGGCGCGGGCGGGGGCCGAGCGGAGCGGCACCCCAGGGGATGGGGTGGCCGGAAGGCCGCCCTCCGACTGACCCGAGGGGTACAGGTGGCAGGCCACGAAATGGCCCGGCCGGCTCTCCAGCAACGGGGGCTCGACCTTCGAACAGACCGGCATGACGGCGGGGCACCGGGTGTGGAAGCGGCATCCGGGGGGCGGCGCGGCCGGGCTGGGCACGTCCCCCTGGAGGAGGATCCGCTCCCGCTTCACGTCGGGGTCGGGAATGGGGATGGCCGACAGGAGCGCCTGGGTGTACGGGTGCATGGGCCGGGAGAACAGCGAGTCGGTCTCGGCGTTCTCCACGACCTTGCCCAGGTACATCACGACGACGCGCTGGCTCATCGCCCGGACGACCGAAAGGTGGTGCGAGATGAACAGGTAGGAGAGCCGCTGTTCGGCCTGGAGCCGGCGAAGGATGTTCAGGATCTGCGCCTGGACGGAGACGTCGAGCGCGCTCGTCGGTTCGTCCAGCACGACGAACTCGGGACGGAGCGCGAGGGCCCGGGCGATCCCGATCCGCTGGCGCTGCCCGCCCGAGAACTCATGCGGGAACCGCCACTCGTGCTCCGGGTTGAGCCCCACGTCGCGCAGGAGCTCGCTGACCCGCGCCCGTCGCTCGGACCCGGTGCCGGCGCCATGGATCTCGAGCGGCTCCGCGATGATGTTCCGCACGAGCATCCGCGGGCTCAGGGAGCTGAACGGGTCCTGGAACACGATCTGGAGCTTCCCGCGCAGCTCGCGCATGGCGCGCGGCCGCTTGCGGTAGAGGGAGTACTGGTCGGCGATCTCGTCGAGGGCGTGGAGGGCCGCCTGGGCTTCCGGGGGATAGGTGCCCCCGTTCTCGGCAACGCTGGCGTACGGCTCGAGGCTCGCGTACAGCGCGTCGAGGCGGTCGACCACCTCGAGGGGGGGTCGGTAGAACGTGTGGCCGGACGAGGCATCGATCAGCCGGAGGAGGAGCCGTCCGACGGTCGTCTTCCCGCAGCCGGACTCCCCGACGAGGCCGACGGTCTCGCCTTCGTGCACATCGAAGCTGACGCCGTCCACGGCCCGGACATCGCCGACATGGCTCCCGAACAGCCCTCCGCGGATAGGGAAGTACTTGCGTACGTTCCGCGCGGATACGACGACCGGTGGGCGTCCTACCATCCCGTGCTCACCCCCGAACGGTCCCTACCCCGGGTACGAGCGTATCTATGTATAGATAACAGGCCACCGTGCAGCCGGATTGGCGGAGCGTCATAGAGCGTCGTTCCTGGGGGTCGGCCAGCACCCGGGCCAGCCGCTGGGGGCGCGGTCCATGGAGAGCCGGCCGGCGGATAACCTCTGGCACCGAACCGCAAAATGTGCCGCAGCCGGGGGGGAAGTCGGCCCACGGCCCCGCCCCCGGTCCTGGGGGACCGGGACCCGCTCTTCCGACCGAAATTCGCCTCGGTCCGGGGGCTCCCGGCCCCCCCAAACCCCCCTCCAGTGGGTCCGGGGCCGTCGGGCGGTTCGAATGAAAGGTTTTTAGCGGGCGACCGGGCTAAATCAAAGCCGGACAGGTTCGTCCGGAGAACTCGGTTTCGCATGAAAGCACTCGGTGGTAAGGGATTGGTCGTCGCCGTAGCAGTCGTAATGGTCCTGTCGATCGCGCTCAGCGTTGTCGCGGCCGCTCCGCACGCCGCCTCCGCGGGGGCCCGCGCCCCGGCCGTGGCTTCGGCGGCCGTGGTGCCCACCGCGACCGCACCGGCGGTGTCCGCGGGACCCTCGATCACGCAGACTCCTCAATCCGGACACGTCAAGGGCACGCTCAACATCTACGAGGTGCTGAAGGGCGGCGCCCGTACGATGGACCCCGCGGTCGCTTACGACACGGGGAGCTACGAGCCGATCCTGAACGTCTACGAGACCCTGGTGAACTACAACGGAAGCTCGACCGACACCTTCGTGCCGACCCTGGCCACGTGCGTGCCGGGAACGGTCCAGTGCGTCACGGACTACGGCAGCAACCTGACCGGGTTCGTGGGCAGCCAGCCGATCTACTGGACGTTCGTCATCGACCCGGCGGCTCACTTCTACGACCCGACCACGAAGGCATCGTGGGGGGTCTACCCGACGGACGTGATGTTCTCGTTCGCCCGGACGCTGGGCTACGCCCTGCTTCCGTACGAGACGAAGGACCCGGGCTGGATCCAGGCGCAGGCGCTCCTGCCGGCCGGCAACGGCTCGTGGGACTCGGGGATCCACAGCCCGCTGAACAACTCCCCGGGGAGCATCCTCGGTTCGATGCTGATCAACGACACGACCTACTGTCCCGCGGCGGCGATCACGAACGCCCACGGCTGCGTCACGTTCGTCGCCAACGGTGAGGGCAGCGACTGGCCGTACTTCCTGGAGCTCGTCGCCGACAACCTGGGTGGGAGCATCGTGCCGTGCGGCTGGTTCTCGGCCCAGGGTGCGGGGATGCCCGACTGGAGCTCGAACGCCGCGCACGGGGACGGTCCCTGTGCCGTTACGCAGCTGGGAGCGTCCCAGTCGACCTCCTCGGCCGCGTGGACGTCCTACATGGGGAACCTTACGTCGAACAGCGCCACGGTCACCGAGAACATGACGTCGTGGGACGCGTTCGAGCTGCAGGCGAACCACCAGCCCGGCGTCAACCCGAACGTCCAGTTCAGCCTGGTCGGCTCCGGACCCTACTACGCGGGCATCATCCCGGGATCCGCATACCAGCTCGCCGTGAACCCCAGCTACGCGCAGCCCGTGGGCTGCTCGGGCGCGGGCGGCCTCGCGACCTACACCGGATACTGCGACCCTGCTCCGGGCGGATACGTCGGCAGCGTGCACGTGTACTGGGAGCCCGATGACTCCTTCGGGATCAGCCAGTATCGCGCGGGGTCCGCCGACCTCGCCGGCCTCGAAGCCGTGCACACCTCGACCCTCCGACAGCTCGCGGCGGAAGGGGCCCTGAACTACATGTCCTTCCCGACGATCAGCGACTTCTTCATGCCGATCAACCTCTACTGGAGCTCGGCCCAGTACACGAACGACTTCTCGGCCCAGCCGACGCAGACGATCCCCTCGGACTTCTTCACCAATCTCGCGCTGCGGGAGTTCTACGTGCACTCCTACCCGTACACGACGGTCGAGAACACCGTGCGGACGGTGGACGGTATCCAGTTCACCTTCAACGCGGGCGGTCCGATCCCGGACGGGATGGGAAACTACTACCCGAGCAACGTCTCGTTCCCGGCGGGCGACCCCGACATGAACGCGTCGCACGTGGGCGGAGCCGCGTGGTGGTGGGCCCAGGCGACCAACGTGTCCTCGCCGTACTACGACCCCCAGCTCGCGTCGTGCACGACGGGCCATCCGTGCACGTGGGCGATCGGAGGCCTGACGGGCGACCCGAGCGACGACATCGCGATCGCCGACTGGATCAGCGAGATCAAGACCCTGACCGGTGGCGCGCTTCAGCCGTTCGGCGGGGCGTCGTTCGACCTGACGTTCGACCAGTTCCTGGACATCCTCTTCGCGCCTTCCTACCAGAACCCCCTAGTCTCGGCGGCGGGAACTGGCTGGGCACCGGACTACCCTGACCCGACGGACTACATGGCTCCGCTCGCGTATCCGGACTCGAGCTACACGGCGCCGGACGCGTTCTCCCAGCAGCTCGGCTACGGGCTCGCGGCGGTGACCAACAATACCACCTGCGGACACAACGACACGACCTATGCGGACCTCGTCTACTGGGCGCAGCAGGCCGAGAACCCCACGAACCTTACGTGGACCTCCATCTGCCAGGGGGTCGCGTACAGCGTCGCGGTCCACGCGATGTACGTCGCCGCGGGCTTGCCGGTGGGGCCGAACCGTGTCCTGAACTACACCCTGATCGAGCAGATCCTGAACGGCCTGTCGATGTACGTCTGGAACGGCCAGGCCAACGAGGTCGTTTCGGCGGCCCCGTGGATTTCGCTCGCCTCGCTCAACCAGAACCCGATGATCGGTGGGGGCGGGGACCAGGTCTGGTTCCAGGTCCATTACGCCTTCACGTCGACCGTCACGTTCCAGGAGACCGGCCTGACCGCGGGGACCACCTGGTCGGCCACGTTCGGCACTCAGACGTTGAGCTCCTCGACCTCGAGCATCGCCTTCACCGGGGTGGGGAACGGAACGTACGGCTACTCGGTCGCGTTCGCGCCCGGCTACAAGGTCACCCCGACGAACGGGACGCTCGTGGTGGGCGCCGACGTCACGGTGCCGGTCACCTTCTCTACGCTCGCGGGGAAGACCTTCCCCGTCTACCTGAACGAGACCGGTCTCGTCTCGAACACCTCTTGGCCGATCGTGATCACGAACATCGGTACCTTCACGACCAACCAGGCGACCCTCGCGTTCGCCCTGCCCAACGGGACCTACGTCTACACCCCCGCGACCATCCCGGGCTACACCTCCTCGCCGGCCGGAAACATCACCGTCGCGGGAGCCGTGGTCGCCATCAACGTGACGTACGTCAGCGTGGTGCTACCGGTCTACACGGTCTCGTTCGTGGAGGCCGGCCTCGCCGCGGGCCAGACGTGGTCGGTCACGCTATCGAACAGCACGACCGGCGCGTTCACGCTGAGTTCGAGCAGCTCGACGATCACGTTCGCCGAGGTCATCGGCAGCTTCACCGCGGTCTACACCGCCCCGACCGGGTACGTCGCCCCGACGTCGCCCATGGAGGTCGTGGTGACCGGCAACATCAGCACCGTCGTACCGTTCAGCAAGACGTACACCGTGACGTTCACCGAGTCCGGCGTCTCCGGGCAGGAGTGGACCGTCTTCTTTGCGGGCGTCAACCACACCGCCAAGACCGCGACGATCGAGTTCAACACCACGAACGGCAACTGGACCTACGCGATCGTCGCCCCGTCCGGATACGCGGCCACCCCCGCCGGGGGAGTCGTCGAGGTGAAGGGAGCGGCGACCGGTGTGACGGCCACGTTCAGCTCGACCGCGCAGCCCGGCCCGAGCTCGTCGTACCTATCGAAGCTCGCCTACGAGCTGATCGCGGTGCTGGCGGTCCTCGTCGTCATCGGCTTCGGGCTCGCTGCGTACATGGGATTCCGTCGACCGCCCACCTCGCCCCCGCCGAAGGATTGGTCCGAGGAGGCCACGCCCGCCGGGACCACCACTCCCCCATCCACGCCCGATTCGGAGTTCGAGTCGGGGCCGGGGAGCAAGACCTGATCCGCGGTCGGGTGGTCGATCCCCGCCTCGCCCGAGGCGAACCCTTTCCTCTCCCTTTTCCATTCGGGGGCGCGCCGGCCTCCGCCCCGCGGGGGTTCCGCTAGAGCAGGGGCAGCGACCCCGTGATCGGGTCGACCACCGCCGCCGGCGCGGGTCCGAGCCCGAGGCAGGTCCGGGTCCCCGGCGGGACCTCGGTGAATCCGGCGTCCTCCACCCAGACGGACGGGATCCCGGCGCCCCGCGCGCGGCGTTCGATCTCTTCGAGCTCCGCGAGCGTGGCGACCTCGAGGGCGACCTTCTTCTGCCCCTCGGCGAGCCAGGCGTCGAGGGCGGAGGAGTCGCGTCCCTCCGCGCGGCGAACGAGCATCACCGCCGCGTGAGCGGCCTGCACGGCCGCCTTCCCGGCGGTCAGGCGCAGCTCCCCGCGCAGGACGAGCACCATCTTCATCGAACCCTCGCGCGGGCGCGGGCGGTTACCGGGCGTACTCGTCCTCCCGACCGCGTTCGAGGCGCTCGATGCGCCGTGCGATCTCCTCGCGCCGCCGCTCGAGCTCGGTCGCCTCCGGACCGCCGGCGGAGAGGGCCCGCAACCGGCGGCGGAGCGTCCGATCCTCCCGGTGCATCCGGTCGAGCTCCCGCGTGAGCTCCCAGGCACCCTCCCCGGCCGGCTCCGGTTCGGGCGCGCGGGCGACCGGCGGGACCCGCGCGTAGGCTCCGCGGAGCACGCCGGCCGCGACCGCCACCAGGGCGACCGCCGCCAGCGCCACCTCGAGCACGGGGTCGCTCCACGCGGCGGCGAACCCCCCCGGCGCGAGACCCAGGAGGAGCGATCCGACCAGCACGGTCAGGGCCACGCTGAGCACGAACGAGAGGGTGGCGGTCTCGAGGGCCCGAAGGGTGCCGTCGGGGCCGCGGAACCTCCACTCGGGGAACAGCGCCCTCGCCACCGCGAACCCCGGGACGACGAACAGGAGCAACCCGCCGACGATCGCCTCGAGGAGGTCGAGAGCGTCCATCGCCGGTCCCGCCGATCAGTCGGGCGGGGCGTTCGCCCCGGCCGAGAACTGCTTCTCGAGCTGGCGTCGCAGTCGGCGGTTCGAGACCAGTCCGTGGGCGGCCTTTCGGGTCGTCTCGTACTGCTTGAGAAGCGCCCGGACCTCCTGCGGCCGCTGCCCGCTTCCCCGGGAAATGCGGTGGACCCGCTCCGCCTTGATCACCTGGGCGTCGTCCAGCTCCTCGGGCGTCATCGAGTCGAGGATCGCCCGGAACCGCCGCAGCCGTTCCTGCGTCGCGTCGAGCTGCTTATCGTCGAGCTTCGCCCCTCCCATCGCCGGGAACATCGAGACGAGCTTCGAGACGGGCCCCATCTCGCCGAGGGAGTCGAGCTGGGTGCGCATGTCGCGCAACGAGAACCGGCCTCCCAGGAGGTGCTTGGCGGCCTCCTCGGCCGCCTCCTTGTTGGAGAGCTCCTCGAACCGCTCGAGCAGGGTCTGGATGTCGCCCATCCCGAGCAGGCGGGAGACGAACCGGGTCGGCTCGAACCGTTCGAGCTCCTCGAGGTGCTCGCCGGTCCCGAGGAAGACGATCGGGGCGCCGCTGACCGCGACGGCGGAGAGGGCGCCTCCGCCCTTCGCGGACCCGTCGAGCTTCGTGAGGATGACGCCGGTGAGCCCGACCGCCTTGTGGAACGCCTCCGCGCTCCGTCCGGCCGTCTGTCCCATCGCCGCGTCCAGGACGAGGAACACCTCCTCGGGCTGGAGCGCCTCCCGCACGCGCTTGAGCTCCTCGATCAGGTCGGGGTCGATCCCGCTGCGGCCGGCCGTGTCCACGATCAGCGCGGTGTGCGGAGGGACGCGGGCGAGCGCTTCCCGGACGATCGTCTCGGCCCGGGGCTCGGCGCGGTTGGAGTAGAACTCCGCGCCGATCTTCTTCGCGAGCTGCTCGAGCTGGTCGATCGCCGCCGGGCGATGGACGTCGGCGCCGACCAGCGCGACCCGGACCCCCTTCTTCTGGAGGTACCGGCCGAGCTTCGCGGCGGTGGTCGTCTTCCCCTGGCCGAAGAGCCCCGCGAGCAGGATCCGCTTCGGCTTCACGTCGAACGGCCGGTCCTTCCCCAGGATGCCGCGGATCTCCTCGTAGATGATCCGCACGAGGAAGTCCCGGAGGCTCGCCCCCGACGGGGGGCGTTCCTCGGTCGCCCGACGGCGGACGCGCTGCGTGAGATCGAGCGTCAGCTGGACGTTGACGTCCGCCTGGAGGAGCGCCCGCTGGATGTCGCGGACGACATCGTTGAGGAGCGCCGCGTCGACGACGGACCCCCGGGCGATCTTCTGGAGCACGCCCCGCAGGGACTTTCCCAGGGAGTCGAGGACCATGTCCGTGCCTTCCGGGCCCCAGGGGGCACCCGTCGAGACCGGCACCGGTATAAGTCGGGCGCGCACCCGGCACCGGCGGCCCTCAAACCTATTACCGACCGAAGGGCTCGGCGAACGGTTCTCATGACTCCCGATCCCCCGGTCGTGAAACCCACCCCCCCGAAGCTGAACCCCGTGCGGGTCCCCGTCACGGAATCCCCCGTCGCGGAACGGACGAAGGACTTCCGGGAGGTGATCCACGCGTACTCGCGCGAGGAGGCCGTCCTCGAGGCGAAGCGGTGCATCCAGTGCCGCCGGCCCTGGTGCGTCGAGGCGTGCCCGATCACCCAGGATTGCAAGGAGTACATCCGCCTCATCGCCGCCGACGACCTCGACGGCGCGGCCCGCGTGACGCTGCGGGACAACCCGCTCGCCACGTCGCTCTGCAAGGTCTGCTACCACTACTGCGAGGACTCGTGCGTCATCTCGAAGAAGGGGGTGCCGATCGCGATCCGGCACCTCAAGCGCGCGGCCCTCGACTACGGGACGAGCGACCTCCCCTACGTCCCGTCCAAGCCGAAGGGGCAACGCGTCGCGGTCGTCGGCGCCGGGCCGGCGGGGCTGATGGCGGCGTGGGACCTCGGCGTGCGCGGATACTCGGTCACGGTCTTCGAGCAGGAGGCCCGGGTCGGCGGGTTGATGCAAACGATCCCGGCCTACCGGATGACCGACGCGGACGTCCAGCGGGATACCGGTCGGTTCCGGGGGCTCGACGTGACGTTCGTGGACGCCACGAAGATCGGTCGGGACCGGCCGTTCCAGGCGCTGCTCGCCGACGGGTACGCCGCCGTCTTCCTCTCCCTCGGCACCCCCGACCACCGGGCCCTGGGACTTCCCGGGGAGTCCCTACCGGGGGTGATCCCCGCGCTCGAGTTCCTCAAGGAGACGAACGGGGGCGTCTCCGTGCCGGTCGGCAAGGAGATCCTGGTGGTCGGGGGGGGCGACGTCGCGATGGACTCCGTGCGGACCGCCCTCCGCGCCTCCGGGGGCGGTCGGGTCACGCTCGTCTACCGTCGGGGCCGGGAGGAGATGCCGGCCGACCGCGAAGAGGTCGAGGGAGCCGAGCACGAGGGGATCCGGTTCGTGTTCCAGCGGGCGCCGGTGCGGGTCGTGGGGGCCTCGCGCGTCGAGGGTCTCACGGTCCAGTCGGTCGAGCTCGGGCCGCCTGATGCGGGAGGACGCCGCTCCCCGGTGCCGGTCCCCGGGACCGAGGTGACGATCCCGTGCGACACGCTGATCGTGGCCGTCGGGCAGAAGGCCGATCTCCGCGGGTTCGGTCCCGAGCTCGACCTTCGCGTCGCCTCGCAGGGGTGGCCGGAGGGAAAGGGCCCCGGCTTCCGGACCGCCGTCCCCGGGGTCTTCGCGGCCGGGGGCCGGTCGGTCGTCTACGCGATGGGGGCGGCGATGGAGGCAGCGGTCGCCATCGATGCCTACCTCTCCGAGAAGCGGGGCGAGCCGCCGACGCCCCGCCCGGACCCGTTCGGTGGACCCGGGGCGTTCCACCTCCCGGCGGGGTACACCGCCCCGATCCGCGAGTGACCGCGGGGCGCCGTTTCGTCGGATAGGTATTTCCCCCCTTCCGGACCGTACACGCGCATGCGTCGGTCCGGAACGGGTCCGGCAAGGACCCTCGCGGGGGTCGTACTGGTCGTGGGACTCCTCGCGTTCTGCGCGGTGACCCTGCCCTCGGTCGCCGCCTACCGAACCTCCTCCGCGGCCCCGGAGCGCGGTTCCGCTCCTGCGAGCGCGGGCGTTCCGGTCGACTTCGGGGCCCGCGCGGGTTTCGCCCCGTGGCATGCTGCCGACAGCGTCCGGACGGCCCCGGCCGAGCGTCCCCAGTCGGTCGATGTGGTCTTCCAGCCGCAGAACGGTTCCCCCCTCATGACCGGGGGCGCCGGGCCGATCCCCGTGGCTGCGTTCGCCGGTGCACGGGGGTTGACCCCGACGGAGTACGCCGCCGCGGAACAGTACTTCGCCCGGGACGGCCTGCGGGTCGTCCACACGTGGCCGGACCGTCTCGCCCTCTCGCTGGAGGGCACCCCCGCCGCCCTCGACCGCGCCTTCGGGACGACGCTGCGGGCAGGGTCGTACGCCGGGCGACCCGTCGTCTTTCCCGCCGTGGCTCCGTCGCTCCCCTCGGCCCTCGAGGCGGAGGTCGCGGGGGTGGTGGGCCTGGCCTCTGGGTTCGATACCTTCTCCATCTCCCTCTCGTCGCCGCACGAGATCCCCCGGTCCCCCGACGGCGCGCCGCTCTCGTCCAACAGCACGAGCACCGTCACCCCCGGGATGGCCCGCGCCCTCTACGGTCTCAACGGAACCTCCGGGCTGTACAACCTGAGCGGCGGTCCACCGAACGCGAGCTCCCAGTCGATCGCGCTGGTCCTGTGGGGCGCCGGGTACGACCCGACCGATATCGCGACGTTCTATGCGGAGGACTACCCCTCGTCGTTCCCCCTACCGGTGGTGACGCCGTACCCCATCGACGGGGCCTCCCCGCCGAGCGGGTCGGCCCTCGGCTCGAGCGACCCGCTGACCGTCGAGGAACTGACCCTCGACATCGAGTGGTCCGGCTCGATGGCGCCCGGGGCCACCCTCGATCCCATCTACGCACCCGGCCCCAGCTCGACGAACCTCACGGATGCGATCGAGACCGCCCTTTCCCTGCACGGGGTCACCGCGATCTCGATGTCGTTCGGCGCGGCCGAATCGTCGGACCGTTCCCTGGCCTCCTCGTGGAACTCCCTCTTCTCGGAGGCGGCCGCCCGCCAGATCACCGTCCTGGCGGCGACCGGGGACACCGGGGGCGACGCCAACGCGTCCTGCACCGGGGGGCCGGCCCCGGAGTACCCGGCCACGTCCCCCGAGGTGCTGGCCGTCGGAGGGACGGCCGTCTCGATACAGCGGAACCTCTTCGGAACGATCACGGGGTTCAGCGAGGCGGCCTGGGCCGACAGCGGAGGCGGCTTCTCGACCCAGGCCGCCCCGTCGTGGCAGCTCAACACCACTGCGAAGGGGGCGATCGAGGCCGGAGGCGGGGGACGAGGCACCCCGGACGTCAGCGCCACCGCGTCGGACGACTTCATCTACTTCGCGGGTGCGGACCAGGAGGCCGACGGGACGAGCTTCGCGACTCCGCTGTGGGCGGGGATCATCGTCGGCCTCGATGCCCACATCACCGGCCACCGGCTCGGGTGGTTCACCGACCGGCTGTACTACGTCGCCACGAACCAGACGCTCGGGGGGAAATACGACGGCATCGCGGACATCACCTCGGGGGGGAACTGCATCGACCCCCAGATCTCCACCGGCTGGGATCCCGCGACCGGCTGGGGTTCTCCGAGGGCCACCCCCCTCTACGAGGAGCTCGCCGGCTCGTTCGTCAACCTGACCCTCGAGGAGAGCCCGTCGACGGTCGCCCCCGGCGGCTCCGTGACGATCCGCGTGCAGGTCGCGAACTGGTCGACCGGGGCCGTGATCCCCGACACTCCGGTGCAGCTCCGTCTCGAGGCGGGCACGTCGATCGGCCCGTGTACGGGCACCTTCGGCTCGGTCTCGGCGACGTCGAACGCCACCGGATGGGCCTCGGCGCAGATGACCGTGCCGGTCTGCTTCCTCGGCTCGCATGCGATCGCCTCCGCCAGCGTCACGACGGACCGGCTCTTCGGCACGAACTCGACGCGGATCGCGGTGAACCTGCTCGGGCTCGTTCCGGCACTGGAGTCCCTCGGTAATCCGCCGTACAGCTACGCCCTCTACGCGGCGGTCATGGCGTCGGCCGTCGCGGCCGGAGGTTGGCTCGGTCGGCGCCGGCCTCCGGCGCCCGTCACCGTGCCCGCCGGGACCCCCGCCCCACCGGCCCCGGTGACCCCTCCGGCGGTCCCCGCCCCGGCGGCGCCCGCCGCCGGAACGCCCCCGCCTCCGGCCCCGGGGTAACGCTTCCGGGCGGGGGGAACGCCGTCCGACCCCGCGCCCGTCCCGCGGCCGGGAAGTGGGGCCCGGTCGACCCGGCCGGGGCGCTCTCGGCGCCGGACCGTGGGTTCGGCGAAAATCCCGAAACGCCTTAATCCGGCGGACTGTCGGGCCGGCGTGCCCGGAGCGAGGGGAATCCCTCCGGACGGTTCGACCCCCGCCGCAGTGTCGGGGCCGGAACGTTCGGTGCTGGCCATGCTGCGCACGGTGGCCGAGCTGCCGATCGACGAAGAGGAGCTCGCGCAGCGGTTGGGCCTCGGCGGTGACCAGGTCCGCGGTACGCTCCAGCGGCTCCGCTCGAAGCACCTCGTGGTCGTGGAGGAGGAGCACGAAACGATCCGCCGCCTTACCCCCCGCGGGGCCGCCGCGGTCGAGGGGGGACTGCCGGAGCGGAAGCTGATCGACGCGCTCCGGCGCCGGGGCTCGCTGTCCGTCGAGGAGCTCGCGGCCGAACGCCTGCGCGAGGAGGAACGGGCGGCCGCCATCGGCATCCTCCGGCGGCGGGGGTGGCTCGCGGAGGGCGTGCCGCTCCGGTGGGCCGAGGGTTCGACGCCGCCGGAGGGGCTCCTCCCGGAGGAGATCGTCCTCCGCCAGGTGGCGGACGGTGCGGAGGAGATCGACGAGGCCGTGAGAGACGCCCTCGAGCGACGGGGCCTCGTGAAGACCGAGCGCCGCTCGCGCAAGCGCTGGGCCCCCTCGGAGGAGGGTCGGCGCCTGGCCCTGCCCGCCGAGGGGGAGGAACAGACCGGTGCGCTGACGTCCGCTCTCCTGACGAGCGGGGCCTGGCGCGACCGCACGTTCCGCCCCTACGACGTCCGTGCGCCGGTCCCGTTCCTCACGGGCGCCCGACCGAACCCGTACCTTGCCTGGCTGGAGGAGTTCGAGGAGATCCTGATCGGTCTCGGCTTCGAGCAGTCGGAAGGCCCGCTGCTCGAGACCGAGTTCTGGAACAACGACGTCCTGTTCATGCCCCAGGACCACCCCGCCCGGTCGATCCACGATGCGCTGTCCGTCGAGGACGTGACGGGACACCTGCCTCCCCCGGACCTGCTCGCGCGGGTCGCGGCCGCCCACGAAGGGCGCCCGCTGCCGGGCGATTCGGCGCCGTTGGGACCCGGCTGGCCGGGGGAGTACGACCCAAGGATCGCCGCCCGGCCCACCCTCCGCTCGCAGACGACCGCCGTCTCCGCGCGGTTCCTCGCGCGGCACCCGACCCCGCCGTTCCGGATGTTCTCGATCGACCGGAACTTCCGTCGAGAGGAGGTCGACGCCCGACACCACCTCGAGTTCGCGCAGTGCGAGGGGATCGTGGGGGAGGAGGGGCTGTCGATCCGCGACCTCGTCGGCCTGTTCCGGACGTTCGCCGAGGCGATCGGCGTGCCGGACCTCAAGATCCGTCCGAGCTACTTCCCGTTCACCGAACCGTCGATCGAGGGGTACGTCCGGCACCCCCAGCTCGGCTGGATGGAGATCTTCCCAGGAGGGATCTTCCGACCCGAGGTCCTGCGGCCCCTCGGGATCGAGGTCCCGGTGATCGCCTGGGGCGCGGGGATCACCCGGCTGGCGATGGTCGCCCTCGGCCGGTCGGACATCCGCGAGCTGTTCCTCGACGACCTCGACGAGCTCCGGGGAGGGGGACCGTAGGGTGCCGACCGCCACGCTCTCCCGCGCGCGCGTCGCCGCCCTGTTGCCCGCCGCGGTCCCGGAGTCGGCGTGGGACGATCTCCTGTTCGCGTCGAAGGCCGAGGTGGAGTCGGCCCAGGGCGACGACCTCGTGCTCTCCGCCACCCCCGACCGCCTCGATCTCCTCTCGGAGGGCGGCCTCGGGCTCTACCTCCAGGGCGTCCTCGGATCCGCTGCCGGCCTCCCCCGCCACGGGAGCCCGACGGGTCCCGAGACCGTGCCGCCCCTGGTCGCGGACGCCAGCGTCGAGCCCCTCCGGCCCGTGCTCGGTGCCGTCGTCGTCCGTTCCCCGGACGATCGCGGCCTGGACGCCGGTCTGCTCACCGAGGTGATCCGTTTCCAGGAGCTCCTGCACGCCACGATCGGCCGCGACCGTCGCGCGGCGAGCCTCGGGATCTACCCGCTCGAACGTCTCACGCTTCCGGTGCGGTACGCGCTCGAGCCGATCTCCTCCGTCCGGTTCGTGCCGCTCGATGGGACCGAGGAGGTCACCGGCGAGCAGTTCTTCCGGGACCATCCGATGGCCGCGCGCTACGGCCCGCTCGGCCGGTCGGGGGACCGCTGCCTCACGCTGCGCGACGCCCGCGGCACCGTGCTCAGCCTCCCGCCGATCCTCAACGGACGGACCGCGGGGGAGGCCCACGCCGGGGACCGGGCCCTCCTGCTCGAATCGACCGGGACCCGCGAGCGCAGCGTCCGAGAAGCCCTCGGCCTCCTCCTCGTTCCGTTCGTGGCCCAGCGCTGGCTCGTCCACCCGGTCGCGGTCGAGGGACCGGGCGACCGACGGACGGACGGCCGGTCCCTCGTCGAGCCCCGGCCGGTCGACCTGCCGTCCGCGCTCGTCCGCTCGGTCGCGGGGTTCCCGCTCAGCTCCGGTGAGGTGGAGCACCGCCTCTCCCGGGCGAGGCTCGGCGTGCGTCCGCACGCCGGCGGCTGGACCGTCGAAGCTCCGCCGTGGCGCCCGGACATCATGGCGGCGGTCGACGCGGTCGAGGACGTCATCCTCTCGGCGGCGGTCCGCCCGGAGGACGGGGTGGTGCCCCCGAGCCGGACCCGCGGTCACCGTCGTCCCGAGGCCGAGTTCCGCCGGCGGATCGCCTCGCGCCTCCTCGGGCTCGGGTTCGCCATGCCGAACACCCCCGTCCTCCTCTCCGAAGCGACGGTCGCGCGCGTCGGCGGCCGGTCGCCGATCCGGCTCCAGAACCCGGTGTCGGCGGAGTTCGCGTACGTGCGCGACCGCCTCCTGCCGTCCCACCTGGACGTGCTCGCCCACAACACGCGCCACGGCTACCCGCAGCGGTTCGCCGAGGTGGCCCCGGTGGTCGTGCGGGCGCCCGACGCGGAGCCGGGCGCCGAGACCCGGTACCATGCCGGAGCGATCGTGGCGGCGGAGTCGGCCGGGTTCGCCGACGCGGCCGCGCTGGTCGACTACCTGTTACGCACCCTGGATGCCGGCTCGATCCGCGAGCCGGCCGAGCTCCCGGGAACGATCCCGGGCCGCGCGGCCCGCGTACGGATCGCCGGCGAGGAGGTCGCCGAGGTCGGCGAGCTCCACCCCCGCATCCTCACGGAGCTCGGCATCCCGGTCCCGGTCGCCTGGGCCGAGCTCGATCTCACGGCGCTCGGGCCGCTCCTGGCCCGTCCCAACAGGGCTTAATATCGACCCCCCGGTCGGACGGCGATGGCGCGTTCGCGGGCCGCCCGCCCGAGCGGACCGAACCGCGCGCGGTGGGAGAAGGAGGCCCGCCGCGCCCTCGGCGCACGCTCCGAGGGCGGCTCCGTCCCGCTGCTCGTCGGACCGCCGGACGATCCGGACACCTCGTTCCTCGAGAGGATCGGGTTTCCGGGCGAGCCGCCGTACACGCGCGGCATCCAGCCGACCATGTACCGCGGTCGGGTCTGGACGTTCCGCCAGTATTCCGGGTTCGGGAGCGCTCGGGCGACGAACCAGCGGTTCCAGTTCCTGCTGCGCGGGGGACAGACCGGCCTCTCGGTCGCCTTCGACCTTCCGACCCAGAACGGGTACGACTCCGACCACACGCGGGCGCACGGGGAGGTCGGCCGGTGCGGCGTTCCGGTCTCCTCCCTCGGGGACATGCGCACGCTCCTGGCCGGGATCCCCCTCGACCGGGCGACGGTGTCGATGACGATCAACGCCACGGCCCCGATCCTGACGGCGCTCCTGGTCGCCGTCGCCGAGGAGGGCGGCGTGCCGCGGGCCCGCCTGGGCGGCACGGTCCAGAACGACGTGCTGAAGGAGTACGTCGCGCGCGGCACGTACATCTATCCTCCCGACGCGTCGATGCGGCTCACGGTCGACCTCGTCGAGTTCGCGACCCGCGAGATGCCGCAGTGGAACTACATCTCGGTGTCCGGCTACCACATGCGAGAGGCCGGCGCCACGGCGGCGCAGGAGGTCGGCTTCACCTTCTCCAACGCGATCGCGTACGTCCGCGCGGTCCGCGCGCGCGGCCTGGACCTCGACGAGTTCCTCCCCCGGCTCTCGTTCTTCTTCTCGGCCGACCGGAACTTCCTCGAGGAGGTCGCGAAGTTCCGTGCCGCGCGGAGGCTCTGGGCCCGCATCGTCCGGGAGACGTTCGGGGCGAAGAGGGCCCGATCGCAGCAGCTCCGTTTCCACACCCAGACCGCAGGCTCGAGCCTGACGGCCCAGCAGCCGGAGCTGAACGTCGTGCGCACCACGCTCGAGGCCCTCTCCGCCGTGCTCGGCGGAACGCAGTCGCTGCACGCGAACGCCCTGGACGAGGCGCTCGGCCTGCCGACCGAATCGTCGGCCCGGCTCGCGCTGCGCACGCAGCAGATCCTGGCCGACGAGTCGGGCGTGACGAACACCGTCGACCCGCTGGGCGGGGCGTACGAGATCGAGCACCTCACCGACCGGATCGAGGAGGAGGCCCGGACGTACATCGACCGGATCGAGGAGATGGGAGGCGCGCCGGAGGCGATCCGCCGCGGCTACGTCGCCGGCGAGATCGCCCGGGAGGCCTACCGGATCGCGCGGGCCCGCGAGCGCAAGGAGGAGACCGTCGTCGGGGTCAACGAGTTCCGGGAGGGGAACCCCGCGTTCTCGCTCTTTCCCCAGCGGGGGGGACGGGGCACGTCGGCGCAGCGGATCTCCCCCGCCGAGGAAGGTCGGCAGGTGGCCCGGGTCCGGCGCTGGCGGAAGGAGCGGAGTGCGGCGGCGGCCACGGCCGCCCTCGACCGGCTCCGGCGGACGACCGAGGAGGGGAGGAACGTGATGCCGGAGGTGCTCGCGGCCGTGCGGGCCGGGTGCACCCTCGGAGAGATCGCGGACGTCTGGCGGGCCCTCTTCGGCGAGGAACCCCCGTCCCGGACGTTCTAGGAGGGGGGACGATGCTCGACCACGTCGGGATCGCGGTCGCCGACCTTTCCGCCGCGCTCGACCGCTGGCGCCCGATCGTCGGGGCGGCCGATGCCCCTCCCGAGGAGGTCCCGTCCCAGAAGGTGCGGGTCGCCTTCCTCACGGTCGGCGATGCGCACGTCGAGCTGCTCGAGCCGACCGACCCCGGTTCCCCGGTCGGGCAGTTCCTCGCCCGCCGCGGCGAGGGCCTCCACCACCTCGCCTTCCGGGTACCGAACGTCGATGCGGCGCTCGCGGACGTCGCCCGACGCGGGGGGCGCCTCGTCGACCCGGTCGGACGCCCCGGCGCCCGGGGCCGTCGGGTCGGGTTCGCCCACCCCTCCGCCTTCGGCGGGGTGCTGGTCGAGTTCGTGGAGTCTCCATGAGCCAGATCGTCTCCGCCGAGCTCGCGTCGATCTACGACAGCCGCGGCCGCGCGACGGTCGAGGCCACGGTCGTCCTCGCGTCCGGGGCCCACGGGCGGGCCGGAGCGCCGAGCGGGGCCAGCACGGGGGTCCACGAGGTGCGCGCGTTCCCCGACGGAGGGGTCCCCGCCGCGCTGCGGACCTTCCGGGAGCGCGTGGCCCCCCGGCTCGTCGGGGCCGAGGCCGAGGATCTCGCCGACGTCGACGGACGGCTGCATTCGGCGGACGGCACGCCCGATTTCTCGGTCATGGGCGGGAACACCGCCACCGCGGTGTCGCTGGCGACGGCGATCGCCCGGGCCGAGGAGACCGGCCGTCCGCTCTGGGCCGTCCTGGCCCGACCGGGCGTCGACGGCCGGACGTTCCCCGCGATCGTCGGCAACTGCCTGAACGGGGGCCGGCACGCGATCGGGGGACCGGACATCCAGGAGTTCATCGCCTTCGCCGATGCCCCCCGTCCGGACGATGCGGTCGCGGCGGGTCTCCGGGTCCACGCGCTGGTCGGGGAGGAGCTCCACCGACGGTATCCCCGCCAGGCGCTCGGCCGCGGCGACGAAGGCGGCTGGGTCGCGCCGATCGAGAACGTCGCCGCCGTGGAGCTCCTCGCCTCCGCCTGCGAGCGGGTCCGGGACGAGCTCCGCGTGGACGTGCGCCCGGGGCTCGATTTCGCGGCGAGCGAGTTCTACCACGACGGGCGGTACCGGTATCGGGAGCAGACCCTCGACACCGAGGGGCAGGTCGGGTTCGTCACCCACCTGGTCGACCGCTACGGTCTGCGGTACGTCGAGGACCCCCTCGACCAGGAGGCGTTCGACGCGTTCGCCGAGCTCACCCGGGCCGTCGGGAACCGGACCCTCGTCGTCGGCGACGACATCTACGTCACGCGTCGCGCGCGCCTCGAGGAGGGGCTCGCGAAGGGCTCGTCGAACGCGGTGCTGATCAAGGTCAACCAGGTCGGGACCCTGACCGACACGTTCGCGTGCGTCGACCTCGCCCGCCGGGAGGGGATCGCCACGATCGCCTCGCACCGATCGGGGGAGGTCCCGGAAGGATGGCTCGCCCACGTGGCGGTGGGGACCGGCGCGCGGGGGCTGAAATGCGGTCTTCTCGGCGGCGAACGGATGGCAAAGCTAAATGAACTCCTGCGGCTCGGCCGCGCCACCGGACCGTAACTCGATGCCCGACGACACGATCCTCGCCGAAGAGCAAGGCAGCCCCTCCGACACCCAGGACATCCGCCCCGGCGAGCTCCTGATCCCGGAGGACACCTACCTCACGTCGGGGGTCCACATCGGAACCCAGCAGAAGTCCGCCTCGATGCGCCGGTTCGTGTTCAAGGTCCGCTTCGACGGCCTGCACGTCCTGGACGTCCGCGAGACCGACCGCCGGATACGGCTCGCGGCCAAGTTCCTCTCCCGCATCCCCGCGGAGCGCGTCCTCACCGTCTCCCAGCGGCAGTACGGTCAGAAGCCGGTGCGCCTCTTCGCGAAGACGATCGGCGCCGTCTCGTTCTCCGAGCGGTTCGTCCCCGGCTGCCTGACGAACCCGAACCTCGAGGAGTACTTCGAGCCGAAGGTGCTCGTCGTCACCGACCCCGCGACGGACCAGCAGGCGCTCAGCGAAGCGGTCTCGATCGGCATCCCGGTCGTGGGGCTCTGCGACGTGAACAACGAGACGCGGAACGTCGACCTCGTGATCCCGGCGAACAACAAGGGACGCGTGGCGCTCGCGACGGTCTACTGGCTTCTGTCCCGCGAGGTGCTGCGGGCCCGGTCGGGGAACGCCGAGGCCGAGTTCCCGCTCACGATCGAGGACTTCCAGGCCGCGCTCTGAGCCCCGCCCGCTCGGCCGTTCCCCGCCGGGTTAGCGTCTTATCGCCTCGGACCCTGCCGGTACCGTGAGCCGTCCGGGCTCGGGCCTTTTCGATCTGCTCACCGAGCACGGGGTCCCGGCCAAGGGGGCCCGGCTCTACCTCGCCGCGTGCCGGTCGGGCGCCCAGACCGCGAGCGAGCTCGCCCGCCTCTCGGCGATCAACCGGGTGGAGGCGTACCGGATCATCAAGCAGCTGGTCTCCGACGGCCTGCTCACGGCGGCCGGCAGCCGCCCCCAGCGGTTCGCCGCCCTCTCCCCCGACGAGCTCGTCGACCGCTGGATCCGGGGGGCCTCCGACCGGCTGCACCGCCTGGAGCAGGACCGCGAGCGGGTCCTCTCCGACTGGGAGGAGGCCCGCACCGAGGTCGAGGAGGGGGACCCCCGGAAGTTCGCGGTGCTCGAACACCGGGAGACGATCCGTCGGTTCCTCCGCAAGCGGATCGGGCTCGCCGAGCGGCAGGTCCTCCTCAGCGCCAACGGGTCGTGGCTCTCGGGTCTGATCGACGGGGGGGTCGACCGGTCGCTGCGCGAGGCGGCCGGCCGCGGGGTCAAGGTCCGGGTCGTCACCGAGGTCTACCCCCCCAACCTCACCGAGGCCAAGCACTTCGCCGGCTTCTCGGAGCTTCGCCACGCGAACGGACCGATCGCGAACCGGGCGGTCGTGGTCGACCGCACGGGCGCGCTCGTCTACGTTTCGGGAGAGGAGGGGCTCGGCCGGGCGGGCGGGGAGCAGGTCGCCCTCTGGTCGTCGTCCCCCTCGTTCGTGCAGCTGGCCCGGGACTACCACCGACGCCTCTGGGGCCCCGCCAGCCGCGCGGAGGCCCGCTTCGTGGAGCTCGAGAACCCGCCTGCCGCCGTCCTCCCGGTCGTCGCCGGCCACGAAACGGTGCCGTTCCAGCGGCTGAAGGAGATCGCGAAGCTCGGGATGCGCGCGTCGGGGGTCCGAGAGTTCCGCCTCCACCTGCCCGAGCTGATCGACGTCATCGCCCTCCAGCTCGGACGCGAGATCGCGAAGGAGATCGACGGCGAGACCCCGGAGGAGGTCGCCAAATCGCTCTCGCGCTACTACGCGACGCACACGATGGGCCAGCTCGGGGTGGTCCGCGAGCGGCCGCTGACGATCCAGGTGACCGGCTGTTTCGCGTGCACCCAGGACTCCCCCGAGATCGGGCGGGTGATGTGCCCCCAGCTCCTCCGCTCGGTCCTCGAGACCCGGCTGGGCCAGCGGTGGGAGGTCTCCAAGCCCGACCCGACGAAGCACGCCACCCGGGGCTGCCTGTTCACGGCGACCGCGGGCTGACGTGCGTGCCATGCTTCGCCATGGTGTAGCAAATGTAACCTACAATCGGTACAGTGGGCGGCTGAAGCTATAAATACGGGCCCATGTTAGGGAGGGGCAGAAGCTATGAAGCCCACTCCACCGACGTCAGCGGCAGCGAAGGTCCGACCCACGCCGAAGTCGCTCCGCGGGCCGGTCGCATTGCCGAACGCTCCCGGGGTCCCGGCGCCGCCGGTATCCGATGCCTGCCCGAACTGCGGGTCGGCGCACCTGATCCGGGACGAGATCCGCGGGGAGATCGTCTGCGCGGACTGCGGCCTCGTGGTCGACCAGAGCGCGCTCGTCAGCGACCGGGGCCAGCGCGGGTCGAAGGAGGACACGGGCCGGGAGGCCCGCGGCTGGGGACCCGTCATCTCGCCCCTGATGCCCGACAAGGGGCTGTTCAGCGAGATCGGCGTCCCGACCCGGGATTTCCAGGGGAACTCCCTCTCGCGCAACACATCCCTCAAGTTCTACCACCTGCGCAAGCTGAACCACCGGCTCCGCGCGGCGCGCACGCACCAGCGGAACCTCGTCGTGGCGCTCGGGGAACTGAACCGCCTCGCCGGGGTCCTCGGCCTCTCGCGGGAGGTCAAGGAGTCCGCGACGTACATCTACCGCCGGGCCCTCGAGCACAAGGCGACGCGGGGCAAGAAGATCGTCGCGCTCGTCGCGGCGAGCCTGTACGCCGCCTGCCGGCAGTGCCACGTCCCGCGGACGATGAAGGAGATCATCGCGCACTCGAAGGCAACGAAGATCGAGGTCGGGCGGGCGTACACCCTCCTGGCCCGGGAGCTCAAGCTCGGTCTGAAGCCCGTCGAGCCGCGCGACTACCTGGTGCGGTTCACCCAGGACCTGAACCTCTCGAAGGAGGTCCGGCAGAAGGTCCTCACGCTCCTCGAGCAGGTCGAGCAGGTCTACTCGACGAGCGGCGTGCTCCCGAACGGGATCCTCGCGACGATCATCTACATCGCCTCGAACCTGATGGGCGAGCCCCGCAGCCAGGACCGCATCGCCGCCGTCGCCAACGTGACGCCCGTCACGATCCGCAACCACTACAAGGAGCTCCTCGACCTCCTCGGGCTCCCGAAGAACCTGACGAACCCCCAGGCCCGGGGCACGCTCCCGACCGACACCGACGACAAGCTCGCGGTGGACGCGGCGGCGGGCGCGCACTAGGCGTGACCCGCCCCGGCGGAAGGGGAACCCGGAAACCAGATGAACCCTCGGCGGGCTCGCGCTCCGTGGCGGGCCCGCCGGCACTGAGCTACTCGTCGTACCGGACGTACCTCGAGTGCCCGCTGCGCTGGAAGTTCCTCTACGTCGAGCGGCGGCCGGAGACCCCCCGGGGGTACTTCACCTTCGGTCGGGTGGTCCACTCGGTCCTGGAGGAGCTGGTCCGCCCCTTCGTCGTGCCGACGGCGCGTCGCACCGAGGCCGGGGAGACCCAGCGAACGCTGGACGACTGGCCGACGGGCGCGGTCGCCCCGTCCGCGCCGGCCCCGCGGATGACGCCGGAGGAGCTCCTCGCCGCCTACGAACGCGCGTGGTCAGGCGAAGGCTACTCCTCGCCGGAGGAGGAGGCGCGGTACCGGGCGCTCGGTCGCGACCTGCTGCTGCGCTACCACGGCCGCCTCGAGCAGGATCCTCCCCGCCCGATCGCCGTGGAGCAGCACCTCGAGGCGAAGTGGGACGGGATCCCGATCCACGGGTACATCGACCGGATCGACCGGACGGTCTCCGGAGGGCTCGAGGTCGTGGACTACAAGACATCGCGCGAGCTGTCGCACGACGACGCCCGCGAGTCGGACCAGCTGTCGCTCTACCAGGTGCTCGTCGAGAGCAACTACCCGGCGCCGGTCGAGCGCCTGACGCTCTACCACCTGAGGTCGCTGACCGCGCTGCGAACCCCGGCCCGGGACCGGACCTCGCTCGACCCGCTGCACGTCCGGCTCGGGACGGTCGCGGACGGGATCCGGGAGCAGGCGTTCGACCCGACGCCCGGGCGCCACTGCAGCCGGTGCGACTTCCGCGCGATCTGCCCCGAGTTCCGGGAGGTCCCGGTGCCCGACGGGGAACGGCTCGCGGCCCTGGTCGACCGGTTCGAATCGCTCCGCACCCAGGAGCGGCGGCTGGAACACGACCTCGCCCGCACCGCCGACGAGCTCCATCGGGCGGCGGAGGAGCTCGGCGTCCATCGCGTTCCCGGGTCCCGCTCGGTCGCGATCCGGCGTCGGGAGGAGGCCTGGCAGTTCTCGCTCGACGCGATCCGTCCGCTGCTCGAGCAGTCGGGCGTCGCGACGCGCCTCGGCCAGGAGTCGCCCGACGACGTGAAGCGCCTCCTGCGCGACCCGGACGTCCCGGCCGAGCTCCGCCGGAAGCTCTCCGAGTCCGGATCGCGTCGGGTGCGGTGGTACTGGGAGCTCGAGGAGTCGGACGGCTCGTCCGGCAAGGGCCGGCCCGCGTAAAGGCTATGATGGCCGCACGATAGTCACGCGTATGGGGATTCCCCTCGCCTCCGAGGCGCGCCTCGGCCCCCTCGCGGACCGGGCCCCGACGGTCGCCACCCTCTGCTCGCACTCCTCCTTGCAGATCTTCCACGGGGCCCGGGCGGAGGGCCTCCCGACGCTCGGGATCGCCGTCGGGACCCCGCCCCGGTTCTACGACGCCTTCCCCCGGGCCCGCCCCGACCGGTTCCTCTCCGTCGCCCGCGTCAGCGAGCTCCCGCAGGCCGCGGACGCGCTGCGGGACGCCGGCGCGGTCCTGGTCCCCCACGGATCGTTCGTCGAGTACCTGGGGGCCGAGGCGTTCGGTCGGCTCGACGTGCCGATCTTCGGCAACCGGGCGGTCCTCGCCTGGGAGTCCGACCGGAGGAAGGAACGGGAGTGGCTCGAATCGGCCGGCGTCTCGATGCCGCGGCGGTACGAGGATGCCTCCGAGGTTGACGGGCCGGTGATCGTGAAGTACTACGGGGCGAAGGGCGGCAAGGGGTTCTACCTCGCCAAGAACCGGGAGGCGCTCGCCGAGTTCCGGCCGACCGGCCCCTACGTGATCCAGGAGTACGTCCTCGGGACGAGGTACTACATGCACTTCTTCTACTCCCCGCTGTCGGACCGCGGCTACCGCGTCGGCCACGGGTCGCTCGAACTGCTCGGGATGGACCGGCGGGACGAGGCGAACATCGACGAGCTGTACAAGCTCGGATCCGAGGAGGAGCTGCTCAAGGCCGGGATACGGCCGACGTTCGTCGTCACGGGGAACGTCCCCGTGGTGCTCCGGGAATCGCTCCTCGGGAGCGCGTTCGATGTCGCGGCCCGGATCGTGGAACGGTCGATCGAACTGTTCGGCGGGATGGTCGGGCCGTTCTGCGTCGAGGGGATCATGACCGAGGAGCTCGAGTTCAAGGTGTTCGAGATCTCCACGCGGATCGTCGCCGGCACGAACCTGTTCATCTCCGGGAGCCCGTACTCCGACCTGATGGAGCCGGGCCTCTCGACCGGCCGACGCATCGCGCAGGAGCTCAGGCGCGGCCAAGCCCAGGGTCGGCTCGCCGAGGTCGTCAGCTAGCCCGGCCGGCACGGGATTAAGAGCGGACGCCGGCTCGCCCACGGAATCCCGATGTCGTCCGCGATCGCCGCCGAGCACCTCGGCAAGGTCTACGCGCACGCCCCGCCGGGCGTCGCCGCCCTTTCGGAGGTGTCGGTCGACATCCCGACCGGGGGCGTGTACGGGCTGATCGGGCGCAACGGAGCGGGCAAGACGACGTTCATCCGCATCGCGGCGACCCAGCTGGCCGCGAGCTCGGGGACGATGCGGGTCCTGGGCCACGACATTCGCACGGAGGAGCGGGCGATCCGGGCCCGGATCGCCTGCGTGCCGCAGGAGTCCCGGCCCCTCTACTTCCTGCGCACCGAGGAGGTCGTCTACCTCTACCTCAAGATGCGGGGGATGCCCACCGCCGACGCCCGCCGCCGGACCCGTGACGCCCTCGAGGAGCTCTCGCTGACGGAGCACCGCAAGCGGCTCGTGAGCCGGCTGTCGGGCGGAACGCGTCGTCGGGTCATGTGCGCGATGGTCCTCGCCTCCGACGCCGACATCATGTTCCTCGACGAGCCGACGACCGGCCTCGACCCGCTCGCCCGCCGGGAGGTCTGGCAGGCGATCCGGCGGGCCAGCCGCGAGCACTCCACGATCCTCCTGACGACCCACTACCTCGACGAGGCCGAGGCGCTCTCCGGCCGCCTCGCGCTGATCGAGCGGGGGCGCGTCAAGCTCGAGGGCACGCCCGCCGACCTGCGGGCCCGCGTGCGCTATCCGTACCGGGTGACGATCCAGGGGAGCGTGCCCCGGTCGGAGCTCGAGGGATTCGGGGATGTCTCGGAGATCGAGGGAGGGTACCTCGTTTTCGCGCGCGAGGAGGCGGCCCGGGAGCTCGCGCGCCGCACCCTCGAGCGGGGCGCGCGCCTCTCGATGGGACCGGTCAGCCTGGAGGACATCTTCCTCGAGGTCGTCGGGCGCTCGATCAGCGACGAGAACGGCGCCGAGGCCACCGAGGAGGCCGGGACATGAGCGAGCGGCACCGGCTCCGCTCCCTGTTCACGCTGGTGCAGCTGAACGGGCTGATCCCGATCCGCACGCAGCCGCTGTACCTGATCAACCTCCTCGCGTCGCCGCTGTCGTTCCTCTTCTTCATCGACGTGATCTCGCGCGGTTCGCTCGTCGCGTACGGGATCACCGGGGGGCTCGTCCTGACGATGCTCTCCGCCGGGACCGGCCTGCAGTCGGACCTCACCCACTACCGGCACGACCTCAAGTTCCAGGACCTCGTCGTCGCCTCCCCCGTCGAGGCGCCGGTCTACGTGGCGGGGATGGCCCTCAGCGAACTGGTCTACTCGCTCCCGGGGATCGGCGTCTTCGTCGCGCTGTTCGTCGTGAAGGGCTACGCCACCCCGCTGAGCGCGCTGATCGTCACGGGCGTCCTCCTCCTCGTCTGGGGGTTCGCGACCGCGCTCGCCTTCACCCTCGCCACGTACTTCGAGGATGTCCGGGAGACGTTCATGTTCAGCCCCCTCATCTCCCTCGTCCTCACCGTCCTGCCGCCGGTCTACTACCCGATGTCGCTCCTGCCGAAGTGGGCCCAGTTCTTCGCCCGGTTCTCGCCGACGACGTACGCGGCGGGCCTCGTCCAGGGCGCGGTGGGCCTGCAGCCGATCTCGCTTTCGAGCGCCGCCCTCGACTGGGGGGTCCTCGGGGGAGTGACCGCGGCGCTGTTCGCCGTCGCCGCGTTCAAGGCCCGCTGGAAGGAGCCGTAGTGGGGCTCCGGGGCCCCGCGCGTCGACCCGGGGCGCGAGTCCTTATGTACCGGGCTCATGGTGACGGCGAGCGATGCTTTCGTTCGCCGATGCTCGCGGCTCCAACCCTTCGGACGAACGATACGCGCGGTGCCTGTTCTGCGGCAAGGAGGTGGTCGTTCTGCCCAACGACCGCCGCGCGGGAAGCTGCTTCGACTGCCTCTCCCTGTCGGTCCCGCCCGCTCGTCCCTGCCCCAGCTGCGGAGTGACGATCCCCGGCGAGGAGCGGGCCGTCGGCTGCGCCAGCTGCGGCTGGTACCCCCTGCGGGACTGAGCCGCGGGCCGCGACTCCGCTAAGCTTATCGCTCGTCTCCCGTCCGGCGCGAAGGGCGTGCCGAGGTGGCTCAGTCCGGTACGGCGCGAGTCTGGAAAGCTCGTGGCGGAATACGCCTCGGGAGTTCAAACGTCGGGAACGGCCGCCCCGGCCCGGCGGGAATTCTCCCCCTCGGCGCTCCCTCCGACGGGGCCTCCGGCGCGCGGCCCGGGGCCCCCGACCGATGACCGTCCCGGCCAAGGCGACGAGACCCGCGCTGCTGCAGATCGACGCGATCCTCGCCCGCCTCACCGGTCCGGCGGCGCTCGAGGAGGTCTGTCGGTTCCTCCGGGGCTCGTTCCCCCACTACCGGTGGGTCGGGGTCTACCGGAAGGACGGCCCGACCCTCGTGCTGGACGCCTGGAGCGGCGACGCGCCCACCGAGCACACCCGTATCCCGATCGAGCGCGGGGTCTGCGGACGCGCCGCGCGGGACGGGAGGACGGTGATCGTCGACGACGTCCGGGCCGATCCGGAGTACCTCTCCTGCTTCCTCGAGACCCGCGCCGAGATCGTCGTCCCGATCCGGGGCGCGACGAGCGTTCTCGGGGAGATCGACATCGACGGGAACGCGGAGCGCGCGTTCGACGCGAGCGACGGCACCTTCCTCGAGGCCGTCGCGGCGAAGCTCACGCGCGCCGTCGGGCCGCCGCCCGCCGCCCCGCCGCACGGCTGAGGCGCCGCTCGATCGTCCGCAACGCCTCCGCGCGGGCCCGGGCGGCCGGGAACGGCCGGATCCTGGGAGGGGCTCGCCGCCGTCGGATCCGCTCGGCCGCGACGGCGATCCCGCGCAGCGCCCGGGTGAGCTCGTCCACGATCGGCAGGTCGGCCCGCCGGCTCGTCCGGGACAGAGGGTTCAGGTCGATCGAGATGACCCGGAGCCCTCGGGCGACGAGCGCCTCGGCGCGGTCGCCGTCCTCGAGCGGAACGAGGCAGACGTCCGCCGCGAAGATCCCGCGGCGATCGACGAGGGCCCGGTCGGACGGCAGGCCGCGGATGCGCGCCGTCGGCCGAACGCCGAGCACCCTGCGAACCCCTGCGCGCCGCAGGACGGCCGCGATGCGGCGGGCCCGCTCCGGCGTGCGGTGGAAGAGGTTCACCTCGACCGCGAGGCCGGGCACCGCGCGCGCGACCGCCGCGACCTCGGGGGCGGCGAGCGCGGCGACGTTCCCGTTCACGCTGAGCACGGGCCGTCGCGCGGCGAGCAGCCACTCCGCGGCCGTCCGCTCGGCGCGTCGCGCGCTCGGGATGGTGCGCTCCCCGAGCAGGTAATCGAACGCCTCGCCCCGGCCGTGGGCGATCAGTCCCTCGGGAACGACGACCCCCGCCCGATGGGCGGCGGAGAGGCGCACGCGGACGAGAAGGCTCCGGTAGCGGGGGTGCCGCCGGGAGAGCCGCATCGGCGGCCGCTAACCCGGCGCCGGCGGGTCCGCCGCGGTGTTCGTCCCGTTGGCGATCGGGAGGGTCCCGAGGTGGCTCTCGAGCGCGGCGATGCGATCCTCGAGCGGTCCGAGGATCTCCTCCAGGGCCTTCGTCAGCGAGAGCTTCAGGCTCTCCTCGAGCGCCACGAGGTCGCGGCCGAGGTCGGTCATCCGGCGGGCGTTCTCGTTCAGCAAGAGGCGGGTCTGCGTCGACACCCGATAGGTGTCCGACAGATCCTTGGTGAGCTGGTGCGAGGAGCGGGCGAACGTCTCGACCGACTCGCCGACCGGCTTCCACTTCGCGTCGAGGTTGGTCGAGACCGCCGTGTTCAGGGCCTCGGTCGCCTGCCCGAAGCCGACCGCGATGTCCTTGGAGACCCTCTCGCCCAGCGCGGACTCGATCCCTTGGAGGCGGGTCTTCACCTCCTCCGTGAGCCCCTCGCCGGCCGTCTCGACCCGCTGGAGCCGATCCTCGAGCGCCTGGAGCCGCGCGGTGAGGTTGGAGTAGGCGGTCCCGATGAGCGTGTTGGTCTGCGCCTGGCCGACCTCGGAGGCCCGGAGCAACAGATGGAGGACCCAGTGCTCGCGCCCCTTCGTTTCCGCGAGCGGTCCGTGATCGAGCCGGTCCCGGACCTCCCGCTCGTCGATGAGCGCCTGGAGCTCCTTCAGCACATCGACCCGGATCGAGCTCGGAGGCACCGACGGCGTGGGCGCGCGCGCAGCCATCGGCGCCAAATGGGCCTCCCGTGCCTATATACGTTCGCGACCGAGACCGTCGGGCTCCCCGACGCTCCGCGCCACGGCGTTCCGGCAGGCCCGGGGCCGTCGTCCGGCCGACGGATAACTTTTAAAGGAACCGTCGCCCCTCGCAAAGTCGGTCACGCGGCGCCGTGGTACCGGGTGCCACTGCCGAGCGACCATACCCAAGCAAGGAGCAAACCAACCATGCCACGACCGTCGAAGAGCAAGGAGAAGCGCCGAGTCGGACTAGCCGTCTACTTGGAACCCGCGATCCTGCGTCGGCTGCGCAAGGCGGCGGACGACGATCGCCGGTCGACGTCCACCCAGGCCGCCCTCTACATCGAGGAGGGCCTGGGGTTGCGCAAGCCCCGACCCCGCTGAACGGGGGGAGACGGCCGGGCGGGTCACCCGCCGGGCGGGAAGCCGAGGAGCTCGCGGGCGACGATCTGTCGCCGGATCTCCGAGGTTCCCGCGCCGATCTCGAGCAGCTTGGCGTCGCGCGCGAACCGTTCGAGCGGAAGGTCGCGCATGTATCCGTAGCCGCCGTGGATCTGCACGGCCTCGAGGGCCGCGCGGGTCGACGCCTCCGACGCGTAGGTGAGGGCCGCGGCGCTCGCGCGAAGGCTCGTCGGGTTCCGTGCGAGGTCGTCGAGCGCGGCGAAGACGAGCAGCCGCGCGGCGGCAAGGTCGGTGAACATGTTCGCGAGCTTCGCCTGGATCATCTGGAACTTGCCGATCTTGTGGCCGAACTGCTCGCGCTCGCGGGCGTAGCTGAGCGACCGGTCCAGGCACTCGGCGATGATCCCGACCGGGATCCCGGCGAGCACGGCGCGCTCCGCGTTGAGCCCGCCCATCATGATCCGGATCCCGTCGTCCTCCTCCCCGAGCCGCTGGTCGACGGGGACGGGAACGTCCTGGAACGCGAGCTCGCCGGTCGGCGAGCCGCGCATCCCCATCTTGTCGAGGCTCTTCGCGACCGAGAACCCCGGGCTTCCCGCGCGGAGGACGAACGCGCTGATCCCGCGGGCCCCCCGCTCGGGGTGGGTCTTGGCATACACCAGGACCAGGTCGGCGACGGGGCCGTTGGTGATGAACTGCTTCGTTCCCGAGATGCGGTATTCGTCGCCGTGCCGGGGGGCCCGGGTGCTCAGCGAGACCGCGTCCGACCCCGCGTTCGGCTCCGTGAGGGCGAGCGCACCGATCTCCTCGCCCGAGGCGATCTTCGGCAGGAACCGCTCGCGCTGCGCGTCGTTCCCGTTCCGCGCGAGGTTGTCCGCGAAGAGGTTGGAATGGGCCCCGACGCTCAGCGCGAGCGCGGGGCTCGCCCGCGCGATCTCCTCGAGGATGATCGCCTGGGTGCGGTACGAGAGGCCGAGCCCGCCGTACGCGGGGGGGATCGTGGGCGCGAGGAACCCGTGATCGCCCAGACTTCGAAAGAGGTCGCGGGGGAACCGGTCCTCCCGGTCCATCCGGTCGGCGACCGGGGCGACCTCCCGCCGGACGAACGTGCGGGTCGCCTCCCGTAGGTCCTGCTCCTCCGACGAGAAGGTCGGCTCCATGCCCGGCCGCAGGGGCGGCCCGTGATAACGGTTGTCGGCCCTTCAGCCCGAACGACCCCGCCGGGAGCGGAGTCGCAGCCCGATGTGCCGGTGCCAGACGGCGCGGTGCCGCGGCCAGTCCTCTCGATAGTGGGCGCCTCGGCTCTCGGTCCGGCAGAGCGCGGCGCGGGCGATCAAGGAGGCGGTCAGCGCGGCGTTGGCGACCGGCCCGGGGAGGTCGTCCCGGTCGGACGGGCCCACCGCCCGGGCGATCCGCCCGAGGGCGGCGATCGCCGCGCGGAGCCCGTCGGCGGACCGGACGATCCCCACGTCCTCCCAGAGCCGGTTGCGTACCTCCTCGAGCTGGGCGACCGAACCCCGACGGCCCGCGCCCGGACCGTCGGGGAGCTCGAGCATCCGCCCCGGCGTTCGGGGGAACCCGGCCACCGGCCGCACGAGCTGGCAGGCGACCCGTTCGCCGAAGACGAGGCCCTCGAGCAGCGAATTGCTCGCCAGCCGGTTCGCCCCGTGCACCCCGGTCGCCGCGACCTCTCCGGCCGCGTAGAGCCCCGGGAGGGAGCTCCGCCCTTCGAGGTCGGTCGTGACCCCTCCGATCATGTAGTGGGCGACGGGCGCGACGGGGATCCAGTCGCGCGACGGGTCGAGCCCGTACCCCTGAAGGAACCGACAGACCGACGGGAACCGCGCGTACAGAAGGTTCCGAGGGATCTTCGTGGCGTCCAGGTAGACGCACGGGTGCCCGGTACGGACGATCTGCCGCTGGATCGCGCGAGCGACGACGTCCCGGGGGGCGAGCTCGGCCTCTCCGCGCTGGGCGACCAGGAACCGTTCGCCGTGCTGGTCGCGGAGGACGGCCCCCTCGCCCCGGAGCGCTTCCGTGATCAAGAACCGGGGGGCCCCCTCCTGCATGAAGACCGTCGGGTGGAACTGGAGGAATTCCATGTCGCTGACGACGACGCCCGCACGGAACGCGATCGCGATCCCGTCCCCCGTCGCGACGGACGGGTTCGTGCTCTGGCGGTACAGGCTCCCCGCACCCCCGGTCGCGAGCACCACGGGGCCGGCCTCCAGGACCTCGGTGCCCCGCCCGTCCGGTCGGGATACCACAGCGACCGGGCCGTCCCGTCCCCCCGGTCGCAGGGCCCGCAGCACCGTCTGCTCTCGGGCCTCGATGCCGGCCTCGAGCACGTGGTGCCGCAGTGCCTCCTCGATCGACAGCCCGGTCGCATCGCCTCCGGCGTGGAGGATGCGGGCGCGCGAATGTGCCCCCTCGCGGCCGAGCGCGATCCGTCCCTCGACCGTGTCGAACGGCACCCCGTACCGGACGAGGTCGGCGATCCGCGCGGGGGCCTCCCCCGTCAGGACGCGGGCCGCCGCCCGGTCGACGAGGCCGTCCCCCGCCTTGACCGTGTCCTCGAAGTGCAGCGCGGGTCGGTCCCCCGGCCCGATCGCGGCCGCGATGCCGCCCTGGGCGTACCGCGTGTTCGACTCCTCGAGGTGCGCCTTCGTGACGATCGTCGGACGCAGACCGAGCTCCCGGGCCCGGAGCGCGACGTACAGGCCGGCAATGCCGCTCCCGACGATCAGGGGCCCGCGGTTCTTCCGGTCCACCCCCCCTCGAGCCAGGGGGTCAGTATAGCGGCTCCCTCCCGCCGGTTCATCTCCCCCGCGGGGGTTCCCCGTCCGTGGAAGCAAGGGCGCCGGTCGCGTCCGACACGGGGTGGCCGGCGTCGGTGCGCGTCGAGGAGGATCTTCCGCTGGCGGAGGAGATCCGCCAACGGTTCGCGGTGGCATCGGGGGCGCTCCCGATCTCGGTGAGCGACCTCCTCGCGCCCCGCCGGGCGTTCTGGCGGAGGATCGCCCCGGCCACGCCGATCGCCGCCGAACGCCGGGAACGGATGGAGGTCGGCCGCTCGTGGCATGCGCGCCTCGGAGGCGACCTCGCAGCGGAGGGGAGGTTCGAGGTGCGCGTCCGTCGGGACGGAATCGTCGGAAGGATCGACCTGCTCGCCGACGTTCCGGTCGAGGTGAAGACCGGGGCGATCGTCGGGGCGGATCAGATGGTGGCGCTCCGGCCGGACCACGTCGAACAGATCGCGATGTACTGTGCGCTCTCGGACCGGTCCACGGGCCGGATCGTGACCCTCGCTCCGGCCTCGGATGGGACGACTGCGGTCGGTGCCGTCGACCTCTCCGTGGCCGAACCGGGGAAGGTGGCGTCGGCGATGCGCGGGCGGGCCGAGGCGATCCGGGGCGCCGTGCGGGCCGGTCGGCCCGAGGATCTTCCGGCCTGCCGGTGGTTCGGACGGCGTTGCGAGTTCCAGGAGGCCGGGATCTGCCGTTGCACGGGGGAGGAACCCCCGCTGCCGGCCGACATCCTGCCGCAGGTCGTTCGGCTCGTCCACCGCCCCGACATCGAGGACCGCTGGCGCCGGGCCCTCCGGGAGGGGGCGACGCCCGCGGAGACCCCTCCCGTCGAGCGGTTCCGGGACCTGATCTATCCCCGCCGATGTTTCTTCGAGCGGACGGCCCCCGTCCGCCCGGCCGAGGAGGCTCCCTCGGCGCGTCCGTCGCCCCCGGGGCCGGACCTGTACGACCGGCTCATCGAGGCCGTGGAGGGCGGGCCGGTCGGGGAGGTCGCCCGGGTGCCGCCCGTCGGGGCGGGACCCGCCGAGGAGGTCGTCGGGTTCCGCGGGGCCCCGTTCCTCGTCCGGAGCTCTCGGGCCTGGTCTCGCATCCGGCCCGACGAGGCCGTGGGGCGGTTTCCGCAGTACGCGCTCGAGCTGGCCTTCCGCTGTGCGGCCACCGGGGCCGCCGAAGGCCGGGTCTTCCTCGCCTTCGAGCGGGCCGAGACCGAACGCGACCGCTTCGAGGTGCTCCGGTTCCGGTTCGAGCCCGTCGCGCGGTTCGCCGCCCTCTGGGCGGAACGGGCCGAGCGGTTGGCAGCGGCGCTCGCGGCCGGGACGCCCGCGACGTTGCCCCCCTGCCCGGGCTGGATGTACTCCGACTGTCCCTACCGCCCCGAGTGCGCGTGCGGGCCGACGCCGGAGCGGTCCCAGCGATAGATGGTCGCCCGACCGATCAGTCGGAACCCGAACTCGGCGTAGAGCGCCCGCGCGGGCCGGTTGGCGGCGGTCACCCACAGCCGGACGGTCTCGTACCCGAGGGCGCGGTGGGCCCGGAGGACCCAGGTCACGAGGAACCGCCCGAGGCCCCGGCGGCGGCGAGCGGGGTCGACCATCAGGTCGACCAGGACCGCGCGACGGATCGACTGCTCGGTCGTCAGGACGGTCCCGACGACCCGAACGGGGTCGCGTTCCAGGAGGGCGACCGACGCCTCGTCGACGAACCGGCCGAGCCGGCCGTCGAGGATCGACTGGAAGATCAGCCGGTACGCGTCGGCGCTCGGCCCGACGAGCAGCTCGTCGACCGACCCGGCGAACGCGCGCCGGTCGAGGTCGGCGAGCGCGTCGACCGTGACGTCCCGGACGGGGAGGAGGCGGATCCCTGCGGGCGGCGGGACCGACGCCGCGCCGTCGGCCGGGGAGAGCGGCCGTTCCATCGACAGCCGTTCGATCACGGTCGAGCCGGGTCGCTCGGCGAGCCGGTCGGCGAACCGGATCTCCTCCTCACCCTCCAGGCCCGTGAACCCGAGGTTCACCGAGTCCACGTCCTCCGGGAGTCCGTCCAGCAACGCGATCGCGAGCCGGCGCGCCCGGTCGGCGGGGGCGACGCCGTGTCCGGCATGCACGTGCCCGTACGCCTCCCGCGCCTGGCGCGCGTAGAACGCGATCCCGCCCCCCTCGGCCGGGGAGAAGTACCATCCCGGTTTCGTCCCGCTCGCGAGATCGCGGGCGGACTCCTCGACCCAGTCTCCGCTCGGGGCTTCCTCCCGCCGCACGAGGTCGCGGCGCATCGCCTGGAGCAACTCCTCGAGGTCGGTGCGGGGCGCGCCCTGGGTCGATCGGGGAGCGTCCACGGTCTCGCCCGACGCTAGGAGGAGTACTCGCGGACGAGGATCTGCGCGATGTCCGGGGCGACCGACGCCTTCTCGGCCGGGTTCCCGAGCGTGTCGGTCGAGTAGATCTCGTCCGTGACCGCCTTGATCCGCTCGAAGGCGTCCCGGAGGAAGAGCCCGTGCGTGCACGCCGCGCTCACCGCTCTCGCTCCGTTCCGCTTCAGCAGCCGGGCCGCCTCGACGATCGTCACGCCGGTGGTGATCACGTCGTCGACGAGCACGACGTGCTTGTCCTTGACCGAGAGGGATCCGGAAGCAGGGAGGGAGAGTTCCACGTGTTCGCTGTCGATCCGCTTCTTGTCGAGGGCGAACCAGGGGCGGTCGAGGAGCTGGGCCATCCGGCGCACGCGGTCGACCCCGCCCTTGTCCGGGGAGACCAGGACGTCCACCGGGCGCTCGCGGAGAAGGCGCGCGAGGGCGGGGATCCCGCTCGCCTCGAACGCCGGCTTACGGAAGTGGCTTAGCGTCTGGGAGGAGTGAAGGTCGACGGTGATGACGGCGTCGGCGTCGAGCTCGACGTGGCGGCAGAGGGCCCGAGCGCTCACCGGCTCGCCCGGGAAGAACCGTCGGTCCTGGCGGGCGTAGCCGAAGTAGGGGACGACCACGAACGTCCGGCGGGCCCCGGCCTCGCGGACGGCGTCCTCGAGGAGGAGGAGCTCGAGGAGATCCTCGTCGGTGCGGGTCGACTGGACGACCACCACGTCGTCCCCCTCGAGCCGTCCCCCGACCCGGAGGTACAGTTCCCCGTCCGAGAACCGCTTCGTGAACGGGATGCCGAACGGCGCGTTCCCGAGTTCCCTCGAGATCCGCTCGGCGAGCGCGGTCGATGCGGTGCCGCCAATCACGTGCATCGGTATCGGAGGTGATGTCCGAGCCGGTGCGGGGTATTAGAGTCCTCGGGTCGGTCCCGGCCTCGCACGGTCGGCCGGCGGGGGCTCGGGTCCGCGGCGAAGCTCCGAGGGGTCCCGAGGGCTCGCGCGCCCCGGTTCCGGGCCGGCCCGCCCTCGGGGACCTAGAGGTCGTCGTCCCGCCGCTTCCGGTGGACCCGGTGGACCCGCGGCCGGGGCCGACCCCGCGCATCGGTCGGCGTATCCCGGGCGACGCGCTCGCCGCCTCCGCGACGCTCTCTCGGAGGGGACGGCGGGCGGCCTTCCTCCGCCTCCTCGTCCTCGTCGTCTCCCGACCGCCAGGCTCGGATCGACCCGAACAGTCCATGGGACGGCTCGGGTTCCTCCTCCAGCTCGGCGGCCTCCGCTTCCTCGCGCCGACGGAGCGGGCTCTCGATCCCTTCCCTCCGCAGCGCGTAGTGGACCCCGAATCCGGCCAAGATCATCGCGATGATCGAGAGGCCGAGGAACTGCCAGGATCCCGCCGAGACGTTCCGGGCGTTCCCCTGGAGCAGCAGCTTGATCGCGCCGAACCACGGGATCATCCCCCGCGCCACCCCGCGGATCCACCCGGGTTCCACGAGGGTGCTCAGGCTGGGGAGCGATCCCCCGTTCTTCTCGGCCTGGTCGGGCACCGGGTTGCCGTCCCCCATCGTCAGGAACCCCGAGTGGCCCCCCAGCGCCGCCCAGGAGAGGTCGATCGTGATCGTCACCGAGTCCCATCCGACGTGGTACAGCTGGAGCTCGCCGGTGAGCAGGGTGGTGGCGCATCCTCCCGTCCCCACCTTGCCGTCCCCGTTCGTGGTGTAATAGAGCTCGCCGCCCGTCATGTTCGACTGGTCGCCGCACGGCAGTCCCACGAGGTCCGTCGCGTTGTAGGCGGTCTTGGCGGCGTCCCACTGGAGGAACAGGATCGCCCGATGGACGATCGGGGTGCCGCTAGAGTTGCCGTTGGCACGGTAGAGGATGACGTCCCCGAACTCTCCGTACGTTCGGACCCCGTCCCCGTACCCGGTGACGTACGGTACGATGCTCGACGCGGAGACCTTCTCGGCGAGGACCATGTCGCCGGCGTTGATGAGGCCGACCTCGTCGTTCCCGCCGTGCTGCATGCTGGTCGACTCCACGACGTAGGCGGGCGGCCAGTTCTCGGTGTAGGCGTAGAGGCCGACCAGGAGCAGGACGACGATGGCGAGGGCCACCAGCGGTTCGAAGTACAGGGAGTCCCGGGCCCGCCAGTAGACCGGGGGCTTCCGCCACCGGGAGCGGCTCGAGGCCGGTCCTTCGGTCTCCCACTCCTCGGTCCGGTCGTCGTCGGCCGACGAGTCCCACGCGCGCACGCTGGCCCTTCGGGTCCGGGGAGGGGGTCGGGCCGTCCGACGAGGTCGCCTCGGCTCGGCGAACGGATCGTCCATGTCGAGGTCCAGCTCATCGTCCGAGCCGCCCCGGCCGGTTCCGGCCATCTCCGGGACCTTCGGCCGGCTATGCTTAACCCTTATGATGAAAGGGCGCGGCCCCGCGCCCCGACGATGCGCCGCGCACAAGGGCTTATGCTTCCGTGAGGAACACTCGGTCCGGTCAGGAGCGCCCGGGGGTACGATGGGCCGGATCGACGTGTCGATGCCGCTCTTCGCCGGGATGCCGGCGTTCCCCGGCGACCCCCCGTTCGTCTCCGAACCGCTCCGGCGGGTGGAACGGGGAGATCCGTACAGTCTCACGCTGCTCCGGCTCGGGTCGCACGCCGGCACGCACCTCGATCCGCCGATGCATTTCCTGCCGGGGGCCGCTTCCGTCGACCGGCTCGACCTCGACGTCCTGAACGGTCCGGCGTTCGTCCTCCGCGTCCCGCCGGAGCGGGCCGAGGTCGGACCGGCCGAGCTCCGGGGGATCCCCCCCGGGACCTCTCGCCTCCTCCTGCGGACGGCGAACTCGGAGCGCTGGGCGCGCCGCCTCGAGTTCTTCCCCGACTACGTTGCCCTGACCCTCGACGGGGCCCGTACCCTCCGGGAGCGCGGCATCCGCCTGGTCGGGATCGACGCCCTCTCGATCGAGTCCGACGAGACCGACGCCTTTCCCGTCCACCGCGACCTCCTCGGTCACGGCGTCCCTATCCTCGAGGGACTCCTCCTCGCGGAGGCGCCCGCCGGGACGTATACCCTCGACTGCCTCCCGCTGCGGCTGCGCGACGGGGACGGAGGCCCGGCCCGCGTCGTGCTTCGTCCGGCCTGAGCGGACCGCGCGCCGAGGGCGGTCGGCAGGATCCGTCGGCTCAGTCCCGTTCGTCCGGCGGGAGCAGGTTCGGGATCCCGTCGTCGATCGGGTAGTCGGCCGGGCATTTCGGGCAGGCGAGGTGTCCTTGGACGATCTCCTCCCCTTCCCGCTTCTGTACGGTGAGGGTCAGCTCGCCCCGGCAGACCGGGCAGCGCAGGATCTCGAGGAGGTCCGGCCTCACTTCCCGCCCGCCTCGACGATGCCGTAGCCGATCAGCCGCCAGGCGTTGATCCGCCGGGAGATCGCGACCCGGCTGCCGGGGAAGACCGTCACGGCGCGCTGGAGCGCGAGCTCGATGTCGTCGCCGCGGGCGCTCGTCACCTTGCCCGTCGCGACCGTCGTGCCGACCGTGACCGCGAGGATCTCGCTCGTGCGGATCTTCTCGACCTTGATCTCGCGCTCGGCCCCGAGCACGCGGTCGAGGAGCGTCGCCTTCAGGCGGATCCTCTGGCTGACGGGCGGAAGCGTGCCGGCGGTGCCGACGAGCCGGCCCGTCAGCCCGTCGCCCTTCGCGAGCGACGGGTCGAGGGACGTCCCGAGGGCGGCGAGCCCTCCGGGACGCAGCTCCTCCCAGGTCCGTCCCCCCGAGATGATGGAGGTGACCTTGGTCGTCAGGGACTCGGAGGGGACGTTCGGGCCGCCGGGCACGCCCGGTCGGATCTCGATCTCCTCGCCCACGGTCAGGTGGCCCTGGAGGAGCGATCCCCCCAGCACGCCGCCCTTGAGCTCCTTCGGCCGCGTCCCGGGCCGGTTGATGTCGAACGACCGTGCGACGTACATCAGGGGAGGCTTTCGGGAATCCCGGGGCGGCGTCGGGATCGTCGTCTCGATCGCCCCGATGAGAGCATCGATCCCCGCGCGGTGGTTGGCACTGATCGGCACCACGGGCGCCTTGGCGATCGGAGAGCCCTCGAGGAACTCGACGATCTCCCCCTGGTTCTTCTCCGCTTCCTCGGGCGAGATCAGGTCGATCTTGTTCTGGACGACGACGACCTTGCGGACCCCGATGATGTCGAGGGCGTACAGGTGTTCGCGGGTCTGGGGCTGGGGGCAGTGCTCGTTCGCGGCCACCAGCAGGAGCGCCCCGTCCATGATCGCGGCGCCCGAGAGCATCGTTTCCATCAGCGTCTCGTGCCCCGGCGCGTCCACGAACGAGACGGCGCGCAGGAACTTCGACTCACCGCCGCAGACGGGGCAGTTCGGTTCGACCGAGTAGCCGGTCGGCCTCGGGCACTTCGGGCATTCGTAGAAGGCCGCGTCCGCGTAGCCGAGCTTGATCGAGATGCCGCGCTTCAGTTCCTCGGAGTGCCGGTCGGTCCATTCGCCGGTGAGCGCCTGGGTGAGGGTGGTCTTCCCGTGGTCTACATGTCCCACGAGACCGATGTTCACTTCGGGTTGCCGCGGAACGTTCATGTCGCGGCGAACAGCTCCGCGAGGGCCTTCGGTCCCTTCTGGTCTACGACGAGGTTGATCTGGACCGTGTCCTCGCTGATCGTGTTCCCGCGGAACGTCCGTCGCCTGCGCATCCCGGCGCGAGGGGCCCTGAACCCAAAACCATCGCCGACGTAGAGCCGGACCTGGCGGGCCCCCGGCACGTCGGGCCGCAGCGGGAACCCGCTCTTGTCGGTCCCCCCGGTGATGCGGAACGTGTAGCCGCTCGCGCCGATCAGCTCCCCGCCGACCGTCTCCCCGATGCGCTTGCCGAGGAACCCCGCCGCCTGAGGATCGCCGACCGAGCGCGCGAGCGACGTCTGCCGGTCGGAGATGACGAGCTTGTACTCCACCATTCTCTTCCGTGAGGGCGAACGCGCGCCAGTCGGGGGGATTTAAAAGCGTTTGCGCGGCGTCCCCCGCGGAATGCACGTCGGGGCCCTCCGGCCGCGCCGCCGAGACCGATGCGGCCGGCAGGGTCCCACCGGGGCCCCTGCGGAGCGGGCGTCCGGTTTATGAGGCGGTCCTCTCGTCGGCGTAACGGGGGCCGGGAATGATCACGGCGGCAGCGGGAGCTACGGACGTCGCGCTCGTCGCCCTGGTCGCGGGATTCGCGGGCGCGGCCGTCTCGGACCTGCGCAATCGGGAGGTCACCGATCGTCTCTGGCAGTTGATGGGCGGGATCGGGCTCGTCACGGGCGCCGTGGCGGTCGCCCCGGGCGGGCTCGTGCCCCTCGCCCTCTGGCTCCTGGTCGGAGCGCTCACGCTCGAGCACCTGTTCGGGTGGGACCTCTGGATCGGGCCCCGATGGGAGCGCCATGCCGACTGGATCGAGCTCGCGGCGTACCTGGGGACCGGGATCGCCATCGCGACCGCCGCCGCCCGGCTCGGGATCGGCCCGTCAGGGGTCCCGTGGGCCGTGGTCGCCCTGTTCGCCGTGGTCGTCCTGGCGCGGGTCCTCTTCGAGTTCGGGGTCCTCTACGGGGGAGCCGACGCGAAGGCGCTGATGATCGCGGGTCTCCTCGTGCCGGTGCTCCCGGTGCCCTTGCTCTACGCTCCGGGCGCGACGGCGACGCTCGGTCTTCTCCCGTTCCCGATCGCTCTGCTCACCAACGCCGCCCTGTTCTCCATGGCGGTGCCGGTGTTCCTCGCCGTCCGCAACCTCCGACGCGGGGACTTCTCCCTGCCGGAAGGCATGATGGGCTACTCCCTTCCGGTACGCGACCTCCCGCACCGCTTCGTGTGGGTGAAGGATCCCGCGGTGCCCGCCGACCGGCGCGACGACGCCGAGACCTCGGCCGACGACGCCCGGCACCGGGCCGAGGTCGCGCGGGACCTGGAGGCGCGGGGGATCGTCCGGGTCTGGGTCACCCCCCAGGTCCCGTTCCTCGCGGTGATGGCGCTCGGGACGGGGACCGCGATCCTGGTCGGCAACGTGCTCCTCGACCTGATGCTCCGGCTCTGACCGGCGCGCCGACGACGCGCACGACCCCACCGGCGGCGGGCGCCCGTTCCGCGGGGCCCTCGAGGGACCGGTTCGACGCCCCCGCGCTCGCTCCGAAAGCCTTTTTGCGGTTCGGGCCGCCTCGCCGAGGGGGCAGGAGATGGTCCGCAAGGCGAAGGCCGCGCCGATCCGGGTGCTGATCGCGAAGCCCGGGCTGGACGGTCACGACCGGGGGGCGAAGGTGGTGGCGCGGGCGCTCCGCGATGCCGGCATGGAGGTCATCTACGCCGGCCTGCGCCAAACGCCCGAGGAGATCGTCCGGGCCGCCCTGGAGGAGGACGTCGACCTCGTCGGCCTGTCGATCCTCTCGGGAGCGCACATGGCGCTGTTCCCGAGGGTGCTCCGGTTGCTCCGGACCCAAGGCGGCGCCGCCATCCCGGTCTTCGCGGGCGGGATCATCCCGGACGAGGACGCCCGTCGGCTCAAGCGCCTGGGGATCCGCGCGATCTTCGGTCCGGGAACCTCGCTCGACGAGATCGTCCAGACCGCCACGAAGCTCGCCCGCGGTCCGGCATGACCCGCGCTCCCCGCGAGCCAGCGGCCGCCCGGGCGATCGTACGGGGCGATCGACGCGCCCTCGCCCGCGCGATCACTTCCGTGGAGAACGGGGACGCCGCGGCCGATCCGATCCTCCGGTCGCTCTACGCTCGGGCCGGCCGGGCCCGCGTGGTCGGGCTCACCGGGCCGCTCGGAGTGGGGAAATCGAGCGTCCTCAGCCTGCTCGTGGCCCACCTGCGCGAGCGAGGTCTCTCCGTCGGCGTCGTCGCCGTCGACCCGTCGAGCCCGTTCTCCGGGGGTTCGGTGCTGGGGGACCGGGTGCGGTTCGACCGCGCCCCCGAGGACGAGGGCGTCTTCTTCCGCTCGATGGCGAGCCGCGGGGCGGCCGGCGGGGTGGCGGTCACGACCCGGGAGGTCGTCCGGCTGCTGGACGCCGCGGGGTTCGAGGTCGTCATCGTGGAGACCGTGGGCAGCGGCCAGGTCGACATCGCGATCCGCGACATCGCCACGACCCGCGTCGTCGTGCTCGTGCCGCACCTCGGCGACGACGTTCAGACGCTGAAGGCCGGCCTGTTCGAGATCGCGGACGTGTTCTGCGTGAACAAGTCCGATCTCCCCGGCGCGGAGCTGGCCGAGAAGGACCTCTCCGAACTGGCCTCCTTCAGCCCCCCGCGGAACGGGTGGCGGCCGAGCGTGGTCCGCACGTCGGCGGTGACCCCGGCGGGGATCCCCGAGCTGTGGCGCGCGATCGAGGCCCACGAGAAGTTCCTGGACGATACCGACGGGCGCGGCGCCATGGAACGGCGTCGGCTCGCGCAGGAGATCGTCGGACGGGCGCGCGACCGGATCTCCGCGGACCTCACCGACCGGCTGGAAAGCGACCCCGAGCTCCGGGGCCTGCTCGACCGCGTCGCGGCGCGGACCCTCGACCCGAGGAGCGCGGCCGACCGGCTGGTCCGCGACCTGCTCCGGGAGCCGTAGGGCGCATGGCCACCGCCGAGCTCGACCTCGCCTTCGGGCTCCTGGCCGGCACGCTCGTGGTGGGGTACTTCGTCTTCGCGTCGTTCGCGTTCGGTGCCGGGTACCAGCCGACGCCCCGGCGGGCGGTGGAGATGATGCTCCGTCTCGCCGAGGTCGGGCCCGCGGACACGGTCTACGACCTGGGCGCGGGGACCGGGGCGATCGTCTTCCGGGCGGTCCGGGTCTATCGGGCCCGTGCCGTTGCCGTGGAGGTCGAGCCGATCCGTGTCGGCATCCTCCACCTCCGCCGCCGCCTCGGACCGTTCGCCGACCGGCTCCAGATCCGCTGGGGGAACCTGTTCGGCATCGACTTCCGGGGCGCGTCGGTCGTCACCGCGTTCCTCTGGCCCGGCGCGATGGAGCGCCTCCGGCCGAAACTGGAGCGCGAGCTGGCGCCGGGAGCCCGGCTCGTCAGCCACCACCACCCGGTGCCCGGCTGGATACCGGCGGCGCACGATCCCGAGACCCACGTCTACCTGTACCGGTGGCCCGACGCCCGGCCGGCCGACGGAGCCGGCGCGGTCGCTACGGATGGTACTTGAGCCAGAAGCCGAGGCCGAACAGAAAGACGCCGACGATCACGAGCCCGCCCGATATCCAACCGGCGTTGGCGCTGAAGGTTCCCTCGTAGGTCTCGTCCGCGCCCATCGATATACTCACTTCGTTGTGGTTTATCTACGTTCGACACGAACACGGGGGCTAGGGCACGCCTGCGCCGAGCTGCCCGTGGATGCCGAAGTAGGCGATCAGGGCACCGATCGTGATCGAGACCGCGAAGGTGACGACCAGGAATCGGTACGGGAACGCGGGGATCGACGGGGGGGTCGGCATCGGACCTGCACCGTCGGTCGGATCAAGAAAGGTTCGTTCGTACGTCACGGCGGACCGCGCGCCTAGCTGTCCTTCTTGGCATGCGGGGGGCGCCGCCCGGCGGGCTTGGAGTCGCTCGCCGCCTTCGGCTCCGACTCCTCGGTCGGCTCCGTCGCGGCGGGCGCGGGGGCGGCCTCTGCCGTCGGCTTCGCCTCGGCCTTCTCGGCTCCTTTCGGCTCCGCGGGGGGCGTGACGTACTCCTCCACGATCCGGATCGTATGCGGCTTGATCCGGCTCCGAACGCGGTCGATCACCCGCGGCTTGGCGGCGAACCAGTGCACGTCGAACTTGGACCGGTCGGGGATCTTGATCGTGACGGTCCGTTCGTGGGTCTCCACGTGGAACTCGGCCGACCGTCCGTAGTGGAGCTCGACGATGGCCCGCACCTGCTCGGCCGTCTCCTCGATCCGCTCGACGATCTTGAACTTCCCCCGGACCTTCCGGCCGGCGAACGGCGGGTTGAAGTCGACGCGGACCCGGGCGGCGGTGAGCGAGACGACGCGGCCGCGTCGCCCCTCGATCGTCAGGTTCGTCCCGATCTCGAGGTGGGCGTCCTCGCGCCGCATCTCGGGAAGGCGCTGGATCTCGTGCATCGAGAACAGTTCGATCAGGTCCGGGTCCCGCTCCCCGAACGCGTCGGCGGGGGAGAACTCGCGTACGACCTCCTCCCCGATCTTCGCCCCGACCAGCGAGTTCTCGATCCCCGCGGGGAAGTACTCCCCGCCGATCTCGTGCGGGCGGGGCCCCCAGGGGTGACCCTCTTCGGGCTTCACCGCGGCCTGCTGTCCCACCTCTTCTCGGGTGGTGTCGAGCAGCTCGGTCTTCCCCCCGATCTCGGACCACAGCTCGAAGTCGAGCCGAACGAGGTCCCCCGCGTGGGTGGTCCCCTCGTCCCCGGTCGCTTTTGAGGTCATCGTGGCGCCGAACCGGCCGCTTGGATAAGGTTTTCCGGAGAGCGGGCCGCCCGAACGGGGACCCGGTCGCCGCGGGCCCGGCGAACGGTTCGGAGGCGCCACCAGCCCCGGGGTCACCTCCGGGTCGAGGAGCGGGGTCCACTCCGGTGGGGAACGCTCCCGCTCCCGGCGCGATCACCCGGTGCTCACGATCACGAAGGTCGCGGGCGGTCGGACGGGTCGTCGGGGGGCCGGCGCCGCGCCCGGGGGGCGGCGGTCTCGCTCGTGCCGAGATAGGCCCACGCCTGGGGAACGAAGACCCCCACGACCCCGGCCCGTGCGGCCCGCGCTTCGAGGTCGTCGCCGGCCGCGTTCGCCGGAGCGCTCTCGAACCCGAGCTCGCGGAGCGTCGACGTCCTCCACGCGCTGTTGTGCCCGGGGAAATGCGCTGCGCCCCGCGGAACGAGCTCCTCGTAGATGGAGGATTCCCGGAGGACGACGTCCCGCTCGACCGGCGAGGGGGAAGGCCGCAGCGGGCGGATTGGCCCTGCAGAGTACGCGGCCTGCCCCGCCTCGACCGGGGCGATCAGGCGGGCCAGCCAGCCCGCCGGGGCCACTCCGCCGGCGTCGAAGAAGACCGTCACATCCTCCCCGGGGAGGGTCCGGTCCGCGCCACCGGCGGCGGGCTCCGCCGCGCGCACGAACTCGATCGGCACCGGCGCCGACCGTGCGCGCACCTCCCGGAGCATCTCCTCCGAGAGCGGCGGCGACGCAACGACCCGGATACGGTCCGGCGAACGCTCCTGCCGGGCGAGCGAGGCCACCGCCTCCAGGAGCCCCCGGTCGTGGAGGGCAACGACATCGATACAGACGGTCGTCACGGCCTTCCCGCGCGCCGGGAGGGTCCCCCGGTGTTCCGGGGCGTGTCAGCTCGGTCGGACCTTAACCTTGGGGGTCCGCGCCGATCCCGCGCGCCCGTCCCCGGGCCGGAGGCCGTCGGGGTCGGCTCACCGGGCCCCGCGGCGGGCCGCCACCATCTCCTCGATCGTCCGGTCGATGGCGGCAGCGCTCGAGAAGCGCGGTCGCCACCCGAGCTTCTCGATCCGGTCGATCCCGAGGAGCTGCTGCGGGACGTCCCCGGTCCATCCCCGCTCGCCCCCGGTGAACTCGATGCGCGCGCGGCCTCCGTGGGCCGCCACGACCTTCTCCGCGATCTCGCCGGCCGAGATCCGGTCGCGGCTGCCGAGGTTGAAGACGTTGACCGGGTCGGAGGCGCGGTCGGCCCCCACGAGCATCCCCTCGACGCAGTCCTCGGTCCGCAGGTAGCTCTTCGCCTGCCGACCGTCCCCCAGCACCTCGAGCCGGGCCGGGTCCCGCCGGAGCTTCTCGAAGAAATCCGGGAGGATGCCGTGGGTCATCCCGGGTCCGATGATGTTCGCGAAGCGGAAGATGTGGACCTTCAGGCCGAAGGAGTGGGCGTACGCCGAGCACATCCCCTCGGCGGCGAGCTTCGCCGCCCCGTAGAGCGACTCCGGCTCGAGCGGTCCGTACTCCTCGGGCGTGGGGAGGACGTTCGCGCGGCCGTATACGACGCTCGAGGAGGAGAAGAGGAACCGAGGGACGCGGTGGCGCCGGGCCGTCTCGAGCACTTGGAACGTCGCGTGCGTCCCCTGCTCGAAGTCGATCCGCGGGTCCGCCGAACCGCGCCGGATGTCCGTGTTCGCCGCGAGGTGCCAGACGGCCGACGCGCCCCGGAACGCCGTCTCGTACGCGGTCGGTTCGCGAAGGTCGGCCTCCAGGAGCGAGAGTCGCGACGCCCCCTCTCCCTGCGGAAGATGCTCGCGGCGGCCGGTGGACAGGTTGTCGACGACCCGGACCTCCTGGCCCCGCGCCAGCAGGGCCCGGACGAGCGCGGAACCGATCGCGCCCGCACCCCCGGTGACCACGACGGGACCGTCGTGCGTTTTGTCGGTCATTCCGAGCGCGCGACGAGCCACACAAGCATATATATGCGAAGGCTCGCCTAATTCTCACCTACCTTCTCACGCGAGCGTGGACGGATGCGAACGTACGTCCGAATGACATTCCATTCCGAAGGCGCGAGCCCGCTCAAGGTGCTCGAGGTAATGCACACGCTCGGGTTCGAGGAGTCGATGGGATTGCACGACTTCGTTTACAAGTGGAAGGAGAAAGCGTCGTTCGACGACGTGATCCGATTGATGACCGAGATGCACGGCCGTCTTCGAGGCCTGGATGTCAACTACGAGCTCACGACGATCTCCTAGGAACCCGCCCGATCCTCCCCCCGTGGCCCGGGACGATTCCGACCGCCTGCAGCAGATCGTACTGCTCCACCTCCTCGAGCACCACGGCCAACAGGTCCGGTTCGAGGCGTCGCACTGGGCCACCGAGATCGGGATCCTCCGCCGGTTCCCGGACGAGGACCCCGCCCTCCTGAAGGGGGCGATCCGCGCCCTCGAGATGACGCGGATGATCTACCGTAGGATCCAGTACGTGGTCGGGTATTCCGAGCCGAAGCACGTCTTCTCCCTGACCCCGTCCGGGCACCGGAAGGCGGTGGAGTCCCAGCTCCGGCTGGCCCCCGCCGACCTCGAGGGCGCGGGCGCCGATCCTCCCCGTCCGGAGACCGACCCGGAGGACGGGTGGGCCGATCGCGCCCCCGAACCCAGCGCGTAGGGCGGATGCCCGATCTCGAAGGGCGATCGGTCCGCCTCCGGCCGCTGGTCGTCGACGACGCCCCCGCGGTCTTCCCGTGGTACAACGACCCCGAGACCGTGGCGCCGTACGACCGGTTCGGCGTCGACACCTACGACGACTTCGTGCGATCGATCGGGGCCGCCCCTAGGGACCCGGAGTCCCTCGCCCCTCGGTTCGCCGTGGAACGTCGGGCCGAGAAGGATCTCATCGGCGTGGTCGGCCACTACCGCCCGCATCCGGTGCTCGAGTCGATCGACGTCTGGTACGTCCTCGGCCGCCGGGACCTCCGGGGCCGAGGGCTCGGCCGGGAAGCCGTGGGGTTGCTCGTTGATCACCTGTTCCGGACCGAGACGGTCGAGCGGATCGGCGCCACCTGCGACGTCGAGAACGTTCCGTCAGTACGGCTGCTGGAAGGCCTCGGGTTCCGGCGGGAGGGAACGGTCCGGTCGACCCTCTTCCACCACGGTCGCTGGCACGACGTCCACGTCTACGGGGTCATCCGGGCGGAGTGGGCTCGGCGGCCACCGCCAGCGCCAGGGTGACGCGCGTTCCGCCGTCGCCGAGGGGCTCGGGCGGTCCGATCGTGACCGACCCGATCTCCGCCGTCGTTCGCAGGTGCGTCCCGCCGCACGGACAGACGTCGAGCCCTTCGATCTCGATGACGCGCACCGGGTCGACCTGCGCCGGCAGCAGCACCAGCCCCGAGCGGGCGGACTGGGGGTTCCGGTCCCACTCCGAGCGCGGGACGTGGCGGACCGTCACCGGCTTCGGGTCGGCGACCGCCTCCCGGAGGTCGTCCCGGCACCGGTCGAGCGGTTCCGACCCCACGGCGCCCTCCAGCTCGAGGAGGGCGCTGGTCCCCGCCATGGAGGCCTTCCGGGTGCGGCACCCGGTCCGCAGAAAGATCCGGGCGCTCAGGAGGTGCTGGGCGGTGTGGAGGCGCATGTGGCGATGCCGACGTTCCCAGTCGATCGTCCCCGCCAGCTCGTCACCGATCGCGGGCCGGGCCGCGGCGGTCCGGGACGACTTCACCCGATGGACGACCGCCGGCCCGGACTTCGATACATCCACGACGTCGAGCCGGGCGCCGTCCGGCAGTTCGAGCGTCCCGCGGTCGCTCGGCTGCCCGCCGCCGGTCGGGTAGAAGTAGGTGCGGTCGAGGACCACGCCCCCCGGGGGGAGCGCGACGACCCGGGCGCGGAACGTCCGGACGTACGCCGCGGAGATGTCGGAAAGGTACGCGAGCTCGGTCATGGGAGCCCCGTACCCTCCGGGAGGAAAACAGCTTCCGCCCGCCAGCGACTCCGGCAACCTTTTTAGCGGGGGTCGATGTGCTGCGCGCCGAGGCATCGAATGTTCAAGCTGCGCATCAAGATGGAAACGCTCCGGGAGGTCGTGGAGGTCGTTTCCACGCTCGTGAGCGAGGTCAAGCTTTCGATCTCGAAGGACGGCCTCGAGGCGAAGGCGGTCGACCCGTCCCACGTCGCGATGTTGGTGCTCAAGCTTCAGAAGGGCGTCTTCGAGGAGTTCACCGGAGAACCGACCGAGATCGGAGTGGACGTCGAGAAGCTCAAGGAGGTCCTGCGGCTGTCGAAGCCCGGCGACGTCCTCGACCTGCAGTTCGACGGCAAGAACCGGCTGGTCGCGACGGTCGGCCGGATCACCCGCCAGATGGCCGTGGTCGACCCCGCCGGGATCACCGACCCGAAGGTGCCGAACGTCACCCCCCCCGCGCTGGTCACGGTCAAGACGGAGGACGTGCGCCAGGGGATCCGCGGCAGTGAGAGCTTCACCGACCACGTCACGCTGACGCTGGAGCCCGATGCCTTCACGATGCACTCCGAAGGGGACACCGACCGGCTCGACCTGCGGATCCCGAAGGACTCGCTGAGCCGGCTGGAAGTGAAGGAGCCGGTCAAGAGCATGTACCCGCTCGACTTCTTTTCCGGGATGGTGAAGTCGATCGCGGCGGAGGAGACGACGCTCCACGTCGGCAACGAGTACCCCCTCAAGATCGAGTTCGCGATGAGCTCCGGACGGGGCGAGGGCCGCTACCTGCTCGCGCCGCGGGTCGAAGAGGACTGAACCGGGCGAGGGGGTCCGGCCCCGCGCGGCCCTCGAGAGCGAGGGCAACCCCTATTTATCCGGCGGAATCTGCGGCCGGCGCCGTGAGCAGCGAGCGCCCGCGCCGGGTCGCCATCCTGTCCGCCGTCCGGACCCCGATCGGCCGGTTCGGCGGATCGCTCAAGTCGCTGCCCGCCCCCGTCCTCGGGTCGATCGCCGCGCGGGCGGCGATCGCGCGGTCCGGCGTCGCCCCCTCGGACATCGAGGAGGTGCTCTTCGCGGAGGGGATCCAGGCCGGCGTCGGTCAGAACCCCGCGCGGCAGGTGCTGCGCGGCGCCGGGGTCCCCGACACGGTGGGCGCCGCGACGATCAACATGGTCTGCGGCTCGGGGATGAAGGCGATCCAGCTGGGGGACTCGGTGATCCGGGCGGGGGACTTCGGGCTCGTGCTGGTCGGCGGCATGGAAAGCATGTCGAACGCCCCGTACCTGGTCGAGGGAAGGATGCGGTGGGGTTCGCCTCCGGGGCCCCACACGCTCGACGACGCGATGCAGCGGGACTCGCTGATCGACGCCTACGAGGAGCACGAGATCATGGGTCTCACCGGGGAGCGCATCGCGAGGAAGCTCGGGCTCACCCGCGCGGAGACCGACGCGTTCGGCCTGCGCAGCCACCTGCGGGCCTCCCGGGCCGTCGCCGACGGAACGTTCAAGGCCGAGATCGTGCCGGTGCCTCCCGACCCGGCGGTCGGCAGCCCCGGGCTGGACCACGACGAGGGGCCGCGCGCCGACACGACCCTCGAGGGGCTCGGCCGGCTCAAGCCCGCCTTCCTTCCGGACGGTGTCCTCACCGCGGGGAACTCCTCCCGCCTGTCGGACGGGGCCGCCGCGCTCGTCCTGGCGAGCGACGCCGAGGTCGCGCGCCTCGGGTTGAAGCCGCTCGCGTGGATCCACTCGGCGGCCGAGAGCGGCGTCCACCCCCGGGACGTGATGGAAGCCCCGATCCCGACGGTCCGCAAGCACCTCGAGCGGACGGGCCTGCGACCGACCGATTTCGACCGGGTCGAGCACAACGAGGCGTACTCGTCCGCGTCGATCGCCGTCCAGCGGGCGTTCGGCTTCACCGAGGAGCAGTTCAACCCCCAGGGAGGGGCGGTCGCCCTGGGCCATCCGATCGGGACCAGCGGCGCCCGGATCGTCGTCACGCTCCTGCACGAGCTGACCCGCGCCCGCGGCCGGCTCGGCCTCGCGACCGTCTGCATGGGCGGCGGGAACGGCCTCAGCCTCGTGATCGAGCGCCCCGACTCCTAGACGAGCGGGAGCCCCATCCGGTCCTCGATCGACCGGAGCGCGGCCCGCGCGGCCGTCCGTTCGCCCCGCCCGACCTTCCCCGAGGGGTCCCGGTCGATCTCCCGCGCGAGCCCGCGGATCCGCGCCAGCGCCCGTTCGGTCCGCAACCCGCCCGCGAGGTCGCGCCGGACCCGCTCCGCCACCGCCTCGGCCCGGCGGGCGCTCCCGCGGCCCCCCGCCCCGGGCGCCACCCAGCGGGCGAGGGTCGCGCGAACGGCGTCGTACTCCGCCTCGGCCCGCCGGAGCTCCCGGACGTCCCACTCGAGGCGGCCGGCGTACGGTCGGTCGAGCAGGAACCACCGGAGGGCCCCCGGCCCGACGGCCGCGAGCGCGGTCCGTAGGGCGACGAGGTTCCCCACGGACTTCGACATCTTGGTGCCGCCCTGGAGGACGAACCCCGTGTGCATGTAGACGTGCGAGAACGGCCGCCCCTCGAGCTCGAGGGCGACCTCGTTCTCCGCGTAGTGGTGCGGGTAGACGAGGTCCCGGGCGCCGCCGTGGAGGTCGACGGGCACGCCGAGGAGGCGCTCGGCCATGGCGAAGCACTCGAGGTGCCACCCCGGCACCCCCGGTCCCCACGGGCTCTTCCACGACGGGAGCGGCGGCTCCTGCCGCTTCCAGATCATGAACGACCTCCCGACCCCGGCGTCGGAGCGGAACGGAACGCCCGGTTCGGCGACCGCATGGGCCGCGAGGTCGCTCCCGGCCAGGAAGTTCTCCCCCGGCGCCCGCTCGGGAGGCTCGTAGTACCACTCGTCCCCCGACCGGTGGACCCGTCCGGTCCTCTCGAGCGCGTGCCCCACCGCGACCATCGCGGGGACGAACTCGCTCGCGCGGGGTCGTGCGTCGGGGGGCCGGACGCCGAGGGCCTCGAGGTCGCGGAAGAACGAGCGTTCCTCCCGCCGCGCGAGGGCCCGGGGGGTCGTGCCCAGCGCGGCGGCCCGCCGGTCGATCTTGTCCTCGACGTCCGTGACGTTCATGACGTGCCGGACGGTCGCCCCCTCCGCCTCGAGGAACCGCCGGACGACGTCGAAGTAGAGGTAGGTGCGCGCGTGGCCGACGTGCGCCGCATCGTAGACGGTCGGGCCGCAGACGTACAGGCGCACGGTGTCGTCCCCGAGCGGTCGGACGGGCTTCCGCCGACCCGACAGCGAGTCGTCGAGCCGCAGCTCCATGCGCCCCGCCCCCGGCGGGCCGCGGGGGATAACTCTTTGGGGGAACCGTTCCCGCGCGCTACCGCGGGCCGGAGAGGTGGCGGTCGAAGAACGCCGCGGCCCGGGCGTACGCGATGACCTGGTTCTCCCGCCGCACCAGGCCGTGCCCCTCGTCGTCGAACCGGAGGAACTCGACCGGAACGCGCCGGCGTTCGAGGGCCTCCACGATCTGCTCGGCCTCGTACACCGGCACGCGGGGGTCGTTCGCTCCGTGGACCACGAGGAGCGGCGCCCGGATCTCGTCCGCGCGGAAGAGGGGGGAGATCGACCGCAGGAGGTCGCGGTCGTGCGCCAGGCTCCCGTACTCGTCCTCCCGGACCTTGCGGCGCCACGGGCCGGTCCGCTCGAGGAACGTGATGAAGTTCGCGATCCCCACGACGTCGACGCCCGCGTCGAACAGGTCGGGATACGTCGAGAGCGCCGCGAGGACCATGAATCCCCCGTAGCTGGCCCCGAGGACGCCGAAGGCGGTCGGCCGTCCGCCGTCGGGCGGCTCGCGCTCCCGCAGGCTCCGGACGAGGTCCCGGAGGTCCCGGACGGAGTTCATCCGGAGGCGGGTGTCGTCGAGGTGCACGTACGACCGGCCGTACCCGAGGCTCCCCCGGACGTTCGGGGCGACGACCCGGTACCCCTCGTGGACCAGGAACTGGACCAGCGGGCCGAACCGGGGTCGGGCCTGGCTCTCGGGGCCTCCGTGGACCTGCACGATGGTCGCGCGGGGCGGCCGTCCCGGCGGCCGGAACTCCCAGAACGGAACGGCCAGCCCATCCTCGGCCCGGAACGCCCCCAGGGTCGGGACGACCGGAGGCGCCGGCATCGGACGGTCGGCGAGGGTCAGCCGTCGCGACGCGCCCGCGTCGAGATCGGCCCGGTAGATCTGCGCGCCGACCGAGGAGGCGCTCAGGTCGAAGACGAACCCCTCCGCGGAGGGAAGCCAGGCGACGGAGCCGACCACCCCTTCCTCGGGCATCGCGACCGGACGGAGCTCGCCCTCCGCGGTGTCGTAGACGGAAAGGCGACTCCATCCCCGGTCGTTCTCCACGAGGGCGAGGCGCCGTCCGGCCCGGTCCGCCACGACGCCCTCGAGGTCCCCCCCGAACTCGACGACGAGCTCGGGCGTCGACCCCGGCGCGCCGAACCGGTAGAGCGCCGCGAACTCGCGGCCCGGGTTGGTGGCGGCGTAGACCGCGTCCGAGGCCAGGTCGGCGGCGAAGACGACCTCTTCGCCGGTGTGCGGGTTGAGGACGACCTCGTCCCCGCCGGTCCGGAGGAGGAGGTCCGAGTCGAGGTTCGTCAGAGCGCGGAGGAGCAGGAGCCGGTCTCCGCGCGCGGCGGCGACCGTGACCAGGGCGTCCTCCTCCCGGATCCGCCGCGGCGGGTCGGGGGTGTCGAGGTCGACCTCGTACACGTCGAAGAACCGGAGGTCCCGCTCGTTGGAGTCGAAGACGTACCGCCGGCGGTCGCGCCACGCGCCGGGCCGGTGGATCCGTTCCGGGTTCGCGGTGATGCGACGCTGCGTCGTGCCGTCGTCCCCGACGAGCGACAGCTCCCAGCGCTCGTTCCCTCCCACGTCGGTCGCGACGACCACGCGGGGGCCGTGGAGGGAGGGCTGCACCCGACCGACCCGCTGCGAACCGGGCGCGAACGGTACCGGCTCGCCTCCCGCCGCGGGGAGCCGGTAGGCGGCGGGGTGGCCCCGGCGGTCGGAGATGAGGTAGATCGCCGCGCCGTCCGCGCTCGGCTCCGGTGCGGAGGAGCCCGGGTAGTCGAACCACGCGCGCAGGCGGCCTTCGAGGTCCCTCGGCGGCGCCGACGCGCCCGACACCGGGCTCGGGAGCCGGCGGTGGGTCATCACGCTTCCGTGCCCGACCGCCGCTAGGTTGATGAGAGGCGCCCGCGTGCACCCGTCCGGAACGACGATGGAAACGCTGTACCTCCTGGTCGAGACCGAGATGGGCAAGCTGGACGAAGTGGCCCGTCGGGTCCGCGGGATCGCGGGCGTCGCGGAGGTCCAGGCCGTGACCGGGCCGTTCGACCTGATCGTCAAGGTGGAGGCGCCGCACATCAACCAGGCCCTCGACATCGTCGTCCACAAGATCCGGCGGACCCCCGGGATCAAGTCGACGGAGACCCTCGTCACCGTGGCCACCGGCTGATCCGGCCCGCGCGAATGGCGGGGCTAAATAGGACCCCCGGGGTGGTCGCGCCGATGATCGCCGTGGGAACCCTGGCCCCGGACTTCGAGGCGCCCGACCAGGACGGCCGACCGTTCCGCCTCTCCGCGCTGCGCGGGCGCCCGGTCGTGCTCTACTTCTATCCCAAGGCCGACACGCCGGGCTGTACCCTCGAGTCGAAGGGGTTCCAGGCCCACCTCGCGGAGTTCGCCGCCCAGGGGGTCCACGTCGTCGGGGTCAGCGTCGACGACTGCCCGGCGCAGAAGGCGTTCGCCCAGAAGTACGGCCTCCGGTTCCCCCTGATCGCCGACGTCCGGAAGGAGGTCGGGGAGAAGTACGGCGTGCTGGGCCCGAGGGGCCCGGCCCGGCGGGTCACGTTCCTCCTCGACGCCCGCGGCACCGTGGTCGAGGTCGTCGACAGCTCGTCGCCCGACCCTCACGTCGAGCGGGCCCGCGCGAGGTTCCTCACGGCGTAGGTCGGCCCGGCGCGGGCTCGGCGCCCGCCGCACCGGTCGCCGCGGGCGGGGTCGGCGGCGCCACCGGGCGGGGCTTGCGGCCGGAGAGCCTCCAGACGCGCTCGCCGAGGAGCTGGAGCGCGGCCGGCACGAGATACGTCCGGACGACCATCGCGTCGAGGACGATCGCGATCGCCACGGCGAAACCGATCGCCCGGATCAGGGTGAACTCCGCGACGATCAGGGCGCCGAAGGCGCTCGCGAGGATCACCGCGGCGGCGGTGATGATGCCGCCGGTCCGGGCGACCGCCTCGGTCGCCGCCGCCCCCGAGGTGCGGCCGTTCAGGCGCTCCTCCCGCACGCGGGTCAGGAGGAAGATGCTGTAGTCGATCCCGAGCCCGAGGACCAGCATGAACAGGATCGTCCGGACGTAGAAGAACAGCGGAAAGCCGAGGAGCCGGTCGAGCACGAGGTAGGTGAGCGCCCAGGCCCATCCGATCGACAGCCCGATCGTCGCGACCGCCATCAGCGCGATGATCCACGAGCGGAGCACGACGACCAGGACAGCCACGAGCCCGAGGGCGACGGCGAGGATCATGTACTCCGTGGCGACGTTCGTCTCCTCGGCGAGGTCGTGGATGATCGGCGCCGCCCCTCCGTAGTCGATCCCAAGGATCTCGGGATGGGACGCCGCGTACGTCCCCCAGGACGACTCGATCGACCCGAGCGCGCCGACCGCCGACTGGGAGAGCCCGGTGGCGTTCGTCTGCAGCGACAGGAGGACCGTCCGCCCGTCCGTGCCGACGAACCCCGCGAGGAGCGCGATCAGGTTCGTCTGGACCGCCGGCTTCAGCGTGTCGAGGGCGAGCCAGTCCGAGAGCGAGGCTCCGGACGGGCCCACGGGAGACCCGACGGCCGCGATGCCGTCCGTCCGTTCTCCGTTCGTCGTCAAGTTGTTGAGGTCCTGGAACTCGACGGCGTTGGGGGTGTCCCCCACGAGGAGGGGCGCGGCGAACGTCACCAGGGCGTACGACTGGGTCGCGAAACCGGCCCCGAACTGGCCGTTGAGCTCGGCGAGCCCGGTGGTCGCCGAATGGCCGCTCGGCAGCTGGCCGTAGAAATCGTAGGAGATCGGGACGGTGAGCGCGAGGGCGACCAGCGGCACGGAGACGAGGAGGATCGCGCCGACGACCGTGCCGGCCCGGCGTTCGGAGAGGCGGCCGGCCCGGTAGAAGTAGGTCTCCTGCCGGTCGTTCCGGGCCGCGACCGCGACCGCGTGCCGGCGGAACCGCGCCCCGGTCGTCGGCCAGAAGATCCTCGGCCCGATGAGGGTCAGTACCGCGGGGACGAACGTGAGCGACAGGAGCATGGTGATCAGGATCGCGAGGCTGAGGACCAGGCCCCACTCGGAGAGCAGCGCGACCCCGCTCGCTGCGAGCGCCACGGTGACGAGGATCGCCGTCGAGCCGCTGGTCGCGACGGACTGGCCGGCCCAGCTCATCGACGTGACGACCGCCTCCTCGGACGGGCGGCCCCGCACGAGCTCCTCCCGGTAGCGGGCGACCAGGAAGATCGAGTAGTCGGTCCCGACCCCGAGGACGAACACCTCCTCGAGGGTCAGCGCGGAGGAGTCGATGTGCTCGACGAGCGTTCCGATGAGCACGGTCGCCCCGAGCCCGAGGAGGAGCGCGACGGCGAGGCCCGCGAACGTCACGAGGGGGGTGAGGGGGGAGCGGAAGTAGGCCATCGAGATGGCCAGCAACAGCCCGACCGTGAGCGGGAGGACGAGGGAGAGCGCGGAGTTCACCGCCTCCTGGGTGAGCTGGTCCAGGGGCGCCGGTCCGGTCTCGGCGTAGGCGATCGTGTCGCGCGGGTCGGAGGCGCGGACCTCCGAGGCGACGAGGTCGTCGATCCGCGGGAGGTCGGCGTAGACCGGGGTTCCCCCGGTGGAGTTCGTGTAGTCGTCCCCGACCGAGAACGATACGTCGATGAGGCTCGCCGTGCCCGCGCGGTTGACGAACTGCGAGTAGAGGCCGGCGGGGACCGGGAGCGGCTCGCTCGCGAGGGTCGCCCGGGCGACGGTCGTGTTCGCGAACGCCGCCGCCGCGGCGGGGCCGACCGCCCCGGACGGGAACGCCGTCCAGACCGTGAGGATCCAGCGGGTCGGCAGGCCGCTCGAGTCCGAGAGGATCGAGGCGACGACCCCCTGCACGGTCGGCCAGCCGAGGGTGTAGTTCTCGACGCCCATCCCCGCCAGCGTGACGTTCCCGATCCCGGGGAAGAGCTCGAGGACGGTGGTGTTCTCGGCGACGCCGGCGCGGTTCGCGCCGTCCGCGCACGCGTCGACCCCCGCGGGGACGGACCGGCCGGCGCAACCGGGGGTCGCGTTGAACCCCTGGTAGAACGCGTCGAGGACCTCGAGGGCGGGGCCCGAGAGGTTCGCGGCGGTCGCGTTGAACGCCGGCGCGTCCCACTGGGCGGGGGTCCGGCTGGTGTTCGCGATCAGCGATTCCCAGGTCGCGAGGAACGCGACCGGAGGACCCCAGAGGACGGCGGCGGTGGCGTTCACGCTCTCGGGGAGCGACGGCGCGCTGGCGAGCGCCGGGGCGAGCACCCCGCCGGCGATCTCCGCCTCGCCCGCGAGGTACGCGGCGTACTCCGTGTAGACGCTGTCGACCGACGCGACGTCCGAGAGCGAGCGGTTGGTCCGGAGCGCGGTCGTGACGTTCATCACCACCGACTGGGCGTAGGCGTCCGTGAGGTTCGTTCCGTAGAGGAGGACGATCGAGGAGGCGCCCCCCGTAGTGTTCGGGAACAGCTCGGCGAGCCGGGCGTCGGCGATCGCACTCGGCGCGTTCGACGGCACCGTTTCGGCAGAGTTGGTCGTCACCGAGCCGAGGAGCGGCAGGAACGGCACCGTGACGAGGAGCAGGCCCACCCAGAACGCGACCGGGTACCACGGGTGGCGGACGATCCAACGCGCGAGCCGCCCGAACAGCAGGGCTCCCCCGGCGCCGTTCGCGGTCCTCGACGGGGCCACGGCGCCCCGGGGTCGGGGCCGAAGATAACCCTAGCTGGCCGGGGCCGGTCCGTCCGGGGTCGCCGGGCGGCCGGCCCGCTGCCAGAGCGCCGGGAACCGCGCGGGATCGACGAACACCCGCGTGCCTTCAACGACCCAGCCGTGCGGGACCTTCGTGACCTCGCGGGCGTCGTACCGGGCCACGCCGGTGGCGATCAGCTCCCCCGCCCCCGAGACGAGTACGACGTGGCTGCCGCGGGAGAACGTCCGTCCCACGCGGACGATCCCGCCGCTCGCGAGCCCCGCGCCGTGGGCGACCGCGCTCGCCGCCGCCTCCTTGAGGACGATCGCCGGGAACTCCTGCCAGACCTCCCGGATCGGGTGGAGGGCCGCGAGGAGCGGGCCGGGGTCGCCCGCGCGGTGCGCCTCGACCGCGTCCGCCAGCCCGGTCATGGTGACGACGCTCCCCTCGTCGAACGGGCCGGTCGCGACCCGGCGGAGCTCCTCCAGATGGGCGCCGACCCCGAGGGCCTCGCCGAGGTCGACCGCCAGCGTCCGGACGTACGTCCCCGAGTCGGCGACCACGTCGAGGAGGGCGCGCGGCCCGTCGGACTCGACGAGGCGGAGCCGGTGGATGGTCCGGATCCGGCGCTCGCGCTTGACCGCGGAGCGGACCGGCGGGGTCTGGAAGACCGGGCCGGTGAACTCTTCGATCGCCCGCTCGAGGTCCCGGACCGGGACGCGCGAGTGGAACATGACGACGCCGACGTATCGCTTGGGGAACTCGAGGACGAGCGGGAGGAGCTTGAGCGCGGGCCCGACGCCGACCCAGAGGAGGCCCGAGACGTTCGGGTCGAGGGTCCCCGCGTGGCCGGCGATCGGGACCCCGAGGAGGTCCCGCGCCCAGGCGGTCACCTGGTGGGACGACGGGCCTCGGGGCTTGTCGAGGAGGAGGAACGCTCCCTCGGCGATCCGGGCGCGGACGGGATCGGGGTCGGCGCTCATCCGCCCGCCTCCCAGGTCCGCAGGAACTCTACGATCACCTCGGCGACGGCGCCGGGCGCGAGCCGCGTGGAGTCGACGGAGAGGTCGGCCGGCTCCTGGGCGATGTCGATCCCGTAGAACCGCAGGTACCGGGCCCGTTCGCTCTCCTCGCGCTCGAGGAGGGCGCGGCGGGCCTCCTCCAGGGACTGGCGGTCGCGCCCGGCGACCCGGCGGACCCGCTCGGCCTCCGACGCCGTGACGACGATCGCATGGACCGGCGTTCCCGCGCGGCGGCAGAGGGCCCCCTGGATGCGGCCCTCGAGGAGCCGGCCGGGGGCGGCGAGCGCCTGCATCGCCCGGTCGAG
>Ga0181524_10000159_pt1 | contig 80887 bp, 60 predicted proteins | sample PEATcosm2014_Bin_34_FD_119761 | JGI IMG/M metagenome (GOLD analysis project Ga0181524, IMG submission 119761) | Peatland microbial communities from MTU Mesocosm Facility, Houghton, MI, USA - PEATcosm2014_Bin05_60_metaG | ecosystem: Environmental > Terrestrial > Soil > Wetlands > Peat | place... | reverse complement strand
TGTAGTGTCGCACAAATAACTTTACGTATGCCGGGGCGAACTCATCGCAAAATGGCCAAAAACAGAAGGTTTTGAACGTAAAGTTATTTAAGCGACACTACACTAGATACCCCATGGCTGAAAAGCCTCCCTCGAGGACCCGTTAGGGCAGAGGAGTGCCGCGGTCCGCGCGGGCCACTTGTAATTTAGGGGCAGTATCAGGATGCGTTCGCAGGTTGCCGGCGCACGGCATAATAGAGCTTGTCCCAAGAGCTCCGATTCTGGACATTTTTGTCGGAACCCTTATCGCCGCCTTTGTCGAAAACCGGCCCAAATCGACAAAGGTCCCGACGAAGGTTGCGACAAAGGTCCCCGACAAAGGTTGCGACAAAGGTTGCGACAAGGGTCCGGAATTGGCTCAAGAGATCGGCTCGCGTCCCGCTTCGGGGACCTGGATGTAGCGGCGGAGGGCCAGCAGGCCGACAGGGGCGATGGTGGTGGCCAGGGCGATGATGAGCCAGAGGGTGGCGGAGTCGCGCGGGCCGGTCTCCGGGCAGAACCTGGCCAGCAGCACGCCGGAGAACATGGCCACCGGGAGCTTGGCCAGGAAAAAGGGAAGATAGGAAAGAGACATGTAGGAGGCCTCCTGCCCTTTGGGCGCGATAGCCGCCGCGTATTCATAAAGCCGGGGCGAGTAAATGGATTCTCCCACCGAGAGCAGGGCGATGAAGAGGAAGATCATGACGTAATAAGGGTTGACGCTGCCCGGCACACCGGGGCGGCTTCCGGCGATTTCCGAGGGGAAAGCGTCCTCGAGGAGCCGGCGGTTGAGGCGGGCCAGTTTGGTCCCCTGCGGTTTTTGGGCCAGTTGGGCCTTTTCCTTCATCGAGAGCGTCAGGCTCGGAAAGCGTGGCAACTCGTTTAGCGGGCGGTTCCTGATGATGGCGCCCAGGTCTTCGGCCAGGGCGACACGCAATGGATGCGCGCTCCGGGCCAGTTCCCGAGGGTAAGCGTCCTCGAGCAACAACCGGTTCAGGAGCAAGGTCTGGTTGGGAAGCTCTGGCGCGGGCATCCTGCCCGCGTTCGGATGTTTCTCCAGGAGCGCCTGAGCCGCCGAGGACAAGGGCACGCCGGCGAATCGTCTCTCATCGTAGAGTGTCTTGCCATGGAGAATGCGATTCAACTCCTGCGCCAGGACGGCCTGCTGTTGGGGCCCAGGCCGGTTTGCATCCGCCAGCAGCGCCAGGCTGGCCAGGGAGAACCGGCTCCAAACAAAGGCGGAAACGGGCCGGGTCGCCGCGTTGGCATCGTCGCGCAATCGGGCGGCGAAAGTCGCCGCGTCGCGAACGTCTGCCGGCACGAACAGGGCGGAACTGGGATGCGGCCCGGTATCCGCGGCGTGGGCGGGCAGTTCCCGGCCCAAGAGCGCGCGCGTCGGTTCCGAAAGGGCCTGGAGGAGCGCGCGCGATACCTGGTCGGAGGGGGATTGGAGCTTGGCAGCCAGGGCGGGCAGGTCCCGAAAATCATCCGGTGAGAACCGGCTATCGCCTCCGAGCCAGGCGTTGGCGATGGCATGGCCCAACGCGCCATCGGCCAGCGGCTGGAACCACCGGGGAGGCAGGGCCATGAAGAAGACGGAGGCCGCGGCGATTGCGCTGCCGACACTGGCCATTCGGTAGGCCGAGATTCTCTGGGTCAGGGCGCCGACGATGGGCACCAGGAAGATAATCAAAACGGAGTTGATCATGAAAAGACGGCCCACCGGGGCGCCTTCGCCCAGCTCGCGGATGCCGAACTTGGGATAAGTGTAATACATGTGAATGAAGATCAGGCGTACGAAGGACGCCAGGCTCAGAAAGGCCAGGAACTTATAAAAGCCGGTCTGGCGCCACAGCCCGGCGAAGATGCGGGCGGTCTCGCGCAACGCGTCGCGCGTCGTGAGCCGGAAGGCCCTCGGGAGGCTCGCACCGGGGTATTTGGGCTGTTCCGGAGTGATTCTCACGCCCTGGTCGGTGGCCTCGACACCGTCGCGCAAAGCAAACCAGGCGATGGGCAACATGGAAGCCTCGACGAGCAAGCTGATGAGGAAGAGCACCCGGTAGGTGGTGAAATCCAGGCCCAGCCACGGCAGGACCAGGTGGCCATGGGGTTCGCCCAGGCTTTGGCGGACGCGGTCGAAGATGTAATTGGCGGCGAGGAACCCGACGTTCATCATGGCATAAAAGAGGGCGAAGGAAATGGAGCGCTGGGCTGTGGTGGAATAGCGGCGGATGCCAGCGACCAGCACGGGCACGCTCAGGGCCTCGCCCAGGGCCAGAGGCAGCATGCCCCCGGCCAGGGCCAGCCATTTCACCGTGGTGAACGTCATCACGGCGCGCGAGGTGACGGTGACCGCCAGCCCCAACAAAATGGCCTTCCGCAGCCCGATCGCGTCCGTCAAAGACCCGACGAACACAGCGAACAGAGTCATGGCCGTGGACCAACCCGCCACCAAAAAACCCGCCCGCTCGTCGCTGTACCCCAGGTCGTACGACAGCCAGAGCACGAAGGTTGTGTTCATGATGCCGTAGGCCGCAATGCCAACCAGCTTGACAAGAAACATGAGCCACAACTCGCGCGGCGCTCCGCGCAGGACCGTGAATCGGCCCAAAAATGACGGGAGCGCGGCGCGAGTTTGCGCCGCCGATGCCGGTCCCGCGGGGGCAGTGCTCATAGTTCTCAGACTAGTGAATACGCGGGGTCCCTTAACAGTCAGAAATGGACACCACGGGAAAGAAAGGTAGTTGAAACCTTTCTGCGTTCGTGACAGTATCGGCCCAGTTGGTATCGAAAATGCAAAAGATGAATATGCAAAACATCGCAAAACCAAGCACGTCCACCTTCACCCGTCGCCAATTCCTGAGACGCACGACCCTGGCAGTCGGCGCCGCAACCCTCTCGTTCCCGTACGTCGGCCGGGTCCTGGGGGCCAATGAGCGCATCAACGTCGCCTGCATCGGCGTCAACGGCAAAGGCGACAGCGACAGCAGCGACGCCGCGCGCTACGGCAACATCGTCGCCCTGTGCGACGTGGACAGGGACAATTTGGCCAGGAAGGTCAGGCAATTCGGGAGCAAGTTCCCGGAAGTCAAGCAGTATCGGGATTACCGGAAGATGCTCGAGGACATGGACAAGAGCATTGACGCGGTGACCGTTTCGACTCCGGACCATAACCACGGCACCGCCGCCATTCGCGCGATGAAGCTGGGCAAGCACTGTTTCTGTCAGAAACCGCTGGTGCAGACTGTCTATGAGGCCCGCACAGTTCGGAGCCTCGCCAAAGAGAAGAACCTGGCCACGCAGATGGGCAACCAGGGCAGCGCGGAACCCGGGTTGCGCCGCGCCGTCGAGATTATCCAGGCCGGGATCATCGGCAATCCGCTCGAATGCCATGTTTGGACCAACCGCCCCATCTGGCCCCAGGGTCTGGATCGGCCTGCGGGCCAAGACCCGGTGCCTGCAAGCCTGGACTGGGATTTGTGGCTCGGCCCGGCGCCGGAGCGGCCTTACAAGGAGGGTGTCTATCATACGTTTAGTTGGCGCGGATGGTACGATTTCGGCACCGGCGCCCTGGGCGACATGGCCTGCCACACGGTGAACATGCCTTTCCGCGCCCTCAAACTGGGCTACCCCAACGTCGTGGAACTCGAGAAGGCCTCGAAGATATATCCCGAGACCTTCCCCATGACCTCCCGCATCCGCTACGAGTTCCCCGCCCGCGAGGGCCTGCCTCCGCTCAAGTTCTGGTGGTATGACGGCCATCCGGACGACAAAACGACCCTTCGCCCGCCCGAGGAGGCCGTGAAGGAAATCCTCAAGTCGATCAAAGACCCCCTCCCTGGCAGCGGCGCCCTCATTATTGGCGAGAAGGGCAAGGTCTTCTCTCCGGACGATTACGGCGCCCGCTTCTTCGTGTGCATGAATGGCGAGGAGGGGTACACCAACAGCAATCAGCACGATGCCTGCAAGGCCGTGCCGCAAACCATCCCCCGCTCCCCGGGCCACATGCAGGAGTGGTTCAGGATGATGAAGGAAGGCACGCCCGCCTACTCGAACTTCGACATCGCGGCTTACCTGGCCGAAGTGGTTCTGCTCGGCTGCGTGGCCTTGCGCGTCGGCCCAGGTCGCCGCATGGAATGGGACGGCCCGGGCATGTGCTCGCCCAACATCCCCGAGGAAGCCGCCCGGTTCGTTAGGCGCCACAACCGCCCGGGTTGGGAGGCCTAGGGGCTCGTGCAAGCGTGGAGCGTCGAAGCGTGGAGCGTTTGGGCAGCGTAGCTCTTACCACGCTCCCACGCTCCACGCTCCCACGCTCCACGCTCCCACGCTCCAACCCCTCATGCCCCACGCTCCACGCTCCGGACAACTGCCGGCCGGCCCGGCGGAGCAACTCTTCCAGCGCGCCTGCGCCTGTGCCGGGCAAGGCCGGGCGCTGGAGGCGGCCAAGCTGTTCGTCGCGGTCCTGCAACAGGAGCCTGACTGCTTCGAGGCGCATTGCCGCCTCGGCGTGGCCCTCCGGGAGCTTAATCAACTGGACGAGGCGGTCCGGTGCCTCGAGGCCGCCATCCGGCTGCGCCCTTCCTATCCGCGGTTGCATTTGCTGCTGGGCGCCATGCACAAGCAGCGCGGCAACCTCGAGGCGGCCGCCCAGTGTTGCCGCCGGGAAATCGCCCTCGATGCGGGCAACGCCGACGCCCATTACAACCTCGGCCTGGTTCTGCAATGCCTGGACCGGCCGGCCGAAGCCATGGCCGCCTATCGCCAAGCCCTGGCCCTGCGTCCGGGCCATGCCGGCGCTCTAATCAACCAGAGCCTTCTTTACCAGGAACAACCGGATCTCGATGCGGCGATAGCGTGTTGCCAACAGGTCCTGCGCCTCGAACCGGCCCATGCCGAGGCCCATTGGCAGCTTGGCACCGCCTTGCTGGCCAAAGGCGAGTGGGAGCGAGGGTGGACGGAATATGAATGGCGCTGGAAACTCAAAGACTTCACCACGCCCGCCGGGGAGTTTTCCCAGCCGCTCTGGGATGGGCGCGAGTTGGGGGGGCGGCGTATTCTGCTGCATGCCGAGCAAGGCTACGGCGACGTCATCCAGTTCATCCGTTACGCGCCGCTGGTGGCGGAGCGCGGCGGTGAAGTGCTGCTCGGCTGTCCCCCGGCCCTGACCGGCCTTCTGGCCCGCGCGCCGGGCGTCAGCCGTGTTGCCCCCGGGCGGGCCGGCTTGCCTGCATTCGATTTCCACACCCCGCTATTGAGCCTGCCGGCCATTTTCCGGACCACGCAGGCAACGCTCCCGGCCAAAGTGCCCTATCTCACCCCGCCCAAAGAGGTCTTCCCAATCGGGCCGGCGGAGGCGGGCTGCCTCAAAGTTGGCCTCGCATGGGCCGGGGACGCCAAACACAAGAATGACCGCAACCGTTCGATGGCGCTCGCGTATTTTGGTCCGCTCATGGATTTGCCGGGCGTTCAATGGTTCAGCCTTCAGGCAGGCCCAAGGGCATCGGACCTGGCTCAGGCCCCATGGGCGAACCGTCTCACGGATTTGGGCGCCCGGTTCGTCAACTTTGACCAGACAGCCAGCGCCGTTGTCCAACTCGACCTCGTCATTTCGGTCGATACCGCCGTGGCTCACCTGGCCGGGGCTTTGGGCAAACCGGCCTGGATGCTGCTGCCTTTTGCCGGCGAGTGGCGTTGGATGGTTCACAGGTCCGACACCCCGTGGTATCCCACCCTGCGTCTGTTCCGCCAAAGCCAGCCGGGCGACTGGCCAGGGGTGATGGACCGAGTCAGAGATGCGCTCTTGGCGAAGAGATGATGACCGGAAAGAATTGGCCTGTCGCCGGTTTTGGCGCTAAGATGCGGCTATGATCGGCATGAGCAGTGCTGCCTTGACTGACGCGCGCGCGCGGCGGGCCCCAAGGCTCGCCGGGGCGGGAAGCGATTTGGCGCCTCCCGTCCCGCGGCCCGGCGCCAGGCCCTTCAAACTCGTGGGCGAGGTGCTGCGCCACGGCGGACCGGGCTATCTGCAGTTTGCCATCACCAACATTTGCAACGCCAAGTGCGATTTCTGCAATTTCGCCGTGGATCGTTTTGACCCGAAGCTGCGGCGCAGCGTGACGCTCGGGCAGGCGCGCGACGTGATCGAGATATGCCTGCGCAACCACATTGGCTACCTGCTCTTTGTGGGCGGCGAACCGCTGGCGCACAAAGACCTGGCCGCAATGACCCGCTATGCGGCCGAGCGGGGCATTCGCCCGATGATCTGCACCAACGGCTCGCTCTGGACCGAGCAAAACATGCGCCAACTGGCCCGAGACGGCCTGAGCAGCGTCATCATGTCCGTGGACGCCCACGACGTGGCGGTACACGAGAAAAACCGGGGGCTGCCGGAGGTCTGCCGCAAAATCCGGCGCGCCAACGAAGTCTTCGGCCAGCTTGGCGTGCAAACCACGGCCAGCGTCACTGCCAGCCGGTTGATCGAGGATTACGACAAGCTCCCCGCATTCCTGACCGAGCTCGGTTTCCGGAGCTGCACCTTCAGCTACCCCTTGAGCAGCCTCGCCTCAAGCTATCTGAGCTTCAGCGACTCCAGCCTGGTCAATTACAAGACCGGGGAGTTGATCGAGGTTTTCGAGAAGATCAAGCAGATGAAACAACGCAGCGGTTTCCCGGTCGTCAACCCGCGCGAGTCTCTCTCCGAGATGCAGCGGCATTTGCGGGGCGAACCCGAGAAGTTCGGCTGCCTGGGCGGCCACAAGTATTTCTACCTGGACTGGAACCTGAATCTCTACCGCTGCCACTTCTGGGAAAAGCCGATGTGCAGCATCTATGAGTTCGACCAGTCCAAACTCATCCGCGACGGTTGCACCCGCTGCATGATCGATTGCTACCGCGACCCGAGCGTCCTCCAGTTCGCCGCCATCAGCGCCAGTGACGCCTGGAACAACCTCAAGCGCGGCAAGCTTCTGGCCGCCGCCAGGAACATCCTCGACCGCCGCAACCTCACGTCCCTCAAAGCGGTGTGGGAGGACCGCAAGTGGATCGGCGGGGTTTAGGATTAGGATTAAGATTAAGATTAAGATTAAGATTAAGATTAAGAGCGGGTGGAGATTTCATCATGATAGCAAAGCGTGTCATCCCTTGTCTGGACGTGCATGCGGGCCAGGTTACGCGCGGGGTCCGGTTTGGAAAGGCCGAGGCCGGGGAGTTGCGCAATGTCGGGGATCCGGTGGAGTTGGCGCTGCGTTACAACGAGCAGGGAGCCGATGAGATGGTGTTCTTCGACATCACCGCCAGCGCGCACGGGCGGGCCACGATGGTCGAGGTCATTGAACGGGCGGCCGACCAGTGTTTCATGCCGCTGACCGTGGGCGGCGGGCTTCGTTCGGTCGAAGACATGTATGCCATGCTCCGGGCCGGCGCCGATAAAATCAGCATCAACTCCTCCGCCCTGGCAAACCCGGATTTAATCCGGGCAGGCGCCCAGAAATTCGGCAGCCAGTGCATCGTGGTCTCGATCGACGCCAGGAAAGCGGCGCCCGACCGTTGGGAGGTTTTCTCGCATGGCGGGCGCAAACCCACGGGTCTGGACGCCATCGAGTGGGCCAAACGAGCGGTGTCCCTGGGGGCCGGGGAGATCGTGCTCAACAGCATCGACGCCGACGGCACCAAGGCGGGCTTTGACCTGGTCATCACCAGGCGCATCAGTGAATCAGTCGGTGTGCCGGTGGTGGCCAGCGGGGGAGCGGGGAACCTCGATCATATAGCCCAGGTCCTGATCGAGGGCAAGGCCGACGCGGTGCTGGCCGCCAGCATTTTCCATTTCGGGGAATACACCGTGGGCGATGTCAAACAGTTCCTCGCCAAACAGGGAATTCCCGTCCGGTTGTGCCGTTAATGAATCCGCGTTGAGAGCCACACCCGTCATGCGGCGGGAAGACGGTGTGCATCCAAACGCACACTCCCCAGGCAAGGCCGGTCCTGATAGACTCGCTTTTCAGAACGCCAATTGAATTCAAGCCCGAGGCTGGCGCGTTTGGGTCCGCGTCTGGCTCGGCCGATTGGCGGCGGAGCGCTCTGGGAGTTATGAAACTCAAAACAGCTTTGTCCGTGATGGTGCTCGGCTTGACCGGCCAGGCCCTGATGGCACAAGTGGTGATCAGCGAATTTATGGCCGGGGGCGGGACCCTGGTGGATGAGGACGGGGACAAGCCGGATTGGATCGAGATTTGGAACACAAACGCCACCCCCGTCAGCCTGGCGGGATGGCACCTGACCGATACTGCGTCCGACCTGGCGAAATGGACCTTTCCCTCGACCAATCTGGCATCGGGCCAGTTCCTGGTTGTCTTCGCCTCCGGCAAGGATCGCTCGGTTGCCGGCGCCCAGTTGCACACGAACTTCAAGCTCAGCGTCGCCGGGGAGTATCTGGGCTTGGTCGAGTCGGACCGACAGACCATCGCTTTCCAATATCACCCGGCGTATCCGCCTCAGGTGGATGGGGTCTCTTATGGCGTTGCTTTGAACGCGCAGACGATGACCTGGACGGTCCAAGGCTATTTGACCCAGCCAACGCCCGGGGCAACCAATTCCAGCGCGTATCTGGGCCTGGTGGACGACATTCAGTTCAGCGTCCAGCGAGGCTTTGTCAGCCTGCCCTTCACGGTGAGTCTGGCCACGGACACGGATGGGGCGGAGATTCTCTTTACGACCAACGGCGCCGCCCCCACGGCCGCCGGCGCCATCAGCTACACAGGGCCGCTCCCCATTACGCACGGCACCGTCCTGCGCGCCGTCGCCTCCAAACCGGGCTACCGGTCCACGGCCGTTGCCACACAGACCTATATCTGCCTGACGAACGTCCTCACCCAGAGCGAGCAAAGCGCGATAAGCGCCGGTTTCCCCGCCAACGCGGCCAGTTATGCCATGAACCAGCAAATTACCGGCCCGAATGCGGCGCAGTCGCTGGCCGCCTTGCGGTCGCTGCCGTCGCTGTTTCTCTCGACAAGCATGTCCAACCTGTTCGACCCCGCCATTGGGATTTATGCGAACTCTGAGCAGCACGGCGCAAATTGGGAGCGACCGGCGTCAATCGAATGGCTGGATACCAACGGCTTGTCAGAGTTTCAGATCGATTGCGGGCTGCGGATTCAGGGCGGGGTGGGACGCTCGGAGCCCAAGAAGTCTTTCCGGCTCCTGTTCAAACCGGAATACGGGGGCACGCTCAAGTATGACCTCTTCCAGGAGCCGGGCGCCGCGACGACGTTTCACAGCCTGGTCTTGCGGGCCGGTTTCAACGACGCCTGGTTCTGGCTCAGTGGCGACAGCGGGAAGGCCACCTACATCCGGGACGAATTCGGACGCCGCCTCCTGCTGGCCATGGGGCATCCGTCGGCGCGCGGCCGGTTCGTTCAACTCTACGTCAACGGGCTTTACTGGGGGCTTTACAATGTCACCGAGCGTCCGAACGCGGACTTTTCCTGTTCCTATTTGGGTGGCCAGGCCAATGATTGGGATGCCATCAAGGCGGGCGAGGTCCGGCACGGGGATTTGAACGCCTGGAACACGTTCGTGAGCCTGGTCCAGCAACCCCCGACCACGGCCAGCTACCAGAAACTTCAGGGCAACAACCCGGACGGGACGCGCAACCTCCAGTTTCCCGTGTATCTCGACAAGGTCGATTACCTCGATTACATGATCGTGAACTGTTGGGGCGGGAATTGGGACTGGCCTTACAAGAACTACTGGCTGGGTTTCAACCGCACCAGCGCGGGCACCGGCTTCAAGTTCTACTGCTGGGACATCGAGGGAATCGTGGATGACGCCCAGGCCCCACTCAACACGGTCGTCACCGGCGCGGGCAGCGGGGTGGGGATACCGGCCACTTCTCTCGGGGGTTTCTCCGAATATAGACTCGACTATGCCGACCGGGTCCAGCGGTGGTTCTTTAACGGCGGGCTGCTCACGCCCCAGGTGCTGACCAATCGCTTTCTCCAACTGGCCAATCAAGTCGAAGGCTCGATTCTCCTCGAGTCGGCCCGGTGGGGCGATGGCAACCTGGGCATCCAGAGCCAAACCGCCTGGCTTCACGAGATAAATTATATCCTCACCACCTGGCTCCCGCAGCGGACCGCCATCGTCCTCAACCAGTTCATTGGCTCGGGCCTTTACCCGAGGGTGGGACCGCCAGCCATCAGACAGGCCGGCTTGTCCGTCCCGCCGGCCTACAGCGTTGTCCTTACCCACACCAATGCCACAGGCTCCATCCACTTCACTCAGGACGGCTCGGACCCGCGCCTTTACGGCCTGAGCACGCCCGCCCCCGCCGCCCAGGTTTACTCCGGCCCCCTGATTCTCACCGCCCCGGCGACTATCAGCGCCCGCGTCCTTGAGGGCACCCAGTGGAGCGCGCTTGCCCAGGCTACCTTGGACCCCACCACCGCCCCGCGCTTCAGCGGGATTTTCACCACCGCCAATAGCGTCGTCGTGGAGTTTGAGGCAAAGGCAAATTGCTCCTATAGTCTGCTCTGGAGCGGCTCGCCCTTCGGCTCCGCCTGGAACAGAATGTTGGACTTCCAAGCCCTGCCGCTCGACCAGTCCATGACCATCACCAACTCGGTCTTGAACGCGCCTTCCCGCTTCTTCAGACTTGTCTCTCCATCGCTACCCTGAGGCCCCGAGGGCGATTTGGTTGGTGGCTGCCTTCGTTTATTCCCGCCGCCTCAGGGCAGTTCCTTGATCAGGATGTTGCGGAAGCTCACGGTGCCGTGGTCGCCCTGGAGGAGGATAGGCCCAGGTTCGGTCACTTTGTTGTCAAGCTCCCCGCCGGTGGGGCGGTTGCACTCGACGTTGTCATGAATCTTGACTCCGTTCATGATGACGGTGATGCGGTTGCCGATGATGGTGGCCTCGGCGGTTTGCCACTCGCCCGCCGGTTTGGTGATGAACTTGTCCGGGGCCTTGAAATTGTAGATCGAGCCGTTGCCGGTCAGGGTGGCTACCCCTGATTTGTAGTCGCCCAGGATTTGAATCTCGTGCCGCCCGCGCAGATAGAACCCGCTGTTGGAATCCTCCGGGGTCATATACTCGTAGCGCACCGTGAAGTTGAGGAATTTGTGCGCCGTCACCAGGTCCACCCCGTGCGCGCCGTTTTCGACGGTGTTCTTGAGGATGCCGCCGGGCAGGACGCTCCAGGAGTTGTGACTGTTGGGGTTGCGCAGTTTCCACCCCGTGAGGTCCTTGCCGTTGAAGAGTGGACGGAAGTCCTTTTCGTCGTCATTGGCGGCGAGCAGGAGCGGAAGGGTGGTGAAGATTGCCAGTGAAACCAGTGCGAGGGTCTTTTTCATAGAGATTAAGTCTAATCGGGATGATGCCTCTGGGCCAGGGGGTGTCAATGGAAAAAGGCCGAACGGTGAACGGGACGGGTGTCAGACAAACACCGATGCCATAATCAGACTGCGCAGCATGGCATCGGCATCCGGAAGGGGGTATGATGGCAGGGTGAGAACCAGCAAAAGTCATGCGAAACTTCCGATTGGGCGGACGGCGAGAATTGCCTTTGAGATTGACGCGATCCGGGCCGGCTGCTGCGCCGCCGCCACGGTCTTGATGAACGAGCGGCCTCTCAAAGAACCGGAATTGGAAGAGTGCGCCCGTCTGGATGACGCGCTGGCCAAGGCGCAGCACCTGCTCAAATCCGCCGTGAGGAACGTGATGTTGTCACGTCTCCACCGCAGGAGCAGGACGCACTGACAGCAGGGCTGCGGGCTCTGCGCATAACCTTCACCGGCCTGACTTTATCGCAGCCCTGCCGCCCTGCCCCTCGGGGAAAAACGTTTGCGGGGGCTTCGATCATTGAAGTAGGCTGGCCGAGGTGGACCCCGAACCGGTGAAGAGAATGGTTGAATCGGGCGCGGAAGTTGTGGCCTCTATGGTTTTGCAGCCTTAGCCGAGCCATGTCGCGCTTCCGCCGACTCGTCCACAGCGTTGCTTCCGGGTATCTGGGCCTGGTGGCGGCGTCGGTCTTAACGCTGGCCTCGGTACCGCTGGCCCTGCATTTCCTCTCAGAGGCGCGATTTGGGCTTTGGACCTTGATGTCGACCATCGGGCTCTATCTGAGCTTGATGATCGATTTTGGCATGTCCGGCTCGGTGGCGCGTTTGCTGATCGACCACAAGGATGACCGGACCGGCAGTGAGTATGGGAGTCTGGTCAAGACCGGTTTTCTGGTGCTGGTGGTGCAGGGGGCGATTGCGTTCGCGGTCGGGTACGTTCTGGCCCCCCTGTTGAGCCATGTGGAATATAAGAACCCGGAACTTCGACCCGATTTCATCCTCCTGGTGAGGTGGCAATGCGGGGTGCTGGCGCTGAGTTTTGCCAGCCGCATTTTCAACCACCTCCTGACCGCGCATCAACGGTTCGACATCGTCAATTACAGCCAGCTTGTTGCGATGTTTCTGAACCTCGGGTTCCTTTGGTGCTTCTTCACCGCCGGACAAGGGGTGTTCAGCCTTGTCTGGGCCTATTTGCTCAGTTCGTTGGGCGCCACCGCGATCTGCATCGTGGGCTGCTGGCGATTGCGCCTCTTTCCGGCCGCCGGCGCGTGGGGACGGGTTTCCTGGCATCATTTCAAGGGGCTTTTTGATTATGGCAAGGATGTGTTTCTGGTCGCGCTGGGCGCGCAACTGATCCTCTACAGCCAACCGCTCGTTGTGAACGGTTGCCTAGGCTCGGCGGCGCAGGCGGTCTGGAGCATCGGGACGCGCGCCTTCGCCATGATTTCGCAGGTTATCTGGCGCATCTTCGATTATTCCGGCTCGGCCTTTTCCGAGATGATGGCGCGAGGGGAGCAGGAGTTGCTGCGGGAGCGATACAAGGCCGTTTTGATGATCTCGGCCTCACTGGGCGGCGTTGCCGCCGTTTGCTTTGCGCTGTGCAATAGCGCCTTTGTCACGGTCTGGACCCATGCCAGGGTGCCATGGTCTCCGATCAATGACCTCTTGCTGAGCGTGTGGATGATCGTGATGTCCGTCTTTCATTGCCACGATACGTTTGTGGTGTTGACCAAGAAGCTGGGCGCGATGCGCTACGTCTTCTGCCTCGAAGGACTGGTCTTCGTCAGCGCCGCGCTCCTCACCGTCCGGTGGGGCGGCCTGCCTGCCATGATTCTGTGCTCGATCGTGTGCAGCACCTGCCTGAGCGGCGCTTGGGGCCTGTGGCGAGTGAGCCGTTATTTCGAGGTGCCGATTCGCGAGATCGCCTTTGGCTGGCTGGCGCCCATGGCCAAGGTCCTGGTGTTGTTCATTCCCGCCGCTTTGATCATCTGGTGGGCAAGCGACCGGTTGAACTGGTTGCCCGCGCACAGCCCGGGGTGGACTGGAGCGATGAATCTGGCAGCGCAAGCCGCGGGCGCGCGTGAACCGAGTGGCGCAGCCGATGGCCTCGAGGGGACGCACTCGAGCACCGTGTGGGACATCCTGGATGCCATCCAGGACTGGGCTGCCGCCGACCGCCTTGAGCGGACCGCGGAGAGATGGCACGCCCTGTTTGACCTCGTCTTCAAAGGGGCGCTCGGGGGTGCGATGGGTCTCTATCTGTTCCTGCGCTACGGCCTGACGGCGGCCTTTAAGAGAGAGCTGCTCCTGCGGGCGCCCCGGGGAATGAACCCTTTTCTTCGGCGCGTGTTCGCCTGAGCAACGGTTTCAAGGGGAAGGATTCCTCTGGCCGGGGGTTTCTGTTACATTTTGCGGAATGAAGCGAGTCCTGGTCAACTTTGTTTGGGTCCTGCTTGCGGCGGCGGGGGCTTGGGCTTATGCCACGCTGGCGCTGCACCGGGGGGAAACGATCAATTCCGTTTATATCCTGCTGGCGGCATTGTGCAGCTATGCGATCGGCTACCGGTTTTACGCCAAGTGGATTGCGGCGAGCGTCCTGGCGCTCGATGATCGGCGGGCGACGCCGTGCGAGGTCCACGATGACGGAAAGGACTTCGTCCGCACGAACAGGTGGATCGTGTTTGGCCACCATTTCGCCGCCATCTCCGGTCCGGGCCCGCTGGTGGGGCCGGTGTTGGCGGCGCAGTTCGGGTATTTGCCGGGGACGTTGTGGATACTGATTGGCGTGACGCTCGGCGGGGCGGTGCAGGATTTTGTGGTGTTGTTTGCCTCGCTGCGCCGGGACGGCAAGTCGCTGGGGCAGATGGTGAAGGAGGAATTGAACACGACGGCGGGGTTGATTGCTTCGTGCGCTATCCTGGCAATACTGGTCATACTCCTGGCGGTCCTGGGATTGGTGGTAGTCAAGGCGCTGGCCGAAAGCCCGTGGGGGGTGTTCACCGTGGGGGCAACCATTCCGATTGCGATGTTCATGGGCTGCTACCTGCGGTTTGGGCGGATTGGCAAAGTGCTGGAGGCCTCGGCTATCGGCGTGATTTGCCTGCTCCTGGCGGTGTGGGGCGGGAAGGTGGTCTTCGAGAATCCCGGGCTGGCCCGGTTTTTTGGCCTGCATGACCTGGCGTTGGCGTGGGCCCTCATTTTCTACGGCCTGGCGGCGAGCGTGCTGCCGGTCTGGCTGTTGCTGGCCCCGCGCGATTACCTGAGCACGTTCATGAAGCTGGGCACCATCTTTGCGCTGGCGGCGGGGCTCTTCCTGGTGCTGCCGGCCCTGAAGATGCCCGCCCTGAGCCGGTTTGTGGACGGCTCGGGGCTGGTCGTGGCGGGGAAGATATTTCCCTTTTGCTTCATTACGATTGCTTGCGGGGCGATTTCCGGTTTCCACGCGCTCATCGCCAGCGGCACGACGCCCAAGATGCTCACGCGCGAGTCCTACGCGCGGCCGGTGGGCTACGGCGCCATGTGCCTGGAATCGCTCGTGGCTATCATGGCGTTGATCGCCGCCTGCACGCTGGAGCCGGGCGTCTATCTGAGCATGAATGTCAAAGGCCCGGCGACGGCGACGGTTGCCAAGGTGACGGCCCTGGGTTTTCCGGTGACGGCGGAGCAGATGAACCAACTGGCCGGCCAGATCGGCGAGAAGAGTCTCTTTGGAAGGACCGGCGGCGCCGCCACGCTGGCAGTCGGGATGGCGCAGATATTCTCGAGGGCCGTGCGCGGGCGCGGGCTGGATTTGTGGTATCACTTCGCGATCATGTTCGAGGCGCTGTTTATTCTCACGACGATCGATGCCGGCACGCGGGTGGGCCGCTACCTGCTTCAGGATGTCCTTGGCCAGATTGCGAGGCCGCTGGGCCAGACCAGAAACCTGGGCGCTAATATGCTGGCCAGCCTCTTGATCGTGGGCGGCTGGGGCTATTTTCTGATTCAGGGCGTGGTTGACCCGCTGGGCGGCATCAACTCTCTCTGGCCTTTGTTCGGCATCGCCAATCAAATGCTCGCCGCCATCGCACTCTGCCTGGCAACGACGATCATCCTCAAGATGCAGTTGGTGGCGGCCGGGGAGCGTGGGGAGCGTGGGGAGCGTGGGGAGCGTGGGGAGCGTGGGGAGCGTGGGGAGCGGGGGGAGCGGGGGGAGCGTGAGGAGCGGGGGGAGCGTGGGGAGCGTCCTGATGGCTCCACGCTCCACGCTCCTCACGCTCCGTACGCTCCACACGCTCCCCGGCCGGCGTTGGCGCTTATTACGTTGGTACCCTTGGTTTGGCTGCTGGCAGCAACGATGACGGCGGGCGTGGAGAAAATCTGGCATCCGGATGCGCGAATAGGGTTTTTGGCGCAAGCAAGAGTGCTGAATGAAAAATGGTCCTCATTGGAGCAGGCGGCAGCGGCAGCCAGGGCCGGCGGCGATGCGGCGGCCATCGCGGCCGCCGGGAAGGCAGTGCATGATAATCGTGTCCTGCGGTTCAACAATCTCCTGGATGCGGTGGTCGCGGGTGTGTTTCTGGCGCTGGTTTCGGCGATAGTGCTGCTGAGCGCGCGCGAGTGGGCACTGCTCCTGGCGCGGCGGAAGGCGGCGGCGCTGCACGAGAGCCAACCGGTCTGGCTGCCCGGCTACGCGGTGGCTGAAGGCAAGCCGGCGCGCGTCATGGGCCTGTTGGCGCTGGGAGTCGGGCTTGCCCGCGAACTCTCAGGCGAGGCGCAAATGAGCCGGGCGCAAGAAGCGGCAGCGTTGTGCCAATGCGATGGCGGAGAGCAGGGGCACGTAGCGGCGAAAGACCAGGTCCTGACGCGCAAGATGGAGGGAGCGGTTTATCTTGAGATGACAGAACGCCGTTTTAAAGGGGTGAGGAGGTGCTGCTGAGGGGCGTGGGGAGCGCGTCGAGGGTGTCGAGCGTGCGGAGCGAGGAGCGTGAGGAGCGTAGTGCGCAGCGGCGCGGGTGCGTTCTCCACGCTCGACACGCTCGACACGCTCCGCACGCTCGACACGCTGTCGTTCGGCGTTGACAAGGGCGGGAGGGTTAGGGCAACCCTGTTGGGGTGGAACGTATCGGTCTATTGGGCGGCACCTTCGATCCGATGCACCTGGGGCATCTGCTGGTGGCCCAGGCGGCGCGGGAGGAACTGGAGTTGACGCGTCTTTTTTTTATTCCGGCGGCCCAATCGCCTTTCAAACCGGAGGGCAAACCGGCCCCCGAGGCCGAGCGGTTGCGCCTGCTGCGGCTGGGGTTGGCGGGCCAGGTTTGGTGCGAGGTGGATGACCAGGAAATCCGGCGGGGCGGCACCTCCTATACCGTCGAGACGGTGCGCGAATACGCCCGCCGGTTTCCCGAGGCGGAGCTTTTCTATTTGATCGGGGCGGACCACGTGGCGCAGTTGCCCAAATGGCGCCAGGCGGAGGAGTTGGCGCGATTGGCGGAGTTTGTGGTCATCCCCCGGCCCGGCATGGGGGCGGAGGAGCCTGGGCGGGATGGGGGGGCGGGGCCGTTGCCACCGCCCTTTCGGGGGAGGAAGCTGGCCGGCTTTCCGTTGGGGGTTTCCTCCTCGCAGATACGAGGGCGGGTCAAGGCGGGCTTGCCAATCGAGATGCTGGTGCCCGGGCCGGTGGCGGAGGCGATTCGCAATAATCGGCTTTATCTTTGAGCACGCTTGAGCCTATATTGCGGCAGATGGACTCGAGACAACTGGCCCTGGCTTGCCGGAAACTGGCAGACAACAAGAAGGCGGAAGACATCGTGATTCTGGACGTGCGGGAACTGTCGTCGGTCACGGACTATTTCGTGATCGCCTCAGGCACCAGTGAGCCGCACCTGCGCGCGATTGTCGAGGAGATCACTGAGAAACTCCTCGAAGAGCATCATCTCCGGCCCAGGGCGATCGATGGCGCCCTGCAGACGGCTTGGGTAGTGCTGGATTTTTTCGATGTCATCGTCCATATCATGCGCCAGGACGTGCGGGAGCGCTACGACCTCGAGACCCTCTGGGGCGATGCGCCCCGGGTCAAGTCACGGCGGCGGCTGACGGCCCGGGCGTAGAGGGAACCGAGGGGCGGGGGGCGAGTGTCGAGGGGCGGCGCTTGGTTCCCCAGATGCTCGACACTCGCCCCCCGGCAGCCCCTATGAGGGTTTGGGGGGCGTCTCGTTGGTGAACTTGACCATTTCGTCCAGCAGTTTCTTGAAATCTTCCAGGCCGGGAGCTGGGATGATAATGGTGTCGCGCCGTCCGCCGACGTCCTCAGTAATCCGCAGGAATCGGCCGCGATTGTTTTCTTTCAGGGCAAAGACGAAGGTCTTTCGCTCGATTTGGACCTTATCCGATTTAAGAGTCTCTTCATTAACGGGCGGCTTCGGGGCGGAGCCGAAGGAACGGTGGCCGAAAGGCGATGGGCGATCATTGGAAATCATACGCTTACCCGTTTGGGGCCGCCCTTGGGGCAACCCATTCTTCTTACACTTATCATAAGGTTAAAGAGTGCTATTTGTCAACCCCGGAACTTGCTTGTGCTCACGAACCGGGTCGGGTCAGGCGGGTTGGCCATACGCCAGAGATACACTCCCAGGCCGCCTGCCATGAGAAAATTGAGCATTTCTGCCGTGCTCTGCCAAGCACGAAATGTTCTGGCAGCGGATTTTCGTGTTTCCGGCGGGGTTTTGAGGCCAAAGGCCAGGTGGTGCGAGTGCTTGAGTTTGGGCTGGACCACGAAGCCGCCCGCGAGGCTGAGGGCAACGAGGGCCAGGAGCAATCCCCGCCAGAGCCGGTGCGGGACTTTTCCCAGGTAGAGCCATTCGGCGAGGAGGTGGAACAGGGCCAGGAGGCTGCAAACCAGTTGCAGTTGGAAGTAACGGGAGGCGACGATCTGAGCGATGGCGACGGAGTAGAAAGGGAAATTTGTGGCGGTGAGCAGGCCGGCCATTTCCCGGGAGGCAAAGGCGGGGCCGGCGATGAGGGCATTGAAGACGGCGGCGCCAAACCACACCGCGGCGTTCAAGAGGCCGACAAATCTCAAAAACGCGATCACGGCTCAGCGGTATAAGGCAAAACGGGCTGGATGCCAATCACGAATCACAAAACATTAGCCGCCAGTTCGGCCAACTCGGAGCGTTCGCCCTTTTGGAGTTCGATGTGAGCGGCGATAGGCTCGGTGCGGAAGCGGCTGACGACGTAATTGAAGCCGTTGGAAGAGGAATCGACGTAGGGATTATCGATTTGGTAGGGGTCGCCGGTGAGGATGACTTTAGTGCCGTGGCCGACGCGGGTGATGATGGTTTTGGCCTCGAGGGGGGTGAGGTTTTGGGCCTCGTCGATGATCATGAACTGGTTGGCGATGCTGCGGCCGCGGATATAGCTGAGGGCTTCGACGACGATGCTGCCGGAGCGCATGAGGTCGCCGCTGCGGCGGTGCTCGTGGCCCATATTCAGGTCGCTGAGCATTTCGAGGGCGTCATGGATGGGCTGCATCCATGGGGCGAGTTTTTCTTCGAGGGAGCCGGGCAGGAAGCCGAGTTCCTTGCCCATGGAGATGGTGGGGCGGGCGACGACCAGGCGGCGGAACTCGCGGTCGAGCACGGTGCGTTTGAGGCCGGCGGCCATGGCCAGGAGGGTCTTGCCGGTGCCGGCCTTGCCCATGAGGGTGACCAGCTTGACGCGGTCATCCAGGAGGGCGTCGAAGGCGAAGTGCTGTTCGCGGTTGCGCGGTTTGATGCCCCAAACCCCATCGCGGGAGTCAATGATGGGGACCAGTTTGGCCCCAGTCAGGTCCACGCGGGCCAGGACGGCGCGTTTGGGATTGGTTTCTTCGGTAAGGGTGCAGTATTCGTTAGGGAAATACTGCTGGCCGCCGTTGAGTTGGAGTTGGCCATTGGCGCGGAAGGCGGCGATTTGCTCGGCGCTCACGGTCAGCTCGATCATGCCGGTATAGAGGTCCTTGATGAGGACCCGATCGTTCTCGTAATCTTCGGCCTGCAGACCGATGGCGTCGGCCTTGATGCGCAGGTTGATGTCCTTGCTGACCAGGACGGTTTGGCTTCTGGGCTGGGACTTCAGGATGCCGGAGGCCAGGGAGAGGATGCGGTTATCGACGGTATCGTTGCCGAAGAGGGCGTGGCCGTTGGAGGCGGATTTGGCCTTTTGGAAGATGATGCACAAATTGCCTCCGTTGGGCAGGCGGACCCCTTCGCTCAATCGCCCGGCGCCACGGAACCCGTCCAGCATGCGGGAAACGGTGCGGGCATTCTGGCCCAACTCGGAGGATTCGCGTTTGAAGCGGTCTATTTCTTCAATGACTTCAATCGGGAGCAGAACGTTGTTGTCCTCAAACTTGAGCAGGCAATTGGGATCGTGGAGAAGGACGTTAGTGTCAAGAATGTAGTTCTTTTTCACGAGCAAAGGACTTGAGTTGAACGCCCGACATGCGCCGGTGCCATTGGCGGAGGCGGTCATGGGCGTGGGGGAGGCTGTAATGGCCGGAATGGAGGAAGTTGCCGAGGATGCCGAACAGGTCGAAATCCACGAAGCGCGGTCGTTCATCAAGCAGGAACGGTCGGAAGAGCAACATTTCTTCAAAGGGCACGAGCAGTTGCGCGAGTTGGGCCAGGAGGGCCGCTTGCTGGGTTTTCCAGGTTTCCAGGCAACCGCGCCCGAATTTGCGTTCCTTGTGACGGAGAAATCGCCAGCGGTCCGATGGGGGGACGAACTCCCGCCAATAGATGTCATTGAGCTTGAAGCCGACGGCTTCCACCTCGTTTTCGATGTAGCGCCAGAGAATGGACTGCACCCCCTCCAGTTCCCAGGGAAAGAGGCCGAGTTGGAGCTGGGTGTCCAGGTACTTGGCGATGACCTGGGAATCGTCATTGACCTCGAAGAGAACGGACTTGCCGTCGCGGATAATGGGGACGCCGTAGTATCGTTGCTTGGTCAGGCGCCAGACCAGGGAGCGGTCGCCGTTTGGGATATTGGTGATCTTGAAGCGTGCTCCGGAGAACTCGAGGATACGGCGCTGGACGATGCAGAAAGGGCTGTAGGGAAACTGAATTAAGTCAATCATTGCGCTTGCGTTATCACTGTCCAACTGGCCCGACTGTAAGACCGTCCGAGCTGGCTGACAAGGGCAAATGCAAGCCTTTACATAGGAGCCGGCGCTGGCTAAACTCAGGGCATGTCTTCGGATTACGACGCAACGGAGTTCATTGACGGTGATTTCCACGGGAAAAGGCCGTCCGGCCCCGCCGCTCCGCCCGGGGCGGGTTCAGGGCAGCGGGCGCCCACGCGTGAGGAAGTGGACTCCAAAGTGGCCGAGGCGCAGCAGAAGCTGGCGGAGTTGAGGCGCGCGCAGGAAGAACTGGAGCGCGAGCGGGCCACTTTGGAAGAGACGCGCCGCCGGCAGAGGGAATTCCAGACCGGCCGGGTGGAGATGGTTCAAAACCTGACGCGGGGGCTGGGGTTGCTCGAGGAGGCGGAGTTTACGGCCCGGCGTGACGCTGAGCAAATGGCCAAGGCGCTGGCGGATTTGCGGGACGCCCTTGGCAAGGTCCAGGCGATTAACGAGGAGACCTGGACACAGGAGAATTTCAACGCGGAGTTGACGCGCGCATTGACGACGCTGGAGAATGCGCGGATGGAGTGGAATACGGCGCGGCTGAAGTTCCCGGTCGTTAGCGGCCAGTCGCTCGAGGCGGCCCCAGGGGCGGGCAGCCCTGAGGCCGGCGTCCGCTCGCTTTTTGCCACCTACAGTTTCAGCGACTGGTGCCGGCTCAGCTTCGCCCTGACCTGGCCGCTGGCCACAGTGGTCGCCTTGGCCCTGGCGGTGCTGGTGGTGTTGTTGGTACGCCGCTAAGCGGCCCGCGGTTATGGCTTGGCTCAGGAAAAAACCGGACCCCCTTTCAGACCGCGCCCGCGCCCTGAGCCAGGAGATTGCCCAACTGGAAGGCCAGATCAAACGGCTGGGCGCCCAACTGGAGCGCGACCAAGCCAATCCGCGCCTCCGTTCCACCGCCCTGCCCCATGGGAGCACCGTCACCCATGCCGGGGCCGGCGCCGTGCCGGCCTGCCCTGCTGCTCCTGGTCCGGCTGCGGCGGCGCACGAGCCGATCTTCGAGGAGGTGGACCAGGGCCGCCTGGAATCCAGCGGCCAGACCGTCGTGCCGCGCGAGCATTACAACGAGTTGGGCGTGCGCAAATATGATTTGCCCGCCTTGGTCCGCCGCATCCGCAGTTACTTCCAGGGTCCCTCGGCGACCAATCCCAAGCTGGTGAGCTATTTGGCGGCCGGCGGCATTCAGGGCCTCCGGCCCCTGCGCTATGAAACGCGCAAGCACCGCAGGCGCGTTATTGCCCTTGCGGGTCTGCTATTCCTGTTGCTGCTCGGCACGGTTTTGGAGTTGTTGCATCGTCACCAGTAGCGCCGGCCCGTTCAAGGGCCATCTCTTTGATCCTGCGCAGGTCAAGTTTTCCGGTGCCCAGATATGCAAAGGCCTCGACGTGGAAGAACTGGTCGGCGCGCGGTTTCCAGAGGTTGGGCAGGTCGCACTGGGCGAGTTTTTCAAGGCAGCCTTGCACTTGGAGGGCGGCCAGTTTATGGAGGACGATGAGCCGCTCGCCCTTCTTCTCATCGGGCACGGCGGCGACGACAAAGGTCTGTTCTGTGGCGCCGGCCAGTTCGTGAAGCTTGTCCTCGACCTTGATGTGCGGGACCATTTCACCGCCGATCTTGCTGAATCGGTTCAACCGATCGGTGATTCGGAGGAATCCGTCCTCATCCATGGCGGCGACGTCGCCGGTGACATACCAGCCCTCGCGCAGGGCCTGGGCCGTCATTTCCGGGCGGCCCAGGTAGCCCTGCATCACGTTGGGTCCTCGGACCAGCAGCAGCCCGGCCTGGCCGACGGGGAGGCGTTGGAAGGACTGCGGGTCGACGATTTGCACACAGATGCCCGGCAGCGGCTGGCCGATTTTCCCCCGTTTGGAGCCTACTTGCCGAAAGCCGGTCGAGCGAAAATCAGGCGTATTGACGGCGATCGCCGGCGAGCATTCCGTGCATCCGTAGCCCTCGAGCGGGCGGATGCCGAACTGCTCCTCGAAGGCGGCGGCCAGGCGCTCGGGCAGTTTTTCGGCTCCCGTCATCACCACGCGCAGGCTGCCGAAATCCTCCGCCGCGCAGCCGCGCGTGTACAACTGGAGGAAGGTGGGTGTGGCCAGCAGAAAGGTGATGGCGTACTGGCTGACCAGCGGGCCAATCGCCTTGGCGTCGAGGGGGTTGGGATAGAAGACCACGCGCAGCCCCAGGACCGCCGGCAGGCAGAGCGTTCCGGTGAACCCGAAGGAATGGAAGAACGGCAGCACTCCCAGCATACCGTCCTGCCGGGTCAACGCGAAGACCTGCTCGAGCTGTTGGATATTCGAGCCGACGTTATAGTGGGTCAGCATTACGCCTTTGGGGTCGCCCGTGCTGCCGCTCGAGAAGATGACTGTGGCCAGGTCGTCAAGCCCCGGGGTCTTCCGGCAGCCGAGCGCCCGCTCCAACAGCCGGCACGGGAGCAGCCACGCCAGGGCGAGCGCCGCCAGTTTCTCGCCCAGCGAGGGGCGGGCCTCCGGCCTGTCCACGAGTTCCTCCAGCAGCACCACCCGGCCCGGGACCCTGAGTTTGAGCTTGTCGAGGAAGACCCGGGAACTGACCACGGTCCGGATGTCGCATTGCCGGATGCAGGAGGCCAGCGTCTCCTCTGAAACGGTGTAGTTGAGGTTCACGGGAACTTTGCCCATGAGCAGCGCGGCCAGATTCACCAGCGCGCCCGGCACTGAGGGTGGAAGCAGCAGGCCCACCATGCGCTGGCCGGCCCAGAGCGGTTTGAGGCGGCGCGCCAGCAAGACTGCGCCTGCCAGGGCCGAACCGAAGCGGAGTTTTGGGGTCCGAGGGTCGGCCATGGCAAGGCGGAGCGGATGCCGGCGGGCGGTCCGGACGAAGGCGCGATGGAGCGGCCGCATCCGGGCCCGGCGGTGCTGCCAGGCTGCGGCCATCAACTCCTGCACCGTCTGGCGAACCTCTATCGGCGTGGCGGTCGGAGGCAGCGGCCGGCCGAAGTTGACCGTGACCGGGTAGGGGATGTGGCGCGGGAGCTTCCAAAGAAAGCGGCCTTTCTCGAAGCTGAAGATGCTGCCCCACACGCCATCCAGGGCGATCGGGATGATCGGGGCCTGGATGCCCTTCATGATGCGCTCGAAGCCGCGCCGGAAGGGGAGCATCAGGCCGATGCGCGTGATTTGGCCCTCGGCAAAGATGCAAACGAGTTCGCCGTTTTGGATGGCCTCGCTGGCGGTGCGCAGGGACTGGAGCATCTCGCGGGGCCGCAGTTCGGAGGAGATCGGGATGGCCCGCAGGATGCGTGCCAGCGGCTTGATCCAGGGCCGTTCATAGTAGCCCTTGTACATGATGAACCGAATGTCGCGATCGATCGAGGCAATGAGGAGCAGCGCGTCCACGAACGAGAGATGATTGCAGACCAGGAGGCCGCCGCCTTTGGCGGGAACGTTTTCAGAGCCATCCACGCGGATACGGTAAATGGTCCGCGTGAGCACCCAGAGAACGAACCGGAGGAGGGCGTCGGGCAGGAGCAGCAAGACGTAAACCGTGCCGGCCAGCGTGGCCCCCGCGGTGATGACAAAGACGGTTGAGGGACTCAGATGCAGAACGACGGTAACCAGGTAATAAACCCCGGACGCCCCGAAAATGCCCACAAACGAGAGCAAATTGGCCGCCGCAAGCACACCCCCTTTGCTTTCCCTGTCCGGACGATGCTGCAGCAACGCAGCAATGGGGACGATGAAGAATCCGCCGAAGAAGCCCAGCAGGGACAAATCCAGCGCCACGCTGGCAAAGGACAGGCCACGCCGCCCGAGCAACGCGGCGAGCACGGTCATGCCGACGGAACCCAGCGGGATCAGGCCGTATTCGATCTTCCCGCCGGAAAGATACCCCGCGGCGAAGCTGCCCAGGCCAATGCCAATGGCCGTCGCGGCCTGGAGATAGCTGCTCTGCTGCGGATCGGAAATGCCGAGCACGTCTTTGGCGTAGATGACAATGAGGAATTGAATCAGCGCAGCGATGGCGAAGAAATAGGTGTTGCCGAGCGTGGCCAGCCAGAGCACGCGATCCTTGCGGATCAGTTTGATCTGTCCCCACAAGTCGGCGAGAAAATTGGCGCGGAACCTCTTGGCCGGATCGGCGGCGGGCACCTTGCTGATGCCCAAGCTCGTGAAAAGCCCAAACCCCGCCAGCCCGATCAGCACCACGCCCGACCAGGCCTGTCGTCCGGCAAACGTTTTGCACAGCCCTGCGCCGACCACGGTTCCGCCGATGATGGAAATGAACGTGCCGAGCTCCAGGACGCCATTGCCCCAGGAGAGTTTTCCCTCCGGCAGCAATTCAGGGAGCAGGCCGTACTTTGACGGGCCGAAAATCGCGCTGTGGACCTCCATGAGGAAGACGCAGGCGATGGCAACGTAAAGCTGGTTGGCCGCCAACCCGCCCAGCGCGAGCAGCATGACAAAAATCTCAAAGACCTTGATGCCGATGGTGACGGAACGTTTGCTGAAATGGTCCGCGAAATAACCGCCGGCCATGGAAAAAAGAATGAACGGGAGCGCGAACAAAGCGCCCACCACGCCGACAAGCTGGTCGCGCTTGTCATTGGAGAACCCCATGCCCGTGATCAGCGAAATGACCAGCCACTTCAGGATGTTGTCGCTGAAGGCGCCCTGGAATTGCGTGACGAAGAGGCTCCAGAACCCGCCCAATCCTCCTCGCGGCTCGTGCAGCGGCGGTGGCGCCGGGGCGATGGGAGGCGGCTCTGCTTCCATGAGGCTTTGCATAAGCGCGATTCCGAGAGGTCGTTGTTACTTCGTGCCAATTGGTGAAATTGGTGTCTTTCCCAATCAAATGGTCGTTGTTACCCCTCAATCTAGCAGAAGATCGCGAGAATGCGCGAATTGATTAATCTGGAGCGAACATCAGTTTACGGCCCTCACAGATTGATCTGCTGCTCCCTGGCGACCTGGCCGATAAAATCCTCCGTCAACGCGGGAAAATGGTCCGCGACGTGCCGGGCATATTCCAAGAGGAGTTGGAGTTTGGCAGGATCGAGCTGCAGTTCATAGGCATGAACAAAAACATGACGAAACGCCTTCAGCTCCTGCAAGGGCGGCTTCAAGTCCGGTGGAATCAAAGCCGGCCGGACGCCTTCGATCCGGATCGCCAGCCGTTTCAATAGGGAAGTGTGCCAGCCTTGTTCGTCATCAATGTTGTTTTCAAAGGCCTTGGCCACGCGCAGACCCATCTGCTCAAAGGCGTTGTAGAGGCGGCAAAGTTGATGGGCGCATCCTTCGTATGCCACCTCCTCCCGGCGATCAAAGCGGACCAATGCCTTCTGAAAAGCTTCCCGGATGACCCGGCTGTCATCCAACATTTCATCGCGCAGAGTTTGCAGGGCTATACCGTCCATGCCTCGCCTTCAAGAAGGATTTTCTGACGAAACCGGCATTCCGACAACAGGACCACATCCACGGGCCGTCCCATTTGTTCGGCAAGCCGGGCCGTCAACTGGTAAAGACTCATCTGCGCCGGTTCGTTTTCCAACGCCAAATCCACGTCCGAACGGTCATTGAAGACGCCCGGCCGGGTGAGCGAGCCAAAGAGAAACACGCGGCTGCCCGGAATTAAATCGGCCAGGGCGGAGCGCAAATCGCGGCGCGCGTCAGCCAGCGCCTTCAGCCGGCGTCGGCGTCGCGCTGAATCACGTTTTTGAAGCAGGGTCATTTTTGCACGAGCAGACCGGCATGAATCAGCACTTGGAGCTTCGGGCTGGACCTGCGCTGACGCGCCTGGCCGCGCGAATGCTTGGCCAACCCGGCCAGCATCCCCGCGCCTTGCAGTAACTCCAGTTCGTTGTGGATCGCCTGACGGACCATACAATTTACTCAATGCGCTGAGTAAATTTACTCAGTAACGTGCGGGAGGCAAGCCTGCTTTTGGCGTATAACCGAGAGTGCCCCGTTCCCCCTCACCCTACCCTCTCCCCGAGGGAGAGGGAGTAGCCAGGGCCAGTGCTCGGAAACTCTTACACCGTTGGATTCGTCGACCGACTGAGGACCGGGGCCTATCACCGGGCTGCCGGGGCGGGAGGCGTCGTGTTTGTGGCCGGGCCCGGCGGGGTCGATCGGAGACCGTAGCGCCGGGCGACGGCCCGTCTGGCCGATTCAGACAACGGCGGCGAGGTCCTCTTTTCCCGCTCGATTCTCTCCTTCTCGAAATCGGCTTTCACCATCTCGGCGGTTGCTGGCCGGGGCCAAACAACATCGCGGCCCTGCCACCATTGCCTGGCGGCAGCGGGCGGCGCCGGGGTCGGGTCGCCGCCATTGTCCTGGCCATCCTGGCCGACCGAGTAGAGCAGAAATGAGCCATCGGCATTCAGGCGATAGCGCAAGGGTTGGCCGTCGATGGGGTCGCGCGGCACTCCTCGCAGGAATTCGGGCGCCAGGGCGGCGAGTTCGCCCGGATAGGCGCCGTGCCGGAGTTGGCGCCGCTTGAGGGCTATGGCTGCGATGAGCAATGAGCGCTGCGTCTCGAAAGTGGAGATGCGTGGGAGAAATGGGCCAATAATGCCCTCCGGGGCGAATTCGAGCCAGCGGCCGGCCGCGGGGTGGGTGCGATGGATCGACTCGAGTCTCTGCGCGAGCAGTTTGGTGGCGGGAGCAAATTCGTGCCGCTGCCTCACCGCTCGCACGGCCTCGATGGCCGCTTGCAGTGATTCCAGGCTCGCCAGTTCATCATCGTACGATTGCCACCACCGCCAGTTCCAATATCCGGGGTAGCGATGGGCAAAATCGCTTAAGGCACCCTTAGGATCGGTCAGCATTTCCTTGCCCATCTCGGCCAGCTCACCGAACCCCGTTGTTGGAGCCGCCCCGAAAGCGCCGGAAACCACGGAATGCGACCGCCGTGCGTCAGCGAACAGCGACTGGGCAAAAGGGCGCTCCATGGCAAGAACGGACTCGGCTTGCGCCAGCAGGTCCACCGATTCCCAAGCCGCCTGGAGGGCGCTAAGTTGCTCTTCCCGCCAGGCGGGGGATTGCAGGGCCTCCCAGGTCGCGTTGAAGGCGATGCTGCCAATGGCGATGCGAACCAATTCGGAGATCATTACCGGCTCCTCCGGGCTATGCGCCGCCAGGGCGCTCAAGGCCATGACGTCTGCCCAGGCGTTGGTCAGGCGGCCCTCGTGCAGATCGAGGACCGCGGCGGCGGAGAGCCATTGAGCGGCTTGCTTGAGGGTGGAGAGATACCCCAACTGCAGGTTTGCTTCCCGGCTGTAATCGAGATCGAACATCAGCCTCGGACTGGCCAACGCGGCTCGCAAGGCGTCCAACTGCCCCTGGTTCTCCGCCACCATCCGGCTCAGTTCAGGCCAAAGGTTGCTCGAATCCATGGTCGGCAACTCCGGCTGTGCCCACGCCACCAGGGCGCGGCCTGGGGCGACTATCTTCATCGTGGGGGGAAGATTGGAGGAAATGGGATAGCCGAGATGGCCGGCGGCATCGAGCAGGGCTCCAGCGCCGTAGAGCGCCTCAGCGGAAACCTGTGGGCGCAATTCGCTGGTGGTCAGCTTCTCGCCTTTGGCTCGGAGTCGCTGCCGATAGGCCTCGACCTTCCGCTTGGCCCGGTAATGGGCTGACGTTGGAAGACCGAGGGTAAAGGCCAGGACTATCAGCGCCACGGTCCCGGCCTTTGCATAGCGGTTCATTTCCTAATCGCGATGGAGGATTTCGACGTCCGCCGTTTCGAGTGTGTTGGTCTGGCTGTGGCCGGAGGACGACAAGACGATGCTGAAGGTGAAGTTGGTCGAGGTGTCGAATGCCTGGCGTAAGGGGGGGGCCTGATTCGTGCTTCCATACACTGCGGGCGAGCCGGTGGGGAAACTGATTTGTGAATTCGGGGCATTGCGGTTGGCGATCTCTCTCATGCCGAACAGTGATTTGTAGCCTGCAGGCCCGGTGAAACCGGTCATGAGGGTGCCGCCGTAATAATAGAGCACCTCGACGCCGGTCGAGCCATTGGCCGAGAGCAAGCAGGAGGCGCGCAGGGTTCCGTTGCTGCCGATGGCGTTGGCTGGGATGAGGACGCTGTAAACTGTCGTCGGGAGGGCCGAATTGGTGATTCCGACAGGGGTGTGGCGGCAGGCGAACAATCCGCCGGCGGAGGCGGGCAGGTTGGTCAAGCCGGCGCCGTTGCCGGTGAACGTGCCACCCGTAAAATACGAGCCTTGGAAACCGTTCAAGGGACTGCTAAACACGACCGCGTTTGAGTAAAGACCGGCCAACTGCCCCGAAGGCACGATGCCGCTGGCCAATTGGGAGGCGTTGAGGCCGGTGATCGCGCTGCCGTTCAACGCCGGTGGATTGGCGACCGCCAGATAATTGACAAGATTCGTCCCCGTGACCGACAGGTTGCTGACGGTTGTCAGCCCGTTCAGGGTCACGCCCCCCTCTCCGTTGGTGAGCGGCGCGGCTTGCAATGCCATCAAGGGAATGTTCGTCAACCCGCCGCCGTTGCCGGTGAAGACGCCGGTGAAGGTCCCGCTGCCGCCGTTGGTGACGCTGCGGGCGGACCAGGCGTAGGAGGCGGCCAGACCGCCGGCCCGGTCTTTCTGGTACTGCAGCAGGTCAACGAAAACGGGGAAGCTGTCATGCGTGTATTCTTCCATCCCCACCGGGACATAGATTGCGGTTTGGTTAAAGCCGTCAATGCCCTGGCCGAAGATGAAGGTGGGCGCCGTCCCATAGACGCCCGGCAACGGGCCGCCCGGGGTCCAGAGCGACGGCCAACCGTTCAATGAGGGCAGCGTGGTGAGGAACATTCCCGTGATATTAGTCCAGGCCATACCCTGGACCCAGAGGCGCTCCCGGTAGGGTCCGGAAGACCAGATTTGGGATTGAGGGTTGGATTCGAGGATCTCGAATCCCTCGGAATTGGGGGCCATTACGGTGCCTTCGATAATCGCCCAACTGTTCGAGAGGACGAGAGAGTAGGTGTTTGTCGTGGAGAAGCCCAGGTCCATGATTGCCCCGCCGCGAATCTGGATAGAGTCGCCATTGACGGACACGATCGCGGGCGCATCCACACCATTCTCCAGGTTGATGCTGTTGAGGCAAAGCAGGCCGCCGGTTTGGAGAATGGCCGGACCGGCCAATGTGGGGCCTCCGATGTCGCAATTGTCCAGGGTGAGAGTACCGAAGGCGAGGAAGACGCAATTGCTGTAGGCTCCGATGGTGGTGTTGGCGACCTCGTTCACGTTGAGGACCGGAATGTTGGTGCTGGTAAAATAGCGTCCCCGCCCCTGGTAGTAACCCCAGCCGACGCCAGTGAAGCAACTGGACTCGACTCTGAGGACGCAGGCCGAGGCATTGAGGATGCCGTAGAGAAAATTGCTGGCGCCGCAACTGATGATCCGGGCGTTATCGGTTGCGCCCCACTGTCCATCAAAGGCAAAGGCGCCATTCGTGTTAAAGGCGGAGGCGGAGCAAAAAATCTGCTCGAACCGCGTACAATCGGGAGGGGGGATGTTATAGGGATCGCCTTGGATGAGGAAAACGCCGGCGGTGGGGGAGGTCTGCCGGATATGGGCGCGCGCCGGGGGGTCCGCGTCCGGGAAGTGGATTCCCTCGCCCGGGCCGCGAATGGTCACCGCATTGGTAATCATAAGCCAGTTGGAGATCTTGTAATAGACGCTGGCGGCCGACAAGCGGGCCTCGAGCCGATTGCTCGCGCAGTAGTTAATCCAGGTCTGGAGCGCGACGGTATCGTCGGCGACTCCGTCGCCGACGGCGCCGAACATCTGGGGCACGGCAAAGCCCTGGTTCGGAAGCCGGGCCAGGGGGACAGTGCCCGAGGCCAGCGCGCCGGCATTCAGATTGGTCAATCCGGCGGCATTGCCTCCGAACGTGCCCGTGAGACTGACGCCGGCCTGGCCGTTGGTGAGGAGCGTAGCGGGCAGTTGCCCCAGCGGGACGGTGCCGCTCAACTGGGCGGCGGGCAGCGTGCCGGCGAGATTGGCCGCCGCGTTGGCCAGGAGGGCGTAAGGAACGGCGGTCAGCGCCTGGAGCGGGGCCAGGCTGGTGAAGGACCCCACGCCAGTCTTGCGCACATCAACCTGCAGCCACTGCCCGGTCCCGTAGAAGACGGGCCCAAAGTTGAGGGCCACAGTGAACAGGCCATCGGAGATCGCGACGGCGGAGTTCGTCAGGGGCCCGGCCACGGTGGCGCCGTTGGTGGCGGCGTCGTAGAGGGTGAATCGAAGATCATAAATCCCATTGGCCGGGCTGCCCCCAAGCTCGAGCCGGCCCTGATAGGTGAAGGTCGTGCCAATGGGATCAATGGTGGTGTCGGCCGTCGCGGCGGCGGTCACGTTGGCCGAGTTCAACGCCAGCGCCAGTGCGCCGAGGACCCACAAAAGGTTAGCGCGGATGCGCATGGCAGATCTCATGGGGCGGGATTGTAGGTGAGGATCGCAAGCAATGCAAGAGTTGGAGTCTGACGGCGCGGCCGAAATCCGAAATCCGAAATCTTCAACCGCTAACCTCGCTAATCTTCGCTAATGGGCCTTTTATTAGCGTGGATTAGCGATTAGCGGTTCATTGCCGATTTCCTTCGAACTTCGGATTTCCTTCGGATTTCGTGCCTTCGGATTTCGGATTTCAGGGCTGCCGCCTTTCGCTTCTCCTCTGCGCGCGTGGCTTGAGGGCAGCCCTGCCCCCCAGCCTTTTGGTCAGCCGCGCGGCCAGGCGGTCCAGGGCGGGCGAGTGGTCAAGAGGGGCCAGATGCACGTCCAGCAGGCAGAAGCTCTCTGTCCAGCGTTGGGCCTGGGCCAGCGCGCCATCAAGGTCGGCCTCGGTTTGGACGATGAACCCGCGGCCGGCGCCCAGGACCTCAGGCAGGCGGCTGTAATCCCAGGGCCACAGGTCGTTGTAGGGGCCGTCCTGTATCTGGCGCTCAGTGCCGTAGCCCCGGTTGTTGAGCACTACCACCACCGGGTTCAAAGCGTTGCGCGCCACCGTGGCCAGTTCCATACCCGTCATCTGGAACGCGCCGTCGCCCACCAGAACCAGCGGCCGGAGTTTGGGGTTGGCCAGTTGGACCCCAACGCTGGCGGGCACCGCGAATCCCATCGAAGTGTAATAGGCCGGACTGATGAACTCCGTCCGCTCCCGGATAAAGAGGTCCGCCGCGCCGAACAAGGCGTCGCCCACGTCGGCCACGACCACCGTGTTGGCCGACAGGAAGGCGTTCAACCTCTCGAAGAGGCGCTTGACGGTCAGTTTGCCGCCCTTGGCCGCAAAGGGCCGAATCGGCGCCGGATGGGGCATTTTGTGCGCAGCCCGGCGGCGCAGGCCCAAGCCGAGCAGTCCGGCCAGAAAGTCCTTGAAACGGACCTCTTCATAAGTGTGGTAGCCAATCGAAAGCTTCTCGCTGTTGGCATAGATCGAGCGGACCGGGTCCAGGCGGGCGGTATAGACCCCCAGATTGATGTCGGTCATGAAGGCCCCGAGGAAGATGACGCAATCGCTGGACTCGACGTAGCGGCGCACGTCGTCACGCCCCATCGCCCCTTCATAGACGCCCAGATAAAGCGGGTGCTGCTCGCCGATGACGGATTTGCCGAGCATCGTTGCCGCCACCGGGATGCCGGTCTTCTCCACCAGGTCGAGCACCCATTCCTGCAGGCCGAAGCGGTGGACCTCAACGTCGGCCAGGATGACCGGCTGGCGGGCGCCCTCGATCATCTCGCCGGCTTCAGCCAGCGCGGCGCGGAGGCTGCGGCGGTTGCTGCGCTCGTGGATTTCCAGCGTCCGGTGGTGGGGGATGCCCGGCACGTCCACCATGTCCCGCGGCAGTTCGACATAGACCGGCTGCTTGAAGCGCAACGCCGCGTGCAGCACGCGATCGATTTCCTGAAAGGCAGTCTGCGGCTCGCTCAGCACCGTGGCGGCCACGGTGAGCTGCTCGAAAACTTTCTTTTGCGTGTCGAACTCCCGGACTTTGTGGTGGAGGAGCGGATTTTTCCGGCGCTCTTTCATGCCCGGCGCCCCGCTGATGACCACCACGGGAGATTTTTCTGCAAAGGCCTCGGCCGTCGTATTGGCCACCTTGAGCCCCCCGACGCAGTAGGTGACGCAAACCGCTCCCAGCCCGCGCACCCGCGCGTAGGCATCCGCCGCAAACCCCGCGCCCTGCTCGTCGCATGTGTTGACGATGCGCAGCTTGCTCTTCGAGAGTTGGTCGTAAAACCCCAGCACATAATCGCCGGGAATGCCGAAGACATGCCGCACTCCGTGCGCATAAAGCTGCTGGATGAGATATTGGCCGATCAAGGGCGAGGTTTTCATCTGGTCCATGGAAACGTATCACGCCGGGACGGCCCGGTAAAGCCAGCTCGAAGGGCGGTGATTTGTGCCAAGACTTATGAGGTCTTGAGGGCGGCCATTGGGTCCATGCTCGGTGGCCGCTCTTTCGACCTGAAGCTTCTCCAAACCGAAGGGAGCGTTGCGTTCACCCGCGGAGGCGAGTCGGGTCCATTGGGGGGAGGATGGGAGTGCCATCCAAGCCGTGAAAGCCGGCTCGGCCAGCAACCTGTCCGCCAGCGGTTCGCCAAGCGGCGGCAAGATTATCAGTCTCGCCAGGCTGAGCTCCAATCCGGCTGGCCGACGATCGTCGGGCGTCTCTCTGAGGCGCGGAGATTTCAGGATGATTTTATGGCGGCGGTGCAGAACATGGCGGTCCGCTGAAATGACCATGGGCTGAAACCGTTTTTGGTTGCGGCCCCGGCGGGCTGGGAAATAATGCCGTGGTGTCAAAATGGGTCAAATTGTTCATCGGGCTTCTGCTCTTGCCGGCGTGCGCGGGAGCGTCCGCCGCCTTGTGGCGAGTGCTGCGGGCCAGCGGCAAGGCCGATACCATCTGGGTGGCCTTCCTGGCCGGGGCCGCCTGCTGGGTGGTGATCTACCTGCTCTTGCCCAAACCGATGTGGGTTTATGTCTTCGGCCACGAGTTGACGCACGCCCTTTCCACCTGGCTGATGGGAGGGAAGGTCAAGAGATTCAAGGCCTCTGGCAAGGGAGGGCACGTGGTGGTGACCAGGAACAACTTTGTGATTTCGCTGGCCCCCTATTTCTGCCCGATCTACGCCATCCTGGTCGTGCTCGTCTTTGTGGCCGGCCATTTGATTTGGAACTGGCGTCCTTACGCGGTCTGGTTCCATCTCTTGCTCGGCGCCGCTTATTCTTTCCACGTGACCCTCACCGCGCATATCCTCAAACAGGGGCAATCCGATCTGGCTGAACACGGGTACCTGTTCTCGGCGGTAATCATCTTCCTTGGAAATATGGCGGTCTTGCTGGCGGGTGTTCCGGTGCTGACAAGCCGCGTGGGCGTGCTGACGGCCCTGGGCTGGTGGCTCGACAGCACGGGGACCGTGCTTCGGCGGCTGGGAGGGCTGCTGTGAGAGGGCCCCCAAACGGGGTCTGATTCACTTCTGTCTTGATATGAAGGGCCACTTGGGGCGAAATGGCGGGGCGGACTAATTCCGATGCTATGGATTTAGGCGATATTCTGAGCAAACAGCAGATCATTACTGACCTGCGCGCGGCGAACCGCTGGGACGCCATTGATGAATTGATCGATAATCTGGTGGCCACGGCCAAAATCCAGGCGGACCACCGCGAGGCCATCGCCGCGGTGGTCAAGAAGCGCGAGTCCTCGATGAGCACCGGCATCGGCTTTGGCATCGGCATCCCCCATGCCTCGACCGATTTGATTAACGAGGTGGTCGGCGCCCTCGGACGCTCCAGGAAGGGCGTCGACTTCGATGCCCTCGACAATCAACCGGTCCACCTGGTCATGCTTTTCCTGGTGCCCCAGGGCCAGTTCCAGAAGCACCTCCATACCCTCGCCAATATCGCCAAATTGCTCCACAACGCCGATTTCCGCCAGGCCCTCGAACAAGCCCCCGATGCCGACACCATGCTCCAGATCATCCGGGAACAAGGGAGAAAGTGAGCGCGCTGCCGCACAAAATCATCGAACAACGCTTGCGTGAAGCCGTCAAGGCCGTCCTGCCGGACGCCGACCCCTCGGCCATTTTGATCCGCCCCTGTCCGGACCCGAGATTTGGCGATTACCAGACCAACGCCCTCATGCCGCTGGCCAAGGCGCGGAAGATGAACCCGCGCCAGTTGGCCGCCGCGGTGGTTGGCAAGCTCGACGTGGCCGGCTGGTGCGAGCCGGTCGAGATCGCCGGGGCCGGTTTCCTGAATTTCCGGCTTCAGACCGCCGCATTGGCCCGGACGCTCCAGGCCGCCGCGCAGGGCCAGCACCTGTTCTTCGATAAAGCCGCCCAGCCTCGGACAGTCGTTGTTGATTTCAGCTCGCCGAACGCCGCCAAACCGATGCACGTCGGCCACATCCGTTCGACGATTCTCGGGGATTGCCTGGCGCGCGTCTTGCGGTTGCTGGGGCACAAAGTCATCACGGACAATCACCTCGGGGATTGGGGGACCCAGTTCGGCATGCTCCTGGCGGGATGGAAGACGGTGCTGGACCCCGCCCGGCTCCAAACAGACCCCCTCGACGAGTTGGAGCGCATTTACAAGCTCATCAGCGCCCGCTGCAACCCCGGCAAGCCGGAGTTTGACCCGGCCACGCTCGATAGCTCCCGCGCCGAACTGGTCAAGCTGCAAGCCGGAGACCCCGGGAACCTCGCTATCTGGCGCGAGATCATCCGCCTCTCGCAATCCCAATTCGACTCCATCTACGGCCGCCTGGGAGTGAAATTCGACCACACCCTGGGCGAGAGCTTCTACAACCCTCAGCTCAAGGCCACTGTGGAGGAGTTGTTACAGCGGGGCATCGCCATCGAAAGCCGCGGCGCCAAGGTGATCCTTTCCGACGGTTCCCTGCCGCCCAAGGAGGACCCGTTCCTTGTCAACAAGGACGGGGAGTGGGTCCCCAACCCGTTCATCGTTCAGAAAACCGACGGGGCCTTCAACTACGCCACCACGGACCTGGCCACGCTGGCCTGGCGCATCGAGAGCTGGCGCGCCGACGAAGTCATCTACGTCACCGACGGACGACAGCAGCTCCATTTCCAGCAGTTGTTCGCGAGCTTCCGGCGCTGGCATCCGGAGGCCGGCGCCAGGCTCGCCCATGTCTGGTTCGGCTCCATCCTCGGCGAGGACGGCAAGCCCTTCAAGACCCGCTCCGGCGAGACCATCCGCCTCTCCGAACTCCTTGACGAGGCCGAGGAACGCGCCTTCAAGGCCGTCTCCGAAAAGAGTCCCGAACTGCCCGAAACGCAACGCCGCGAGATCGCCCGCATCGTTGGCATCGGCGCCGTCAAGTACGCCGACCTGCTGCCCAACCGCCAAAGCGATTACCTGTTCAATTGGGACAAGCTCCTGGCCTTGAACGGCAACACCGCCCCTTATCTCCAATATGCCTACGCCCGCATTCGCAGCATCTTCCGCAAGGGCGGACTTGACGCTGCGCAGCTCCTGGAGCCAGGCGCGCAACTGGAGATGAGCGCGCCCGAAGAAATCGCCCTCGCCAAGCGCCTGCTGGGCTTCGGCCTGGTTCTCGAGGCCGTCGCCCAGGAATACCGGCCCAATTTCCTCTGCAACTATCTCTTCGAGCTGGCCGGACATTTCACCGCCTTCTACGAGAACTGCCCCGTCCTCAAGGCCGAACCCGGCCAACGCGCCGCGCGCCTGGTCCTTTGCGACCTGACCGCCCGAGTCTTGAAGCAGGGCCTCGAGGTTCTCGGCCTCGAAACCCTCGAGCAGATGTAAACATTGCCACTTCACGGGCCCGCCGGCCAGTCACACGATTTGCACTTCACGGATTTTGAGGCAAATTGGCTGCAAGAACATGTTCACGAGAGGCGCGCACGGTTTTTGCCCCGTGCTGATGGCGGTATTTGCGCTGGGCCGGGGGATGGCGCCCGGAGAACCAACTCCGGTCCCGCGGTTGGCGCCCGACGGAAAGGGGCGCCCGCCGCAGTACACCAACTACCACTGGACCTCCGCCAACGGCCTCCCGGCGTCCACTATCCAATGTCTGCTCCAGACGCGGGACGGCTATCTCTGGCTGGGGACTCGCAACGGGCTGGTCCGTTTCAACGGCAAGGAGTTCCGGACGACCCCGGGCATGAACTGCCGCAGCCTGGCGGAGGACTCGGACGGCGTTCTCTGGATTGGGTGCTCCGATGGACTGGCGCGCTGGGACGGGATTGATTTCAAGAGTTACCGGAATGTGGATTCAGAGACCCCTGATCGCCCGCGAGAGGTGTTGTCGCTTTGCCCCAGCCGTGAAGGCGGAATTTGGGTGGGGTGGGAAGGGGAGCTTTGGCGGGCTCGAAACGGGAAGCTGTGGAAGGTGACAAGCCTCCACAGGTCTTTGCGTTCTCTGCGGTCAATTCTGCAACCACCTCCCGGCTCTTGGTTTTCGAGGTCAATGGTTCGGCATCCTCTCTTGGCGCAGAACCTTCAAAAACCGAAATCTTCATCGGCCAAGTCCAGTTCCGTGTAGGCCAGTTTTCCCGCTTTGGCCGCGCGCAATGTCTTCATCGCCGTGGCATTGCTCAACAACTCCATCGTTTCCAACAGCGCGTCATAATCCTCCAGCGGCATCGTCACATAGACCGGCTTATCGCGCCGGGAAATGACAAATCGCCGGCCGCTCCGGCACAACCCCGGCAGGTTCGCCTGCGCCTCCGAAACGGTATATGTAACTTTGTTCATTAAGTTATATATAACAAGAAAACCTCCAGCCGTCAATGAGGGGAGTGCCCTCACTCCCAATCCCACTCCTTGAACAGGTCGGCGATGGAAAACTGGAAGCCGGGCAGAAGTGTCTCTCCGTCCAGGAGGGCGCCGGGGCCGAGGATGCGCCGCTGAGTGGGCGAATGGCACACCTCCACGAATTGTTCTTCCGGGTGAACGACCCAAGCCAACTGCGTTCCGCTGCTGAAAAAATCCTTGAGCCTTTCGTTAAGCTCGGCAGGCGTATTGGAAGGGGCCAGGACCTCCACTGCCAGATCGGGGGCGCCCGGGAAGAACTGCCTCGCTGAACGCATGAACCCTTTAAGCCGCGCCTTGGACACGAAGGAGACATCCGGCGCGCGGCAGTTGCGGTTGCGCATCCAAAAGCCGGTGCTCGAATCCCAGACGGCGCCCAGCTTGTGGGTCCGCGCATGGGAGCCTAGCGCGATAAGCAGTTGGGCGCAGATGTCTCCGTGCTGGTAATTGTTTTTCGGACTCATGACCAGTTCTCCGTTCACCAGTTCGTGGATGTACCCGTTCTCGGGCAGGGCCTCGAGATCGGCCTCTGTCCAGGGTCGCTTCGCCTGTTCGACCGCTACGCTCATGGGGCCAGCTTACCAGCGGAGCCAACCCGTGTCAAAGGGCGCGCCGAAAAACCCGAAATGGGTGCGATTAAAGTGTCGGGCATGGGTCTTGGAGGCTTTGTCCCGGAGGGACATCCGACAATAGCCCGGCGTTTCAACGCCGGAGAGGCGAGAAAGGGGATTCCCGTCCCGAAGGGACGATTGAGAACATTCCCTGCCCTCAACCGTCCCTTCGGGACGGGCACACGCTTTCGATCCGCTCACCCGGCGTTGAAACGCCGGGCTATTCTCGGAAGCCCCTTCGGGGCAAAGAAGGGCCGTGAGCTGACCGACACTTTTAATCGCACCCCCCGGAATTCCCCCCCTGCCGAGGGGGCGGCGGGTGCCATTCGAAAAAGTTTCCAGGGCGCGTGGATTTTGGTTGCACGGAAGCGGAAAGTCCCCTAGTCTACCACCCCGTCGCCCGTGAACAATAGCAGCTTATGGAAAAGACCGCAGAACTGATACTTGATGGAAAGAAGGCCACCCTCCCCGTCATCGAAGGCTCGGAAAAGGAAAAGGCGATTGACATATCGGGGTTGCGCAACGAGACCGGTTTCATCACCCTGGACGATGGGTACGCCAACACAGGCTCATGCCAGAGCCGGGTCACGTTCATCGATGGGGAAGCGGGGATTTTGCGTTACCGCGGGATACCGATCGAGGAACTGGCCGAGAAATCCACATTCATCGAGGCGGCGCACCTGCTGGTTTTCGGCCACCTCCCGACTAGCCCCCAGTTGAAGCGGTTCTCCGACATGCTGACGGCCAACGAGTTGTTGCAGGAGGGGATGAGGCACCATTTTGAGGGATTCCCGCCCAAGGCGCACCCGATGGCGATTCTGTCCTCGATGATCAATGCCTCGAGCTGCTTCTATCCGGAGTTGCTGGAATTCGGCACCCATGACAGCTTCGAGGTGGGGGCCGCGCGCCTCATTTCCCAGGTGCGCACGATTGCCGCCTTTGCCTATCGCAAGTCGCTGGGCCTGCCCGTGAACTATCCCAAGCCGGACCTCAAGTACACGGCCAACTTCCTGCACATGATGTTCTCGCTGCCTTATCAGGATTACGAGTTGAAACCCGAGGCCGTGAAGGCCCTGGACCTGATCTTTCTGCTGCACGCCGACCACGAGCAGAACTGCTCGACGGCCACCGTCCGGATGGTGGCCTCCAGCCGCGCCAATCTCTTTGCCAGCGCGGCGGCGGGGGTCTGCGCCCTGTGGGGCCCCCTCCACGGGGGCGCCAACCAGGCCGTGCTGGAGATGCTCGAGGCCATCCATCGGGAGGGCGACGACGGCTCGAAATTCATTGCCGCCGCCAAGGACAAGAACAGCGGCAAGCGGCTCATGGGCTTCGGCCACCGGGTCTATAAGCACTACGACCCTCGGGCCAAGATTATCAAGCGGGTCTGCGATGAACTGCTGGGCAAGCTGCGCATCTCCGACCCGTTGCTGGACATCGCCAAGCACCTCGAGGAAACGGCTTTGCGCGATTCTTATTTTGTCGAGCGCAAGCTTTATCCCAACGTGGACTTCTACAGCGGCATCATCATGCGGGCCATTGGGATTCCACTGGACATGTTCACGGTCATCTTCGCCATCGGCCGCATGCCGGGCTGGATAGCAAACTACAAGGAGGTCGCGGAGAGCCCCGCCCGCATTTATCGCCCGCGCCAGATTTACACCGGACCGGTCCTCAACCACTATATCCCCATCAAAGACCGGAAGTGAATATTCACGAATACCAGGCCAAACAACTGCTCTCGCGAAATGCGGTGGCAGTTCCGCCCGGCGACGTTTGTGACACTCCCGAAGGGGCCAAAAGCATCGCCGAGGAGTTGCTGGCGGGCGGCGCCCTCCGTCTGGCGGTCAAGGCGCAAATCCACGCGGGCGGGCGCGGCAAGGGGACCTTTCGAGACGGCTTCCAAGGCGGCGTCAAGCTCTGCCGCGCCGCGGCCGACGTTTTCGACAACGCCAAGGCCATGCTGGGCAACGTGCTGGTTACCCGCCAGACCGGCCCCGAAGGAAGGCTGGTCAGCAAGCTCCTTGTCGCGGCAGCACCGCAAATCCGCAAAGAGCTTTATCTGGCCGTGCTGCTCGACCGCGCCTGCTCGAGGCCGGTGATGATGGCCAGCACCGAAGGCGGCATGGACATCGAGGAAGTGGCGGCCCGGACGCCGGAGAAGATCTTCCGGGAGCCTGTGGATGCCACCCTCGGTCTCATGCCCTACGAGGGGCGCAAAATCGCAGCCGCGCTCGAGCTTAAGGGTGATCTCATCGCCCAGGGCGCCAAACTGCTGATGGGCGTTTATAGAACCTGGTGGGATTGCGATGCCACACTGGTCGAAATCAACCCGCTCTGCCTGGTTGACGCCGGCAACGGCAACGAAACGCTAGTGGCCGTGGATGCGAAGATGTCGCTGGACGACAACGCGCTCTTCCGGCATCCCGACATCCAGACCATGCGCGATCTGGCCGAGGAAGCCCCGCTCGAAATCGAGGCCGCCAGGCACAGCCTCAACTACATCAAGCTGGATGGAAACATCGCCTGCCTGGTCAACGGCGCCGGCCTGGCCATGGCAACCATGGACATTATTCAGCACTTCGGAGGCCGGCCCGCCAACTTCCTGGACGTCGGCGGTGGCGCGACCCAGGACCAGGTCGCCGCGGCCTTCCGCATTATTCTCCAGGACGCGAATGTCAAAGGTATCCTGGTCAACATCTTTGGCGGCATCATGGACTGCAACGTCATCGCCAGCGGCATCGTCGCCGCCGTGAAGGAGACCGGGCTGCGGCTGCCCCTGGTAGTCCGGTTGGAGGGCAACAATGTGCAGAGCGGCCGTCAAACGTTGGCAGCCTCGGGCTTGTCCCTCATCACCGGCAGTTCCATGGCCGACGCCGCGCGAAAGGTGGTCGGGGCCGTGGATTCGAGATGAGTTTCCTTCTGAGCAGCTTCCCTTATGTCGATCCTTGTCACGCCGCAAACTCGAGTCCTGGTCCAAGGCATCACCGGCGGCTTTGGCGCGCGACACAGCCGGCTTAGCCTGGCTTATGGCACGCAAATCGTGGCCGGCGTCACGCCTGGAAAAGGGGGCCAGTCCTTCGACGACAAAGTCCCCATCTTCGATACGGTGGCCCAGGCGATGAAGGAGACCGGGGCGACGGCATCGGCCATCTTTGTGCCGCCTGCGTTTGCAGCCGACGCCATTTTGGAGGGCGTGGACGCGGGGCTGGAGCTTGTGGTATGCATCACCGAGGGCATTCCGGTGAACGACATGGTCAAGGTCAAACGCGCCATGGAGAGCAAGCCCACGCGCTTGATCGGCCCCAACTGCCCCGGAATCGTCACCCCGGGCCAGGGACCGGATTCGTGCGGGGGCTGCCGCATCGGCATCGCCCCGGGCTACATCCACAAACAAGGCCACATTGGGGTGGTCTCCCGCAGCGGCACCTTGACCTACGAGGCCGTGTGGCAATTGACCTGCCTCGGAGTCGGCCAATCGACCTGCGTCGGAATCGGCGGCGACCCCGTCAATGGCACGTCGCACCTGGACGTTATCCGAATGTTCGATGCGGACCCGGATACGCACGGCATCATCGTGATTGGCGAGATCGGCGGCTCTGCCGAGGAAGAGGCGGCCGAGTGGGTTGGCAGCCATTGCCGCAAGCCGGTGGCCGGCTTCATCGCCGGCGCCACGGCGCCCCCCGGGCGGCGGATGGGCCACGCGGGCGCCATCGTCAGCGGCGGCAAGGGCACCGCCGCAGCCAAGATACAGGCCTTTGAAGCCGCCGGCATCGCCGTGGCCCCGACTCCCTCGGAAATGGCGGAAACGTTATTGAAGAGGATGTAAGACTTGCGGCATTATAGGCGGCGTGGCGTGCGCGGCGCGCCTGACGCCTTACTGGCTGGTACGTTGGATGGACGACGCCAACCACGGATCGAATAGCCGCGAAAACGCACAAGAGGCGCAGAAGAGCAGGGTTTTGTGCCTTTTGTGCCTTTTCGCGGCTGTTTGCATCGTGTCCTATCCTGCTGACTCCTGTGTAAGTTGCCGATGTCACTTATCGATCTTATTCTGAATTTGGCGGCGCTGCTGCTCTGGTTGAACTGGCGCTCGATCCGGTTTGATCCCCTGGCGCGGAGTTCGGCAGCCACGCTGGCGGGCACGCTCAAACGGGCCGAACCGAGGCGGCTGCGAGGCTGGCGGCTCCTGGCGGGCGTGGGCGGTTTGCTCGTGCTGCGGGCCTTGCTCTACTGGCAGATTGGCGGGGCCTCGGGCTGGACGCCAAGGCTCGACCTGACCTGGGTCGTGCTGGCTTTTCGTTGCGACCACCTGGCCATGCGCGGCGATGTCCTGTGCTCGGCCCTCCTCTATTCGGCCCTGAGCTTTCTGCGGATCATGGCAATCTTCTATTTCTGGGTCTTGGCGCTGGTCATCATCAATCGCAAGGGGGCGGAGACCGATCCGTTGCAGAAATTGCTGCGCTTGCACCTGGGACCCGTCGCCCGCTGGCCCTGGTGGGTCCAGTCTCTCCTGCCGCTGGTCCTGGTGGCCGGCCTCTGGGCGGCCCTCCATCCGGTTCTGGTCTGGCTGGGCGTCACCGTGCCGGTCCATTCCAGAACTCACCTCTTTGAACAAGGTCTCATGGTGGGCGCCGGCATTTACTTGAGCCTCAAGTACCTCCTGCCCCTGTTCCTGCTTCTGCACCTTGTTGCCAGTTACGTTTATCTGGGCCGCAATCCGCTCTTGGATTTTGTCAGCCTGACCTCGCACAACATGCTGGCCCCCCTGCGCCGGCTGCCGTTGCGCTACGCCATGGTGGATTTCGCCCCCCTGGCCGGCGCCGTCCTCATCTTCCTGCTGCTCCAAGTGCTGCCCGTTCATGGCCTGCCCTGGCTGGAAAAACATTATCACCTCAGACTCTGGCCGGCCTGGCCCTTATGAGGGGCCGGTTACGCCTTGGGCAGTCTCACGGTCACGGTGGTGGCGGAGCCTTGCTCGCTCTGGATGGTGAGGGCGCCGCCGTGAAGCTCGGCCAGACGCTTGGCGATGATCAAGCCCAAGCCCAACCCTTGTTGCTCGTAGAGCTTGCGGTCGAATTGCACGTAGGCGCCGATTCGGCCGATCTGGTCCGGGGAAAAAACCCGCCCGTGGTCGGTGATAGCCAGGGAGGGCCCTTGGGGACCAGAAGAGAGCCGCACGGAGACCACTGTCCCCGAGGCCGAGAACTTGAAGGCGTTTTGCGTCAGCTCATCGACAATCCTGGCCAGGTAATCCGAGGAGATGCCCATGGGCGAATCGGCCAGGTCCAGGAGGAGATCGGGTGTTCGTCCGGCCAACCGGGCCTGGGCCTGCGCATGTTCGGCAACCAACGCGGCTGGGAAGTTGGTGGCCTGGGCGCGCAAGGCATTGAGCTTCTGGGAATCGGCGCTGAGCATCTCGATTTGGGCGTAAATCAGGAAGTTCTCGATCAGGCGCTCGAGGCGTTTGCCCGAATCGTAAATGACCTGGCCCATCTCGGCGACTTCCTTGGGGGGCAGGGAGCCGGCCTCTGCCGCGAGGATTTCGCCATAAGCCAGGATGCCGTTCAAGGGGGTGCGCATCTCATGGGGGAGCATGAGACTGATGTTCGCGCGCAAATCGGCCAGGTTCTTTTCGGCTGCCTGGCGCAGCGCCTGGGTCTTCCTGAGCCGCGCCTCGACTGCGGCGTAGAGGGCCTCCAGCGTAAAGGGTTTGGGCAGGTAATCATCCGCCCCCAACTCCATGCCGTGGCGCATTCCGGCATGATCGGCCAGGCCGGTCATCAGGATGAATGGTATGGCGGCGGTGGCCAACTCGCTCCGGAGCGCGGAGAGCGTGAGGTAACCGTCCACCCGCTCCATGTTGACATCGCAGAGGATTAGGTCGGGCAACTCCCTGCGGGCCACCTCGATCCCCAGGGCGCCGTTTTCCGCCTGGGTCACCTCGAAGCCCTTTTGACACAGGGCCAACTGCACCATGTCGCGCAGCCACTCTTCGTCGTCAATCACCAGGATCTTTTTCATCAAAAAACGCTCGCGCGCGGCAACAACCCACTCTCGCGCGAAATCAGCCGTGACGCCAAGGCCGTTTGCGCTCCTGCGGGCTGTTCGTGCCGAACACACCCCGCTGCCGGCTGAAACCGACATTCGGGAGCGTGTTTGCACTTTTCCGAGCTGTCTGTGCAAATCAGACTGCGCGACTACCTTAGATATTCATCGGCTAACTGTCCATTGGCTTTAGGCGCCTGTCAGGTCCCCCACGGTCACCTCTGCGATGGTCAACCGCACCAGGTCGGCTGCGGCAAGCTCCTCGGCCGGGAAGGTCTGGGCCACGGCAAGGCAACGCATCCCCGCTGCTTTGGCGGCTTGCACCCCGTTGAGAGCGTCTTCGAGGACCACGCATTGGATGGGCGCCAGGCCGAGCCGGGCAGCCGCGCCGAGAAAAATATCGGGCGCCGGCTTCCTGGCCTTCACTGCTTCACCGGTCAGAACGCAGTCCCAGGTCTCCGGCGGCAGCCCGATCTGGCGCAAGTTGGCCGCAATCTTGACCTCGTCCGCGCTCGAGGCGACCGCCACCCGCAACCCCGCCGCCCGGCAGGCCCCAACGAGGGCCCGGACCCCGGGAAAGGCCCGGAGCCGGGAGGGGACCAGCTCCAGGTAGATCTCGTAAGTGCGGCGCTTGGCTGCGGGCAGGTCCAGGGGCCAATGGTATTTCTCGGCCACGCCCCCGATATAGCGGTCTTCGCCGGCGCCCACGAAGGGCCGAAAGTCCTCCGGTCGAACCCTTAAACCTTGCTCCTCAAACATGGCAATGGCCGCCTGATTGATGAGCGGCTCCGAATCGGTGAGCACGCCGTCCATGTCGAAAATGACCGCGCGGATCTGTGGGTGAAGGGGCATCAGGGGTCGCGCAAATGCAGTTTCGGTGGTTTGGGCGGAATTCTAACAAACCGGCTTTGCCTGGCGTCCGGAGCGTAGAGCGTCGGAGCGTAGAGCGTGAGGGCATCGGAGCACGGGCCGCGCTCAACGCTCTCACGCTTCACGCTCCACTCGAAGCACTCAGAGCTCAGGATTTGTTCTTGCACGGGCATCAGCTTTGCCTGGCCTCGAGCGTCATTTCACGCAGCCGGTCGAGGACGTCGCCCGCCGGCAGGCAGTTCAGGCCGGCAGGATGGCGAAGCAGGGTTACCTTCGGACTGGGCGGGCGCCAGATCTCCGCCACGGTGTCGCCCCACAAGACAAGGCCGGGCAGGCCCAGGGCGGCGGCCAGGTGCGAGATGCCGGAATCGTGGCCGATGAAGGCGGCGCAGCCTTGGAGCAGGCTGCCCAGTTCCGGCAAAGGCAGGCTTTGGGCCAGGCGGAAACGCGCGGGCGGCAGGGCGGCTGCGAGGCGCTGGAGCCGTTCGGCTTCGGCCTCGGCGCCTACGAGCAGAAGGTCCAAGGGTGTCTCGTCAATCAAAAACTGGAGCAGGTCGGCCCAGTTGGATTCAGGCCAATTCTTGCGCGGGCTGCCGCTGCCGGGCATCAAGGCCAAGTAGCTGAGCGTCTCCGGCCGATGCTGGAGGGTCAATCGAGGCACGGGGTCCGCATCGTAAATCGCCAGCCGCTCCAGGGGTTGCAGATACGCTTTGGCGGCGTGGAGCGTGCCCTTTTCATCCGGCCGATGCGGCCCCGCGATGAATGGGGCGCCCGTGCAACGGCCAACGTTGCTCTGGAAAATCTCGTCCGGGTCGTAGAGGTAAGAGACGATCAAGTCGAATTCCGAGAAATAATCACCCATGTCCGGCTCGAGCTGTCCCTGGCGCGCAAAGAAGCCGGCCAGGGGCCGCGCCTCGATAAACTGCGCCCGGTCCACCAGGCTGCCCGCCACCGCCAACTGCACGATATGAGGGTAGCCCAGCACCTCCAGCCAGGCCCGGGGGAATTGGCGGCGCAGGGCCGCGATGGCGGGCAGCGTAAGAATAAAATCCCCGATTGCCCCGCCGCGGATGACCAGGATCTTGCCTTGGGAGGAGTCCATCTCAAAACTTCACGACGCCCAGGCCCGCGACGAACAGGCCGAAGACCAGCCGCGCGATGCAGCCGGCCTTGATGCGCGTCTGGTTGGCCGTGCCCCACTCCAGGAAATTGCGCAGCCGCCAGGGCGAGATCGTCAGCCACATCCCCGCTATCACCAGCACATAAGCCCAGCCTTGAATGACCAGCGCCCAGGAGGTGTCGTCCAACCGGGGACGGCCCGTGTCCACCATGAGCTTGGCCAGCAACAGCAGCACAACCGCAAGCCCGCGCACCGCAAGAAAGTCCTGCACAAAAATGCACGCCCCGATGCCCACGGCGGCGAAAACGCTCATCAGCACATTCTTGTAGGAGGCGAAATCGGAAATCGATTCCTCGCTCAGGTTCCACAGAAACCAGGCCGTGCCAAGAAACATCAGGGCAATGCCCCAAGGCAGCGAGCGTGGGAACTTGCGCACGGCAGCACTGTAGCCCGCCGGGTTGGCAAGCCCATAAAGCTGCGGCAGCGCCAATCCGAGGCCGAGGACGATGGCAAGGGTTTGGAGGTTGATCGAAGGCATATTATGGGAGAGGGATCACGCCGAAACGCCGCCATAAGATGTCGCCAGGCGGAAGCAGGCTCCGAGCCTGGCGTGCCGCGGATTTCCAATCCGCAGATGCCGCCAGGCACTGTGAAATATCCGCGCGCGATGAGCCGCTCATTCAGTCAGCATTGCCGATGACCGGCTCGCCGTAAAGCGTGAAAGAGCCGGCGCGCGTGACACGCACGGCCACGAGGCGGCCCCGGTGGCGCTGGCCGCCCTCGAAGACGACAATCCTGTTGCAGCCCGTTCGGCCGGTCAACCGGTCGGCGTTCTTCTTGCTGGGGCCTTCAACCAGGACTTGCACCTGCCGGCCCACAAAGCCCAGGTAGCGCCGCGCCGCAATTTGGTTCACCACCTCCAGGAGCCGTCCGCGCCTCTCTTCCCGAAGCTCCGGCGGCACCGCATCCGGCATGGCCGCCGCCGGCGTGTCCCGGCGCTCGGAATATCTGAAGATGAAGGCCTGGTCAAACTCGACTTCCCGCGCCAGCCGCAGCGTTTCCTGGAAATCCTCCTCCCGCTCACCCGGAAAACCCACAATGAAGTCGGTCGAAAGCCCGATGGCCGGTTGGACGGAGCGGAGTCTTTGCACCAGGTCCAGGAAGCGCCGACGTGTGTAGCCGCGGTGCATGAGCTTGAGGACGCGGTCGCTGCCGCTCTGGACCGGGATGTGGGCGCTCGGGGCCAGTCTGGCCAGGCGTCCATACGCCGCCACCAGGTCCTCGCCATACCCCTTGGGATGCGGGGAGGTGAACCGGATGCGCTCCAGGCCCTCCAAGGCATCCACCGCCTCGAGCAACTGGACAAACCCCGATTTGCCCTCCCGCGCGGGAATGTCCCGCTTGCCGTAGCTCGTCACGATCTGCCCAAGCAGGGTGATCTCCTTGACGCCCTGCTCGACCAACTCCCGGCATTCCTCCACAATGCCGGCCAGGGACCGGCTCCGCTCCGCCCCGCGCGTATAGGGGACAATGCAAAAGGTGCAGTATTGGTTGCAGCCCTGCATAATGCTCACATAGGCGCTGACGGATTTCTTGCCGTTGCCCCCGAGCAGGTGTTCCCGGATGGCCTCCTCGCTCCCCGGTTCTTCCTCCACGTCCACCACCCGGCCCCGCCGCCCAGCCAGGATGTCATCCAGGTAATCCGCCGTGCGATGAAATTTCCGGGTGCCGACAACCAAATCCACGTCCGGCAAGCGGTCCAGCAGCTCCTGGCCCCGGCTTTGGGCCATGCATCCCAGGAAGCCGAGCACCGCCTCGGGACGGCTGCGCCGAAGCTCCGCAACGAGGTTTTCCATCTTCCGCAGCGCCCTTTGCTCCGCCATGTCCCGCACGCTGCACGTGTTGAGCAGGATGACATCGGCAGCCGCCTCCGCCCCGGCAAGTGTGTAGCCCCTGGCCTCGAGCTGCGCCGCCACCGCCTCGCTGTCGCGCTCGTTCATCTGGCAACCGTAAGTCTTGATGTAAACACTCGGCATGCTTGCAACCTTGCAACCAATTCCGCGGTGCCACAATACACCACCTCCCCACCCATGCCCATGCGAAAGTTCCCGCCCCATCAGAGCGGGGCGCATTCCATTTTTTGGGTGGCAGTTTTTGGCTCCTGACCTTAATCTTAATCCTAATCTTAATCTTAATCCGAATGAATTGCCTGTTCGATCATGAAAAACTGGACACTGGTTGCATGAAGGAGATTAGGAGCAGGATTAAGATTAGGATTAGGGCTGATATGCCCGCACGGCTTTGGCGTGGAAAATGTCCGAGCTCCGGTTGCCAGCTCCGCCCTTGGGGGTGGATGTGGCGAATCTCATGAGGGAAAAGCCAACTCGCGCCGTCCGATTCGCGGGGGCCGGTCAGCGGCGGGGCCGAGCTTCCGAGCCATAGCTCGGGGCCACGCCGGTCTCTACGCGTGACGGACTCGCCCGGCCACCGCGAATAGGCGCGCCGCTGACCTCCGTTCGGGCCAACGACTTCACCATTCGACTCGAACTCATCGGTTCATCATGGGAGGGATTTATTTGCGGTTTTTTCTTCAAAATAATTCCCCCCTCCGCAGGAGGAATTACGCATTAATGAGTGGTGGTCGAAACGGACCTTGACTGTTACACTGCCAATCAACCTATGAGCGCGACGCCGGAGCGGGAAGCCAGCATCTTTAACACCGCCCGAAAGCTGCCGGTCGGGGAACGTGCCTTTTACCTCGACGGGGCCTGCGCCGGGGACGCCCTCCTGCGCCAACGGATCGAGGAACTCCTGCAAGCGAACGACGCGGCGGGCGCGTTCCTTCCGGAATTAGTGACGGACGCCGAGGGGTCTCCCCAAGGGGACGCCGGGCCGGCGGCAGACGCCGCCATCCGCGTGGCGCTGCCCCCTTCGGAACAGATTGGAGACACTATCGATCGTTACAAGCTGCTGGAGAAGATCGGCGAGGGCGGCTTTGGCGTCGTGTATGTGGCCGAACAGAAAGAGCCGGTCAAACGCCGCGTCGCCCTCAAGGTTATCAAGCTGGGGATGGACACCAAACAAGTGGTGGCCCGTTTCGGCGCGGAGCGCCAGGCCCTGGCCCTCATGGACCATCCCAACATCGCCAAGGTCCTGGATGCGGGCGCGACCACCACCGGCCGGCCCTTCTTCGTCATGGAGTTGGTCAAGGGCATCAAGCTCACCGACTACTGTGACAAGAACCAACTCTCGACTAAGGAGCGGCTGGATCTCTTCATCCAGGTCTGCCGGGCCATCCAACACGCCCACCAGAAGGGGATCATTCACCGGGACATCAAGCCGTCGAACATTTTAGTGACGCTGCACGATGGAGTGCCGGTGCCTAAGGTGATCGATTTTGGCATCGCCAAGGCGACCCAGGGGGAATTGACCGACCAGACGGTTTATACGCAGTACCTGCAGTTTATCGGCACGCCGGCCTACATGAGTCCGGAGCAGGCGGAGGTGAGCGGGTTGGACATCGATACCCGCAGCGACATTTACTCCTTGGGCGTGTTGCTCTACGAGTTGCTCAGCGGCAAGACACCCTTTGATGCCAAGGACCTCATGGCGGCGGGGCTGGTGCAAATGCGGCGGACGATCCGCGAAAAGGAGCCGGTGCGGCCTTCGACCCGGTTGACCATGATGGGGAAGGATGAGTTGACCACGACCACTCAACGCCGCGGGGCGGAGGCGCCGAAGCTCATCAGCCTTTTGCGGGGCGACCTGGATTGGATCGTGATGAAGTGCCTGGAGAAGGACCGGGCGCGGCGGTATGAGACGGCCAGCGGGCTGGCGCTGGACATCGAGCGGCACCTCAACAACGAGCCGGTGGTGGCGAGACCGCCGAGCACGGCGTACAGACTCCAGAAGGCGTGGCGGCGCCATAAACTGGCGCTTACGGTGGCGGCGGTGATCGCGGGGACATTGGTTGCGGGAATCGGCGCCAGCAGTTGGCAGGCCATTGAGGCCTGCCGCGCCAGGAATGCCGAAAGACAGCAGCGGCTTGCCGCCCAGGCGGCGCAAAAGGAGGCCGAGGGGTCCCGGCAAGCCGAGAAGCAAGAGCGCCTGCGCGCGGAAAGGCACGAAGCTCAAGCAAACCACCTCCTCTACATGGCCGACATGAACCTGGCCCAGCAGGCCTGGGATCAGAGCGACATCGGCTGGCTGCGCCAACTTCTGGAAGAGACCCAGACGCTTCCGGACCGCGGTTTTGAATGGTATTATTGGCAACGGAATACCCACCTCTCCTTGAAGACGCTCCGAGGCCATCCGGCTGAAGTGCGGTCCGCGGTTTTCTCCCCGGACGGCAAGCGGATTGTCACCGGCAGTTTCGATGGGACGGCCAAGGTATGGGAGGCCGCCAGTGGGCGGGAACTGGTCACGCTCAAGGGGCACCGCGGCGAGATCTACTCCGTGGCCTTCTCCCCGGACGGTGAGCGGGTGGTTACTGGCAGCCAGGATTCCATGGCTAAGGTGTGGGAGGCCGCCAGCGGCCGGGAATTGCTCACGCTCCAGGGGCATGGCGCCCGGATCAACTCCGTGGCCTTCTCCCCGGACGGCCGGCGGGTGGTCACAGGCAGCCAGGATGCCACAGCCAAGGTGTGGGATGCCGCCAATGGCCGGGAATTGCTCACGCTCCAAGGCCACAGCAATGATGTTTGGTCGACGGCCTTTTCCCCGGACGGCCGGCGGATTGTGACGGGTGGCGCTGACCGTACCGCCAAGGTGTGGGATGCCGCCAGTGGCCGGGAGTTGCTCACGCTCAAGAGGCATCGCGGCGAGATCGCTTCCGTGGCCTTTTCCCCGGACGGCCAGCGGGTGGTTACTGGCAGCCGGGATTATACGGCCAAGGTGTGGGAGGCGGCCAGCGGGCGCGAACTGCTCACGCTCGGGGGGCACAGCGATCAGGTTTTGTCGGCCGTCTTCTCCCCGGACGGCCGGCGGATTGTGACGGGTGGCGCTGACCATACCGCCAAGGTGTGGGAGGCGGCCAGCGGGCGCGGACTTTTCACGCTCAAGGGGCACAGCGATCAGGTTCGGGCCGCCTTCTCCCCGGATGGCCGGCGGATTGTCACCGGCAGTTTCGATGGGACGGCCAAGGTGTGGGAGGCGGCGGGCGATCGGGAACAGCTCACGCTCAGTGGGCACAGCGAGGAGATTGTGTCGGTGGCCTTTTCCCCGGACGGCCAGCGGATTGTGACTGGCAGCCGGGATTCCACGGCCAAAGTGTGGGAGGTGGCCAGCGGCCGGGAATTGTTCACGCTTCAGGGGCTCAGCAATGAGGTTCGGGCGGTGGCCTTTTCCCCGGACGGCCAACGGATTGCTACTGGCGGCAAGGATTCCACGGCCAGGGTGTGGGAGGCAGCCAGCGGCAAGGCGCTGCTGACGCTCCGGGGGCACACCGATGCGATTGGCTCCGTGGCCTTTTCCCCGGACGGTCAGCGAATTGTTACCGGCAGTGATGATCATTCGGTGAAGGTGTGGGACGCGGCCAGTGGCCGCACTTTGCTCACGCTTGGCCAGTTCGGCAGCAAAGTCTGGTCGGTGGCCTTTTCCCCGGACGGCCAACGGATTGTTGCTGGCAGAAGGGATTCCACGGCCAAAGTGTGGGAGACGGCCAGCGGCAAGGAACTGCTGACGCTCAAGGGGCACAGCGCAGCGGTTAAGTCGGTGGCCTTTTCCCCGGACGGCCAGCGGATTGTCACCGGTAGTTCGGACAAGACGGCCAAGGTGTGGGAGGCGGCCAGCGGCAAGGCACTGCTGACGCTTAAGGGGCACAGCGCCGGGGTTAACTCCGTGGCCTTTTCCCCGGACGGCCTGCGGATTGTCACCGCCAGTTCGGACAAGACGGCCAAGGTGTGGGAGGCGGCCAGCGGCAGGGCACTGCTGACGCTCAAGGGGCACAGTTCGGTGATTGCCTCGGTGGCCTTTTCCCCGGACGGCCGGCGGATTGTCACCGGCGGTTTGGACAATACGGCCAAGGTCTGGGAGGCGGCGCGAGCGGATCAGGTCGCGGCCTGGCAGGAGGAAGAACGGGCGGCGGCGCAATCTCTGGCGGTCTTGCGGCGGGAACGGGCCGCCGAGCAGGGCCGCCAAACGAGGTCTCGCGCCGGCGACGAGGGTGCCATCAAACGGTGGCTGGTCCTGGCCCCGATCGCGTTAGCCGCCAATCAAAGCGGAGCGCAAGGGCTGGAGGTGGAGCAGATTGCGGGCGAAGGCCGTCTCCGGCCCGCGGTGGGAGACACCAGAGCCATTGGCAGTGGCGAATTGAAGTGGCGCGAGGTGGTCCGGGAGGATCAGGTGATTGATTTCAACGAGCTCGTGGGGCAAGTGACGCCTCACAGCGTGGCCTACGCGGTCTGCTACCTCCGGTCGGAAGCCGAGCAGCGCGGCCTGGAGATGCTGGTGGGCAGCGACGATGAGGCCAAAGTGTATCTGAATGGGAAGGTGGTCTATAGGTATCCTGTCGCGCGCGGCTTCGTTAAGGACCTGGATGCAGTGTCAGACCTCACGCTGGAGGCGGGACTGAATGTGCTGGTGTTCAAAGTCGTAAACGAGACCGGCACTTGGAAGGGCGCCGTCCGGTTCGCCGATGCCCAGGGCAATCCGGTCAAAGGGATTAAGGTGACGCTGGATCCTGGGGCTAAAGACTAACCCCAGACACTCCGGAGAATAAAAAAAATAAAATATAATTCCCCCCATTTACCCGGGAATTGCGCATTGTTAGGCGGTGGGCGAATCGGTTCGCTCGCTGAAAACGAACTTTAACCGCGATACTGCGGTTAAGTCCGTTGTCAGTTATCGGTATCAATTAGCGCTCGGGACATTAAACCACAAATCAGCCGCGTAGCGTCAAAACCGCCGGCGCGGCAAAAAAACCAAATTCCAGTCAAAAAACCAACTTCTCAAATGCCATGAAACCGACCCCGCTCGCGCTGTTGAGCCTGGTTGTTCTGTCGGCGCCGATTAACCTCACCGCTCAGACCCAGTTCCTCGTTGCCAGCAACACGGCCTTCGCCCTGGACCTTTACGGCCAACTGGCGGCCCCGCCGGGCAACCTCTTCTTCTCCCCCTACAGCATCTCCACCTGCCTGGCGATGTTATACGCCGGCGCGGGCGGCGATACCCAGGAGCAAATGTCCCAGGTCCTGGGGTTTGGCACGGACCAGGGACAATTCGCCTCCGCTTTCGGAGAACTCCAGCGCGAACTGGAAACCAACCAGCAGACGAACGCCATCGAGTTGAACATCGCCAACGCGCTGTGGACCCAGGAAGGCTATCCTTTCCTGCCCGCGTTTCTGGCCGCCGCCACCAACCAATACCAGGCCAGCATCGGCCAAGCCGACTTCGTCACCCAAGCCGATGCTGTGGCGCAGACCATCAACAATTGGGTGGCACAAGAGACCCAGAACAAAATCCAGAGCATTCTGCCGCCCGGCAGCCTGGACTCCCACACGCGGCTGGTGCTGGCTAACGCCATCTACTTCCTGGGCGCCTGGACCACAGCTTTCGAGGAGACCAACACGACGACGCAGCCGTTTTATCTCTCGAGCGCCAGCCAGGTGGAGGCGCCGCTCATGCACCAACCGCCCCCAGTGGGTTCCCTCTCCTTCAATTACATGGCGAGCAGCAACTTCCAGGCGATCGAGCTGCCCTACGGCAGCAACCAGGTTTCGATGGTGATCCTGCTGCCGTGGCAAGTCGATGGCTTGGGGTCATTGGAGCAGCAGCTCTCTCCCGCGTTTCTGGCGAGCGCCCTCGCCCAAATGGTCGAGCAGCCGGTCGAAATCTGCCTGCCCAAGTTCACCATGGAGTCCTCCTTCGAACTGACCAGTACGCTGTCGGCAATGGGCATGCCGGACGCCTTCACGCCGGGCGTGGCGGACTTTTCAGGGATAGACGGGGCGAATGATCTCTTCATTACTTTTGTCTTCCACAAAGCATGGGGGCAGGTGAACGAAGCGGGCACCGAGGCGGCTGCGGTAACGGCCGGCGGGGCCGCCCCTAGTGGTTCCATCGACGGTGGCCCGCCGGTCTTCCGCGCCGATCATCCGTTCCTCTTCTTCATTCGGGACACTCAATCCGGCAGCCTCCTCTTCCTGGGCCGGCTGGCGAACCCAAGCCCGTCCGCCACTCCCGCGCCGACACCCCAGTTGACCGCCACGCGCTCCGGCAACAGTCTGACCCTCTCCTGGCCGTATTCTTCGACGGCCTGGACCGTGGAACAGAATCCGGATTTAAGCCCGGCGAATTGGACGCCGGCCTCGGGTGCGAACTCCAATGACGGGACGAATAATTTCATGACCATCACCGCGCCCGCGCAGAATTTATTCTACCGCTTAAGCCACGTCTTGAGTCCACAGCCGCCGACCGGAGGCGCGCAGCCACCTCAGCTGCCCCCGGGACACTGATGACCAACCGGCGAGCGGGCCGCGTCTGAAGAAGAACGGAGACCCGGATCAAACTGAGGATCACAATTTATGAAAACCAACAATGCCGTCTCAAATCATGCCCGCCGTTCAGCAATTGCCTGCGCTGCAAAGCTGCTGCCGCTGCTCTTGCTGCTGATACTGCCTCGTGTGGCGCGAGCCCAATTCAACTACACGACCATTAACGGCACGATTACCATCACGGGCTACACCGGTTCCAGCAGTGTGATGATCATCCCAGACGCGATCAATGGCCTGGCTGTCGCCAGCATCGGGTACGCGGCGTTCTCTGGCTGCTCCAGCCTGACCAGCGTCACGATTCCCGACAGCGTCACCAGCATCGGGGGCTATGCGTTCAAGTCTTGTTCCGGCGTGACGAACGTAACCATTCCCGACAGCGTCACCGCCATCGGAGACTCTGCGTTCTGGCTTTGTTCAAGCCTGGCGAGCGTGGCCATTCCCAATGGCGTCACCAGCATCGGGGACCAGACGTTCTGCCTTTGTTCTGCCCTAACGAGCGTGACCATTCCCAACAGCGTCACTTCCATCGGGGACTCTGCGTTCTGGGGTTGTTCCGGCCTGACGAGCCTGACCATTCCCAACAGCGTCACCTCCATCGCGGGCTGGGCGTTCGCTAATTGTTCTGGCCTGGTCAGCGTGACCATTCCCAAGAGCGTCACCAACATCGGGTACCAGACGTTCGAGGGCTGCTCTGGCCTCAAGAGCGTGACCATTCCCAACAGCGTCACCGACATCGGGGTCGGGGCGTTCTGGTATTGTTCCGGCCTGACCAGCGTCACGATCCCCGACAGCGTCACCTCCATCGGGATCTGGGCGTTCGATGGGTGCTCCAGCCTGACGGCGATAACGGTGGATGCAGCCAACCCCGTCTATAGCAGTGTGGATGGGGTTTTGTTCGACAAGAACCAAACCACGCTCGTCATGTACCCATGCGCCCTGGGCGGCAGTTACACAATCCCAAACAGCGTTACCAGCATCGAGGAGGAGGCATTCTGTGACTGCACAAGCCTGACCAGCGTCACGATTCCCGCCAGCGTGACTAGCATCGGAGACTCCGCGTTCTCTGGCTGCATGAGCCTAACCAGCGTCTTTTTCCAGGGCAATGCCCCCAGCTTCGGCGCGGAGGTGTTCACTGAGGACTGCGCTGGGCCGGGGGTCAATGGGGCCTCCGCCAGGCCGCTGGATTGTGGCCCCGATCCCGCGACGATCTATTACTTGCCGGGGACCACGGGCTGGAGCACTAACTCTTCCAGCGTTGCGGCGTTTTTGTGGGACCCGCTTTCGCAAGCGGCATACACGACCACCAACGGCACGATCACCATCACCGGCTACACCGGTCCTGGCGGTGCGTGGATCATCCCCAGCACGATCGATGGCCTGCCGGTCACCAGCATCGGGGAGTTCTCAGGCTGCCAAAACCTGACCAGCGTCAGGATCCCCGACAGCGTCACCAAAATCTTGGGCGGCGCGTTCGAATACTGCGCCAGCCTGACGGCAATCATGGTGGGTACGCGCGATCCTGTTTATAGCGATTTGGATGGAGTCTTGTTCAATCATAGTCTGACCACGCTCGTCGAATACCCGTGCGGCCTGGTCGGCAGTTACACGATTCCCGATAACGTCACCAATATCGGGGACTATGCGTTCTATGACTGCGCATACCTGACCAGCGTCACGATTGGCGACAGTGTCACCAGCATCGGGGTCTATGCGTTCTATGACTGCACAAACCTGACCGGCGTCACGATTGGCGACAGTGTCACCAGCATCGGGAGCGAGGCGTTCTCGGGCTGCAGCAGGCTGACGAGCATCATGATCCCCAGCGGCGTCACCAGCATCCGAGACTCCGCGTTCTGTGGCTGCTCCGGCCTGACCAGCGTGACGATCCCCAACAGCGTCACCAGCATCGGAGACTGCGCGTTCTATGACTGCACAAACCTGACCAGCGTCACGATCCCCAATAGCGTCACCAGTATCGGAGACTCCGCGTTCTCAGGCTGCGCAAGCCTGACCAGCGTCTGTTTCCAAGGCAATGCCCCCAGCTTCGGTGGGGACGTGTTCTTCTTCAGATTCAGCTTTAGCTGGCCCGTTACGGGCATCATTGGGCCTGGTGGCTGGGAGGATCCCGCGACGATCTATTACTTGCCGGGGACCACGGGCTGGGATGGCGTGTCCACCAATACCGGTCTTCCGGCGTTTTTGTGGGACCCGCAATCGCAAGCGGGATACGCGGCCACAAATGACACCATCACCATCGAGGGATACGCAGGTCCTGGTGGCGCGTGGATCATCCCCAGCACGATCAATGGGCTGCCGGTCACCGCCATAGGGGAGTTCGCTGGCTGCCAGAACCTGACCAACATCACGATTCCCAGCAGCGTCACCAACGTCGAGGCGGAAGCGTTCTCTGGTTTGCCCAATTTGTTCACGATAACGGTGGATGCAGCCAACCCCGTTTATAGCAGTGTGGGTGGGGTCTTGTTCGACAAGAACCAGACCACGCTCGTCGAATACCCGCCAGGCAAAGCAGGAACCTCCCTCGCCATCCCAAACACCGTCACCAACATCGGGGACGGTGCGTTCTATGGCTGCTCAGGGGTGACCAGCATCACGATCCCAAACAGCGTCAACAGCATCGGGACCGATGCGTTCTATGGCTGCGGCAACCTGACGAGCGTGTATTTCCAGGGTAACTCCCCCAGCTTTGGCGCGGATCTGTTCGTCGATTTCCTGAGCAATGATTGGGTTGGGCCGGCTACAACGGTGTTCGACCCCGTGACGATCCATTACTTGCCGGGGACCGTGGGGTTTAGCAACCTTACCTTACCTTACGGTGGTGTTGTGGGTCCGGGGGGGGAAAACTTTGTTACTCTCCCAGCCGTGCCGTGGACGCCCCAAGTGCAGACCAGCGATGCCAGCTTCGGCGTTCGGACCAATCAATTCGGGTTCAATATCAAGTGGGCCAGCGGCATGACCGTCGTGGTGGAGGCCAGCACGAGCCTGGTGAATCCGGCCTGGTCCCCTATTAGCACGAACACTCTCACCAGCGGCTCAGCCTATTTCAGCGACCCCGAGTGGAGCAAATATCCAACCCGTTTCTACAGGCTTAACATGCCGTGAGGAAGAAGGCAACCGCTAATGAACGCTAATAAACGCTAATGAAGGCAAGATGCGGGAAATGGCGCGCTGGCATGGTCGGAGGAAAACGTCTGCGTCAATAAGCGGCCTCGCGGCAGAAAAAGCGATTTCCTATTGGCAACGACAAACCACAAAACACGGTCATGCGGATACAGAATCAAGAAGCTCGAGAAAACCATGACTCTTCATTATGAAAACGACACTCATGAATGAGGTCCGTGGCGTCGCCCTCTGGCTCGAAGGACAACGGTTGATTGCCATCGTCGGCGGGCCTGAAGCCGCTAAGGTGCGGGATGTCGTCACACGGCGGGAACTGTTGAACCTCTCAGGCGCCGGCGGCGGGCTAAGCCGCGCTAGGCGCGGTGCCTTTCGGCAATTCTGGACCGATTTGTCCCTGAGGGACCCCATGAGAATAGCCCAATGCTTCAGCGTTGGGTCCAGGCGTAGAAGACGATCTCCGTCCCGAAGGGACGGGCGAGATGCATGGCTCCACCCCTTCAACCGTCCCTTCGGGACGGAACCAATTACTGGGCGGCAACCCAAGGCTGAAGCCTCGGGCCATTGTCGTATGTCCCTTCGGGACAGGGAATGGCCGCGGCCGTGCGAATTTCCGAAAGGCATTGGCGCCAGGCGCGTTGCTGACGGGCACGCCATCCTCGCCGGTGCGCCGTGGCAGGCATGGCACGCCCCTTCCTGGGAGCAAAGAAAACTCCGAAAAAGCGCAATTCGCCTGATCGCTTTCAGGAGCAAAAGGCGCGCGGATAGGTGAGCGGTAAAACAGAACCATGAAAACACGCATCAAAAATATGAAAACCAACAATGCCGTCTCAAATCGTGCCCGCCGTTTATCAACTGCCTGCGCTGCAAAGCTGCTGCCGCTGCTCTTGCTGCTGATGCTGCCTGGTGTGGTGCAAGCCCAATCTTACACGAACAGTTACGGCACCTGGACTTACACGACGACAAACGGCACGCTCACCATCACGGGATATACCGGTTTAGGCGGTGACGTGAGCATTCCAGGCAGGATTCCAGAAATGACCAACGGCCTGCCGGTCACCAGCATCGGGGAAGCGGCGTTCGCTTGGTGCAGCAGCCTGACCGGCGTTACGATCCCGAACAGCGTCACCAGCATCGGGGACGATGCGTTCCAGGGGTGCTCCGGCCTCGGCAGCATTACGATTCCCAGCAGCGTCACCAACATCGGGAACGCGGCGTTCAATGACTGCTGGGGGGTGACCAGCATCACGATTCCCGGCAGCGTCACCAGCATCGGGGACTATGCGTTCTCTGACTGCACAAGCCTGACCGGCGTCACGATCCCAAACAGCGTCACCAGCATCGGGGCCGATACGCTCCAGGGGTGCTCCGGCCTGACCAGCATCACGATTCCCGGCAGCGTCACCAACATCGGGAACGGGGCGTTCGATTCCTGCTCCAGCCTGATGGCAATCATGGTGGATACGCGCAATTCCGTTTATAGCGATGTGGATGGAGTCTTGTTCAACCATAGTCTGACCACGCTCGTCGAATACCCGGGGGGCGTAGTTGGAAGTTACACGATCCCTGACAGCGTCACCAATATCGGGGGCTATGCGTTCTCTGACTGCACAAACCTGACCGGCGTCACGATCCCCGACGGCGTCACCAGCATCGGTGGCCATGCGTTGTCTGACTGCACAAGCCTGACCAGTGTCACGATCCCCGACAGCGTCGCCAACATCGGGGGCTATGCGTTCTCTGACTGCACAAGCCTGACCTGCGTCACGATTCCCGACAGCGTCACCAGCATCGGAGACGACGCGTTCCAGGGATGCACCGGCCTGACCAGCGTCACGATTCCCGGGAGCGTCAGCAACATCGGGGACGGGGCATTCTTTGGCTGCGCCAATCTGACCAGCGTCACGATTCCCGCCAGCGTCGCCTCCATCGGGGACGAGGCGTTCTCTCATTGCAGCAGCCTGGCCCGCGTTACGATCCCAAACAGCGTCACCAGCATCGGGGGCGGGGCGTTCGAGGGGTGCTCCGGCCTGACCAGCATCACGATTCCCGGCAGCGTCACCACCATCGGGGACTATGCGTTCTCTAGCTGCCAATTCCTGACTAGCGTCTTTTTCCAGGGCAATGCCCCCAGTTTCGGTTTTCAGGTGTTCTATGGTCTGGAGGCTGGTCCCACGTATCTAGATGTGTCCGACCCCGCGACGATCTATTACTTGCCTGAAACCTCGGGCTGGGGCACCAACTCTTCTGGCGTTCCGGCCTATCTGTGGGACCCGCTATCGCCGGCGGTCTGCACGGCCACAAACGGCGCGATCGTCATCTGTGGCTACACCGGCCCCGGCGGCGCGTGGAGCATCCCCAGCACGATCGATGGCCTGCCGGTCACCGGCATAGGGGAGTTCTCTGGCTGCCGACACCTGACCAACATCACAATTCCCAGCAGCGTCATCAACATCGAGGCAGAGGCGTTCTCTGGTTTGCCCAATTTGTCCACGATAACGGTGGATGCGGCCAACCCCGTTTACAGCAGTGTGGATGGGGTCTTGTTCGACAAGAACCAAACCACGCTCGTCGAATACCCTCCAGGCAAAGCGGGAACCTCCCTCACGATCCAAAACAGCGTCACCAACATCGGCGACGGCGCGTTCTCTGGCTGCTCAGGGCTGGCCAGCATCACCATCCCAAACAGCGTCACCAGCATCGGGACCGATGCGTTCTACGGCTGCGGCAACCTGACGAGCGTGTATTTCCAGGGTAACTCCCCCACCTTTGGCGCGGATCTGTTCGCCGATTGCTCGAGCTATGATATGTGGGGTAATCTCACCACGGTGTTTGACCCCGTGACGATCTATTACTTGCCAGGGACCGTGGGGTTCAGCAACCTTACCTGTATTTCCTCTGTTTCTTCTGGCCGGCATACGGCAGTAACCAACTTTGTCACTCTCCCAGCCGTGCTGTGGGCTCCCCAAGTGCAGACCAGCGATGGCAGCTTTGGCGTTCGGAGCAATCAATTTGGCTTTAATATCAATGGGGCCGTCGGCATGAGCGTCGTGGTGGAGGCCAGCACGAGCCTGGTGAATCCGGCCTGGTCCCCGATTAGCACGAACACCCTCACCAGCGGCTCGGCCTATTTCAGCGACCCGGAGTGGAGCAAATATCCAACCCGTTTCTATCGGCTACGTTGGCCGTGAGGCGGAATCGAGAAACTGGAGAAATCCACAACCATTCATTATGAAAACGACACTCATCAAGTCATTCTCTTGCGGGAGCTTGCTCCCGTGGGTTCAAACGCGCGGCGGCAATAACCGGCCTCGGGGCGCAGAAACCATGCTCCAGCGGCTGAAAACCACGCTGGGCTCTCTGATCCTCATCGCGCTGCTCGGCGCCTCCGCCCGAGCCGCCGACCGCCAAGTCCTCCCCGGCCACGTGCCGCCGGCGGTGGCCAAACTGAATCTCCAAGCCACGGGCCGGCTTGCGGCCACCAACCGGTTGCGCCTGGCCATCGGCCTGCCGCTGCGCAACACCAACGACCTCGAGCGGCTGCTGCAAGACATGTATGATCCCGCCAGCCCCCAGTTCAGACACTACCTCACCCTGGAGCAGTTCACCGAGCGATTTGGCCCGGCCATCGAGGATTATGAGGCGGTCAAGCGGTTCGCCGTCCGGCACGGCCTGGAGGTGACGGCCACGCATCCGAACCGGGTCCTCCTGGACGTGGCCGGACCGGTTTCAGGGATCGAGAGCGCCTTCCGCGTCAAGCTCCGGGTCTATCAGCATCCGACCGAGCCCCGGACGTTTTACGCGCCGGACGTCGAGCCGTCCGTGGAGGCGGGTCTGGCGGTAGTGGAGGTCGGGGGGCTGAACAACTACGCGCTTCCGCGTTCCGCCCTGCGCCGGCGTGTTGCGCAAGGTTTACCGTCCCTGGATGGTGGCTCGGGACCCAGCGGCAATTTCCTGGGGGATGACTTCCGGAACGCCTACGCGCCTGGAGTGGCCCTGACCGGGTCAGGCCAGATTGTGGGCCTGGTCGAATTCGCCCCCTTTTCGACAGCCGATGTCACGGCTTATGAAGACATGTGTGGATTGCCGCACGTTCCTATGGATCATCTTCTGTTGGATGGCGCCAGCGGGATGCCCGATGGAACATGGGGAGGGGAAGGGGAGGCGGACCTGGACGTCGAAATGGTCGTGGCGATGGCCCCTGGGCTGGCGAAGGTGGTCATTTTTGATGCCGGGCAGGCTGGAAATTGGAACGATATCCTCAGCAGCATGGCCGCGCACCCGGAGATTAAACAATTCAGCTCGTCGTGGTTAGGGACGGTCAGCAGCACCAGCGATCGGTTGTTCCAGCAAATGGCACTGCAGGGCCAATCCTTCCTCCAAGCCTCCGGCGACGGTGATTCCTGGAACAGCGACCCGGTCACCCCTTACATTTGGCCGGCCGACGACCCATACCTCACGAGCGTGGGCGGGACCTCCTTGGCGATGTCGGGTGACGGTGCAGCCTACGATTCCGAGAGGGTTTGGAATATTGGCCATTTGCAGAATTGGAACGGCTCGCTCGGCGTGGGAAGTAGCGGCGGGAGCAGTACGAGCTATCCTATCCCAACCTGGCAGGCAGGTCTCGACATGTCCGCGAACCGTGGTTCCACCACCAGGCGGAACTTCCCCGACGTCGCGATGGTCGCTGAGAACTTCGTTGTGGTGTGGAATGGCTTGACCATCACCGAATGGTGGGGTACCAGCTTCGCGGCGCCACTCTGGGCGGCGTTCACAGCCCTGATCAATCAGGAGGCGGCAGACCATGGCGAGCCGGCGGTCGGTTTCCTGAACCCGCCCCTGTACGCGCTCGGGCAAAGTTCCGATTACACCAATTGTTTTCATGACATCACGGTGGGCAACAATGACGCCAGCCCGGCTGGTCCCGTCTTCTTTCCCGCCGTGCCGGGGTACGACCTGTGCACTGGCTGGGGTACGCCCAGGGGCGGCAATTTGATCCACGCCCTGGCTTTTCCTCAGCGCCTGGGGATCACGCCCGTTTCTCCGCTGTTGTTCACCAACTTAGTCGGCGGAGCGGTGAGTCCCGCCACGCTCGCCTTCACGCTGACCAACCAAGTCGGTTCCCTGGCGTGGGTCGCGGGCCAGGACGTTCCCTGGGTCACCGTGTCCCCCTCCTACGGCACACTCGTGGCCGGGGGGCCGGCGACGGTGGTTACCGTGGCGCCCAATCCGCCGTCCGGCACTCTCGCCGCCGGCGGCTACACCGCCAACCTGTTCTTCACCAACCTCAGTGATCAGTCAGTCGTAACCCGCCAGGTGAGCCTTGCCGTCGCCGGGCCGCCGGTGATCACGTCTCAGCCGGCTAATCTGACGCTCGTTGAAGGCATGAGCGCCACCTTTGCCGTCGGCACAGCCGCAAACGCCTTGCTGGCTTGCCAGTGGCAATTCAACAATGGCTCGTTGGTGACGAACCTCACTGATGGCGGTGGGATTTCAGGCTCGGCGACCAATGCCCTGACCATCGGCAACGTCTCATTTCCGAACGGCGGGAAGTACTCCGTGATCGTGACCAACCCGGCCGGGAGCGTTACCAGCGCTTGGGCTTCCCTCACGGTGCTCACCGGCCAGCCGCCCGTGATCGTTACCCAACCCTCGAATCAAACCGTCCTGCCCGGAGGCGCAGCCAGTTTCACCGTGGCCGCCGCCGGGGATCCGCCGCTGTGGTATTTCTGGCTGTTCAATGGAACGAATCTGCCCGGCGCCGTCTACTACGACTCGGCCACCTGCACCTTGAATGTTCCGAAGACCACGGTTGTCAACGCCGGGAGCTATTCCGTGGTGATTACCAACGGCTTCGGATCGGCGACCAGCACGGTGGCGGCGCTGAATGTGCCGGTCGTGACCGCGCCGGGAGCGGCCCTGGAGACGCTCTATTCGTTCACCACCAACGCCTATGGAGTGGGCCCCTTTGCCGGTCTGCTCCAGGCGCGGGACGGCAGTTTTTATGGGACCGCGCGGGGAGGCGGTTCGCAGGAGTGGGGCACGGTGTTCCGATGGTCCACCAACGGGACGATCAGCCTCCTGCATGCCTTTGCGAACGGTACGGACGGGGCGGTGCCCTACGGCGGGCTCATCCAGGGCACGGACGGGGCCCTCTACGGCACGGCCAACGACGACGGCGCCACGGAAGGGACGGTTTTCCGAATGACGACTTCTGGAGCGACCACCGGCTACTCCTTGAATCCGGCCAGCAGCGGCGCTGCGCCCTGCGGGGCACTGGTCCAAGGCAAGGACGGCAACTTTTATGGAACCTGTTCGATGGGCGGAGCGTATCGCTACGGTTCGGTGTGGGCGAATGCTCAGGGTTATGGCACCGTGTTCAGATGGACTCCCGCCGGCTCGCTCACCGCGCTGGGCACCTTTAATCTCGAGGATGGAGCCTACCCGGCCTCGGCCATCGTACAGGCGGCTGACGGTAACTTCTATGGCACCGCTCAATCCGGCGGTAGCCAAGGGGGATTTGGGAGCATCTTCAAAATCACTCCGGCGGGAACCCTCACGGCCCTGTTTTCTTTCGGCAACACCAATGGTGCGAACCTCACCGCCGGACTGGCCTTGGACGCCGACGGTTCGCTCTATGGGACGACTTATGCCGGAGGCGCTGATAACGCCGGCACGGTCTTCAAGCTTACGCCGCAGGGCACGTTTAGCTCTCTCTACTCCTTCACGGGAGGAGCGGAGGGCAGCAATTGCTATGGTGGGCTGCTCCTGGCCAGCGACGGCAATTGGTATGGCGCGACCGAGGGCGGCGGTGTCTATGGCCTGGGCACTATCTTCCGCATCTCCCGGGAAGGGGTCTTGAGCAAGCTGGTGGATTTCGATGGATACCAGGGCGGCACCCCGGAGTGTACACTCATTCAAGCCACGGACGGCCGGCTTTACGGCACCACTCTGTTCGGCGGCGCCGACGGCTTCGGTACTATTTTCAGGCTCACCCTGGATGGGGCGTTACAGATCACGGAGCCACCGCGAAACCAGGCGGCTTTCGCCGGGGACAACGTCAGCTTCAGCGTCGCCACCTTCGGCGCTCTGCCCGTCAGCTACCAGTGGCTCAGAAGCGGCGCCTACCTGGTGGATGCGGGAAATGTGTCAGGGTCGAACGCGCGCATACTCGCACTGACCAACATTTCGACCGCTGACGCCGCCACTTATTCGGTCGTGGTCAGCAACCGCTACGGGACGTTGACCAGCGTCGGCGCGGTTCTGCAAGTCAACAACTCGGCGCCTTTCATCGTCTCCCAGCCCGAATCCCAGAGTGTTCTGGTGGGAACCACCGTCGCCTTTTCCGTTCAAGCAACTGGCGACGGCCTCCTCTCCTACCAATGGCTCGAAAACAACACGAACCTCGTCGATGGCGGCAATCTCTCCGGCTCTTCGACGCCCCTCCTAACCCTGGCCCCGGTGGCCACGGATGACGCGGGCACGTATGCCGTGGTCATCAGCAACAGCTTGGGCTCGGTCACCAGCAGCCCGGCTCTGCTCACAGTTCTGCCCCCCGGCCCACCGGCCGCCACCTTGAGGTATGTGCTGTCGTTCACCGGCACCAATGGCGGTTCGTTTAATCCTTACGCCGGTGTCATTCAGGGTGCCGATGGCAATTTCTATGGCTCGACCGTCGACGGCGGCTCCGAGGGTTTCGGCAGCCTTTTCAGGCTTTCACCTTATGGGGCCAGCGCCACCCTTTACTCGTTCACCAACGGCGCCGACGGAGCGGCTCCGCTGGCGGGCCTGGTCCAGGCCGGCGACGGCAATTTCTACGGCGCATCTTCGCCGGGGGCCGGTTCACCTTTCGGCACGCTTTTCCGGCTGAACCCGGCCGGAGTCTTTAGTGCCTTGCACACTTTTCAAGGCGGGGTCGACGGCGGCAACCCGGTTGGGTCGCTGGTTCAAGCCGACGACGGCAATCTCTACGGGGTCGCCTCCACGGGCGGCAGTAACGGCTTTGGAACGGTTTTCAGCCTCAGCACCAACGGCGTGTTCACTCCCCTCTGGTCATTCCAATCCACCGATGGCGCGTATCCGGTGGGTCCGCTGACGCCTGCCGCCGACGGCCAGCTTTACGGCGCCACCGCCCTGGGAGGCAGCAACAACCTGGGAACCATCTTTGGGCTGGACACCAACGGTGTGGTTGCCTCGCTGGTGTCTTTTGATTCCCTCCACGGCGCGTATCCGAGCAACGGGCTGGTTCAGGCGGCTGATGGCAGCTTCTACGGCGCCGCCTCCGCCGGCGGGACCAACGGCGGTTGGGGCACGGTGTATCACCTGACGCCCGACGGCACCCTCACCGCGCCGCACTCCTTCAATTACCAGGACGGCGCGGTCCCGGTGGGCGGGCTGGCCTGGGGCGCGGACGGCAACCTCTATGGGACGACCTCGCAGGGGGGCGTCGGTGGCGAGGGCACGGTGTTCCAGACGACTGCGGACGGCGCGCTGACGACGCTCTTTTGGTTCAACGGGACCAACGGGGCCAACCCCCAGGGCACGCTGATCCAGGCCAACGACGGGATGTTCTATGGGACGGCGGAATTCGGCGGCAACCAGTACGACGGCGCCAACCAAACGGGCGATGGCCTGGTCTTCAGCCTGGCATTCGATTCGTTGGCGATTACGCCCTCCACCGGGTTTAACGCCTCGGGGCCGTTCGGCGGCCCGTTCACCCCGGCCAGCGAGGTCTTCGTCCTTACCAACACCAGTTCCTCGGCATTGACCTGGTCGGTGATCAACGCGGCGGGGAACTGGCTTGCGGCCGTGCCGTCCAACGGCGTCCTGGCGGCATACGCGGCGACCAATGTGGTCGTGAGTTTCAGCGCCGCTGTGGACATCCTGGGCACCGGCACTTTTGCCACCAACCTCGTCTTTACGAACTGGAGCACTCATGTCTCCGAGAACGAATCGTTTGGCGTGAGCATTGGCGAGTCGGTCGTGCGCAACGGCGGGTTCGAAACGGGTGATTTCACCGACTGGACGCTGGGGGGCGATACCGTTTACAACTACGTGACGACCGGACCCGATGTTGCCCATTCCGGCACTTACGGCGTTTGGCTTGGGAGTGACTCCTTGGGCACCCTTTCGCAAAGCCTGCCCACGGCTTCGGGGCAGAATTACCTGCTCTCGTTTTGGCTCGATAACAACGGTTCTGGCGCGGGCCAACAGTTCATGGTCAAATGGAACGGCGCCACTGTCTATAACGTGGTTAACCCTCCCGTTTTTTCCTGGACCAATCTGCAATTCATCGTCGCAGCCCGTGGCGCCAGCACCGTTCTCCAATTTGCGGCCGAAAATGCCTTCAGTGGTTTCGGATTGGACGACATCAGCGTTATGCGCATCCCCGCGGTTGGCTTTCGGAGCGCAGTCCAGGAGTCGAACAGTTTCGATTTGGCTTGGACCGCGGCTAGCGGTCTGACCTATCAGGTCCAGTACACGACCAATTTGTCACAGCCCCAATGGGTCAATTTAGGAGCGCCCATCGTCGGCACTGGCTCTCCGATTACCCTCTCAGACACCAACGGCGTCCAATCCTCATCCCAGCGGTTTTACCGGCTGGTGGTTTCCCCGTGAGGTGATGGTGATACCGCTATTCACGACACCGGCACGATTACTTCCAGTGTCAGTCTGGCATTGGTTATTGGATTCATTGGAAGGATGCCGTTTTCCGGTTGGCGCTCGCCGGAAGTTGTTCCGGGAGTGGCATAATGCCTCCGAATTCTATGGCGCAATCCATGCGCTGATCTTATTATCCCTCGCATTAACGACGTTACCCAAATTCTCGAAGCCGTGCGGCAGGGCGACCCCAGGGCGGCGGGCGAATTGCTGCCCTTGGTCTATGGGGAATTACGCAAACTGGCGGCGGCCAAGATGGCCAATGAGGCCGCGGGCAATACCCTCCAACCCACCGCTTTGGTCCATGAAGCCTGGCTTCGCCTCGCCGGCAATCAAAACAAGGAATGGGAAGGTCGCGCACACTTCTTCGCCGCCGCCGCTGAGGCCATGCGGCGCATCCTTATCGACATAGCCCGCCGCAAACGCGCCGTGCGGCATGGCGGGGCGCAGCAGCGGGTGGATTTTGAGGGGTTGGACTTGGCCTGCCCGAGCCCCGATGACCAACTCCTCGCCATCGATGATGCCCTCGACAAGCTGGCCTCCCGGCACCCGCGGCAGGCTGAACTGGTCAAGTTGCGGTACTTCGTTGGCATGACTCTCCAAGAGGCCGCCGAGGTGCTTGGCATCTCGCTGGATACCGCCAAGGACTACTCCGCCCACGCCCGGGCCTGGTTGTTCCGCGAGATGGCGAACTCCAATCGCTGACCCGCTACGGGCTCGAAGAGGGATTCGCGCATTGCCTAAAGTTCAGGCCCAGCGACGCTGTTGGGATCGAGGCTTAATTTGGGGCGCTGTCCATACTTGCGGCACGGCCTTCAGGGGCCTGCGGACTCGTGAGGGAAGAGGAGCGGCCACCACGGCGACTCGCCGGGCAAGTCACCGCGCGCACAAAGAGGCTTCAGATGAGAATCCCGCTCAGTTTCAAGGCGTAACGCCCAAGGCCGGTTTGTCGAATTTCACACCCTTGCGGAGGGCGTGGTCAACCATTTCTGCGACGTAGCGGCGGCGCTCCGCAGGCGGCAGGAAGTTGACCCTGGCCATTTCCTCGCCAAAGGCCCGGACGTGGAACTCGTACGCCACGCGGTGGAGGTGATCCAAAACATCGGCCGCAAGCCAGTCGGGCGTTGTCTTTGCGTCGCTCATTGCGCCAAGAGGTTAAAGCATATCTCCGTGAAGGCGTTAAGACGAGCGCCGCAGGGGAGAGAAAACAGCGATTCCTGCAAGCCTATCGCGACCGCGGAAAGCGTCAGCGGAAGGACCTTTCGCACCGCTCGATCCACTCCTTAAACCGGGGACAATGCGCCTTTAGTTCAGGCAAACCGATATCCTGGAGGTGGCGGAAGCCGTCGATTTTCTGATACGTCGGGACCCGCGCAAGGATGCGGTGCGAAGGCGAAGTCGCTTTGATCTCGTTAATGTCTTCGGGCGTGGGAAAGGGCGCACATTCCCTGCGGAGCCGCTCGATGCCGCTCGCATGCTCGGGATAATACTCCATCAGTGCCGACGGGCGCGTAAGGATGAGAGCCTCGAACTCATGGACCTGGATGTAGGGGAAAAAGTTCGCGCGTCCGATGTCAGCTTTCCACGCCTGCTCGATGTGCAAGGCCTTTTTGTCGCCGGTGAGACCCTGTGCAGTTGCTTCTTCGGAACCCGGGAAAGTTGCCGGCAGCGCATAGAGATCAATCAGCGTGGTCAACGCGTCCGCGGCCGCGATGTCGGCAGTGGCGAACTGGTCGAGGACGTCATCTCGGATTGCACGGTAGTTTGTTACCCCCCCCCCAACCGTGACCTCTGCACTGTCGTCGTCGCCAATGCGAAACCTCGTTGCCGCAAGGACCGGTTTTTGAACAACAACCCCAAAGAGGCTCAAGTGAGCGCGAAGCACGCGGTTTACGAACATCTCCTCTTCCTGTCCCTCGACGTAAATGAAAAGGTTCATTCCGGGCGGCCCCCGAAGACGTTCTTCCGCCAAGCTTCGCCGAGCGTGTAACGCTTCAACCAATGACCAAGCTTCTCCGGATCGAGTCGGCTGAACTTTGAGGCGCCTTCGTGCATCTCCGCAACGACGACCTCCGATGGCTTGAAATGATCGACGAGCGTTGCAGACTGCGTGCTCAGCAGCACCTGCGTTTGCGCTGAGGCACTGCGGATCAGCGAGGCAAGGTATGCCTCGGCGGCTGGATGCAAGCCGAGTTCTGGCTCATCGAGGATGATCATCCACGGCGCCATAGGCTCTGGCAAATTGAAGAGTGTTACGAGTGCAATCATCCGCATCGTGCCGTCCGAGAGGTGCGCGGGACCGAAGACCTCCGTTGGATGACTCGTCGGTTGCCAGCGCAACAGCAGCCCCGCGCCATTGCGGGTCGTAGGCTCGAGGTAGAAATCCTTCAGCTCCGGAAAGACCGTGTTGACTCCAGCGACGACACGCCGATAATTTGCCGGGAACTCCCTGCGCAAGCGCAGCAGCACGGCCGCAAGGTTACCGCCCTCGGCACGCAAATAGGGCGCATCGCTCTCATCACAGTGGTTCCTCATGCGTGACGTCACACTTGTATCGTGAAAGTGAAAAACACGCACTTTGTTTAGGAACCTCCTGATGAACGTCTCGGTTCGCTGATTTTCCGGGTCCAGCTCGCGGCTCAGTGCGCTTTCCGAAGGCTCGTTGTTTTCGATGGGGATGATGCGCGGAGGGTTCGGTCCTTTGCGCTGGAACTGGACCTCTTCGTTAGCAAAGATCAAGCGATCGACCGCCGCAAACGTTAGCTCGCAACGGTACGTGTTCAGTCCGGCGTCACTTCGGAATTCCACCGTTGCACTAAGGAAGCGGGTTCGCGCTGGCCCAAAGTGAAGGAAATTCGACGCGCCGCCGCCGTCCTGCAGAAACCGCTGGAGACCACCCTGCATCACGCAGTTCAGCAAACGGAAAAAGCCGATGAGGTTCGATTTCCCGGAGCCATTTGCCCCAACGAACACCGTGATGGGACCAAGGGTGAAGTTGTCCAGGTCATTAATCGAGCGAAACCCTTGGAGGCTCAGTTGTTCAAGAAAGTGCATTGTCGGTCCTGATCCAATTCAAATCAAACGTTCGGAGCATTGTCCATTCAATTACATTTCAAATTCAGGCCCAATCCATTATGGCGCTTCGACCAGGCGAAGCACGCGGTCGACCGGGAGATGGGTCCAGACATTGGTCAGGCCGCTGGGCCAGTTGACCTGGAGGCGGTCGATCGCCGCATTGGTGCCCAGGCCGAAGTGGAGGCGCAGGTCTTCCGCGCTTTGATAGCCGCGCCCGGCGCGGACTTCGTTGATCCAGGTCCGGCCCCCGGCGGTGAGGCAGGCCAGGGCACCGACGGCGGAACGGTTGCTGCGGGAGCCGACCAGTTTAAGGAGGACCCAGTGGTTGGAGGTCGCCGTCTCATTGATGAGGACCGCCGGGCGGCTGCGGGCGTTGAGCACGACAATGTCGATCTTGCCATCGTTGTTGAGGTCTCCGAACACGGCCCCGCGGCTGCTTTCGACCATTTTGGCCAAGGCCCCGCTCTCGTCGGTGATGTCCACAAAACGTCCGCCCCGCTGCCGGAGCAACAAGCTCCGCTCCTTATAGGTGGTGGATTTGTCGTATTGCTCGACCGTGTCCTGCAAATGACCGGCTGCGGTGAACAGCTCGGGCACTCCGTCATTGTCGAAATCAACCAATCCACACCCCCAGGTCACGAGGTGGCGCGAATTAATGCCGGCCCCGGTCTGGACGGTCACGTCCTGGAACTGGAGGTTGCCCAGGTTGCGGTACAAGGTGTTCACCTGGTCCTGGTACTTGGTGACGATGATGTCGAAACGGCCGTCGCCATCGTAGTCGCCTACATTGACGCCCATGGTGCCTTGCGGCTCGCCGTAACCGTCGTAAGCAACGCCGGCAGGGACGCCGATTTCCTCGAAGGTGCCGTCCTTCTTGTTATGGAACAGGAAGTTGCCCATCACGTCGTTGCCGACATAGATGTCCGGCCAACCATCGCCGTCAAAATCCGCGCTCACCACGCCCATCCCGTAGCCCAGGTGCTGGCCGATGCCCGCAGCCAGGCTGACGTCGGTAAAAGTGCCGTCGCGGTTATTGTGGTAGAGCCGGCTAGCCCGCTGCGGATAGTTTCCCGGAGGGATGTAGTTCGGCACATTTCCACGCGTCGAGGGTTTGTTATGGGCGGTATCGAACTCGACATAATAGCTGACAAAGAGGTCGAGGTAGCCATCCCGGTCATAGTCCAGGAACAGACAGCCGGCGCCAACGGTATGGACCAGCGAGGGGTCCGCCAGGCCGGCTTTAACGGTGACATCGGTGAAGGTCCCGTTGCCGTTGTTATGGAAGAGGCGCTGGCCGCCGTAGTAATTGATGAACACATCCTCATGGCCGTCGTTGTCATAGTCGGCCACGACGCAGGCTAACGCATACCCTGGAACACCCAGGCCGCTGGAGGCCGTCACGTCGGTAAACGTCCCATCCCGGTTGTTATGGTACAGGGCGCAGCACGCAGGCGGCTGGGCCGGTTGCGGCGCCCCGGGCAACGGAGCGCCGTTCAGGAAAAGGATGTCCATGTAGCCATCACCATCAAAGTCGATCAGTCCGAGGCCCGAGGCGATGGTCTCGACAAAGTAATGTCGCCCGGAGCTGCCATCGGTGTGGACGAAATGGATGCCGGCGGCCTCGGTGATGTCGCGGAAGCGGATGGGCCCGGGGCCGGCGGGCGCCGCTTGGGCGGCGGCACAGGCCAGGAGCAGGGCCAGACAGACGGCATGGAGAGGCCGGAGCATCAAGGATGGGTTCCCGCAACTTGCTCGAGCCGGCGATGGCGTTCGCCAAAGACGCGATTGCCCGGGTCCAGTTGGACTGCCTGGCTGGAGGCCTCGAGAGCCTCGTTGGTCCGTCCATTGGCATAGAAAGCCCAGCCGAGCAAATCATAATTGGCGGCGGTAGGCTGGCTGGCGACGAGGCGCTGGCACAAAGTCAGCGCCTCGGGGAGTTGCCGGCGGGCGCCCAGATAAGCGCGGGCCAGGTTGTTGAGTGCTTCCGCTTGGTTCGGGTCGAGTTGGAGGACCCGTTCCAGCTCATTGACGGCGCCCGGGTAATCCCTGAGTTGGAGGAGGACCGTGGCCAGGTTTACACTCCAGGCCAGTTCGTCCGGCTGCGAACGCGCCAGGGCTGCGAACAGTTCCTTTGCCTCGGCCAATCGCCCGGTGCGCAGGCAGAGCGCCGCCAGCCGCTGGCGGGCCAGCAGTTGCTCGGGGGCGAGCGCGATGGCCTGGCGCAAATGCGCCTCGGCCAGGGCGGTCCGGCCTTGCTGCTGCAGGAGATTGGCCATCTCGTTGTGGAATTCAGCCGCGTAGGCTCGCATCTTCGGCCCGTCGGTCTGACCGTTGTCGGCGGCCTCCATGGGGGACTTCTCTTTCGCCTTGAGTTGCCGGAGTTTGTCGAGTGATTGACGGGCGCCTGCCGCATCCCCGGCTCGAGTCTGGGCCTGGTAGAGGACGTAGCGGTTGTTGCGCGATTCGGGGTCCAGTTGACAAGCCGCCTCGAGGTGGGCGATGGCTTCCCTGGCGCGGCCCTGGTCCAACAGCAATCGGCCGAAGAAGAGCCTGGCCATGTCGTCCCGCGGCTTTTGCCGGATTGCCTCCGTGAATGCTGCTTCCGCCCCTTTTGGATCGCCCAACCGCTCGAGAATCATCGCCAGCAACCGTTGGCCGTTCTCGACCTTCGCATCGGTTGCCACCGCCCTGCGCAGGCCGGCGGCCGCCTCCTCCATTCGGTCCTGGTGAATCAGCAAGCCGCCCAGGAAGATCTCGATGTCGGCGCGGGTTGGGGCCAGGCTCAGCGCCTGGCGCGCCAACTTCTCGGCCCCGTCGGGCTGGCCAAGGTTGTTCTGGAGTCGTGCCTGGATGAAAAAGGTGTCGGCATTCGTGCCGGCTTCGGCCAGACCCTGCCGGGCGGCCGCCAAAAAATAATCGCGCGCGGTCTCCACTCGAAACTCCGGGAGCGTGTTGGTTTCGGCCCCCAAGGGGGAAGCAAACGCCAGAAGCACCAATGGTCCGCCGAGGAGAAGTCCTCGGGCAGCGGTTGCGCGCCAAGCTCTGCTGAAGTCCATAGTGTTGCCGATTACTTATCAATCCGATCCTTAGGATGTCAAGGCGCACTCGAAAGGCTGCCGTGGGCCTGGGACAGGATGACGGATGTCTTGATGCCCAACTCGTCCATAGTGCGTACCCATTCGGCGATTTGCTCGTCGGTCTTGGCGTAATCGTGCGTGTGCATATCGATGACCGGGAATCGCGCTTTCGCGAGCCTGGTCACCGGCACGTTGTAGATCGAGCGCGGTTTGAAGTCTTTGAACAAGAGTTGCTCGGGCGAAGGTTCCTGGGCGGCGCGCGCCAAAGAGAGCGAGAGCGAGAGTGCGAGCCACGCAGAGAGGCAAGGTTGATGCATTTTTGCGTTCATGCGGGCGGAAGGATATCGAATACCCTCCCGAATGTGAACCCCCGTCGCTGCCTTGCGGCCCAGTTCTGCTTGCGAAATGAGATTGTCTGCGGATAATTTCTACGGCAGTTTTCATGCGCCATGCCTGCACAGAAGGGCACTTGGTTTGGACGGGAGAAGAAACGCCTGGAAAACCATAGAGTATTCGGACCTCTGCTTCTCTTGGTATTCTGCCTCGGCGTCATCGGCGGTCGCCCCGCCTGCGCTGCGCTCCGGCGGGTCTTGCCCCGATTTATACTGCCCCTTGGGGGGCAGAAGAGTGCCGCGCTCTGCGCTGGAGAATTGGATTTTGGGGGCAGTGGTGGGATGCGTCCAATGCCAGGCAAGACAAGGAGCTAAAAAAATTGGTTTGATTTGGTTTGATTTGGTTTGATTAGATCGGATTCGCTTTGATTCGGACTGACCGACGGAGCTTGAATTGGTCCGCGAGAGGCCTTCGGCCAAGGGTTCCCAGCGGCAGACCCTTTCGGAGCTCGAGAATGCGGGCGGCGATGTCCACCCCCAATTGGCCGCCGCCAGACAGTTCCGCCATCGAGCCGTGTTGCGCGTGTTACTCATACACGGGAGGGAATATATAGCATAGTTATACATTTTGTCAACGGAAAGACTTGGGCGGGGGCCGGGGCGTCCGGACCACCGGATGAAAGCCGCCGATGCAGAATAGCCTGTACAACCTGACTGGCTCTTTTGGCGGCCGGCGGCGTTGCCGTGCTGTGACACTGGTCTCGACACCCGCGACTGCCGCCCGAAGCCCAAAACCTAATCGTGAGCGCCACTCCTCACGTTAGCCTTTAGTACCCAGCCGTTGGCCTAGCCATGCATACGAGGCAGCGGCATGCCTCTCCAAGCCGCAAGGACCGGCGGCAGGTCCTTCGCTCAGTGAGCGATTGCGCAAGGTTCAGGCCGAATTTCGGACTTGCACTCGGGCCAACTGTGGTTAGGCTAGCCACATAACTGCAGCCCGAAACAACGCTGGCGGCACATGAACTGGTACTATGTGGAAGGAGGGAAGAGTTTTGGCCCTTTGGAGGAGGCGCACCTGAAGGTGCTCGTGAAGACAGGCCAGCTTAGTGCTCGAACAATGGTCTATTCCGAAAAGCTGACTGGCTGGACACCCTATGCTCTGGCTTTCGCGCCGTGTCCGCCCGCTGCGGGCACAGCAGCGACCCGAACTGGATCTGCTGATACCGCCAGGGGCAAGCAATGCGGGGAACTGGGTTGTCGGAAGGAGGTTACGGCGGGTATCGTCCTGGGAACCGGGGTAGTGCTCGTGTTCGCGGCTCTTCTCACTGTGCGTGCCCTCCAGATTTTCGGCGTCTCAGGCCCTTACGATGCGAGGGCGGACGGCGTCGCTCCCGGAGCGTCGAGCCAAATGCACTATGGGCAAAACTGGCAAAGGGCTGACCGAGCGAGTGGCGACAGAGCGACCGCAGGGGCCTCGGGACCGATGACGTGGCCGCCCAACGCACGACCTGGCAGCACGGCAACTCCGTTGCCGGGGGAAGCGCCTGGTATGAGCCCACGAAGCACGTTTTCGACGCCCACCTCGACCCAGGTGTCGCGTTCCAGCATCCTGGGGCGAGGTTTGAGGAAGGACGACGTTGAGAGGATTCTCATCGGCAAGACCAGAACGGACACCGCGATGTTGCTCGGCACGCCGGACGCGGGAAGGGCTGGCGGGATGGTGTGGCGCTACACTAATGGTGTGCGTATATACGATCCAGGCTTGGATCTGACCTTTTTCGCTGTGGAGATGACCTTCAAACGCTCTCTCCAGCCAGGGCCCCGCGTGGTAGAGGTTTATCCGCGATCCCCCTCGCAGGGTTCGTCAAGCCCCGGCCAACAAATGGGAGACACCATCAGCAGGCTCGTTCTGGTATCTGTCCCGCGGCCACAACATGGCCAGGCCGGGCAGTGAGCCGCGCCGGGCTACAAACCGGGCTTATAGAATGATAACGGACAACGGAGCCACCGTCATTGCAATGATGTGGCTGGTCATCGCATTGGCCGCCCTCTGGGTCGGCTACGACGCCAGGAAGTACCGAATACCCTCAACGAACAAGCCCTATAACATCAACAACGGCGCGATGGCGTCGGGCCTTTCGGGGCCGGTCGTTTTTTGGGGCACTCAGTTCGTCTTTGGGATTTGGGTGGCATCGGTTCTGTGGCTTGCCGTCTTCATGAGTTGGATTGTGAGGCGCTCGAGGGTACTGTTGGGGCGTTCGCGCACGGGGCAGCCAATCATACCTTCGCCACCTTTGCCTCCTCTTCCCGCGCTGCCTGTGTCAGAGCCGTTGCCGCCCACTCCGCCAAGCGCTCCGTACGGGGAGGAAACTCTGCCGGCCGGAAAAGAGCAGGCCATTCTTAAAGGGAGCTGTCGGCACTGCCGGCAGCACCTGGAATTCGATGCGCAGATGGCCGGCCAAAGCATCGATTGCCCACACTGCAATAAGCAGACGATGCTGGTTCAGAATCTCCCACCGGCGACCGCCAAACACAAACCAGACGCCAGTTCCTTGCCCGTCGGGATACCTGTTCGCCGCCACACGCAGCCGACCTCAAGTCCGCAGCCGGCTGAACAGGGCTTGGAAACAGAGCTAAGGGAGATCGCCAAATTGAAGGACCAGGGGCTAATTACCGAATCCGATTACGAGGAGAAGAAACGCAAGTTGCTGGGTCTCTAGCCGGAGCCTCCTTCACTGCGGCTTTGGCGCGTGGCCTATGGGGCCGAAGGAAGCTGGGCCTTCCTTGTTTCGATAGGGTTCCCAGCCATAGGCCAGGCCGCAGCGTGTGGCGATCTCCTTAGCGCGGTTGAATTGCGGGAAAGAGTCCTCAAAAACGCAGAAAGCAATGAAAACAAGCTCCTTGGGGAGACCATTGAAGAAGGCCTGGAGTTCGCGCTCGCTGGCCGCTGGGTCGTAGCCTCGGCCTGGAATGGGCCTGGCGATCGTGCTTTCACCAGCCGATGTCCACGTAATTGTCGCCTCATTCCGGCTGAGGTCGGAGTTTCGACATGGATAAATGCGGCCGTACTGGGCGATAACATAAAAGGAACGCTTTCCCGTCTCATGTTCCTTCGGCAGCCGCAAGAGGCGCTGGGACTTTTGGATGACGCCGGCGATTTGTTTCTGGAGCGCTTCGAGCCGCCGTTTGAGGCGCTGTGTGTTCTCCGTCGCGGCGGAGAGGCGGTTTTGAATTTCGAGCTTCCGCGCTTGTGCCGCCGCCGCTTGGGCATCCAGGAATTTCAGGCGCTCGGCAGGGTCGGCATCAGCCGTGGAATCGAGTTCCTTGGTGCTCTGGACGATCTGCTCGCGGGCTTGTTGGAGAGCGTCCTGGAGATCCTTGCGAGTGGAAAGGAACGCGATCTGGGTCTTGCGACGATCATCGTTGGCCTTGGCCTCCAACGAGGCCGAAAGCTCCAGGGCGTGGCGCACGTCGGCTTGCGCCAGCGCCAATCGGCGCTGGAGCAGCTCCCGTGTGTCGGCAGGCGCTTCGCGTTGAGTGTCCCGCTCTTTGCTCGTGAGCAGCGTCACCAGCACCGCCAGGAGGATGATGCCTCCAAAGGCGTTGCACATCGTGTCGAGCAACATGTAAAGACTGTTCGGCGGGTGGCTGCGTCGGAGGTTCATGTCACGAAAGGCCGATACGTTCAAGCAGTCTTTGCCACCAGTTCTTACCCTTTGGGCGTGCCGGGGGCTGCGTGGTGGGCGGCGGGTTGGTCGTAGTCTGGCCAGCCGGCGTAACGGGCGGCGCACCGGTGATCGAGGCCGAGGCGCCGCCGGGTGGCGGTGGCTTTCGGGTCGGTCCCGCCGGGGGCGCATTGGTCGCGGACACGGGTTCATCCGCGGCCGAAGGAATTTCAAAATGAGGAAAGGGCGTGTTTTCGTCCCAGGCGTCGAACCCGACTTCGAACCTCATCGCGCGGGCCGTCTGAACAAGGCTTTCAAAAAGCTCGATTCCGGATGGCTTGATGTAGAACACCACGAACTGGTCCAGTGGCTTGAATCCGCCGAGACAGGCTCTAAAGGCCGAATCAGCACCGCTCTTTTCCAACTCTTTGCGCTGGTCAGGACGGTCAAAACGCTGAATCGTCGCCTCGGCCCCGGCCACGGTGACCAGGAGCGGCTCCTTGGTGGTCGAGCTCTTGTCCGGAATGAGCCAAAGCTGCCCTTCCCTCCGGCGCATCCTCAGGAGCTGAGACTCCAGGCGTCCGACTCGCTGCTCGAGGCTCGCCATCTCCGTGCGGACCTTGGCATCCTGTTTGGCGAGAGATTCGGTTTCTTGTGCGGTACGCTGGATTGTGGACTTAACATCAGTAAGGCCGAGGGTCCTGTCTCGCGCCAGAACGTCCGTCTGATTGCCGGCGATTCGGGCCGCGAGCGCAGCTTGTTTCTGCCGCGCCTCGGAGAGCTGGGAACGGAGCCCGGAAATATCTGACTCCAATTTTTCCACGGCTGGGGCGGTTTCGGCGGCGGCAATCAATTCTTGCAGGCGCGCGTTCCGGGCATCGGCCTCCAACTGCTGGCGCAGGGTCTCTTGAAGCTGTTGCTCGGCTGCAGGGTCGGCAGATTGAGAATCGTTGGCGGCCGGCTTGCCGAGGTCGGTCGCCAGCATCAAGGTGACGAAAATGAGGATGCCGCTCACGCCGGTGATGATGTCGGCAAAGACGAAGAAGCTAATCTTCGAGTCCCAATTCCTGAACTGGCTCCTCATTGCTTGCCTTCAGCGGCGGCTAAGGCCGAAGCAGGCTCGCGCCGGCCGGTTATGCGCAGTTTTGAGACAATGTGCGAATGGCAGTAGTCGTTGCACTCGTCAAGGAAGGTCATCTCACGCTTCTGCTGGAAGGTGATCCCCAATTGAAGGAAGAGGGTGAAAGTTAGGGCAATGAGCGTGGTTTCGAAGGCGGTGGCAAGGCCGCCGGTCACGCCCTGGAGGGACTCGCGAATCAGGACCAGATCGCCGCCGGCTTGAATCGTCATGGTGAAGCGGCCGATGGCCAGGCTTAACCCCAGAACTGTCCCGATGAATCCGAGCACCGGGATGGCCCAAACCAGACCATTCAAAACGGTGTAGCTGGAGGCCACTTGGTCCTCGTCGTTTTCCGCCTGGGCCCGGAGAATTGCAGACACATCATTGACCTGGCCGATGTTCTTGAAGTTGGACAGCGCGCGATCGATACGATTCAGGAGGATGAAATGGCGCGGATGATCGACCAACGAATGGATGCGCCCCAATACGGTTGCGGCTGTCGTTTCCGTGAGGGTGAATTCGGGCTCGGCAGGCACGGCGGCCAGCGTCAGTGCCCGGCGCTGAAACTCAAGCTTCTTCCCCTTGAGGAAGAGGATCGCAACTCCGCCGAAAAAGAAGAGCGTCGCCGGAACAATGGCGAATTGGTTGTTCGGCCGCATAAACATCGTGGCGATCTTCGAAGTCACAGGCAACCGGGCAAAGACGAACACCATCAAGGCGTACAGCATGCCGGCAAACAGGGCGCCGAAAAGAAATGCGAGGAGGTGGTTGACGTCGGTGTAGCGTCCGCCTTTGAAGGCCAGGCGGTTTTCGATGTCCTGCTGAGTCCAGGCAAGCAATGCAGGTTCGCCCGGGGAGGCTGGCTTCGCTGTGATGGGGAACTGGGCCATAGTTTGCAGTGGGTTTGGGAGCGTCTTGGAGAGCCGATTGTCTATATCTTGGGAAGGATTCCGGCAAGAAGAAAAAGGAGGATTAAGAATCCTGCAGCCCACAACAGGGTCACAACCATTCCGATAATGCGGCCGGAGGCTGTCATGGAACGGCCGCTGGGGTCCATAAGACCCGCGTCCATTTGGCCCAGGTCAGTGCTGCCCATGGCCCATGCGGCGATTCCGAACGGAAAGCAAACGAAAAGGCCAAGCAGACCGAACGTGAGAATCATCCCGCCCCGATGGGGCCGGGTTGGGGAAGCAGAGGGCGCCAGAGTGCTTGCCTGCCCGCTCCGAGGCGCACGGTTTTGATCGAGCAGTTCGCGCGTGCGCCTTTCTTCAGCCAGCGCCGCCGCCCGGCGGGATTCCTCCCGTTCCCGCGCCCTGCCTTCCTCTGCCTCCCTGGCACGCCGCTCCGCCTCTTCCGTTGCGTGGCGCTGGGCGCGGGCTTGGGCCTCCCGCTCGGCGAGATAATCCCTGATCGTCGTCCATTTCCCATCATGAAGGACCTCGTGCAGGAGACCGATCTCGTTAGACGCCAACTTCTGTTCGATGACGCTTGTCGGAAACGGTCCCTCCTGTCTGCCGCGCCAGCGGATTATGAGGCCGTCACTGCTTTGAGCTTCATCTGTGGCTTGTGGATCTGGATCGGCGCTATTCATGGCCGGGCTTTGGTGGCGGATTCTGAGGCGAAGAGCAGCGGCAAAACGCCCGCAAAGAGGCTGTCGTTCAGGTCGACCCCCGCCTTCGCAAGCAACTCGGTGCGAGGGGACGCTAACGAAAAGAGCGGAGATAATGGCATGGGCATTACCGCAAAGGACGTCTCAGGGCCGCTCTTGTTCGCCAGGAGCACTGGCTGCCTCCCGTCCGCGCTATAGCCCCAGATCTCCGCCGCTGGCGGACCCTCGATGAAATTCAGTTTTCCGTCCAGCGAAACGAAACCAACGTATCGGAGGCCGCTCCTGGCTGCCGCATGGGCGAGGCCAAACAGGCCGGCAGCCTGCCTGGCGTACGAAACGGTTTTGATGGAACCGAAAAACCGATCCAGCTTTTCTCGGATTTCTTTGACCCTCATCGGCACGAACCAAGCGCCGCTGGGCAATTCGCCGGCGATTCCCCTGATCGCGTTCCGGTGCGCCGAAACCGCGGGGGCGAAGGCCAACCCCCAGGACTCAGGCTGGAGTTCCATGATATCGGTGGTGCGTAGAAAAAGATACGCGCGGAATACTGGCGATCCCTCGCGCGAGTCTTTAATGGCGTCCAGCACCTCCAGCAACGACTTCTTGTAACCGCCTGTCCCGAAATTGTCCGGGAAGCCCACAGACCGAAACGCGGCGGCTTCATCGGCCAAACCCAGCAATTCCACGCGGTAAATGGGCTGGGTAGGGGAGAGCCTGTACGTTCCATCGAAGAAACCATATTTGTGGTCCGAGAAACTGCAGCTTGCGCGCGTACTATCGA